>Ga0182024_10004648_pt1 | contig 31358 bp, 22 predicted proteins | sample P32metaG_FD_120480 | JGI IMG/M metagenome (GOLD analysis project Ga0182024, IMG submission 120480) | Permafrost microbial communities from Stordalen Mire, Sweden - P3-2 metaG (Illumina Assembly) | ecosystem: Environmental > Terrestrial > Soil > Wetlands > Permafrost | place: Sweden: Stordalen... | reverse complement strand
GCGGATAGCGGCGCGGAAGTTTCCGCGGACACAGGGTCGGCGGATAGCGGCGCGGAAGTTTCCGCGGACACAGGGTCGGCGGATAGCGGCGCGGAAGTTTCCGCGGACACAGGGTCGGCAGATAGCGGCGCGGAAGTTTCGGCCGACACGGGATCTGTCGAGAGCGGCGCGGAGGCTTCGGCGGGCGCGGGATCGGTCGAGAGCGGTCCTGCGGCCGACGGTGGTAGCGACTCGCTGGCGACTGGCCCTGTCACTCTCGCCTCGGGGCAGGACCACCCCGTGAGCATCGCCGTGGACGCCACGAAAGTCTATTGGACGAACGCATTCACAAGCCCCACGGACGGTACCGTGATGAGTATGGCCCTTGGCGGCGGCGGCACCCCCGACACCCTCGCCTCAGGGCAGGCCAACCCCGCGGACATTGCCGTAGACGCGACGAGAGTCTATTGGACGAACGCAGGTTCGAGCGCGAACAATTTCACCGACGGTACCGTGATGAGTGTAGCCCTTGGGGGCGGCACCCCCGCCATTCTCGCCTCGGGGCAGGACTATCCCGTGGGCATCGCCGTGGACGGCACCAGCGTCTATTGGATAAACCAAGGTACGAGCGCGAACAATTTCACCGACGGTACTGTGATGAGTGTGGCCCTTGGCGGCGGCGGCACCCCCGCCACCCTCGTCTCGGGGCAGGACTATCCTGTGGGCATCGCCGTGGACGCCACGAGAGTCTATTGGACGAACGCAGGCCCCGACGGTAGCGTGATGAGTGTGGCCCTTGGCGGCGGCACCCCCGACACCCTCGCCTCGAGGCAGGACGGTCCCGTGGGCATCGCCGTGGACGCTACGAGAATCTATTGGACGAACGCAGGCCACCTTAGCGGGATGAGTCAGGTCCTTGGCACCATAATGAGTATGGTCCTTGGCCGCGGCGGCACCCCCGACGCCCTTGCCTCGGGGCAGGACGGTCCCGTGGGCATCGCCGTGGATGGCACGAGGGTCTACTGGACGAACTCAGGCACGTTCGCGAACAATTTCACCGACGGTACCGTGATGAGTGTGGCCCTTGGCGGCGGCACCCCCGACACCCTCGCCTCGAGGCAGGACTACCCTTGCCCGGTCGCCGTGGATGGCACGAGCGTCTACTGGGCGGACGAATCATGCCAGAGCGACGGCGGGTGCAACGATGATGGCACGGTGATGAAGGCGACGCCAAAATAAGCCTAGCGCGAAGCTGAAGGTGAACCGATGACTTGACGAAGTTATCTTTTCATGTGGCTTGAGTTGGAGGACGGAGAGGGCAGATCCCTGCCTCAGATCACGCCACAAAGCGCCGCTGCCCGATAAGGACCTTGTCACCGGGAGAAGGAGCTTCTGTTCTCGTCGCTGGTGAATCTGATGGCGCTGGTAGTGTGCGGGATTCGTCCCACGGTTCGTACCGGCTACAAGGCGATGCGCGAGCAGTTGCCGGTTACACTGACGGCGCTGTGCGCGAAGCTCAACCGAATGGAAGTGTGCACCTGCCAGGCTCCGGTGGCGGACTCCGCGCAGCGTCTGCGGCCGGTGATCGAGGCGCTTGGAACAGCGAGCATGTTGCTGCCCGGCTATCGAATCAAGGTGCTGGACGGCAACCATATTGCGTCCACCGAGCGTCGGCTGGAGGTTCTTCGCGATTGTGCGGCGGGGCCGTTGCCCGTCAGTCGCTGGTCGTGCTGGAGCCAGAGACCGGATTGGCGACGCAGATGGTGGGCTTCGAGGACGGGCACGTCCAGGAACGCAGTCTGTGGGAGCCTGTGGTTGCGGCGGTGGAGCCGAAGGACCTCTACATCGCGGACCGGAACTTCTGCACGCTCCGTTTCCTGCTCGGCATCGCGAAGCGCGACGGCTTCTTTGTGTTCCGTCATCACGCAAACATGCCGGTCACGTCGTCGGGAACGCTCCGACACCGAGGGCGCACCGAGAGCGGGGAAGTGCTTGAGCAGGCGGTCACCTTGAAGCTGGACGAGGAGAAGCTCATGGCGCGTAGGATCGTGCAGCGGCTCGACACGCCGACGCGCGACGGCGACACGGAAATGGCGATCTTGACCGACCTGTCGTCCGACGTCGCGGACGCGGCAACGGGAGCCGGATTGTACGGACGACGGTGGACGGTCGAATCGCTCTTCGCTCGCATCGAGCGCAATCTCCGTCGTGCATGCCCTGTTCCACTGGAGGGCTCAGGGGTGCTCGGGGAGAGCGCTCAGACGTGTCTTCTCGAGGAGATGCCGGTCGGCGGGCGCGCATCGGCAACTGCGTGGCCGCTACCACGAGAGGCATTACGTTTCGGCTCGACTGGCCGTCTTGGTGGTGTCCAAAGGAGACCAATGATGGCATCAAGTGCGTTCAAGTACGACATCGCGGCACCTTTCGTTACTGAAGCGCCGCCGGCTGAGATGCCGGCTGTCCACGCGCTGCTCGCGATCCTCGAAGGCGAAGGCGTGGAGCACATGTTTTGCGTCCCGGGCGGACCTCTCACCAGTCTCTTCGAGGCGATGCACCAGCGGCAGACGATCCGTCCCGTTGTCGCAAAGCACGAGGGGGGCGCGGCGTTCATGGCAGCGGCCAATGCGCGCACTCGTGGCCGGCTGGCCGTGTGCTGCGTCACCTCCGGACCCGGAGCCACCAACGCGTTGACCGGGATCGCCAGCGCCTACGCCGATTCCATCCCCGTACTCCTTCTCACCGGACAGGTCGCGACCCACGTATTCGGCAAAGGCGCCATCCAGGAAAGCACGGTATACGGCGTCGACATCGTCGAGATATTTCGGCCCGTCACCAAACTCTCGACAACGCTTTCGAGCGTCGAGCGAGCGCCCGACATCCTGCGGGACGCCATTCGAACCGCTCTCAGCGGTCGACAGGGTCCCGTTCACATCAGCTTGCCGCCGGACATCCTTGCCCGCCCGGTCCAATACACGCGCACCGTGCCGGCGAGCCACCGACGGCCTGCCGCGCCGACCGATTCCGAAGAGATCGCCAAGGTGGCTTCGCTGCTCGCACGAGCCAAACATCCGTGCATCCTCGCGGGTCACGGCGTCGCGATGTCGCACGCCTCGAATGCGCTCCTCGAGCTCGCGCGCGCGATGCATATTCCGGTGGCCACGTCTCCGAAAGGCAAGGGAACATTCCCCGAGAACGACGCCCTCTCGCTGGGCGTCCTTGGCTTCGGGGGGCACGATCTTGCGCAGAAATATATCGAATCGGACAAGCTCGACGTCTTGCTCGTCGTCGGATCGAGCATGAATGAATGGGTCACCAACGCGTGGACTCTCGGTATACGTCCGACCCTCGCGCTCGCGCAGATAGACATTGATGAGAAGGTCATCGGCCGGAACTACCCCGTCGATCTGGCGATGGTCGGGGACGCCAATGCGTCTTTGCGCGAGCTCCTTGCGCAGACCCGTGAGCGGGTCGCCCATCGTCCGCTGCGGGGGGATCCGCTTCGCGCCCTCCGCCGTATCGCGGAGCGCCCTTGGGTTCCGCCGCTCTCCGACGACGCTTCACCGCTCAAGCCGCAGCACGTCGTCGGCGAAATGCGCAGGGCGATGCCGGACACGGCCCAGCTCTTCGTAGACAACGGCAACTCGATCCTTTGGGCCACGCAATACTTCGAGGCCCGTCGACCGAACACGTACTTCGTCGATCTCGGGCTCGCGTCGATGGGCAGCGCGGTGGCCGGAATCGTCGGGGGCGCCCTCGGAGCCCCCCGCCAGCTTAGCGTCGCGCTCGTAGGGGACGCCGCGTTCGCCATGAACGGCGTCGAGGTGCACACCGCGGTCGAGCAACGCCTCCCGATAGTCTGGGTCGTGCTGAACAATGGCGGCCACGGGATGGTGAGCCAGGGAGAGAAGCTCATGAAGGGGATGAACTTCGGCACGTCCCGCTTCACGGTTCCTCTCGACGCCGCCGCGATGGCGCGGGCAATGGGCGCGCGCGGTGTTCGCGCCGAGACGACGCGCCAGTTTCGAAACGCGCTCGCCGAGGCGCTGCGTGCGGACGGACCCACTGTGATCGACGCCGTCGTCGATCCCGAAGAAGTCCCGACGTCGCTCATCCGACGGGCGCAATCGCTCGCAGAATTCTCCGCGCCTCGGACGCGTGGTCCCGAACCGGCCTCAGGTACCCACCGGGTAGGCTTGGTCGCACGGTCGCCGCGCTAGGGCGACCGTTCAAGCGTCCACCGCTCCGAGCCGTGGAGGTCCAAGCCGAAGCAACGGACGGCGGGGTGAGCACCCAGACGGCGAGCGGTCAGCTCTGCGTCACAGTCGCGCCGGAGTCCTCGGCCACGGTCGGTTGGCCGAGCGATGCGGCCGACGCGCTCTCGCTCTCGCCGGGTATGTACGAGCTCTCTTACGAGATCTCGTCGTCGGTTCCGCTCACCGTCGAAGCCAGATTCGGGGTGGACGTCACTCCTTACAATGACTTGAACGTCGACGCTCTCGAGATGCCTGGGACCGCGCTCGAGACGTTTTCGAACGCGTTCACGCTGTCGGACACGGAATCGAGCACCGGCCTTGCGTTCAACATTCAAGCGATGGGCACCGCTGCCACCGTGTGCATCGCCAAAGTGTCGCTCGTCGTTTCGGACGCGACGACGACGGACTAGACGCGCGAAGGAGGACGCGAACGTGGCGCGGCGCAGCAGGGCAGCAGCGCCGAGATTCGCGACGTTTTGTTCCGCGAACCCTGCGAAGAGACATCAAGACTACGCTACGAGCACGTGCCCGTTGCACATGCTCCCTGCTCCGAGGACGGTCGCGCCGTGCAACGTCCGGACGGGGACTTCGAGGCGACCGGCCGAGACGGCCGTCGTCCTGCCGCGAGACCCACCCGAGCCCGGCGCCCTCGTGTGCAAAATTACGACGTGACTGACGCATAACTTTTAGGGCGCGATTGGTTTTGGCCGCGTAGCCGATTTCGCAAGTCCTTCTCGCGCAACGTCCCCTTGTTTCATTTGGGGAGTGAAAAGACGCACATGCTCCTTGAACGACGGCTCGTCCGTCTCGCCTGCGCCGAGAAACCATGAATCCGACGCCCTATCGAATGTCCTCCGTGTTTGCGGCCGCGTTGCTGACCGTCCTTTTCCTGTTTGCTGCCCCTGCCGGAGCGCAGACCACGACCACCTATGCGGCGAGCTGGGCGTCGTTGAACACGCATACGCCCGCGCCCGAGTGGTTCCAGGATGCCAAGTTCGGCATCTACTTTCACTGGGGGGTCTACAGCGTGCCGGCGTACGGCAGTGAATGGTATCCGCGAAATATGTACGACAGCTCGGGCGACACAGGTGGCGACTACAAGCACCACGTGGCGACCTACGGCGACCCATTTACGAATTGGCCCTACAACAACTTCATCGACGGGGCCAAAGCGATAAACGGGGACTTCGTGCAGTTCGCTCCGAAACTGGTCTCGGCGGGCGGAAACTGGGACCCCGACGCTTGGGCACAGATCTTCGTGAATGCAGGCGCCCGATACGCCGGACCGAGCATGGAGCATCACGACGGATTCTCCATGTGGGACAGCAAAGCGAACCCGTGGAATTCCGTGGCGCATGGGCCCATGCTGAATCTGGCCCAGCTGCACGTGAACGCGTACCGCAAGGCGGGTCTCAAAATCGTCGCCGCGTTGCACACAGCCTATCATTTCAACGGCTACTACCAGTGGGTCCCCGCTCAAACCGACCCGAACTTGAAGATCCTCTATGCCCAACAAGGGTCTGCGGCGGAGAACGACCTCTGGCTAGCCAAGCTGAAAGAAGTCATCGACGAGTTCGAGCCAGACATTCTTTGGCAAGATTTCGACCTGAACAGAGTCGACCTGACGCATCTGTTGGAATTCGCGGCCTACTATTACAACGCCGCAAACGGTTGGGGTAAAGACGTCGTCGCGACCTACAAAGACGGCATGAATGACCAGGGGGAGGTCTTCGACTACGAGCGAGGCGGTCCCGCGAACATCACGACACCGTATTGGCTGACCGACGACGCAGTGGGACGCGACAGCTGGTGCTACACGAATGGCATGTCTTACTACTCTCCGCAGGCAGTCTTGGATGCGTTCATCGACCGCGTGAGCAAAGGGGGCAACCTGCTGGAGAATATTTCACCGATGGCGGACGGGACCATCCCGCAAGCACAGCTGGACATTCTCAGTACTCTCGGTGCTTTTCTCAAGCAGAACGGAACTGCCATCTACAACACCCGAGCGTGGACGGTCTACGGTGAGGGGCCTACCAAGATGGGCGGAGGAGCGTTTACGACTCCGACGGCCGGAACCCCCAGTGACATTCGGTATACCCGGTCCAAGGACGGCAGCACGCTCTACGCGATCTTCATGGGCTGGCCCGGGGACGGCAAGACTGTGACGCTTGCCTCGGTAACCACGTCTGCCTACGCCGTCGGCACCGGCAAGGTGTATCTATTCGGGCCTGTCGGTGGATCTGCGATCAGCGTGCCCTTCACGCAAGACGGCTCGGGGTTGCATATCACCCTGCCCAGCACTCTACCGTACACCGCCGTGGCGTACGCGTTCGAGATCAGCAAGGACGGAACCCCACCGGCGCCGACGCCACCGCTCGAGCCCGAGGACGGCGGCGTCGCGGACGCAGCGGCCGAGTCGAGCATCGGCTCCGGCACCGAAGACGGCGGCATTGCGGATGCTGCCGGTCCGGACGGGGCGGGCGGCGTGGACGCGGCAGGCGGCGGGGCACGGACGATGGACGCCACCGCTCCGGGGCCTGCCGTCGATGGCGGCGGTTCCGGTACGGAAGGCGGCGCCGCGGTCGCGAATTCCGAGGGGGGTCCCTCGGCCGAGGCCAACGCCAGTTCGGGCTGTGGATGCAGCACAGTGGGAGCGGAGAGGGTTTCGGGATCGGTGACCGGATGGGTGTCGCTCCTCATGCTCGGCTTTGCCGCCGTGGGTCGGCGGCTTCGAGTTCGGCGTAGTCACGCCACTAATTCATGACTCGAAAGGACGACTTCTGAGGGCATCGAAGAAGGCTCGCGTTCGAGGACCCTCCGCAGGGCCGAGGCGTGGCCTTTCCGTGGAAGGAACGTTTAGCGCTCGATCCGGACGTCTCCCCGTCGTCGTTTTTTTCTTTTTATCGGGCACGTGTTCGCTCATCTACGAGTCGATTTGGTTGCGGTTGCTGAAGCTGATTTTCGGCAACACTACGGTAGCGGCCACAGTCACTCTCGCTCTCTTCATGGGAGGTTTGGCGCTCGGGGCGTTCGCCGTCCGAAGAAAGGTCGACGGGCTCGAACACAAGCTCCGAATCTACGGGATCGTCGAGCTCTGCATCGCGCTCTCCGCGCTTTTGACGCCCGCGGTCCTTGGCGGCATCGACACGATGTACGTTCACGTCTACCGCGCCTTTTCGCCATCGCCCACCACGCTTCTCGTCGTCCAGGTCCTCCTTTCCTCCGTCGTGCTCCTCTTGCCGACGTCTCTCATGGGCATGACGCTTCCCCTCCTGTCGTCGCTATGGGTGGGTAGGGAAGAGACGACCGGCGTGAAGTTCGGCGTTCTCTACGCGTCGAACACGCTCGGGGCCGTGCTCGGCGCGTTCGCTTCCGGCTTCTTTCTCATCGAAGCGTTCGGTGTGAGAGACACACTCTATCTTGCTGCGGGCCTCAACCTTGCGGTCGCCATCGCCGCCTTCGGGTTCGCTAAGAGTTTCGTAGAGGAGCCGCGCGGCCCGTCGAACCGTGCGTTGCCCGCCGAGCTCTCCACGGCCGGCGCGGTGGACGCCTGGCTCTTCGTCTCGGGTCTCGTCGCGATGGGCTACGAGATCGTCTGGATTCGGACGTCGACCGCATACTTGCGGGCTACGACGTACGCCTTCTCCGCGATTCTTTGCGTCTACCTGTTGGGGTATTCGGCCGGAACGTTCGGCGGAAGCTTTCTCGTCAAGAAGTGCAGGAATCACTTGCGACTGAGCGCATGGGTCATGCACGCCGTCGGGCTCTGTGGCGTCTTCTACATGGCTCAGCTCGTGGGCGTCTCTCGCGTGCTTTCCGTGAACTTCGGCGACGGAACAAACCACCTTCTCTTTGCGGTCGGCCGCTACTTCACGCTGTTCTATTCGGCACTCTTGTTCTTCATTCCGTCCTTCCTCATGGGACTGAATATGCCCATCCTCGTCCATCTGAGAAGGCGGGCCCACCCCGATGCCGGTCACGTGGTGGCCACAGCCTACTTCGTGAATACGTTGGGGGGGGTCGTCGGCCCGCTCCTCACGGGGTTCTGTTTGATCCCTTTGGTCGGCTCGCAATGGGCCATCCAGGGCCTCGGTCTCGTCGCCATGGCGAGCGTCGTCCTAGGTTTCAGGCGAGCCGAAGGGGCAAAGATTCGCGTCGCCTCGGCTTTCGCTTTCGCGCTGGCATTTGCTTACGTCGCGTTGGGATCGAAAAAGGACTACTTCGCGTGGCTGAATCGGATCGAAGGAAAGGACGAGGCGACAGAGCTCGTGGATGTCCGGGAAGGCGTCACGACCACCGCGTCGGTGCACCGCTACGTTGCGCGAGACTTCAAAGTGATCACGACGGCGGGAATCAACGTAGCCGGCGATCATATTTCGCTTCGCCAGACTCAAAAGGCCCAAGGTCACATTCCGGTGATCCTTCACGGGAACGCGAAGAGAGTGCTGACGGTTGGGTTCGGTTCCGGTGAGCTCACCAAACTTCTTACGTTGCACGGCATCCTCGATATCACGTGCGTCGAGCTCTCGAAGGAGGTTGTGGCGTTGTCCAAGCGCTACTTCTCACACATCAATCTCGGGTCCGACCTCGAGAACCGCGTGCGCATGGTCTATATGGACGCCAAAAATTATATCCACCTCACGAACGAGCGCTACGACGTCGTGCTCAACGACGCGATCTGGCCGGGACTCTTCGCCGAAAACAGCTCTCTTTACACGAAGGAGTACTTTCTCGACGGAAAGGCCATCTTGAACGATGACGGCGTGTATTCGACGTGGCTCCCGTTGTCGCTGTCCCGCGAAAGCCTGAAAAGCATCCTACGCACGTTCTCGGACGTGTTCGAGAATACGATGCTCGTCTACCCACACTACACGCCCAGCCAACACGCTCTCCTGATCGGTCAAAGAAAGTCGCATCCCTACTCGTACGCGGCGATGCGCGCGCAGTTCGACAAGAAAGTGGTCACGGAAAGCCTGCAAATGATCGGCGTCGAGTCGCCGGACGACCTTCTCGAGTTCGTGTTCGCCGGAGAAGCGTCGATCAAAGATTGGGTGTCCGACGCGCCCGTGAACTCCGATGAATTCCCAATCGTGGAGTTCGATCGCGGTCTGTATCGGTCCGGCTTCGACGTATTTCTTTCGTGGGAAAACCTTTACGGAATGATGCTCGTCATGCATCCGGCGAACATTGGCTCACTGGTTCGCTTCGATACCGCAGACCTCCACGACCGCGTCGTCGCGGACCTCGAAAAGCGCCAGAGGGCCGTCGGTGCCTTGCTCATGAGCTTCATGTATCTCGATCCGGAAAAGAACGAGCGCGCCGTCGAGGCTGGGCTCGCGATCGATCCGACGAACCTTTCGCTTCTGCACAGACGCGACGTGCTCTCGAACTCGACTCGGTGACCCGCGGACGAACTACCGTAGGAGCAGAAAACGTGCTGCTGAAAGCCCCGGTACAGTGGACAACGCGTCGCCCTCTGAAGTAGGGCCGGACAATGGTAAGGCGTCTTCGCTCGGTCCTCGCCGCCTTCGCACTCGCGGCGAGCCTCGCCGCAGAAGATGGGCGGGCTGAGGTCTGCCCTGCACCCGAAGACGCGCCAGCGGTCGCACAGGTGGACGTTGCCGAACGTCTCGACTACCTGGCACGCGCCTTCGATCACGAGATCAACGATGTGGATGCGTGGTCGTGGACTTGGGGGAGCGTGTACGCCGCAGGGGCTATCGCGCTCGGAGTCACCCTCTCGCTGACACACAATCGCGGAACGCGCATCGACCTGACCGTGGGTGTTATCTCGGCGGGGTTCGGCGCGGTGTCGCTCTACTTGCTACCTCTCAAGCTGACCTTGCCGCTTCGCGTCTCGCGAGCCCACTGGGACGCCTCTGACCGGTGTACAGCCCTTGCGCGCGCCGAACGCACCCTGGTTGACGTCGAGAACGACCAGGCGCTCGCCACGGGCATTTTCGCCCATCTCGGCAACGTCGCCGTCAACGCGGCGATCGTCCTCATCCTCGGCCTCGGGTACCGCCAGTGGACCTCCGCGGCAGTGAGCGGGGGGATCGGCGTCGCGATCGGCGAGGCAAACGTTCTCACGCAACCGCATCACCTTCACGACGTACTCGCCCGGTACCGATCGGGTCAGTTCGATGCGCCCGAGGCGAAGGCCGCGTGGTCGGTCGTGCCCATCCTCACGCATCAGATGTCCGGGGCGGCGCTCACTGTCTCGTGGTAGGGACTCGCTTATCGCGTAACGAGACGTACCGTCGTCAACCTCGATTTCAGCGGGACCATGACTTGGCCGGCCTGCAGCTCGAGGGGTGCCAGGTTCTCTTCTCGCGCGTCACACAGGAACGCGCCCCAAACCGTTTGCGACGGGAGCCAGACACGAACGGTCCGCGGGGCGCGCAGCTCGCATCCGAGCCGGACGATGACGCCCACGCCGACGTCCGCGCGCTTGACCGCCTGGAACGAGACCGACGGGTCGTCGCAGCGCATGAGGGAGGCCGCGTGCGTTTTCAGCGGTCGATGCTCTGGCGGAAGCCAGGCACGTTCGAGGCGTTGACGGAACTCCGCGGGGACGCCGCGTCCGCGGGTCGCGAACAAGGCCGCACGGTGGGTCTGTAGTTCGTCGACGGTCCCGCCGATGGGATGGGCGAGCACAGGCAGGAACCCGAATGCGCGTTCCTTCATCGGGTTGCGCGCCACGATCCATTCGAGCGCATGGTCGGGAGTGAAGGACACCGCGGTCGGTGCCTCGAAGCCCACGTGAACTCCGCCCGAAGCCCCTTGGAGCGTCAGCAGGGACGGAACGGGCCAGAACGTTGGCTGATGCACGCGCTCGCACGGGCGCTCAATGCTCCCACCGACGGTGTCCATCACCAGGGCGACCGGCCTTTCGGTCATCTCCAAGCGGCATGTGACGCTGAAACGTCGTGCGGCGTAGCCGGCAATCTGGACCTCGATGAATGGGTCGTCTTGGCCACACGTGATGGATCGGGTGAAGGATCTGCCGCCAAGCTGCGACTGGATGACGATGGAGAACGCGTCGTCGGACTGGGCAAAATCGATGCGGGCCGGCCGGCGGCTCGTGCGATCGACCTCGGTAAAGCTTCCGCCCCGGTATTCGTGTCCCAGACGCCAGAGACCACCATCGTCCGCATAAGCAATGAGATCGAGGCCCAAGCCACGAAGCTGCTCTTCGCCGTCGAGCACCAGGCTGGTGAGGCAGCCGCCACGCTCCGTCGAGAAGATCATCCGATGGTGGGCCGTCTGGACGTGAAGTTCTCGCCCTCGCCAACGAACCCTGCGCGACGCTGCCGGTGGCTCTTCGAGGGGGGAGTGTGGGACGTTGTCGGCGGCGAGCGTCAGTGCCCGCTTCGCCGCGGCTTCGGCGGTATCGAGCCAATCACGGTGCTCACCGTGGCAGACCCGGTCCGGGGACGTCCCAGTGATCGCGTCGTGGTGGTTCATCAGCACCAAGTTGAGCCACCCTTCACGCAGAGCTGCCTCGAGAGGGGCGCGTGCCGACCTCAACGCAGAAAGATTCTCGGCGAGGAGGAGCGTGCGGGCAACGCGTGTGGAACGCTGCTTTAGCTCGGGACGCGACGCGTAGAAGCCCATCCAGTAGGGGTTGGGGTCCACGGACAAGACCGGCAGCTTCGGCTCGTGGTGGCGGACGAGATCAAAGTAGTCGTCCATCCCCGCGAGCACCGCCCAAGTTCCGGTGAATCCGTAACGTTCCTCGTTGTACCGCTGGAGGAGCTCGCGGGGCCGATCGATCGGGTCGTTGAAGTCCATGCCGATCGGACAGAGCATGTAGGGTGTTCGCGCGAGGGGCTCGAGCTTGCGGACGAAGCCATCGATGCGCCGCCCGATGTGCCGGCGCGTCCGCCACGGGACCGCCGCGACGACGCCGTTCCACCGGACGATCCCGGCGTGCGCCAACATATCTCCTTGAAAGTAAGTAAAAGCATTCCAGTGGCAGAGCACCTCGGCGCCGTCGTCGTCCCGCCAGACGAAGTCGAGAGTCTTGAGCTCCTTCTGCAACACTTCTGCCGTCGAACCTTTCAGCGGGAAGGCGCTCTTTCGCCTGAAGTCGCTTGCGATGAAGTACATGCCGTCGATCCGGGTCACGGCAACCGAGTCGACGCCGACCGAGCGCATGAGTGACGGGAGATGCGGCGAGTGGCCGAAGTTGTCCGGAAAGTACGCCGTTCGCGGGACGCTCGAGAGCCCCTGCGCGCGCAGCCACTCCTGGCCCAAAAGAAAGTCGCGGAGGATCGCCTCAGGATGTGGAAGGAGCGTGTCGGGAGTCGTGAACGACGACGTGAGAATGCGGAGTTGACGCCGCTCGAGGAGAGCGCGGAGCCTCGGCTGCTCTTGGGGGTGACGCTCCCAGAAGACCTTCAGAAAGAAGACGCTCTCGATGCAATAAATGCGCAGGGGGTCTTGCTCGAGCGCCGCGAGGACGGCCGCGAAGATCGGCTTCAGCCGCGCGTCGAAGTACTCGTCCGACGTCATCAGCCAGTTGGTGTCCCAGTGACTGCTCTCCGAGAACAGGAGGACGCGCCGGGCATCTTCGGGAATGCCGAGCCGAGTACGCAGCGCGGTCTCGCTTGCCGCCGAATGGGCTCGAGCCGATCCCGTAGCCGCGCGAACGGCTGCACTCATGGAGCGGTAGACGGGACCACGGCGCCAGAATCCGGCGTCGAGACATTCGCCCGCGAGAGGATGATCTTCATGAAGTCGACCGCCGCGCTGCGCTGACTCCCACGCGTCAGGAAGGCCGGCACGCCGCCGCCTGGCTCGCTGAAGATACGGTACTGGACGCTTACTTTGCCCTCACCGATGGGGAAAACGTCCCAATGACCGCGGATGACGGGAATTCGGACGAATCCGGGGACGGGGGGACGCGCCGGGTCGTCTTGGGTCTCGAACGACACCAAGCAATGCCCGGTCGACGCGCCCTGCTCGAGCTTCACGTGCATGACGTAGTCGCGGTCGGACACGACGGGGACGGCGATCTGCTCATAGGTCCAGCGCTCGGTTCGGGTCTCGCGCAAGAGCTCTTGCTTCTTGAAGCGGCGATCGAGCTGCGCGGGAAGCTTGATGGGATAAATGGCGTCGCACAATCGCTGGAGGTTGAACGAGCTCACGACGCTCAGCCGCAGTTCGTCGAAGCTCGAGCCGGGGACGTCACGCCGATCGACCTGCACTCCATCGAGAGCTCCATCGGAGCGCCACGCGGCTATGGAGTCGGCCATGGCCATGCCGGACACGCCAGACACGCCGGTCAGAAACACCATCGCGGAGAGAGACCTCGTTACTCGGCGCACACCCTTCTCCTTGGTTCGGAGCCTTGCTGCGCGGCGCCCCTCGATCCAAGCTGCCCGCAAGCGCTAACCGTATGACTATTAGCACATGGACGCCGATCGCCAGCCCGAGCGCGTCGTTCCGACGGCGGGTGTAAAGGCTCCACGTCACCTGGACCGAGCCGAGCTTGAGCTCATCGACCCCAGGATCTCGGCCCGCCATTTGCCTACTCGGACCCCCCAATGAATCCTGTCGGTCGCCTTCGGGTCGCCTTCGTCGCCGACACGCTCCACTCGCATTCGGGAGGGGGGATTATCTCCGGCGAATACGTCGTCGATCGACTGCGCCAAGACCACACGTTGGTCACAGTAGCCACCGACGGCGACGACGTACTTCCTAGCTTCCAGTTGCCGATTCGCGCGATGCGAAAAATGGGATTTGTCATGGCGAGGCCCGATCGAGCGATTCTTGCGAGAGCCTTCGCGAAGGTCGATGTCGTCCACCTCCAGTTTCCGTTCTGGCTGTCGTTCGCCGCCCTCGAGGAGGCACGCCGGCTCCAGCTACCGGTCGTCGCTGCCTTCCACGTTCAGCCCGAAAACCTTCTCTATAGCGTCGGGATTCACTCCGCGTGGCTCAACGACACCGTCTACAGCGTGCTCGTAAAGCGCTTCTACAACAAGGTGGACGCGGTGCTCTGCCCGACCGAGTTCGCAGCGCAAAAGCTGCGAGACCATGGTCTCAGGACTCGCACCGCCGTCATCTCGAACGGCGTGCCCCCCGACGTCGCGCTTGCGATGGCCAAGAACCCTCCCTCGAGGCATCACTTGCCTTCGGATCCCTTCCTCATCCTCGCGGTCGGACGGTTTGCGGCGGAGAAACATCAGGATGTGATTATCGAGGCGGTTCGGCTATCGCGCCATGTGGATCAGATCCGGCTCGTGCTCTCAGGGTGGGGGCCGCGCGAGGAGGAGCTCAGGCGCCTCGCGTCCAGCCTCCCGAACGGCGCGGAGGTCGGCTTTCTCTCGCGCGAGAAGCTCCTCGCGGATTACCGCACCGCCGATCTCTTTGTCCATGCGGGCGAGGTCGAGCTCGAAGGGATGTCGGTGCTCGAGTCCATGAGCGCGGGGCTCCCCGCCCTTATCGCCGATGCCCCCGAGAGCGCCGCGTCGAAGCTCGCCCTGAACGAGGACTTCAGCTTCCCAGCAGGCAACCCGATGGCGCTTGCCGCCAAGATCGACGCGCTTATCGAGGATCCGGCGAAGCTCGCTGCGTCGCGCGAGCTCTACCGAGAGCGGGCGCATCAGTTCGACTTCAACGACTCGGTTGCAAAGCTCGTAGAGCTGTACCGGTCGGTCATCGACGCGGCGGCATCACGGCGCAAAACGGCGTGAAACGCCGCGGGCAAGCGCAGTGCACGCGCCACAGCACTCGGGAACGGAAGCTGCAGTCTCTGGAGGCATGTTCTCCGTCGAGCGCCTCCGCCACCTCGCTGTAGCCACCGCTGTAGTCTCCCTTGGCGCCGTTGTCGGCGGCACGGGCCAACCGGCGGGTGCCGCCGAAGGCTATGCCTGTCCAGTCTCCGACGTGGAGTACAACGTGGTGGCCAACATCTTTATCAAGAACACTGTCTTCGGCGCAGCGAACGGCGTCTACTCGCTAGGTTCGGGGAAGATGACACTCCGCATCGCCGCGCAGCCGGGCCACGAGGCGGTGAAGCTGATGTCCTACGAGCTCGTGAATCGGCTAACCGTCGACGCGAAGGTCGCGATGCTGTCGACTACGGTCGTCACGGCGTCCCATACGAGCGCTGCCCGCGATGCGTGCGACGGGAGTGCGCAGGGCACGCTCCACGACAGTACCTTGACCTGGAACAGCAAGGTCTCGGGATATCACTCCGATGGCACGATGGACTGTTCCGGTTCGATGTGCGGAAAGTTCGGTGCACCACCCAAAGGGGTCAGCCCATTCCACGATGCGCCATTGGCGCTTCGGTTTAGCCCGTTCAGCTTTAGCCCTGATCGCTCGACCTTCACGATGCCCTACACGTTCGTGAGCAAATCCGACTCGCCGAAGGAAACCACCTACCTGGCTCTATCCGGCCGACGCGTGACGCAGTTGTGTGCGGCCCCGCACGTTGCGGGGTGCTCGCGCTGAATGGCCATGGCCGCGCTTCAAAGCCCTCGGAGCAGTTCGGCCAGCTGCGTACGCTGGCCGGCGTCGAGGACGCGCGCGAGCTCGGCGACCGAGACGTTCGCAATCCTCCGCGTCACGATCGACTCACCCCGCTGGAAGGGCGTCCCGTTCTTCGTCCGCGTCGGAAAGTCGCTCGCAACCACGGCGACCGAGGTGGTCGTTCGCTGGATGGCGGGGAAGATGTCCGTGCTCGAGGACTGCCGCGCACCTGCGCCGAACCATCTCAAGCGCTCGCACCCGTTGCCTACCGCGAGCGACCTCACGAAGGACTTCACGCTCGAGCTCGATCGGAAAGAGACTTGCACGACCTGTCCGTCACCAGGGTGCCCATCTCGATCGGCGAGTTCGACTTCTATCTCCAAGGGCGGGGGAGAGGGGGGAGCCCGCTTATTGGAACCGTAATCTCGATTGCGTGCACCTTCGGAGAATCCCGATTCGCCGGTGTTCTACATTTGGGTCGCAGGCATAGTCGTACGATCCCTGGAAGGTCGGAGAGCAGCGGGTATCTGCTATCGGCATCACTTCGCCGCTTTCACCGCCGCGAACGTGTCGGGAAAGCCGGGGTTGAGGTTGCACGTCGGCGCGGTACCACTGCCAAGGTTCCAAAAGTCCGACCCCACCGCCGCCATGGCGGGTGCGGTGCCAGTGACTCCGGTGTCGGACGCGACCGCGTACATGTCGGTCGCATGCGCGGCGCCAAGCGCGTCGGTGGGGTAGTTGTCGAGGTCTCCAGTGAACGACGCGCTGGACCCGATGCACGAGCTCCATGCCGCGAGGAACCACGGCTTGCCGAGCCCCTTGCAGTACGAAGACACCATTGGCGCGGTCGTGTTGCGGTCGCCATCTGCGTTGATCTCCAATGCGCAGACCTGATCCAGCTCATCACTCATGATCGTCATCCAGTGCCCGAGGCGTTGGCAGCGTCAAGATAGGAGAAACCGCCAGTGCTTCGCAGGTGGCTCGGATCGAGCGTGGCAAGCTCGCCGAGCGTCCGGTGGTAGAAGTCGGTCATTTCTTGCGGCGTGCCGTTGGTACCCGTGCCGGTCGGTTGCGGGATCTCGCCGAAGAGCTCGAACATCGCGATCGTCGGGTCTTCGCGATAAGTCACGTGGCTGACCGTGTTCACGCGCGTCGTAATGAACTTCAGGTAGGGCATCCAGTCGACCGTAGTCGCGGTCTGTCCGGCGGCCTCGAGCGACTGACCATAGCTCGAGAGATTGAAGATGACGTGCAACCCCGCGCTCGACACCGCTGCCACAAACTTGTCCACGCGCGTCCATGTCGCCTCGCTCATCGTGTCCGAAAGCGTATGGTATTCGGTCTCGAACTCGACCATCTCCAGCGTGTTGACGTTGGCGGCCAAGGCGGCGGCGATCTCCGTGGATGGATCGTCATACTCGCCGTACGCCGTGGCCCCCTTCACGCGGAACACCTGTCCGCCGAGGCACAGCGAAGTTTCGCAGACGGCCAAGTAGGGAGAGCTGGCGTCGCCACCATCGACGCTCGGGGACGCTGCGTCGACATGGGTAGGCTCGGCTTCGCTCTCCGCCGCGTCGATGCCTTTCCCGGTCCCACCATCGCTCCTCTGCGGCGAGTCGCGAAAGGAGACTCCAGCGTCCGAGGTCAATCGCGAGTCGGGCGCCAGGGACGCATCGCCGCCGGGCCCAGCCTCGATGCTTGCGTCTTGTGGGACCACGGTGGAATTGACATCGGCGCCGCCAGAATCCGTGTCCGCACTCGAACTACATGCGGCGAGAGCCGCGATCAACGCGACGATACCGAAGGTCGCTCCTCCGTTCGAACCGTTGGCATTGGGGCTGCCCGTTCCGCGTAGTCTACAACCTTGCAAGAAGCCTCCGAGTCTCATGGGCTCCTCCTCTAGCAAACCGACCGCGGAACGGAGGGAGCGCTCGCGGGTGGGTCGGCGGTGAACTGCGTGGGTGCCACCCTCTTCACCGGGTGGAGACAGGCTGACGACTTTCGCCCTTCTCAACAGAAGCGGATGGACTCGAAATGGCTCAACGGACGCGGGCCGAGCGCCTTATCGCCCAAACGCACGGAGACGTGCGGCCGCTGCCGTCACACGTACACGCCGCCGTGAACCGGCGAGCCTCGAACGCGCTCATGTGGCTGTACCGCGGCCTGCCAGTTTCGGGTCAACGACGCCGAAGAAAGTGCCCGCTTCCGGAGGAGCGCTGTCGTCACGACGTACAATTGTAGTGAGTTCATAATCGGACGAACGCGCCGAAGATAAGGTGTGCAGGATGTGCGCATGCGGCCCCTTGATTAGGCACTCCAATGAAGTGGTTTCACGCTGGCTGCTCCGCTCGCTTGGTTCCCGCCGTCGTGTGCCTGGCGGCGCTCTTGGGCGGTTGCGGTTCTTCGACGCCCTCTCTTTCGGCCTCCCAAGGCGACGCGAGCTCTCAAGGCGACGCGACCTCTCAAAGCGGCGGGAGCTCGCAAAGCGACGCGACGGATTCCACGCGCAGCCCTCCGGGCCAGGGAAGCAACGACGGCGCGACCTCGACCACCGGGGCGGACGCCGGGTCGAGCGACAGCGGATTGACGGGAGATGACGCGAGCACGGGATCAGGGGGGAACGACGCCATGGTGGTCGGGACGCCGGATTCGAGCAGCGGACCTCCTCCGTCGGTCGACGGCGGAGCAGCCCCCGGTGACCTCGCGATGTCCGCCGGGACCCCGCTCGTCGCCGCTCACAGCTTGACGCGCGCGATGTACGCGTCCTACCACGGTCGGCTCTTTCAGGTGAGGCGCGGATCGGACTCGAAGACGCAAGACATTTCGGTCACGTCTTCCGGTCTGGTTGATTTGACCTCTCTGAATTCGTTCATCTCCGGCACGACCGGATATGTATCCATTCTGTACGACCAGAGCGGCAACGGAAACGACCTCCCTCAGGCGACAGCCGGCAATCAACCGACCATCGGTTTCTGGTCGCGGGCCGACGGCACCATGATGCCGATGGCCGTTAGCGTGAGTCGCCAGTATCTGCGCAATCGTACCAATACGAAGCTCATTCCCACGGGCGCGCAGAGCATGACCGAGTACTTCGTCGTCAATACGAAGCACTTCAATGCCGACTGTTGTTACGACTACGGCAACATGGAATCCAAGGTCGAGTCGGACGGCAACGGCACGATGGCCGCGCTGAACATCGGCACCAAAGACAATGGGTTCTCGGCGCCGGGCGCCGGGTCGGGCCCCTGGGCGATGGTCGATTTCGAGAGCGGGGTGTACACCGGCCCCAATCGAATCGGCGTGGTCAACCCCAACGCCCCGTCGCTCACATGGGATGTCGCCATGGCGCTGACCAAATCCAACGGGACCACGTCGTGGATCATGAAGGTCAGCGACGCTACGAAGGGAACGCTCACGACGACCACCTCGGCGGGCCTGCCCCCGGGATACAGCCCGCTCAAGCTAGAGGGCGGACTCTCGCTCGGCGAGGGCGGCGACGGCCATTCGACCCTGGGCGCCGGAGCCTTCTTCGAGGGCGTGATCATCGCCGCCGTCACGGCGGATGCGACGGACGACGCGATTCAGGCGAACCTGGTCAGCGTTTACGGCAAGTAGCATGTTCGCGCTGCCCATTTCCCGAACCACACACACATTTGATGTGTCGCCGTCCGTCGCGGAACGGAGCCATGGGCGCGACGCGGGAAGCCGTTCGCGCCGGGTATGGACCGCGGGAGTGTTGCTGCCGCTCCTCGCCGCGTGCTCGTCGTCGAACGCGCCGGCCAGCTCCAGCGATAGCGGCGCGTCGACGTCGAGCGATTCGTCGACGTCCGCGGAGGCGGGCGACGCGGGCGCTGCGTCAGGTGGGCAGACCCTTTTGCTCATCGCGGCGGGTTCAGCCGTGGCGACTTCGAGGGCAATACAGGTGACGACGGCGTACGCGTACAACGTCGCCTCCGATACCTGGGGCGAAGGCACCGTGCTGGGCGACACGACGCACGGCGGAGTCGACGCCGTCGACGGGACGCTGTCGTTCGGTTTCATGGGAAGCACCGCGCTGGCCCTCTTGACCAACGCCACCTCGACCGCGTCCGACATGTGGGGCGCCGCGGGGGACGTCGAGTTTGCGACGTGGGTTGCGGGAAAGTGGACCCCGTTCGCGGCCATCTCATCCACGGCGACCGGCAACGCGCCCCCTTCGTTGGTATTCGGGGCCTCGTCAGCGGTGGCGGCCTATGCCACCGGCGATACGAATGCCGAGTCGACCGCAACCTTCTCGGGCTCGACATGGTCATCGGCGTCGGCGATCGGTACCGGTATGGGGGGTGGGCCGAGCTTGGTCATGCGCTCGGGCGGGCTCAGCGTCGCGTACGTACGTGCCTCCGATGGGGCCCTTGTCGAAAGGGATCAGAGCGGAAGCGCGTGGGGTGCGGAGCAGGTGATCGTCGCCGGCACCGATGCCGCCCCTCCCGCTCAGGTGTTTCCTCCCACCCTCGTCGCGCTCAGTGGAACTGGGCCCGATCTTCTCCTCGTTTTCACGGATATGACCGGCACGGATTTGCACTTTGCGACCCGCACCGGGGGTACATGGTCCAAAGCACAAGGTTTGGGATTGACGGACGGCCCGTCGCCGCAATACGCGACGCAGGTTATGCCGCTCGCCGGTGGCAAGGCGATGATGGCCTTCACATCGATAAGTCAAAACGTGCTCGTATCCACCTTTAGTGGCACGAGCTGGTCGACGGCCACGAGCGCCTTTACGCCGTGGTGCGGCGACTGCGTCGACCAAGCGCCGACGGCACTCAGTGCGGGCGTGGGCACCGCCTCGGCGGAGATCGTCTTTGGCGGGGACCCGAGCGGCAACAACAACTACGTGCCGTACCACACGCGCTTGGTGAACGGGCAGTGGACAACGCCGAAGCCAGTGGTCGCCCAGATCTCGGGCTTTTTTGCGGCATACGCGCTCGCCCCGCACTGACCAGGTTTCGCTGTTGCCGTCTTCCGGGCTCGCTTGCAAGCTGCCTCGGCGTCTCGGCCCTGCGGGGTCCCTCGACGCAGCCCGGGACCCGTGAGCCGTTTCGAACGGACGAGCTACTGAGGGAGATGCGATCTGTTTGCCTGCGCGCGCGTCTCTTGAGTGACGGAAGGCCCCGGCTCACGGCCGCGACCGTCGCGCTCGGGCTGCTCGCGGCGAGTCCTTCTTTCGCGCAGACAGTCACCATCCACAATGACGTCCCGCGCACGGATCAGAATGGCAACATCGTGGATGCGCATGACGGCAGTCTGATGCGCTTCAACGGTACGTACTACCTATACGGAACGGAGTACAATAACGAGAACGGGTTCACCTTCAGCAACCGCTTCGTCCTGTACAGCTCGCCCGGTCTGGTGAGTTGGACGTTTCACGGCGACATCACGGACGTCATGGATTCGCAGTGGGGGATGTATTTTCGCCCGCACGTCGTCTTCGCAGCTCGCGGAGATCGCGGTGTACGAATCTGCAGCGGGATCAGGCACGGGTGGAGCCGACGGTGGTGAGGGTGGAGCTCTCGGGGGTGACGCCGACGGAGGAGCCCGCGGCCAAGGTGACGCGAGCGGTGTCGCCGGGAGCTTCGCCGAGGGCGGCCAGAGCGGAGTGGACAGCGGTCAATCGGGAACCAGTGCAAACAGCCATTCGGGCGGGGGCTGCGCGTGCCGCGCCGAGGGCGATGCGCAGAGCGTCGAGGACGGATTCGCAGCGGCCCTCATTGGGTTTGGCATCGTTGCGACGCGCCTGCGGCGACATCGCCGCCCGTAGCGCCTCGTTCCATCTGCTGAACTTGAACGGGGGGGGCACGCGGCGGAGACCGCGGCGGCCCATCTACATGCGACCCGTACGGCGTATCCACTCGACGTCGATGCGCGCACCCTCGTGACTCCGAAACAGCCATAGGACGTACATTCTCGAGAACATGGTCGGGTTTTCGCCTTCGACGATGTCCCAGTTGGCGAGATCCGTCGCCGCCGCGTCGGCGGGGAACCTGGCGCGGTAAGCGTCGATGTCACGGGGGCCCCGCGCTTCGACGCGCAGCACCGAGAGTCCGAGCTCTCGGAAGATGCCCGCGAGCTCGGGCAATGCGAAGGTGTGCTCTTCGACGTGGAACACCAAGTCGCGGCATTGGGACACGGAGTAAAAGTCGTACGACTCGGTCAGGCGCTGCTTCATGAAGTCGCCGTCGGGGCGCGCCAGAACGGCGGCGCGAAAGTGCCTGATTCCCTGCGGGGTCGGCACGAACCCCGTGCGCCGCGCCCACTCGCGTGCCTCCGTGAAGGCCGCGCGCGCAAGCGTGCTGTAAAGCGCAATCTTGAGCGCGCCGCCAGGCGCGAGCACGGCGAGTAGCGCGCGCAACCCGGCGACGGGGTCTCGCATGTGATGCAGGACGCCGGAGGAGACGATGAGGTCGAAGCTCGTCCCGAGCCGCGCAACGTCGAGAATGTCGGCTTGCCGAAAGAACACGTTTGCGACGCGGAGCTCGGCGGCCTTGCGCGTGGCGTAGGCGAGGCTCGCACGGCTGAGATCGATCGCGTCCACACGCGCGGCCGGGAAGATGAGCGCCGCGTCGACCGCCTCTCGACCCGTACCGCAGCCGGCAACGAGAATGCTCTTTCCGCGCGCGAGCCTCGCCACGTCGTGTGAGACGGCGCCGCCGTTCCCTAGGGTCGTCCAGCGGGGATACGGGTTTTCCTCGTACTGCTGCCGCACGAGGAGAGACACGGCGTCCGCGACGGGCGCGACCTCCTCGACGTGCTCCGCGATCGACTTCTCGTCGATCGGTTCGCGAACGGTCACGTCGATGAGGTCACGATACGCGGGCTCTTCCGAGAGCTTGCGAAACGTGGCCGCGTCGGGGTGACCGTTCAGCGGGCGATAACAGGCGAGCCGCGCCACCTCACCGGGCGTCGTAGGATGGACCGGAAGCCCCGCGAGGTCCTCCTCGCACACGAGCGCGTATTCGGTCAAAGAGCAGTACCGCGCGAGCGTGCATAGCAGCGGCAGATGGCGATCCGCGGAAGGGCCGGCTTGCAAGAACCACCGGCGAGCCAGCGTCAACCCGCGTTCGAACGCGGGGTCGGCCACGAGAAAGCGTCGGAGGCCGAGGCTCACGAACGCGCTCGCCTCCCAGCTCGAAAGGCGGTCTTCTGTGGCGAGCGCGCAAAACGACTCGTAATCGGCAGCGTCGAGGAGCTCCAGCGTGCTTGCCTCTTCCGGGTCGAGGCGCAACAGGCTCAACCAAGCACGCCGCATCAGGCTGTGCGTCACTGCCGGGTCGGCCAGGCAGACGGTCATCGCCACTTTCGACCGCTCGCTGAACGTCGCAAAGGCGAGCGTGCCGTAAATGGCAACCAGCGTCGCGCGCTCCTTGCCGGCTGCTGGATCGAGGAGCACGCAGTTCTCGATCGGTCCCATGGCATCGCCGAAGCGGTGAAGCTCGAGGTAGAGCTGGCCGAGGGCGGCGTGCAGCTCTGCGAGGCCCGGACTCAGGCTGCAGCCGTGCGCCAGCACGACCTCCGCTTCCGACCAGCGGCGCTCCCCGATGAGCCCCTTGCCGAGGACCATCCACGCCTCGGGATGGTTGGGGCTGCGCGTCAGGACGAGCCGGCACAGCTCCTCGGCGTCGCCGAAGCGGCCTGCCGCAACGTGCCGCATGGCGTCTCGAAGGAGCGTGGACGGCTCGGCCGTGGCGCGCTTCCGTGATTTCATCTTGCCCAAAATGCGCCGCGGTGAAGCCCGAGGGTTCGTCGATCCTCGAGCACGCCAGATCTCGCCTGGGGATGTCTTGGCTGGGCAAGCCTGCTGGAACTAAGCCAGGGCAGCGCATCAGCCCACATGCGTGTCATCCTGAGCCCGTACGCGCGGAGCGCGTTCAAAGTGGAAAGAAACTGTGCCGCTTTTTGCTGTCATCCTGAGGGCCGAAGGCCCGAAGGATCCCCGCGTCCAGAGTGAGATCCTTCGTCGCTTCGCTCCTCAGGATGACAGTTCACACTTCCTGAGTGACCCTAGATCCTAGAGGTCAGCCAGCGACCCGGCGGGGGATCCTTCGCTGCGCTCAGGATGACATGTCGGATGATGCGCTCGCCCTGGGAACTAAGCCTTGAGAAGACTATCCAGGTCGCCGGAGTACTTCGAGTTACCGACGCCGGTGACCGACGTTTGCCCCATCGCGTGCAAGATACTCGTCAAGAGCTGATTGTTCGGCGCGTTGTTGCATTCGACGACTTGGCCGGTCTTGAAGAACCCGCCACAACTGCCAACCATGGTCCACGGCAAGGACTGGACCAAGTGCGATTGGCCGTCCTGCATGTCGGTCGTGATGAGGACACACGTATTGTCGAGCGCCGTGCCCGAGCCCTCGGCGGCCGAGTCGAGCGGTGCGAGCAAGTTCGTCGCATACTGCTGGTAAAACCACGCATCGATTGCCGTCTTGTCGGCGTTGGGGTTCCCGGACGAGGTCCTGTGGGCAATGGCGTGGTAGTTATCCTGGCTCACACCAGGAAGCCATGGGAAGGTGAGAAAATTGGCGCCGCCGTCGTCGTTCATCTCGATCGTGACCGCGCGGGTAACCCCGCACGTCAGAGCCGCCGCGGCCAGCTTCAGCTGGATGGCCACGAGCGCCGGGTAATCGGAGACGGACTGTCCGTAACTCCCGGAGGAGGCTAGTGTCGGCGGCGCGCAACCCAAGGTCAGCGTCTGGGTGCTGGTGAGGGCTTGTTCGATGTCGCGAACGGCGGTCAGGTGCGACTGGATCTTGGCCTTGTCGTCCGTGCCGACGATACCCGAGAACGTCGTGAGCTGCGCGATCACGAGGTCGAGAATGCTCTTTTTTCGCGCTTGGACGTTGACCATCTGCGCGGGGGTCATGTTGACCCCCGAGAAAAGCTGGGCGAACACGCTCGACGGGTTGAGGTTCGCTGTGGTCGGGCCGTTCGCCCCGATCGCAAACCAGTGGTTGCTAGTGTTACAACCGAGATTGAGAAGGGCGTTCGGGAGGCTGGGGGTGGCCTTGGCGATCAGCGTATCGATCCCCGGGCTCGTGCCTTGCGCCGTGCCGGTCAGCGTACCCTCGTAGCCGAAGTGGCCGGCGTAGTGCCCGGTGGTGTTGTAGAGGTCCGAATTTTGGATGTTGTGCGGGATGAGAACCTTCGAGATGAAGGGCTTCAACGGCGCCAAAATCGGCAGGAGCGTGCCCGTCGTGAGGTCGTTCCCAGACTGCCACCAGTTGGTCTGGTAGATGCCGTTCGTACAGGCGATCGCGACGAACCGCGTCATGAAGCCGTTTGCGCCCATCGTGCTGCCCGCAGCACCGGCTCCGGCCGGCCCTGCATCGGCCCCGAACGCCTCGTTGTTGAGAATGGGGAGCATCGCCGCGCCGACCCCCAGCGCCTTCAGAAGTGAACGTCGCGAGTATTTTTCTTTCAAGGCCTTCATGGCAACATTTCTCCAGCGGCGGGGGTCCGGAAACGGAACGTGCGCGAGGTTGAAACTCCTACCATCAGATTACGCACGTTGAAGCTGGCAGCAGAAAAGGCGCCGTACGCTGCCCCGATCGAAGCTTCGTCGGCGAGGGTCTCCGGACGGCCCAGCGCGTATCGCGTCCACTGCGTCGCGAAGCACTGACGCGCGTCAGTGCTCGTCGAGAGAAGCGAGGCAAGCTGAACGCCGTTGTTCACCGTTTGCTTCGTGCCGTCGAGGGTCACGGTGGTCACCGAGTTGACGGGCGACCCGTTGTCCGTCGTTCGGTACTGGCCGATGCCGTCGTAATTCTCGAAGGCGAACCCGAACGGGTCCATCTGGCTGTGGCAGGCGGACGCGCACGGGGCCGACGCGTGAATGTCGAGCACCTGGCGCTCCGTCTGGCCCGGCTGGGGCGAAGCCGCGGGCGGCACTACTATGTTCGTCGGCGGCGTCAGCGCGTTGCACAGGACCTGCATGTAGACCCCGTGGCCGCGGTAGATGCCGTTGGAGTCTTCCGACCCCCCGTTGACGGCCATGAAGGCTGGCATCGTCAAGAAGCCCGAGCGGTCTGCGTCGAGGGTGACCGGCTGCATGGCGGTGCTGGTGCTGGGGATGCCGGTCAACCCATAGAGTGCGGCGAGGACCCCGTTGGCGACCGTGCTCTTGCTCGTGAAGAGGTCCGAAAAGAGACCCGACCCCGTCAGGATGTTGCTCGAGAAGAACGTGCGAAACTCGGTGTCCATCGCCGTCTCGAGCGGGACAGTATAGCTCGGGTAAACCGACGGGTCCTTCGAGTCGCTCGGCAGGTTCGTGATCTGGAAGAGCTGCTCGGCGAAATTCTGCACCGCGTCGCTCGCGTGGGTCGTCTGAAGGATGCGCTGGGCCTGGGCGGCGACCTGGTCGGCTGTCGAGAGCTGCCCCGCCGCCGCAGCGGCGAAAAGCGTCTGGTCCGGCATCGTCGCCGTCAGGAAGTACGAGAGACGACTCGCCAGCGCGTACGGATCGAGCTGGATCACGTCCGGGTTCGTGGGGTCGTACACTGTCTTCGACGGCCCCTCTTCCCAGTGATAGAGAAACCCGGGCGACTGGAGCATCTCTTCGACGAGAACGCCGATGGCCTCGTTGAAGGTAAGGTCGAGGGTGGTTCGCGCAGTCTGGTATAGGCCCTGAAACCCGCTGATCTCGGTCGCCGTCAAGGGTCGGCGGTAGGCCTTGAGCCCGAAAGTGTTCAGGAACGTCGTCAGGCACGCCGACTCGCTCGCCGCGTTCCCGGTGGTGGGGGTGCACGTGAGAACGTTGCTGATGTTGGCGAGGGCGTTGGTGGCCAGGGTTGAGGCAAACGTCGCGTACGCGTTCGCGTCGGTGGACCCCACGATGTCCGGCACCAAGAAGGGGAACGTGTCGAAGGGGCTGATGGGAGCTTCGGCCGGGACCTCGGTCGTGTTGAGCGTCGTGTCATTCAGCAGGTCGCGTACCGTGTTCAGGTACTCGATCTGCGACAGGTGTCGCAGGACCGCGGTCCCCGCGAGCGTTGGGTCGGCACCCTGCCACGGCGCCGTCGACGTCGCTGATGTAGTACCACCAGTCGTCGCGTCCCCGGCGAGCGCTGCGTCCGAGCCCGAGCCCGAGCCCGGCAGAGTGCCGGTCCCGGTCCCGTTCCCCGTCCCGGCATTATCAGTTCCGGTCGGACCGATTGTTCCCGTACAGGCTGCGACCAGCACCGAGCAGAACAGAAGGCTTTGGGCTTTTGAGCGTCTCATTGTCCACTTTCTTCTCAGCGTTCACTTGGCAGTAGCTTCATCCCGTGAAAGTGACTCAGGCAAATTGAGTGATTGGGGTCGCACGCGCAAAAATGCCGTTGTGACTGCAAGTAAACTGGGGGGGTGCCAGCCCTCACACCTCGGAGCACCATTCGGACCTCATGTGGAGGGCGGCCTTGTGCTGGAGCCTGCGCCGCGGTAAATGCGCCTCGGTATTATGGTGCGAGCGTGCACGGTCGGTTGTGCCGCGCTGGCGCTGGCGCTGGAGTGGGCGGCGGTCGCTTCGTGTGCAGGGTCGCCGGAACGCACCGAACGCGGCGGCAGAGCGGATGGGGCGTCCACCGCCACCGAGGGCGGAAGGTCCACGGCCGACACGGGCGCGGGCACGGCAGATGCGACAGACGCGACAGATGCGACGTCCGACGCGGGCGGCTCGGGTGGGGCATGCCGTGCTCCCTGCACCGGGGACCTGACGCGCTGCGACGGTGCGTGTGTCGACTTTCGGAACAACGCGACGCACTGCGGGTCTTGCTCGACCGCTTGCAACGCGTCCGCGATGGAGGTGTGCGCGTCCGGCCTGTGTGGCGCTTTGAACTGGGCCCTTTGGCCCATGCCCAATGGCCAGGACGACGTGAGCGCCGGCGCGCCGAATCCGGACGCGTATACCGACAACTTGGACGGCACGGTCTCCGATCGGGTGACGCATCTCATGTGGCAGCAGCAGGTCCCCACGACGGGCGGCCCCAGCGAAGACGGAAACCTCACGTGGGGCGCGGCGGATGCGTACTGCGGCACCCTGTCGGCGTCCGGACACGACGACTGGCGCTTGCCGTCGCAAGTCGAGCTCGTTTCTCTCGTCGACTACAGCAACATGGGCCAAGGTCAACCGTCGATCGACAGCACGGCGTTTCCCGACACACCGCTCGCGGCGTTCTGGTCGTCCACCCGGCTCGCGGGTGCGGAGACGAACGCGTGGGCCGTGTACTTTGACGCGGGCTTTACGTATGCCTACGATGCCTCCGACATGGGCACCGTCGCCAGGGTCCGATGCGTCCGTTGAACCCTGGCCAGGCGGTTCTAGCGAGCATCCTCGCGAGCGTGCTCGTACCGAGGCTGGTCAGAGCCGACGCGCCGCCCGGGCGTTACACCGCATCGGAGGGGACGGTCGTCGACAGCATGACCCACTTGACCTGGCAACAAATGGTCGCGACCAGCGGCGGGGACGACGGAGCCGGTCGGTCGACATGGGCGAACGCGAAGAGCTACTGCGCGACCCTGGGTGGCGGCTACCGGCTCCCCACGGCGAAGGAGCTTCTGACCCTTATCGACTTCTCCAAGACGAGCCCGGCGATCGACACGTCGGCCGTCGGGTTCCCCAACACGCCCTCCGAGCCGTTTTGGAGCGCCACGCCGCTCCACGGATCGCCGCCCACGAGCGCGTGGTTCGTCGACTTCTCCAACGGTTACGCGGGCAATGTCGACATGACGCAGCCGAGCCGCGTGCGTTGCGTGCGTTGATCGGGAGATTCCCGTCACACGGTCTCTAGTTGCAGCCGATTCGGTTGTCGTCGATCGCGAGATCGTCAAACCATACGACCCGGGGCCCCGGCGGCGGTGCGTAGGTCAGGGAGCCGACGAGGACCCCCGTGAACCCATCGGGCACCTCCGTACACGTCTTCCCCGCGAGGCCAGGGATCGACACCTCGATCGAATCGAAGAAGAACCGATACGACCCGATTTCGGGGCCGTCGATGTACCACTCGGTGCAGTGCCACGCGTTGTCGAAGGTCCAATCGTAAGCGGAGCCGCAGCACATGCAACTGTCCCCCGCGGGGGGAATGGTGAGCCATTGATGCGTTCCTTGATCCTTTCCGTTGCTCATTGTGACGGTATCCACGACCTGGGTTTGGCCCCCCGCGGAGGTCAGCGCGACCCAAGTATTTTGCAAAAAGCCATCGTACATCGGTGTGGGAACCTGCATCTTGTAGAAGATGCGACCCCAATGCTTGCCCGCCGTGACGCCGAGCCCCGCAAGGCTTCTCAGAGCGCGGGCTGCGCCGCTCTGCCCCAGGTCTTCGGCTTTCAGCGACATCGGCGGGGAGTGGAATTCATCGGTCGCGAGGGCCGCGTTTTGCGGCGATTCCGCGCCATAACTTTTCTGCAGCGTCCATTCGGCGGGGAGCTGTCCCGCGGTTCCGGTGTTGAAGTCCTCGCACAGCTTGTACGGCTTGCCCGCGCAGCCTGCCGTCGCTCCGCCCTCGCCGCTTGCCGCCGCCCCATCGACGCTGCCGTCGATGCCCGCTTCGAGCGCACCGTCCGTCGAAGAGCTCACTGAGCCGTCCCTCGCGCCGTCCGCGGTGGATCCCGCGTCCACACCCGAGCTGGAGGAGTCGGAGGCGCCGTCGCTCGAGCTGTCCCCTCGCGACGACGACATCCCGGCCGCGTCGCTGGACGAGGCCCCACTACCGGAGTCGGTGCTCGGAGTGGAGCTCCCGTCGGGGCCGCTACTTCCCGAGGAGCTCGAGTCTCGCGAGAAGCAACCGAGGCAAGGCCCGATCAACAGCGCCACGAGCGCTCCAGCGGCCCGCTGCCCGAGCCGCGCTGCAACGACGTCGCGGCGCCGAGGAGCGGCTTGAGGATTTGCGGTCATGGGCATTCGGATCCGGTGAGAGGTGACAGTCATTACGGGTTCAGTGTCGGCCGGCCTCCTATCGGCTCAACATCTTCGGTCGCGCCGTCGCCAGGATTCGACCTTCCAATCCTTCAACACTCCGACGTTCCCATACTTGCGCGCACACGAGAAAAGTCGGTGAGAAAAGGTCGCGCGCCGACGGATCTGTCGGGCGCGCCACTTCATATTTGGGTAAGGCTCTCTAGTAGAAACTAGGGAAGGATGTGCGCCGTGAGAGTTCGTCTTTATAATTTTGGTCAGATGGGAATTTTGAGTCTCGCGTTCGCACTTACGGCTTGCGCGAACACCACGGAGAGCACGTTTCAGAAAGGCGGGGGCGAGGACGGCGGCCGAGGCGGGAGTGACGGCGGAAACGAGAGCGATGGTTCGTTCGCCGGCAACAGCAGCAAAATCGTGCTGCTGTTTGGGCATGACGGCGGCGCGGACACGGGAGGCTCCGACGGCGGGTCGCAGGGTTGCTCCGGACTCTCCTGTCAGATCCACACGTGCGATTCCGGGTCGACGACGATCAGCGGCACCATCTACGACCCGGCGGGCGTCAACCCGCTCTACGACATCGTCGCGTACGTCCCGAACACGACGCCGCAGCCCTTCCCGAGCGGTGCCGCGTGCACCCCGTGCAACGCGCTCTACACGGGCGATCCGATTGCGACGGCCCTCACGGACGCATCGGGCAAGTTCACCATCGCGAACGCGCCGGACGGCACCAACATCCCCCTCGTGATTCAAGTCGGCAAATGGCGCAAGCAGCTCACGATCCCCACGGTCACGCAGTGCCAGGACAACCCGCAGCCCGACAAATCGCTGACTTTGCCTAAGAACCACGACGTGGGCGACATCCCGATGATCGCCATCTCGACCGGAGGAGCCGACACGCTCGAGTGTCTGCTCACGCGAGTGGGGCTCGACGCCACCGAGTATAGCCCCGGGGGCGGCGGCGCGGGTCACATCCAAATCTTCCAGGGGGGCGCGGGAGCGCACGTGGGAGCGCAAAGCCCCGCGCCGAACACCGCACCGCCCGGTCCCGAGAGCTACCTGCAGCTCTGGGACAGCTCGGCCGACCTCCTCAAGTACGACATCGTGCTTCTCTCGTGCGAAGGCGAAGAGACGCAGGATGGTGTCCAGGGAGCCGGGGGTGAGACTCAGACCCCCCTGACCGTCGCGGATCAGACCGCGTTGCTCGACTACGCGGCCGGAGGGGGTCGCGTCTTTGCCTCGCACTTCCACTACGCGTGGTTCAACTCGGGCCCGTTCGGAGCTGCCAATCTGGCGACCTGGACGACCGGCGGCAACGACATGGGTACGATCAATGCGGATGTCTTGCAGACGCTGCCCAATGGCAACGCGTTTCCGAAGGGTGTGGCCCTCTACGATTGGCTCGGCAACGTCGGCGCGCTCAACGTTGGTCCGACCGCCATTGGCGAGCTTCCCATCCAAGCGGCGAAGCACAATGCGGACGTCACCGCGGCCAACACGCTCTCGACACCGTGGATCGTGGCCGATACCACCGCCAATCCGGCCGGTGCTACGGAATACATCTCCTTCGACACGCCCCTCGGCGCCGCGGCGGACAAGGTCTGCGGGCGCGTTGTGTACAGCGACCTGCACGTCGGGGCGGCTTCGCACGACCAGCCGACCATGCCCATCCCGGCGGAGTGCACCCCGGGCAAGCTGTCCCCTCAGGAGGACGCGCTCGAGTT
>Ga0182024_10004647_pt1 | contig 31360 bp, 24 predicted proteins | sample P32metaG_FD_120480 | JGI IMG/M metagenome (GOLD analysis project Ga0182024, IMG submission 120480) | Permafrost microbial communities from Stordalen Mire, Sweden - P3-2 metaG (Illumina Assembly) | ecosystem: Environmental > Terrestrial > Soil > Wetlands > Permafrost | place: Sweden: Stordalen... | reverse complement strand
TGAATCCCCCCGGTATCGCTAGGATTTGGAAGGAATTGAGCAGCCCGGGAGCGCGCAGGAGTTGGTTCACATGGACCGACTGCGTGCTGGCTCCGGCCAGCTCGAAGGCGTAAGCCGTCTCAGCATCGCAATTCGTGCCGGCAGTGCGAAGGATCAGGGTTCGAGGCTTGGCGATCATGAGATTCACTTCCTCTTCACGTGATAATGCCCTTTTTCGCAGGCGATCACAAAGTGCTCGACGGCGGATTTGAGATCTTCCCATTTCTGGCGGATCTCGTCGGCCTCGTCCAGGTCGATGCTGTTGTCGTCCTCGACGGATTCGGTGACGGCGTCAAGCAGTTCGCTGAAATCGCGGACCATGCCGCGGGTTTCGGTGTAGATGGCCTGGTCGATGTTGGGCTTGGTTTCGGGAAGTGCCGGGTCGGGCACGAAAAAGCCGCCGGCTTCGTTGCAGAGCCAGCGGACGACGCGGATGTCCTTGGTGAGCTGGTAGATCTCGCGGACGCGGTCGAGCGGGTTCTTGGTGCCGCTCTGGTCCGGGTCGCCGGCGTCGCTGGGCGGCTCACACCACTTGTAGACCAAAGCCGGCGACACCTTCAGGGCGGCCGCCACGGACTTGACCCCCCGTTCCTCCACTGCCTGCCGGATGACGTCGTAGGATTTCATGTGGGGGATTTTACGCGTATGCTTGTGCCGGATGCAAAGTGCCGGTTGCGGGATTCGGTTGGGCTGATGAGGGAGCGGTTATGCGAAAGTTCAGGAACATCGCGGTGGTGCTGGTCGCGGCGTTTGTCGCCGCCGGCCTTTTCGATAAACTGACGGCACGCGCCGACGACCAGCCGGCCAAGCCGGCCGCGCCGCCGGCCGGCTCCCCTCGGGCGGTGGTGGTCACATTTTTCCAGAGCTTCAGCGACGGGAATGCCAAAGCGTTGCGCGCGGCGGTCTTGGCCGACAGCGACGATGAGCGGAAGGTCGCCGACGGCATGGCGGACGTTGCCGGCGCGGTGGCGGCGGCGCGCAAGGCCATCGTGTCGAAGTTCAAGGTTCGCGACCAGGACGTGAACGTTCACATCATCCCGGTCGAAATGTTCAACGCCATGACGGAAAAGGTGGAGGCCGATAACGCTACAATAATGCAGGACCATGAGGTGTTCATGGTGCTCAAGAAGGTGAACGGCGCCTGGAAAATCCCCCTGGGCGAGCTGCTGAAAAAAGGCGGGAAGACCACCGACCAGACGATGACCGACCTGCACGGGTCGATCGACCGCGTGGGGCAGGTGACCAGCCAGATCGAATCAGGGAAGTTCACGACCGCAGAGGAAGCCGCCAAGGCGATCAGCGAGGCAGTGCCGACGCGTGACGGGGGCGGGCGGTGAATTTGCGTGTTTCAGGATCGAACCCGCGCGGGAATTGTTCGATGACCTCGACCTCAGTATCCGTGTGAAAGAAGAATCGCGAAGCCGCAAGCGGCGGTCACGGCCGTTTTGATCATTCAGCGTTCATTATTCAGCATTCAGCATTTCCCCACCCGTGTCTCAAACCAAGCATGAAATCCTCTCCCTGCTGGCTGGGGCCGGGACCGAGCCACGGCACCGGTTCGGGCAGAACTTCATGATCGACCAGAACCTGGTCCGGATCGTGGCCGACGCGGGGCGGATCGAGCCGGGGGACCTGGTAATCGAAGTAGGGCCCGGCACCGGCACCCTGACCGAGGAACTGCTCGCCCGGGTCGCGCCCGGCGGGCGCGTCGTGGCAGTGGAGATCGACCGCGACCTGGCCGGCTTGCTTCGCACCCGGTTTGCCGGCCGCGATGATTTCACGCTGATCGAAGGCGATGCACTGGCCGGGAAGCATCATCTCAATCCCGAGCTTTTATCGATGGTGGAAGGTAATCGGGGGGTAAAGCTCGTCGCCAATCTGCCCTACAACATCGCCTCTCCTCTGGTGATCGAGCTGTTGATGGCCGACGTCGGCTTGCTGGCGTTCACCGTGCAGAAGGAAGTCGCCGACCGGCTCCGCGCCCCGGCGGGGTCGGACGATTACGGCCCGCTTTCGGTCATGGCGCAACTCCTGGCGCAGGTGCAGGTGCTGCGCACGCTGCCGCCCCAGGCATTCTGGCCCGCTCCCAAGATCGAGTCGGCCCTGGTCTGCCTCACCCGCGAGGACCGGCTCGGCCCGGCGGCCAATTCGTTCAGCGTCTTCGTCCACCAGTTGTTTTCGTTCCGGCGCAAGACGCTCCGCAAGGCGCTTGCCCAGGCCGGCTACGATGCCCAAGCGCTCCTGGCGTTCACGGGCTTTGACGGCCAGCTTCGGCCCGAGGCATTCACGCCCGAGCAGCTTCTATTGTTGTATTCGGCGGGCCGTCAAGACCTGCCGCCATCGCGGGCGATGATCGAGGGGAGCAGCAGCACGGCGATCAGCAGCAGCAGCGCCTCGAAAAAGTAAAGCGACATCGAGATGCCATGGATCCGGCCGAACGTCGGGCCGTACGTTTCGCCGTGCAGGCGCATGGCGTCGATCCTGGGGGTGATGAAAAGGGTCGAAGAGGCGGCGGCGACGGTCGCCAGAGCGAGCAGGGCGAAGCAGGCCGTCTTGAGCATGGCCGTTTGACTGCCCGATGGCACGTGCTCGAGCCGGGTTGCGTCGGGGTTCTTTCGGAGGACATAGAGTTCGAAGCAGCCGCCCATGAGTTGCATGTTCATGAGGAGCTTGCGGGCCTGCTCAGTGTCGATGCAGCGAGTGATGACGGCACTGACCGCGACGACGACGTCCTTGGCGCGGTGCAGGGTGATAAGGCAGAACTGGGTTTTCCGGTCGACGGCGGTAGGCGACGCGATCTCGATCGCACCATCGCGGTTTTGCACCAGGCATGGTCGGATCAAGTCCTGGAATGCGCTGACGGCGGCGTCGCGCATCGCGGAAGTGGAGTCGTCGGGCCGAATGTGACATACGAGCCGCAGTGCGGCGTCCTTCTCCGGGCTGGGCTCGACCAGGAACCATGCCGCTTCGCTCCCGCCAACGGCAACGGCTTGAGCGGTCAGCAGATCGTTTGCGAAGGTAGGGAGGTCGTTCCCGTTGAGAATCCGTTGCACCAACTTCGACAAATTGGCCGTCGGCGCTGGGACTGCTTCGGCCGGTCCGGGTTCACTTTGCTTGCTGCCAATAATTCCTGAGGCCGCGTTGGGCTCGCGGACCACTACCCGCCAGGCGAAAGTCGCGATCAGGCCGACGGCGGCCAGGACGAGTTGGTATCGCTCGAAGGCGTGGAAGATCCCCGCGGCGGCATTCCCCGCCACCGGCCTTGCCGCGGCAAAGGTTTGGAATAATGTCGGTACGGTAATGAAGATCATGACCAGCCCGCCGAGCCAGAGGCTGATGGTGACGGAAACGAGGATTGAAAGGAATTGGCGCATGGCTCTAAGATACCGCAGGCGGGCCCGTCATGCTTCGGGAGGAATTCCTATGAATACTATACAACGGTTGGGAATCGGAAGTTCAGCGGCCATGGCGTTGCTGGCCAGCTTCATAGCGCTGCCCGCGGTCGCCGCTCCGACGAGCCGGCCTGCGCGGCCCGCCGCCGACCCCAATTATGCCGAGCGCGTCAAATGGGAAGAAGCGGTTACCTTCTTCGGCGAGGAGGACACCGGCAGATATTCCATCCGCATCCTCGATAAATCCGTCACTGAGGCCGCCAACTTCAAGTACCTGGAGTTATGGATGTACGACCTGACGGAAAAACGCTGGATCAAGGTGGATGACCGCGTTCAGGAAACCCGCATCATCCTGCCCAAGGACAAGCCCCAGGACTCTCTTGACAACCAGCTCCTTGCCGACATCCCGGTGACCCAGGAAAAGATCGGCCTCTACTATTGCAAGTGGCAAGTAAACGGCGTCGACGGGGGCACCCTCACCCGCATCGGCCCTGGTCACATTGGCAAGCCGGTCGACCCCCAAGCCACAACTCAACCCGTCCACGTTGTCGATCCCAGGGACAAGATCCCCGCGGGGATGATCATCACCGATGTTCCTATCGACAAGAACCACGGCGAATTAATGATCGTCCCCAACCCGCGCACGCATACGGGGGAGAAGTAGATCAGCGGATCAGCACCGCCGGCAGTGAACGTATCCTTTGGGGGCACCGAAAAGGCGGGGAAAATCTTCAGCCCATTGGCACAACCGGGCGATAGTGGTGGTACGTCCGATATTTGTCCAATGTTAGCTATTTCCAGGAGTAATCATGTCCAAGGGATCGAAGAAGACCGCCAAGTTGAATAATGCGGCGAGCAAGCAGACCACCAAGCGGCATACGACCGTACCCGTGGCCGCCGCCGCGGCCATCGCCGCGCCGGCCCCTTTAGCCGCACCGTCGTCTCACGCGCCGGTGGTTACCGCCGTGGTGACGCCGGTTGAGGTTGCGCTGACCGAAGCCACGGCAACCGCCGTTGCCGAGCCCGGCGTTACCGCCGTGGTGGCGACGCCGGTTGAAACGGCAGGGCCGGTCGTAGACGGCCAAGTCGTCATCGGTTTGATCAGCGACCTGCGGCACGAAGATGCCGACATCGCCCGCGAAGCGGCGGTCGCGCTGGGGGCGACCGGCAGCCCCGCCGCGGTGGAAGCGTTGATTGAGGTGCTGGAGAACGCCAACGGGTATTACCACAGCGTGGTTCGCTCAGCGGCCGCTTCGAGCCTGGCCAGGCTGGGCGACAAGCGGGCGGTCGCTTCGCTGTTGTGCGCCGTCAACGATACGATGGCCGAGGCCAGCGCCGAGGCCGTTCGCGCCCTGGCCGACCTGGGCGATTCCCGGGCAGTGGAAACGTTGGTCGGCGTGGTCCAGAACGTCACCGGGTTTTTCCAGCCGGTCGTGCGGTTGGCGGCCGTCCACGCCCTGGGGCGGTTCGACGCCCCCCAGGCCGCTGCGGAACTGGCGCACATCGCCGCCGATCCGAGCGAGGATACGGTCATCCGCGATGCGGCGGGGGAGTAATCAACTGGGTGCAAACTTCATGACGACGGTTCCGCTGTGTGGAAGACTGGCCTCCCGCGCAGCGGAATCTGTTTTGGGCCGGAGCGTGTGACACACGCGCCGACCTCGCCCCAGAAACGTCATGGATTCGCGGCCTTCTGCGCAAATCGCGATGGCCACGATCCGCCGTCGATGTCGCTGCGGCCGGCGGCTTGGGCGACGATGAATGGATCGGGGGCGTAGAAACGCATCCGATGCATGAGGTCCGCCAGCAGGCGATCAGAGTGGCCGCCCGCGCCGCGGTACGCGTCCAGTGCGTCGCTAATCGCCCGCCCTCGGATCGCATGGCAATGCATTCGGACTGTGCCGAGACAGCGGATGACGCCCGGGCACACATGCTCGGGCGTGCTGGCCTCGTGGTCGCCGCCGAACATTAGTCCGTCCCAGTCGGTCGGCACCGCAGCCATAAATCGCTCGGCTCTCGCAACGAAGTCCGCCGGGAACTCCGCGTCGTCTTCCAGTATGAGCGCGGATGACGCGCGGCGTCGCAGGACCGTTTCCAGAATTCTCCTGTGCGATTGCAGACAGCCCCACGCGCCGGGGCCGAGTCGCCATCCAGGCCGCGCGGCGGACGTTCGGCCGTCAACCGCGGCGAAGACCTCGGGCGGCTTCCAGGGCCAACCGGAGTTCGCAAGGTTCCGTGTGAACCGCTCCAGCCGGTCACGCCGGCGCTCCAGTGAAAGGACGAATACCTCGTCAGGTTGCCAAGGCAACGGCACTCCAGCCCGCGGTTTCAAGAGGGTGCGGACCCTCGCGCCGGTGGCGAAGCCGGGCTCCTTCCGAAGGCCGGACCTGAAGCGCCCTGAGACGAGCGCCGCTGATGATTGTGTGCTCATGGGCCTTGACTATATGCGATCGGCACAGCAACCTGCCATCATGGGTGACCTCTCAAGCCTGCTGGCCTACCTGCTGTCGGCAATGGGGCTGACCGTCTTGGTGGTCTGGCCGCAAACGGGTCCGGGCGCGTGGCTTCGTGACCGTGTGCTGCGCCCGTCGCTGCCAAGTCGCGCCAGGGAGGTCCTTGACTGCTACATCTGCTGCGGCTTTTGGGCCGGTCTGGTACTTTCTCCGCTGTGGTGGGTATTTGAGCGGCGACTCTGGTGCTGCACCGGATGTCTCATGGTTCCGAGCCTGTTCTGGTTCGTCCTGCAACCCAAGGAGTGACATGGCTACCTTAGCTGTCAACCCGAATCCGCCGAGGCACCGGCCCGGCCAGTTACGGGAGGAACTCATCCGGCGGCAGCAGGAGACGACTCGCCAGCAGCCGCCAAACCCAGCGCGACGGGGGTGCGGCGGCTGCCGCGGGCGTTCCATAAAGCGGTGATCTAAGGCACTTGCCGAGCTGGCGTTGCCGGCAACCGCATGAACCGGTTGCCAACGCGAGTTGCGGGCCGTGCGACCGTGGGAATGAAGCCGCACGGTCGCGATGGGAAGTTGCCGAAGCCGATCGGCCTGCCTGCCCGCCCGTGCCGCACCATCTCGCTGGCAAGACCCACCAAGGCATTTTCCTGAAAACCATCGCCAGTAAGGTCTTCCGCCGCCACGAACCAATGTTGCGGATAGCAGAATGCCGCCACGATTCCCTGGCCCGACACAGGAAATCGCAAGTCGTCGGTCAGCGACCGCCACGCCACGATCAGGCTTGGAACGCCGAACGCGGCTGCGATGTGCGATCCCCCGCTGGTGCCGCCTATGAAATAATCAGACGTTGAGATCAGCGCCATGTACTGGCGGACGGGTAGGTGGCGGTAGATGATCGCCCCCGTGACCTCCGGCTCGTCCAGCACCGGCTGGACAACGGTAACCGTGCGCGACAGTACGCGGACGACCGCCTCCCATTCAACGCGTTCCATGTTCGCCTTGTCGCTTTCCGCCGCCGTCGAGAGAACGCACACCGGCCGGTCGGCCTGCCATCGGTGGCGCTCGCCGACCGCCCATTCGACTTCCGCCTCGGTGAGGTAGATCTCGGGCCTCGGTATCGGCTCGATGGGCAGTTCCAGCCCCTGCGCCAGGCGTTGCAGGATATGGCCGCTCCCGGCCAGCCGGTTATTCAGGAAGATCGTCGCTTTGCCGCCAAAGCCGCTGACGTGGGGATTGCCGGTGAAGACAGCTCGCGTCATCGGGCTGTCAATTACATTGACCGGGCGGCCCAATTGCCGGCAGAGCAGCCGGGGCAGTGGCGACGTGCAGAGCGTGTCGCCCAGATGGGCCGCGCCGAAGAGGCCAAGCACAACGGCATCCTTCGCCAACGGCAGGTGCGTGCAAGCGTTATCATTTTCTGACGATTTCATAATGTTCACCGATAGATTAATTTTATCTTCCAAACCAGAAAACCGGTACATTTTTCTTGCTTCGCCCAGATTTGCCTCGTTAGCATATCGAAGTTCATTGCGGTCGCATTGCCGCTTGACTGCGGGGCGGCGCATGGGCGTGGCCATTCGAAAAAGGGCCTACTAGGCGGATCCTCTTCTCTTCGACAATTCAACGCGGGGCTTCGATGACCTCCTCATCAAGTATCACCAATCCGTGCATCCCCACGACCTGCTGCGACTGCCTGGTGGCGCAGATGCTGCCGCTGGATAATTCCTGCAAGGCATGGCTCATTGCCCACGGCATGGTCTCGGCGGCGACGGGGCAGGTGGACATGGTCTTGGCGGGCCTTGCCAGCGCCGCCATCGGCGGGCTGGGGTTCAACGTCGCCGTCAACATCCTGCCCGGCGGGAACCCCTGCCGCATCGACGTCCCCGGCGACGGCTGGGCGGGCGAAAACGCCATGGTCACCCAGGATGTCTCCATCGCCGCCTCCGGCGATGATCTGCTCCTGCAGAACGCCGACTTCACCACCGAGACCTTCACCCCGCAGAGCGCCACGCAGTATTCCTCGGCCGGCAACAACACCGCGGCGACGCTCACCCGCAGCGGAGCGGGCACCTCGTCGGACACGATTACGCTCACGTCGCGGGCCGGGCTGGTGACGACCTTCTACGGGCTGGACCCTTCCATCCCGACTCCCGGCCGCATCCAGGGTATGACCGATCGTTACGGCAACACGCAAACCCACAACTGGTCCACGCTGGGCGGCCTGCCGCGCCTGATGAGCGTCACCGACAGCTACGGTCGGCAAAGCAACTTCAGCTACCTGGACTCCAGCCAGGGCTATCGCCTGAACACCATCACCGACTTCTGGGGCAGGCAACTGACCTTCTTCTACGATTCGCTCGGCAACGTCGCGTGTGTCCTGGGTCCGTCGATCACGCGCGGGGCCAACGGCAACGCCAACAGCTTCCCCAACGGCACGGCCACGGTATTTTTATACGACACGTCGAACCCGCGGGCCGACCAACGCGGCAACCTGCTGGAGGTCTGGTATCCCAACCAGGTCGCTCCGTACGTTGGCGCTTCGCGCACCGTCAACCTCTCGGCGGTCTACGCGGGAGCGACCCCGCGGAAGCAACTGAGCTACTACAACGATCCCACCGATCCGGTGACCTACGGCAAGGTGCAGCAACTGCTGGAGTCCTCCACCGGCACTGGCAGCGTCGGCAGCGGGGCATTGGGATTCCTCTACCTCAACAGCGGCCTGCCAGCCAACCTGATCGACCCCGCCGATCCCATCGCCTCACGAACCGTCATTACCGACCGAAACGGGAACCAGGTCGCCCACGACTTCAACAGCCGGCTCATGGAGGTCCACCGCATCGCCTACGCCACGCGCGGCAAGAACGGCTTGGAAGCGACGAGTTGGGAGACGTGGATCGCGCTGAACCAGCACAACCAGGAGGTCACCCGGGTGATGCCCGAGGGCAATAGCGTCGTCAGTGCGTTCGAGGACGAGACCACTGTGCCGGTGGTCAACGGGGTGCCCTACGCTGCGAGAATCGGCCTGCTCCTCTCGCGCACCCGCTACCCCGGTAACACCATCGGCGTCCCCAGCCGCCCCGGCAGCGGCGGGCAGTCGCAATTGACAGAATTGGTCTTCCACGACCCCTTATTTAACGAAGTCTGCGCCTCGATTGAGGCGATCGGCAATCCGATTGACTCATCCGGCACCTTCTACACGCCGCAGAACGGCGGGACGACACCCACGCTGACCAACCGCAGCCGGTACGCCACCATCACCTATCGCGACTACCAGAAGGACACCACCGTCACGGTGGAGGCCGACACGACCTTGCAGGCGCAGCTCGGCTTGAGCAGTGCCCAGATCGGGCAGTTGATCGCCTTCGTCGGCGACCAGATGAACGCCGGGGGAAGCGGCGGCCCCCTGCCAGCTGGCTTCGAGATGGGCATCGGCGACGTGAACGGTGAGAACACCGGGGCCGGGGCGTCCGGCGGCCCGGCACGTCACCAGGGGTGCGTCGTGAAGGTTGCGTCCCCCTCTGTCCGCCAGATCATCCCCAACGTGCAGGGGGCTATCCCCAAACCGTTCTCCTCGACTCGCCGGCCGCCTACTGGCGTCTGGGCGAGACCTCCGGCACGACAGCCGCCGACTCCGCCAACGGTTTCGCCGGGACCTACACCGGCGGCTATACGCTCGACGAGCCGGGCGCCCTGGCCGAGGACAATAACCCCTCTGCCCTGTTCAACGGTTCAACCGGCTGCGTCGACTGCGGCGCCGTCAGCCCCATCGCCGGCGGCGGGGACTTCACCGTCGAGGCCTGGATCAACGTCACCGCCTTCGTCGAAGCGGTCGCCGGTAACTGGGTCAGCTACGCTGTCGCCAAGGGGGCCGATTATCTCTACGATGTTGGCGGTAACACCACCAACGCCTATGGCCTGGCTGTCGGCGGCGGGACCGACGGCAGCGGCAACGCCTCCGCCGGCGCTGCAATTTACTTCATGTGCGGCCTCCCCAACCCGACCTACAACTCGTATCTCACATGGGTCACAAGCATTTCTCCCGGCCAGTGGTATCATGTCGTCGGCGTCAAGCAAGGCTCGACGATGTCGCTCTACGTCAACGGCCAGCTCAAGGCATCACAGGCCTATTCGGGATCCATCAACGCCGACACGACGCTGGAGATGCTCATCGGTAAGACGCAGCGCGGCGCCCCGTACACGTATCCGTTCGATGGAAAGGTCGACGAGGTCGCGCTGTACAACACGGCCCTCTCCGCCGAGCGCATCCTGGCCCATTATAACGCCGGCACGGGTGCCGACGCCTGGGTCTGGGCCGGGCAGGAGCGCGTCGAGATCTGGACCAGCAACGCCAGGGGCCAGGAAACGACCCACACTAACGAAGAGGGCAACCTCACCCTCACCCTGCGCTTCCCCGAAGCCAACCCCGACGGCGACTACGACGTCTACGACCCCTCGCTGTCCAACAACCAGTATGGCCGGGTGAGCGAGACGATCGTCGATGCCGACCCGAGCACCGTCATGACCCTCATCGGGGCCGACGGCGACATGGCCGCCTTCATCTCCGGCATCATCCCCCGCACCAACACGCCCGGCACGTACCTCAATCTCGTCACCAGTTATCAGGGGACCAGCCTCTCGCCCGGCTGTACCGCCTGCAACTACGACCCGCTGGGCAACGTTCTTTCCTCCATCGACCCGCGCGGCAACCTCACCCAATACCACCGCAATGAACTGGGCGAGGTCTATCGCGTGACCAGCCCGGCGCCGTATAATTTTCAGGTGGAAACGAGTTACGATGCGAACCGCAACGTCACGCAGGTGGACACGCAGGACTGGGTCGTGCAGTTTACCAGCAGCAGCCCATCCGACCCCAATTACGCCAAGTTCACCTTGTCCGGCAGCGGCTTCGCCTATAATCTGCCGATGATGGCGGGGCCGGGAGGTTCGGTGCGGCCCGGATGGTTCAGCAACCTCTTCACCTTCGACCTGCTGGACAACCAGATCGAGCAGGACATCGACGCCACCGGTTCGTCCCCCTCCAGCCTGGTGACGACAATCGCCTTCGACTTCAACCAGAACCCGATCACCACCACGCTACCCAACGGCAACCTGGTCGAGCAGGACTACGACGAGCGCGATCTGGACATCGCCACCCGCCAGGGCTACGACCCCGGCGCCGGCCAACCCGGCGCGGTGACGGTGCGGGCCTTTGACGGGAACCAGAACCTCATCGACGTCGTGGGCCCCGCCGTCCGCGGCACGTCGGCCCAACGCCTGACCGTCGTCATCAACGATGCCTTCTTCGGCTCCTCCGCCCTCACCCACGTGGGGGACTGGGTCGTGCAGAACACGTTCGACGGGTTCGACCGCAACACGATGGCCGTCGATGCCGCAGGCGGCGTGGTCCAAGCAACGTTCGACCCCAACGCCCGTTCCGTCGCTGGCCAGACCTACGGCTCCCCCGGCGGTCCCACGCCCACCGACCGCACTGGCTCAGGGAACGTGCTGCTGGCAAGCAACGAGGCTTCCTACGACGAAGCCGGGCGCGCCTACGAAAAGCAGCAGGACGTTTTCCTGAGCACCGGCCTCTCCGGCTCGACGCCGATCCATACGGTGCCGTCGGGAAGAACGATCACCCACACCGGCGGCGGTCTGGCAGCCAACTCCACCACCAACAGCAACACCGCCGCCGTCACGCTGACCGCCGGCGGGACCAGCTACGTACTGAGCCGCATCGTGTTCGACCGTGCCGGAAGAACGATCGCGACGGCCACCGACAACGGCGCGATCGCCACGACGGCCTTCGACGGGGCCAATCGCGCCATCGTCCAAAACGATGCCCTGGGCAACAGCGTGCAGAACACGTTTGACGCCAACGGCAACCTCATCGGGACGAACCGAAGCGAAGTCTGCACCATCTCCGGTTCCATCGCCCCCGAGACCTTCGGCTCGTACATGATGTATGATGTCATGAATCAGCGTGTCGTGCTGGCAAACCAGGGCGCGGACGGCACCCTCTCCTCAAGCCTCAGCGACACCAGCACCCTCTTTAAACTGACCGGCTTTGACAGCCGCGGCAGCGCCACCAACTTCATCGACCCCAAGCAGAACACGTCGCTGGCGGTCTTCGACGGCGCAAGCCGAGATATCCAGGTTCAGCAGCACCTGCGTACCAATGGCGACGGCACCCAGCCGATCACCGAGACGGTCACCACCCAGAAGTTCTTCGACGGCAACAGCAACTTCATCCGCCTCATCGACGACAATGGCGGAACCACCAACTGGCTCTTCGACACGCTCGACCGCAACACCAGCATGATCTTCCATGACGGGTCGACGCGCACCAGTGTCTTCGACCTGGCCAATGACGTGATCGGCTACACCGACGAGAACGGCAGCGTGTTCGCCAACACATGGGATGTGCTGGGCCGCAAGATCGCCGTCGCCATCGCGCCTGCGGCGGGCGTTTCCGGAAGCGCCACGCCATCGGGTACGCCCGCCGGCACCCTTGCCCAGACGTTCGAGTTCGACGGGCTGTCGCGCCCAACGTTTTGCCGCGACTCCGTCGGCACCTTCGGTGGATCCGGGCTCGCCAACGCCGACGACGGCTTCAGCTACGACAGCATCAATCGCAAGGTCGAAGAACAACAGACGTATATCAGCGATACGCGCTATATCACCAACAGCGCTTATATAAGCTACCCGGCCACCGGCTTCACGTTCCCCAGTGCCCGGCAGATCGATGTCGGCTTTGACGCCCTCTATCGCAAGAACGCAATCAACGAGACCTCCGGTGGCGCCAGCATTGCCGCGTGGCAGTTCTTCGGCTATCGCACCGCGACCGTCACCCTCGGCAACGGAATCGTTACCTCCTTCATGAACAACGCCCAGACGCGCTCGGCCATCCAATCGGGGCAGCCCACCCCTGCTTGGGGCGACATCACCACGGACCAACTCGGCTATGACGGGGCTGGCCGCCTGATCGGCAAACGCCACTTCACGGGCAGCAGCGTCCTGGTCTGCTTCACCGCCGCGTACGACCTCAGCGGGAACAAGCAGTTCGAGCGACCGCTGCACGCCGAGAGCCGGGCAGCGCTTTGCGACAGTTACGATTCGATGAACCGCCTGCTGGAGTACCAGCGCGGAGTTCTCAACAGCGGCGGCGGCTCGCTGAGTTCGTCCATCGGCTTGCCGGGAACAAACCAGGAGCAGGCGTACAACCTCGACGCCTTGGGCAATTGGTCCAGCACCAGGATCACGCCAGAGGGCGGCACGGCGGCTGTGCAGAGCCGCACGAATAACAAGCTCAACCAGGTCACGGCGTACGGCGTCTCGCCCGTCTCGACCCCAGTCTACTACGACCAGGGGAACAACAGCGGCACCCCGCCGCAAAATGGCAATGGGAACATCATTAATGACGGGACGCGGATCAACGCCTTTGACGCGCTCAACCGGCTGATTACGGTCAACCGCGCCAGCGACGATGCCCCCGTCAGCGCCTGTGTCTACGACGCCGCCGGCCGCCGCATCGTCAAAAATGTGCTCGGTGCCATCTCCGGCGCGGTCCCCACCGGCGTGAGCCGATATCTCTACGACGGGCAGCAAATCGTCGAGGAACTCGCGGGGACCACGGGCTCGACAACGATCCAATACCTGTGGGGTCAGTACGTTGATGAATTGATTCAACTCAAGGCCCTCACGACAATCGGGCCGCAGCCACTCGCGGCGGGAAACTACTACCTACTGAGCGACCTGCTGTACAGCAGCGCCGCGCTGACCAACAGCACCGGCGGCATCGTCGAAGCATTCGACACCGACGCCTATGGGGACACCCTGCTGTTCAGCGGGCCCGGCATGAGCGGCTGGTTCAACAACGACGACGTGCAGGCTGCGTGGTCGGCCTGCCGTTACGTGTTTACCGGGAGGGAGTACGACGCGGAGACGGAATTGTATTTCTACCGGGCGAGGTACTATGGTCCGGGACTCGGTCGATTCCTCTCGCGCGACCCCCTGCTGTACTCCTTTGAGTTAGGCATCTACGAATACGTCGGCTCCCGCCCGACACTCACGGGCGATCCGGCTGGGCTTGGCCCATGCTCATGCACCGGGGTAAAGATCAGCTTCGATCATGATCCCGTGCAATGGGAAGTACTGAAACCGGGCGAAAACGGGGCCGCATGGCGCGTGGGCTTTAATATCATCACCCACTGGACTTTCAAGGGTGATCCCGACAACATTCAATTCGGATATGATGAAACCGGTTCGCTCAAGGCGACCGGATGGACCGGCGTCTTCGCGACCCCCGAGATGGCCGCGATTCTCAAGCCGGTAGGGGGCGTCCGTCATACCGACGCGGAGGTAAGGGCTGCCACCGGCTTCTCAGTCGGAGATGGCCAGGCAACCTACGTCGATCCACTCGGAACAAGCACGACGGTCAAGGGGGCCGGGTCCCTTACGAAGCAGCTTGTCAGCTACACGGTACAAGCAAGGTGCAAGGGCTCCCTCGACCACACGTGGCGGAGGTCGAACAAATGGAAGCTCTGGGGAATTGTGACTGTGAAAACCGACGACGCAGGCAATCCCAGCCTTGGTCATAACTCAACGCTTAACGTCCTCGAAGGAGGCGGGGCGCCGAGCGACAGCTAACTGCGGACTCCATTCCGACCGCACACCCGCCGCTGCGCGGGCGGGTTTGATTTAATATGATCTGGGTTCGTGCGATGTTGCAGGCTTTCCGACGATTTCCACCGTTTGCTGCCGCGTTCGCGGCGTGGGCGATCGCAATTGCATCCGCCGCGGGCGCGTTGATTACCGGATACCTATGGATATACAGCCACCACTCCAGTGGGCTCCTGTGGCGGTCTGGTGGCTCGTCCGTCAGCTACGACGTTGTAGCACTCGAGCCCGGGCAATTGATGTTTGAGCGTGGCCGCTGGCGAGGCTGGAACCATTCGTGGGGGCCCTGGCACTGGTCAGCCGCCCCAACCAATTGTGTGCGGATTGCGAGCAACAATTCTGGAAGCGCAAATCTCGCGCCACTGGGATTCGCTTCCACGGCGGGAGACGGCGTGCGAAGAAGCGCGGTTTCCGCCCGACTGTGGGCGATCCTCGCGATACTTCTTGTGGTGCCTGCCATTCGGAGCTGGACGCTTGTGGGCCGATTTCGGCGTTCTCGCCGGCGTTCCGGCGGCTTCTGCCAGCATTGCGATTACGACCTTCGGGGACAATCCAGTAACGTCTGCCCCGAGTGCGGCCTTGCGACTGAGGCGGCGGTCCCGTCGTGCAACGGTCTCGAAGCGGTTGTCGCTCTGGCGGCAGCTGCATCGAGCATCGTGTTTGTCGCGGCGGTCGTTCGGCTTACCGATCCGCTCCGCGGGGCGTCTGGTGCCGGTGCCAACCCTGGGCAGGGCATTACGTTTTATCCGTCGTGGTCACCGCCGGGGATCCTGTCGGCAGTCGATCGGCTCCGGCACTCGGACGACTGGGGCGAGGCCTGGTATGAGTCCGTTGCTGATCATCGCGAGGGCATCCTTCTGGTTGCACGCAAGAGCCCCACCAGCGTTGGACCCGGACAGATTTGGTATGTGCAGGCGCTGGATCGAGCGGCGCGCGTTGTTTGCGAGGGTAATGCTCACGCCATTAGCGGATATATTCCCCACAGCATCGTCGAAATGTGGAGCGATGACCGTAGCCTCGCCCCCGAAATCCGGGGGCGGTGGCTGTTGGGGATCGAGTTTCAGGACGCGGGTGGAGCGCCGGCCCTTCTGATCGCTGCGCGACGACACCTCCAAAAACTCCCCGCGTCGTTTGTCTGTCCGATCAAGTGGAGCGAGGACGGGCCAGATTCCGGCGAGATCCTGGAGTGCGACGACCTCAGAATCCGTCCGGTGGACCCTTATCAATACTCCTGGCTGAAATCCGGTCCCATGGCGCCCCAGCCAGGCGCACCGGCACCTTAAATTGCGTGGAGATGCTAATGGGGTCGGGGGTCGGGAGTCGTTAATTTGCCAACGCCAAGGCTGTGGGCGACGGATACGGGTCGATGGGAGACAATGGACTACGAAAGTCAGGGATTGGCATGTGGGCCGGAAATGCACATCTACACCTATCCTCCGCCGGTGCCGCCTGCGCCGGCAGCGGGAAGACCCCCCGGTTCGCGACTGCCCGCGTCTTGGTGGGGGGACGTGTGGGCGAGCCGCGGCACGAGCACACGCCGGCCCAAATGGCGTAGTGGCGCAGAAAGCGGCAATTTGATGAACAGGACCGCGTGATTGTTGAAACGTCATGGTTCGAACCGGTCGAGGAGGGGCGGGGGACGGCGGAATGAAGGCTGAATAAAAAAGAGTGGAGAGTAAAGGAAGACGACCTGTTTCGCGGACAAAGGACAAAGTTCGCACGGCGGCATGCGTTATTCGGCATTAAATCTTCGCGAGATCAGTCACCCTCCGTGCGTCACGCACCCCGGCATGGGACTGACTTGGAGCCGCGCGCCGGAGGAACTACTCAATGGTTCCCTCCCCGGTCCCGATACCAGCCACTGGTTCATGCGCGGCTTGCCGCGCCCGAATGGCGTCGGACACGCCGCCCACCGGCGTGAGGTCCCGGGCCGCAGGACGTTCAATCCCGGCGTGGCCCAATGGCAGGGACAGACGCTGCTGGCCTGCCGGGTCGGCAAGGGCAACGTCAGCGGCGTCTGGACCGGGCAACTGGACGGCAAACTCATGCCGATCAGGCAGAGCTTTGTCGAAGTGCTTCCTTACTATGAAGGGGAGAGTTTTGAGGACCCCCGGCTGGTGGTTTTCAACGACAGGTTGTTCCTGTCCTGTGCGGTGGCGCGTGCGGCGGGCACGAGCCAGTGCCTCATGGAGATCGGGCGAGGTCTGCGCGCCAAGTCGTTCAGGGAAATCGCCTCGCCGAGTAAAGTGAAATTCGAGAAGAATTGGATTTTCTTCGCCCATGGCCGAAGGCTGAATTTCATCTACCACGCGGGACGCGGCTGGCACGAAATATACGCCATGAGCCGGGGCGGCGCCGCGCCGGCGTGGCGGTCGCGAAATCGAATGAATTGGCAATGGGGCGAAATCCGCGGTGGCACCAACGCGGTCCTGGCCGACGGCCAATACTGGACGTTCTTCCATAGCCAGCACCGCTACCCGCGGGAGTGGCGTTATTTCATGGGCGCGTATTCGTTCGAAGCGAGGCCGCCGTTCCGGATCACGGCGTACACCCCGATGCCCCTGTATACGCCACCCGCGCCATCGCAGTCTCATCTGCCGCTTGACGTCAAGCACGTCATCTTCCCGAGTGGGCTGCTGAAAGTGGGCGAGGAGTGGTTGATCTTTTCCGGCTATAACGACGAGCGCGTCGTCGTATCGCGAATCAGCCATGCGAAGTTGCGCGACTTGATGGTCGGTGCGGAAAACTGAAATGCCAATTAACCATGCCTTCGTCGGCGGGCGTCTAAAAGCGCGACACAAGCGCTTTGGCCTCTGGGGGGGTCGTTTTAGCACGGTCCACAGCGATGGCTATATCGTAACCCAATGGCTCGCCCGCTCGGCGGAGGAATTCGACTGCCGTTTTCTCTGCCTGCAGGGCGACGGGCCGCCAAGGCTGAGCGAGCGTGAACTGGTATGGCTAAAAGCGACGCACCCACAGACGTTTATCCCGGTGGTGGCGCCGCTGATCGGGACTGAATTGTCGGGCCCTTGCTTTCAGGTGCCGCAGGATGACGGGATGGCGCGGGGCGGCATCTTGCGGTACTTTCCGAATGTGCCCGATTTCGATTCGAGAAAGGACGTTGTGTTCTGGCGCGGGGCATGCTCGGGGGACGGTTTGCGTCTGAGGGTGACGCGTCGATTGCTCGGCCGCACCGACTGCGACGTGATGCTCGTGCCCGGATGGCGGCACGATAACCCCAACTTTGCCTCGGCCGAGGATGCTTGCTTTGCATCTCCCGCCCCGCCGTCGGAGGCACTGAAATACAAGTACGTGCTGATCATCGACGGCAACGGACTCGCGAGCGGCGCGAGTTGGTTGCTGGCCACAGGTAGCGTTCCGGTGTTAATCGCCCGCTGGGCGCCATTCTGGCTGGAATCGGCGGAGCCGTGGGTCCACTACGCACCGGTCAATCCGGACCTGAATGATCTCGAGGTCGTGCTGGAACACCTGGCGAACGATCAGCAGTTGGCGCGGGGCATCGCCGCGGCGGCGCGCCGGCTGGCGGGAGAGGTGCTGTCGAGCGAGGGGCTTTACCGTATCACGCGGGCAAACCTGATCAAGGCGATGGAGCGCTGGGACCAATACCGCCCCGACAGCGCGGTGGTCGCTTCGGCGGGATGGCTCGCCGAGCTTCGCGAACCAGCCGAGGAAGAACAAGAAGAACGACAGGCCGCGCTGTCGGCAGTGCAGTTCGCTCGCAGCGCCGGAGCGGCTGCGCGTTTCCGAGCTAATTCGCTCCGAGGCACGACGGGACAATACTGCTGAGGCCCTATATGGAGGCGGCTAATGGCCAACTGGAGCCCCTGGGACCGCGTCTGCGTCCTGAATTGCGATGAGTCTACCAACCGCCTGGTGCAATTTCGGGTCGATTGGGCGGAGTCCAAGATCCTCCGTCGGACCCCGTGCCAACGAGTGCGGGCGCGGCCGGCCCATGAGTACCCCAGGCCTTCGTGGTGGCAGCCCGATCACACCGAATACCCAGGATCCGCGGACCGTTATTGGGCCTGCCGAAGGTCGATGATGGAGATCGTGGAGCAGGCCCTCATAGATCACGTAAAGCACCTGTTGATCTGCGAGGACGACGCATATCCGACCCCAATGTTTGACGCGGTCTTCCCGAAATTCTTCGCGGAAATGCCAGACGATTGGATTGGATACAAGCTGTTCGCGTTCCACGGTCGCAGCCCGGAACCGGTGGGACAGTATTGCGGCCGGTTGCTGACGGAAGGAGGCACCGGCGGCACCCAGGCATTGGGGTTGAACCGCGATGGCATGCAGGCATGGCACGACGGAGCTTGGAAGGACGTTCACCGCTTGTACGACCAGTTCGTTTGGCAGTACGCGGAGGGGCGGATGTATGCGCCGATCCCCTATCTGTTCGCGGAGCGCCGCTGGCCAAGCGTCGCAAAGGGCTTAGCACAGCGGTCCGCCACCGATTCCGCAACGCCGTCCCCCATGCGCGTCGCGGCCCTGGTCGGCGCGATGCGGGCGCCGGGGCCGTTCGACAACGTACCGGCCGCGCTCGGGGAAAGGCGATGAAACTCCATACGGTATATAGCGACAGTCACATCGGACTCTACCGCGACCACCTGTTACCAAGTTGCGGGTGGGCCGAAGCGGTCGTGGCGGTCTATGTGCCGCAGGATTGCCCGACGGGCGTCTACCGAACCGCGGGCTGGGACCTGGCGATGCGCCGCAAGTGCCGCGTCATTGTCGATGCGATCGAGGCGGGCAGAGTCTTCGCCTTCGCGGACCCGGACGTGACATTTTTTGGCGATCCTTCCGGCCGCTTCGACGCGGCGCTCGACGGGGTCGAGATCGCATTCCAGCGGGACGATGCTGGAGGCTCGGCATGCGCGGGCTTGTTTGTTTGCCGGCCGACGCAGGCCATGCACGATTTTTGGCGCGAAATTGAAGCATCGCTTACGCGCGACTGCGACGACCAAGGGTGTGCCAACGCCCGGCTCGCCACCGTGACGCACCGCCTGATGGGGCCGGAGTTCACTAATCTGGGGGTGCTGGATGGGCGCACTTGGGACGGCCGTGACGACACGCCGGAAGTAGTTGAGCTGCCTGATCCGATGCTTTCATTCCACGCCAATTTCGCCAGGGGGCCGGCGGACAAGGACAAGCTGCTGCGGACGATTCGCAGGCGCTGGGGGCATCGCGCCGGGCGAGATGCGTCGAAGCGGTCCACGGCCCCCGTTCGGTTTAGGCACCCGCTGAGGCTGCCGATCACGGTGAGCGGGAGACGAGACAGAGGACGGGGCCGCGGATAAGGAAACAGCGCTTTCGGCGCCTCAACCGATCTCCCGCACCTGAATCGTGTCGATCACCTTCCCGTGCGCTAAGGCATTGGTGATCACCACCAGCCAAGTGCCGGCGTCGCACCACTCCCGGCGTTTCAGATACGCCAGCGCGTTGAGAATGGTCTCCTCCGGATCATCGCAAAACGGCATCAGGAATGGCTCAACTCCCCACGGCAGCAGCAACTGGCGGAACAGGGCCTCGTCGTCGGTGAAGGCGAAGATCGGCACGCCGACGGCGCGCAGGGCGGCCAGCGTGTAGGCCAGAAAGCCGCTGCGCGTGAAGACCACGATGCCGGATTTTCCCAGTTCCTGTGCCAAAACGGCAGCCGAGCGGAGCATTTTTGCCTTGGGCTCGTTGAGCCGGATGACTTCGTTGATCCCGCGTTTTTCGGTCGGCTCGATCGTTTTGAGGATGTTCTTCATCACGTCGATGCATTCCAGCGGGTAAAGCCCGGTGGTGGTTTCGCCGGAGAGCATGACGGCATCGGCCCGCTCGCGGACCGCGTTGGAAATGTCGGAGATCTCGGCCCGGGTCGGCATCGGCGCCGAGATCATCGACTCCAGCAGGTGCGTGGCGATGATCACCGGCTTGCCTTCCGTGAGGCACATGTCCACGATCCGCGTCTGAACCAGCGGCAGGGTGTGGTATTCGATCTCGATGCCCAGGTCGCCGCGCGCCACCATGACGGCGTCGGCTGCCTTGATAATGCCCTCCAGGTTGCGCAGGCCGCCCTGGTCTTCGATCTTGGCGATGATGCGCGCCTTGGAGCCCAGGCCGTCGAGCAGCGACCGCAGGGTCAGGATGTCCTGGCTCTTGCGGACGAAGGAGAGGGCGACGAAATCGATGCCGGCGGCGACGCCCACGCGGATGTCCCGTTCATCCTTTTCGGTCAGCGAGGGGAGGTTGACGTCGACGCCCGGCAGGTTAATGTGGCGGCGTGAGCCGAGCTTACCCGGGGTGATCACCCGGCAGCGGACGGTGGTGGCGTCGGTTTCCAGGACTTCGAGGCGAATCAGGCCGCTGTCGACCAGCACGGTGGCGCCGACGCGCACGTCGGCGGGGAGACCGGGGTAGTTGACGGCGACGCAGCGTATGCCGTCGCGCGGCGTGGTCGTGTAGAACTCAAACAATTCGCCGGCTTTGAGCTCGATCGGCTCGGGAACGACGCCGGTGCGGATCTCCGGGCCCTTCACGTCCATCATGACCGCGACGTGCCGTTGCACTTCGGCCGAGACCTCGCGGATGCGCTTGACCAGCGAGGTGACCCACTCGCCGGTGCCGTGGGCCATGTTCAGGCGGATGACGTCAACGCCCTGGAGGATAATCTGCCCGAGCCGCTCGCGGCTTTCGGTGGAGGGGCCGACCGTAGCAATGACCTTGGTATGCCTGTAGTGACCGCGCATTCGCGTTCTCGCTGAGGTTAAGCGACGCGCGGGTGGTTCCGGCGTGCCCGTGGCAATTGGGCACGATGTAATCGAGTTTATCAGATTGGGCCGGGATCGGCTATACTAGACAGTGGGAAGGCGGCGTGTGGTCAGGCGATAACACCGACAGGCATGGCAAGCGACAACTCGACAAATCTGCGCGACCCCTCAAGACTCGATGCCTTGCGACGCACCGCGTTGCTGGACAGCCCGCCGGAGGCGTCGTTCGACCGGCTGACGCGGCTGGCGGTTCGATTGCTGCGCGTGCCCACCGCGCTGGTCTCGCTGGTCGACGAGCGGCGGCAGTTCTTCAAGAGCCATGCCGGGTTGTCCGAACCGTGGGCGACCGACCGGCAGACACCGCTGTCGCATTCGTTCTGCCAGCACGTCGTCAGCTCGGGCCAGCCGCTGATCATTGACGATGCCAGACATCACCCATTGGTCAAGGACAACCTGGCCATTGACAGGCTTGGGGTGGTCGCCTATGCCGGCATCCCGCTGTCTTCTCCTGAAGGCCATGTGCTCGGATCGTTTTGCGTTGTCGATTCCAATCCGCGCTCCTGGACGGCGGAGGAGATCGACGGGCTCAAAGACCTGGCGGCGTGCGTCATCAGCGAGATCGGGTTGAAGCGGGCGAGAGATGCCGCCGAAGCCGCGAGCAAGGCGAAGGACCGTTTTCTGGCGGTGCTGAGCCACGAATTGCGGACACCGGTCTCGCCGGCCCTGCTCATCGCCGGGGCGATGGCCGCCGATCCATCGCTTCCGCCGGAAGCGCGCGAAGACGCCCGGACGATTCAGCGGAACATCGCCCAGCAAACCCGCCTGATCGACGACCTGCTGGATGTCACCCGGATTGAAAACGGCAAGCTGGCCCTGCACTTCGAGGACCTGGACCTCCACGACGTTCTGCGCGACTGCCTGACGCTTTGCGGCGGCGAGGCGGCCGCCAAAGGCGTGCAACTCCAATTGCTGCCGCAGGCAGACCTGCATGCCGTGCGAGGCGATCAGGCGCGGCTCCGGCAGTTGTTCATCAACCTGATCAAGAATGCCGTCAAGTTCACTCCCGCAGGCGGATCGGTGACGGTCCGTTCGTCGGATGTGGCCGAACAAAAGGTGCAAGTCGAGGTATCCGACACGGGCATCGGCGTGGAGCCCGAAGTCCTGCCCAGGATGTTCGACCCCTTCGAGCAGGGGGAACGCGCCATTACCAACGAGTTCTCCGGCCTGGGATTGGGCCTGGCGATCGGCAAGGGCGTGGCCGAGGCCCATGGCGGGAGTATCAAGGCCTCCAGCCCCGGCAGGGGCCACGGCACCACGCTCACGGTCGAACTGCCAACGATCATCACCGCACAGCGCAGCGGAATCGCAGCATCGAGCGGGGGGCCCAGACAGGGGAAGGCCGGCCTGAATATCCTGCTGGTGGACGATCACGCGGACACCCTGCGGGTGATGAGCCGGCTTCTCCGCAGGCTCGACCATCAGGTGACGACCGCTGAGTCCAAGTCCGCCGCCCTGGCAGCGGCCGACGAAAACGAGTTCGATCTGCTGATCAGCGACATCGGCTTGCCCGATGGGACGGGGCTGGAACTCATGCGCGAGCTGCTCGCCAGGCGCCCCATCCGTGGCATCGCGCTCACCGGCTACGGCATGGAGTCGGATGTCCGGCAGTCCAGGGATGCCGGTTTCACCGCCCACATGACCAAGCCAATCAATTTCCAGGACCTTGTGGTTATTATCGAACGTGATTGCTCGTCCGAAAATGCATGATGCTCCAGTGATCGCCGAAAACACTTGAACCGGACACCACACATGGAACAGACGCTATTCGAGAAGATCATCGCGCGGCAGATCCCCGCCAAGTTGGCTTATGAAGACGAGAAATACATCGCGATCCATGACATCGCCCCCCAAGCCCCCATCCACCTGCTCCTGATCCCCAAAAAGGTCATTCCGACGCTCAACGACCTTCAGCCGGGAGATTCGGAATTGATCGGTGGGTTGTTCATTCTTGCCCGCAAGCTCATGAACGAAATGGGCCATCGCGACTACCGCACCGTGATCAACTGCGGCAAAGGTGCCCAGCAGTCGGTGTTCCATCTGCACCTGCACGTGCTCGCGGGCCGCGCGTTCACTTGGCCGCCAGGGTGAGTTGGATGATTCAACCGCTGGCGCAGAAGTGAAGACGATGGGATTGGCTCCGTCTTGAGTCCGGATGAGCGTTTGGGTGAGGCAGGTTACCATATGTGGGGTGGGCGACCTGCTTCGACCGCAGAAAAAAAAGAAGACACCGGCTTTCTGGGCTCGGTGTCTTCCGGAGGGGAGAAAATGCGCCGTAGCGCGTTGCTTTTATAATTGCCTAACTCATCTTACCGCGTTGCAGGGCCGCGTCAACCACAATTTTCCAAGCCGTCCAAAACCGCGTTATGGCTTCGTTCGCCGCAACTTCCTGAACCGAACCTCCATCTTCTGATGTTATGGATCGACCGAAGTATTTTGTCAACTTCAAAGAAAAATCTTCCGAAACTCCTTGCCGGCCCCGAAGCCCTCCCGGATCGCCTGACCAGAGGGTGTTGCAGACGCCCTGGCGGCAATCCTGGCCACGAGTCAGCAAAGGTCGTGGAACCGCCACTTCTAACCAGGCCTCTCGGAGGCCGCCTTGAGTGCTTCGACTGCATCGCGGATCTTCGCGGTCGCCGAGTCCAGCACCTCCCGCGACGTGTCGCGGCGATCGAACTCCACCGGCGGGCCGAATGCCAGCGTGGCCTCGTTGGGCATCATGATGGCCAGCGTCATTTCCTGCCCGCGCTGCGTTCCGTCGAGGAATACGGGGTAGACCGGGACCCTGGTCTTGATGGCGAGCATGGCGACACCGCTCTGAAATGGCAGCATCTCGCGGCCGGGCGCGATCTTGCCTTCGGGAAAGATCCCCAGGACGTGCCCGTTGCCCAGCGCCCGCAAGGCCGCCCGTGTCGCGGCCATGTCGCGCCCGCTCCGGTCGACGGGGATGGCCTCGATCAATTCGTACATCCACTTCATCGCCTTCATTTCGTAATATTCCCGGGCCATCATCCAGACGATCAGGCGGGGACAAACCGACTGGATCAGGGCGGGGTCCAGGCCGCTGGTGTGGTTGCAGACCAGGATCGCCGGACCTTTTCGCGGCAACCGCTGGGGAATGAGAACGTCCGTCCGGTGATAGGCCCGGCTGAACAGAACGTCGGCCACCATCAACAATCGCACCGCTAGACGATCTTCCGGCGCCTTCGCCGGTGCAGTCGGGGCGCGGGGCTTCCTCCGGCCGTCGCGCTCGAGCGTTCTGCCTTCGCTGGACAATGCCGGCGACGGCGGCTTCCGGGAGGGCCGCAGTCCGGTGGGGGGCTCGTTGTCGTGCGTGGGTTCCACAGAACGTCAGATACCGGAATTCCGCCCCGCCTGCCACCGTCGCCGCTCGCGGCTTCGCGACTTGCGGATCGCGGCCGACTTTTCTTCACTCACCCGCGGCGTGCGTAAGTCTGGCCATCGATCCGCCTGACCTTTCCCCGCAGGCTCAGCACCGTCAAGTCCTGCAGCACGGCCTGCGCGGAAAGGGCGGTTCGTTCAATCAGGGAGTCCACCGTCGTCGCGTCCGCGTCCAGCGCCGCCAGGATCGCGCGCTGACGGTCGCTCAATCCAGGTATTTCTACTGGCGCGGTAACCGCAACAGCATCGCCGCCAGCGGTTTTCGGCGGTGAGGAACGGTCGAACAAGCTCTGGGCCGCCTGTTCGTTGGCCCCCGCATGGCCGGCCGACCTGCCGAGCAGCGGCTCCAGCGTTTCTTGCGGCAGCGGGCCGAGGTTGTCGAGGATGTCTTCGAGTTTTGCCGCCAGGATGGCGCCGTCGCGCAGGAGTTGGTGCGGCCCGGCCGACAGCGGGTTGTCGACCCGCCCCGGCATGGCGAAGACCGGCCGGCCGTGGTCATCGCAGGCCTGGCGGGCCGTGATCAACGCCCCGCTCCGCTCGTCGGCCTCGATCACCAGCACGCCGCGCGACATCCCGCTGACGATCCGGTTGCGGCGCGGGAAATTATCCGACAAGGGCGGTGTGCCCAGCGCGTATTCGCTCAGCACCGCGCCACGTTCGGCTATCCGCTCGAATAGCCCCGCGTTCTCGGCCGGGTAAACCACATCGATGCCGCACCCGAGGACCGCAATGGTGCGGCCTTGCGGATGGCTCAGGGCGCCGTGGTGGGCGGCGCCATCGACGCCGCGCGCGCCGCCGGAGATCACACTCACGCCTGCACCGCCGAGCAGCGCGCCGAAGCGTTCGGCCTGCTCGCGGCCATAGTGGCTGCACTTGCGGCTGCCGACAATCGCCACGGCGTTCAGGTCGCGCGGCTCCAGGCCCCCCTTCATGTACAGGACATTCGGCGGGTCGGGGATGCTGCGCAGCAGCACCGGGTAATTCTCGTCACCCGGGCACAGGATCGAGACGCCAAGCGCGCTAGCCCGGTCCAGTTCCGCGGCGGCCTCTTCAGCCGCATGTTGCAGGGCGGAGCGGATCTGCTCCGCCTTGATCCGCCCGATGCCGTCGATGGTGCGCAGGACGTTCAGCGAAGCCGAGCACGCCGACTCGGGCGATCCGGTGGCGACAATGAGCCGGCGCGACAGGATCGAGCCGATCCCGGGGGCGAGAGATAGTTGCAGCCAGTGACGAAGTGCCAAGAGTTGTTCCGGTTGGGGAATTCGGCTTATCCGTGCGGCCTGTGTTTAGCGGCCCCGCTTGCGGGGCGTGGAGCGCCGACGTGCGGTACGACAACTATCCGCGCCCCGCGAGCGAAGCCGCGAAATTGAGGCCGCTGGACGCCCCATGAACACGTCTGTGGTTCAACCTCTTTCACCATCTGCCGCCTCCCGGTTCATGTCTTCAGGCTTTCAACCGCATCTCGGACGAGCGCGGGCGGCACATCATCCCGGACGACCGCTCGTCCGATGCCGTCCAGCAGGACAAAGCGCACCCGTCCCGCTTTCACCTTTTTATCGAAAGCCATCGAATCAACAATTTCCGCGGTGTCGAGAACCATGCCGCCGGTCGGCAGGCCGGCTTTGGCGATCGTGGCGACGATCCGCCGGCGGTCGGCTTCACCGATCAGGCCCAGCGCGGCCGAGAGGTGTGCTGCGGCGGTCATGCCCAGCGCGACCGATTCCCCGTGCGAGTACTCATATTTCGAAAGGGACTCGATGGCATGGCCGAACGTGTGGCCGAAGTTCAAGTGGGCGCGCTCGCCCTTCTCGAACGGGTCGGCTTCGACCACCCGCGCCTTGATCGCCACGTTGTGGGCGACCAGCTCGGCAAGGTAGTCGATGTCCAAAGCCAGCGCCCGGCCGATGTCGCGCTCGAGCCGGGCGAAGCCGGCGGAATCCCGGATCAGATCGTGCTTGATGCACTCGGCCAGCCCGCCGCGAAGTTCCCGCGGCGGCAGCGTCGCCAGCACCTGCGGGTCGATCAGCACGGCGATCGGCTGATGGAACGAGCCGATCAGGTTCTTGCCCACGGCATGGTTCACGCCGGTCTTCCCGCCGACGGATGCATCGACCATCGCCAGGAGCGAGGTCGGCACCTGCACGAAGGGCACGCCGCGGAGGAGGGTAGCGGCCACAAAGCCGGTGAGGTCGCCGACTACGCCGCCGCCCAGGGCGAGCAGGGGGGTGGAACGCTCGATGCGGGCGGCCAGAAACGTGTCGTAAGCGAGAGCGACCTGCACAATCGTTTTGAAGTGCTCGCCGGCCGGTACGGTGTGCGTGACAACGTCGATCCCGACAGCGGTGAGCGAGTCCGCCAATCGGGCCAGGTGCAACGGACCGACCCGGGAATCGACGACCACGCCGACGCGCCGTGCGGGTGTCAACTGCCGCACGATTTCGCCGGCGTGACTCAACAGACCAGGAGCGATGGTGACGTCGTAGCGGGTGCCGGGAATATTGACGGGCACGACCGCCCGAGTGGATGCCATGGTCGGATTGTAACTGCGGGTTCGATGGGGAGAAAGCAGGTTGCTTACCTGGAGGTTGCTTACTTCATCGCTTCCAGCGCCAGCACCCAGTCATGTGAGGCCCCAGGCGGAGCTATGCGCAGATTTCCGGTCGCATCCGCCGGCACTTCGGGGATCTCTTTTCGGCTGCCGTCAACCGGGTCGAAGTAGAACGCCTTGTAGTGGACGTCTGGCTCCAAATCTTTCAGCATCACCGCCCGCGGCTGCGGCACGTAGACGACCCGAATCTCCCGCGGGATGCCGAAGGCATATGGCACGTCGTATGGATCAGCACCGCCCCCGATTTTGCCCCAGGGACCGGCGCCATACGGCGCGGCGACCTTCGCCTTGGGCCAAGCCGTGTCATCGAAGTCGGGACGTTGCCACCCGGCGGGCTCGTCGCGCCAGGCAAGCCATTGGCCGTCCGACTTGACCTCGACTTGCCGTCCGGCTTCCAGCTCGATCGAGAGCCCGCAGATCAGGCCTGCCGGGTTTTTGGGGACATCGGCCTTTACGTTCTCCGCCCGCACGGCCAGCACGTTGCGGCCTGGTTTGAGCTTGCCGGCGAGATCGTCAAGCCGCAGGAGCGTGTGCCAGTCGCCGTGCGAGCCCAGTTCTTCGCCGTTGAGCCACACAGTGCACCGGTCGTCGGCGGTAACCGCCAGGGCCGCCCGTCGGACCTTGGCGTCGGCCGGCAGGTCGAACGCCCGGCGGAACAGGCGCGCGGCAACCGGCGCGTCCAGGGCCGGCTCACCTTCGGGATACCAGATCCAGTCGCCCAGCGGCACATCCGCCATCGGCCCGTCCGCCCAGGCCGCCCAGGACGGATGCGGCTCAAACTTCTGCCACGCGTAGTCGCTCAAAAGCTTCTTCCCCAGCCCAACCTGTTGGGACCCCGGCAGGTCCATCGCCTCATCCCAGGCGATCTTCCCGTACCCGCCGCCCCACGGCGAGTTGCCGTACGGCTTGTCCCGGCGGTTGAGCTGCCAGATGCCGTTCGCACCGTAGGTATACCCCTTCACCCCGTTCGCCCAGCACACCCAGAAGACCCGCCGCACGACCTCGGCGGGCGTCTTGTCCCAAAGCTTCTCGTAACTCGGCTCGGCGTTCACCGTCGGCATCACCGGCTTGGCCGCATATGAAAACTGCACCGCCCGCACCGTCGGGCCGATCACTTCCATTTGCCCGTGCGGCGTCTGCAGCATGTCGAAGTCGAGAAGTCCCGGGTCTTTAAGCACGCCGCGCATGCTCAGCGGGGCGATGCCGGTCGGATGGGCGGAGATCGGCCGCTCGAAGGCGTCAATTTCCCGGGCGTAGGCGATCACCTTTTCCCACTCGGCCGTCTGCTTCTGCCCCTTGTTGGGGAAGTCCGGGCTCAGGTAGTACGGCAGGTTCAATTCACCCGCCACGCACCAGACCATCGGCAGCGCTCCCCACCGCGCATACAGATACCGCTGGTGCTGCTTCATCTTCTCCAGCCCCAACCACGGCAGGTGGTATCCCCATGCGCCGACGACACACGGCACAATCCCCTGGTCCGCCAGGTATTCGATCCGCCGGTCGGCGGCATCGAAGTATTCGGGCCGGATGCGGGCATAATCCTTCTCCCACGGGAACCCCGCCTCATTCGCCCCGCGCTCGTCGAACGGCGGCATGTCCGGATACAACCCGGCCACGATCTGCACGACGTTGAACCCCTTGCGCTTCCGATCGGCAACGAGCCTCTGAAATTCGTCCGGCCACCCGAGCCGCTTCGACAAGCCCATCCACCACGTGTCCCCCAGCCAGAAAAACGGCACGCCATCCAGGTGTTCCAGATAGCGCGAGCCCTTGGTCACACGGAGCGGTCCGTGGAGGTAGAGCGGGTTCTCGCCAGTGTAAGGTATGACCTCGACCGTTCCTTTCACGCCGTGCAGGCCGGCATCGGCCGGGTCGGAGCACTCGCTGCGGAAGTGGTGCGCGCCGACGATCGGCGAGGCATACCGTACCTTCCAGACCTTTCCGCCGTCCCAGAACGCCGGCACCCGCCGTCGTCCGCCTGCGGGGTCAGTGAAGACGACGTCCAGCGTGACTTCGTTGAACGGGTCCTTGCGGTCCACCGTGTCGGCGAAGGTGATCTCCGCCATCACGTTCGCAGGCGTCTTCAATTCGTCGCCGGCGCGGGCACGGACGGACAGCGCGAGAGTGAACATGCAGGTGCAGGCGAGGCCGAGGTGGGTAAGCGTTAGGCTCATGGGTGATTTTCAATCGTTCGATTAGCACTTGCTTGGTCGCGTAACACCGTCGATAATAACCATTATGCCACTTAGCGAAACGATCCAGTTCCAAGCGACACCCGACTTTCGCCAACGACTTGAGGCGGAGGCGGCCCGGCTGCAACTGTCGTTGTCCGCATACATCCTGTACCTGCAAGAGCGTACGCGCCAAGGCCAAGATGCCACCCGCCTCGATCGTCACGTGCGCGACGTATTCGGCAAACACGGCGAACTGATGCGAAGGCTGGCAAAGTGAGCCCGCCGCCGCGATTCCTGTCGGTCGATGACGTCGTGAGGCTCCACGCCATCGCGATCGAGGACCAGGGGGGCGACCCATCCATCCGCGACCCTGGTTCGCTCGAGTCGGCTGTCGCCACCCCTTCCCAACAATTCTCCGGAGAGTTTCTGCACACGGACATCCCATCGATGGCCGCCGCTTATGCATTCCATATCTGCATGAACCATCCATTCCTCGATGGAAACAAACGTGCCGGGACGGCCGCGATGATCGCTTTCTTGTCTGACAACGGCTGGAGCTTTGATGCAACAGCCGATGAGGCGGAACCCGTGATTTTGCAACTTGCCGCTGGTGCCTTGGACAAGCCGGCGTTCACGACTTGGGCCAGAACGCAAATGCACGAGGAACCCCGACTGGAGCTTCGCGATTTTTTCGCAGCACTCCGTTATCAGAGCATTGCGGAGTTCATCTCGGCGGGTTTGGTCCACGATGATCCGGAGCGGGCTCACCAGGAACGATTTGACACGATGACAGAGGCGGCGAAGGCCATCCCAGCCATCAATGAGGCTAACCTCGGGGCCGTGAAAGCGGAAAGCGAAGGAAATGCGACCGCGAAGGCCCACCTCAATGCCCAATCGATTCTGCTGACCGCAATCTATCGCATCGCAGAGGACATGGGCTATGAATGGTAATCGGAGAACGTTCTCACGAAAGCCGGATATGGGGAATCCGCATATTCACGTCTTCACACTTCACGTCTTCACGCATCACATCTTCACGCTCCACGTCTGCAGAAGTTTTGAAACCTTGCGTGGGGTTCCGCGTCAAACGAATGGTTACTGGAAAAGGAGCCTCTATGACGCGAATCCATCGAATGGTCATCTGCATTGGCGTGTTGGCGGTGGGGGCGATCGGTGTGGCATTGGCACAGGAAGTGCCCGCACAGCCCGGTCAGCGTATCCGGGCTGTGTCGGACAGGCCGCTCCTCAGCGAGCCGCCGGGCGGATCAGGACCGGCAGCGGGAGTGGCCAACAACCAATACAAGACCTTGCTGAAAACCCTGGAGGTGTCCGGCGATCAGGCCCGCTACGGGGATTTCTATAACTTCGGCTACTGGTCGGGCACGAGCTATGCCGGACACGTTGATTTGCCGCCGGGCTATTGGGTTTACCTCGCGCCGAACTGGTACATCTACAAGGATGCGGGCGATGGGTCGGCAACGCCGCAGTTGCCGCGGCCCTGGGGACCCGAGCAGGCGACCGGCGCTCCCGACACCTGGCCCAAGTCCGGCGACCTGACCACCGCCTGGGCGTCGAAGACGCCCGACGGCCAGGGCGAATGGCTCGAGCTCACCTACGATGCCCCGATCCGCCCAGTGGCGGTGATGGTGTATGAGACCTTCAACCCCGGCGCGGTCGATCGGGTCACGGGTTACGACGCCAGCGGCAAGGAAGTGGAACTCTGGTCGGGCGCCGATCCGACGCCGGCGGGAAGCGAGAAGGGGGTCTCGGTGATCCCGCT
>Ga0182024_10004646_pt1 | contig 31363 bp, 26 predicted proteins | sample P32metaG_FD_120480 | JGI IMG/M metagenome (GOLD analysis project Ga0182024, IMG submission 120480) | Permafrost microbial communities from Stordalen Mire, Sweden - P3-2 metaG (Illumina Assembly) | ecosystem: Environmental > Terrestrial > Soil > Wetlands > Permafrost | place: Sweden: Stordalen... | reverse complement strand
ATATCATTTGGAAAATGAGTCCCAAACAGCCCACGGTCAATAGTCCATTGTCCATTGAAGAACGAGTTACAACTAATAACATACAAACTACCACTCTAATGGAAGTACTGTTTTCCATTATGAGGAGGAAATACTTATCAAATGATGAACGCACTAGGATATGCCTGGACCACTACAAATAACTTGTTACAATTCCGTCACTAATTCCTCGCAAACCCAATAGAACCGGTCTACGGTACTTTTTGTGTGGTCACGGAACAAAATGTGACCATTTGCACAAGATCTTGAAAGTCAACAAGAGAGCGGACCGGAGAAATTATGGCGAGGCCGGTGAGCTCACCGGAAGTTCCTGGATAAAACTCCATTTTTGAATAATAAGAGATTTTCTATTTGTAAATGTTAAGTTTGACTGTAATAAATTTCCGCTGCTTTAAAATTTCTCATAATACCTGAGAATTCATAAATAAAAAGTTATACATGAAAGTTTCTAAGTTGACTTTTGGAGTGTTTTTATTTTTAATTTTCAGTTCTGTATCAGTTAGTGCCTACTCCCAAAGCTTCAGGCAAATGTATTCGAGATTTATAACTGACTCCGCAGAAGTAACAGCATTTGTTGATGCAATCGTTATTGATGGTACGGGTGCAGCTTCGAAAAGCCATCAGACAGTTATTATAAAAAATGGCATTATTACACAAATAGGAGAATCCGCAGATATCAAAATACCCAGCGAAGCGGCCGTGATTCATTGTTCCGGTAAAACAATCATACCGGGAATGGTTATGCTTCACGAGCATTTTTATTATACGATGGTGATGGGGAAATACTTTAACATGGCAGAAATGCCTTATTCATTTCCACGTATGTATCTGGCAGGCGGTGCAACGACCGTACGTACTGCGGGAAGTATTGAGCCTCAGACGGATCTTGCGGTCAAACGATTGATTGACGAAGGAAGGTACCTGGGACCAGATATTGATGTAACGGCACCCTATATTGAGAGAAAAGGCTGGGATATTCCAACTATGTTTGAGATAAAGGATTCTGCTGAAGCCACGAGTATGGTTAATTTTTGGGCTGACAGGGGTTGTACATCTTTTAAAATGTATACGCATGCTACGAAAGAAGATTTAATAGCGGTGGTCAGGGAAGCGCATAAAAGAAAGCTTAAGGTAACGGGTCATATTGGCACAATAACTTACCGGGAAGCGGCTAAATTGGGAATCGATAACCTGGAACACGGATTTTTTGTATGTCCGGACTTTGATCACGAGCGGAAGGGAAGTGAATATAATCCGGAAAGAGAAAGTCGTGCTCTTGAGAATCTCGATGTAAACAGCAGTGAAATGAAAAGTCTGATTGAATATTTGGTTCAGAAGAATGTTGCCATTACATCGACTCTCCCTGTTTTTGCGCCTGTTACAAAGGCGGAGGTTGTTTTGGGAGGAGGGGATAGCATTCTTTTGCCGGAAGCACTAAAAATTGTTCAGCAAAGGTGGCAATTTTATCAAAACAAGGATTCGGATGAAGCAGTAATATTCAAAAAGGATTTGATTTGGGAAAAGCAATTTTATGATGCGGGGGGCCTGTTGGTTTGCGGTACAGATCCAACGGGTTCGGGAAATGTACTTGCAGGTTATGGAAGCAGAACTGAAATAGAATTTTTAGTTGAAGGAGGGTTTTCTGTTGTGCAGGCAATTAATATAGCCACCCTCAATGGCGCAAAATATTTGGAAAGGGACAAATTGATCGGCTCGGTAGAGGTTGGCAAAAAAGCAGATCTTGTTCTTATAAATGGAAATCTCGAAAAGGATATTCACAATATTAGAAATACCGAAACTGTATTTAAGAACGGAATTGGTTTAGATTCAAAAAAAATATTTGAATCACTTCGGGGGCATGTTGGATTAAATTAATACTGAGTTCTCAAAAAAGGGATACCAATCCGTCACCAATTCCTCGCAAACCCTCTGGAACCGGCCTACAGTACTTTTTGTGTGGGGAAGTGAGCAGCATGCGAGAGATGCACGTTGGCTGCGGAGTACTTTCATTTTCACAGCATTTCATTTGCTTTTAGTTGCTTTTCTTCGCCTTTAGTAGCCTTTTGTTCGCTACGAATCTGTTACCAAATCCTGTATTTGGATTTGCTCATTTTTGGTGGCTAGATTATGGGTCACAATGATACGGTATGATACTTTATGATACCTGATGATGCGGTATAGTACGATAAATTATGTAATTCGATTACTTTTGAATCTTGTATTAAACATTATATGAAATATCTATTATTATTGGTCCTTCTCCTTTCCTGTTCCCATAATTACGGACAATCAAATCTGCCAAAGGATCATTTTGTTATTCTCCCATACGGCAAAGATGCTTACACTTCTTTACCAAAAAATTCGATTCCCGCTATTCTTGTTGATACGGATTTTGTCACTATTGATCATTTGCTTTCTATTTGTATAGATAAATACAACCAAGAACAGACTGCTGAGTATAAAAAAATGACCAAAAAGTTTCCGGATAATGGTTATGAACTCAAAAATTTTGTTATTGATCTAAAACGATATTACCGTCAATATATAGTAGTTCAGAATGCTAAAGGTGAAAAAGAAGTCTGGGTAAACTGCTTTTGTAATATTCAAAACGTGGATTATTGGAAGAAGCAAGTTGTATTTGTGCAGGACGGTGGGAACTGTTTTTTTAATGTAAGAATTAATCTAACCAAGAAAACATTCTCGGATTTTATTGTGAATGGGGAAGCATAGGTTCAATAACTGAAAAGTTATGGGTCACAATGATACAGTATGGTACCTTAAGATACGGTATGATACTATGAGATACGATGGATTTCAACCACTCCTAAGTGTAAACATGTAAAAGGACTTCTTTGATTGTGAGTGTTGAATAAACATGATATATTTATAGTGAGACCTGGCGCTGAAAATTTTGATTCATAAACTCAATTCAGTTGGAAAAACTTAAAGTTTGTTTTTTAATAATATGCCTTGTTGGTTGTAAAAGTAAACCGACCACAATAGAATTATTATATTCATTTTACAATCAGTATAAACCATTATGAAAAGTCCTTTTGAGAAGCCCCTGATAGGAAAAGTCTTGTCTGCGTTTTTTGTCTGTCATTGTTTCCTGCAATTAACGGTTCAGGCACAAACCAAACGCCCGAAGCCGGGAGCCGTTGAGCTACAACCTCCGCCACAGGAAATATCCGAACCCCCAAATCCATATTTAGAAATTGATAAAAAAGCTTTGTTGATTCCTGATTCCCTGACCAAATCCACGGAGGCAATTTCTTCCTATATCAACGCCAACTTTCGCCTGAATCAGGATAAGGTCCGTGCGGCCTTTATATGGGTTGCCAGCAATATCCGGTACGATGTACCCAATATGTATGCAATCAATTATTACGAAAAAAAGGAAGACAAGATTGCCAAACCTTTACAAACAAGACAGGGAATTTGTGAAAATTATGCTGTCCTGTTCACAGATATTTGCCAAAAAATCGGTATCCCGGGTTTTGTTGTTGAAGGATATGTAAAACTGAGTAGCCAGCTATCAATTCTTTCGCATGCCTGGTGCGTTGCACGGATCGATACAAGCTGGTATTTGTTTGATCCGACTTGGGCCTCGGGTTATGTTAGCAACGGAACATTCGTCCCTAAAATAAATAATGCTTTCTACGAGACGAACCCTTCGAATTTTATTCAGGCTCATATGCCCTTTGATTGTCTCTGGCAGTTACTTTACTATCCGGTTAGTTTTACAGATTTCAATGGGGGGAGAGTGAAAGAAAATACAAGTATGACATTTTTCAACTTTCCCGATTCCATCGCTATGTATGAAAAACAAAACCAAAGCGAAAGAGACCAGGCGTCCTATACACGGATAGATAACAATGGTGCGAAAAATGCGCAAGTGTTCAACCGGCTGTTATTTATCCGGCAAAGTATTGAAGATACAAAAATCGATCAGTATAATGAGGCAGTGGCAGATTATAACAATTCCATAGTCAATTTTAATGAATTCATCCGTTACCGCAATAAGCAGTTTATTCCTGCTCGTCCTGATGTAGGAATTCAGGCCATGCTGGATTCAGCCTCCCACCCTTACAACCGGGCAAAAATGAAACTCAGTCTGATTATAAATCCCGGCCCCAATATCCTGGGCATTATGGGTCCCCTGCAAAAACAGATGAACAGTTTTTCCGAACAGCTGCAAGAGCAGGAAGTCTGGCTAGCCAAATATTTTTCCAAGGGAAAATTAGCACGAAGGGGCATGTTTACTAAAGTCACCTGGCTTGCCATACCGCCGAATTAACGCGGCTTGGCGGCAATGTGATTGTTGAAAGATTCTCCCCATCAGAAAGTGATATTTTTGTTATTCTGAACACTATAAATGGGTTGTAACTAATCTGTTACTAAATAATGTTTTTGAGATCTTATGAATATGGTGGCCAGATTATGGGTCACAATGATACGGTGTGATACCTAATGATACCTTATGAATACGGTCACTTTTGGATAGTGCCTAAGGGTTTGTACTGTGCTACCTCCACGATCCTTCTATAATACGATGTCCGGATATCCGAGAGAAATGGGAAATGGCGGCTTTTCATGTCCAGTGTTTGTTTTTTCGTTATGGTTCGTAAATCTTGCCTTGTTCCAGCAGTTTAAACCCATACGGCTTCTTCTAGAATCGACGACCGGAGAGATATGGGAAGAGTGTACATATATAGAGTGATCGACGAAAATAACCGGAAGCCAACTGGTAATAACGCTACCATAATTAGGGATGTCGGATATCCGGACACCGTGTTATAGAAAGGCCATAGGCGTTGCACCGCATTGTGTTCCTGAATAAATCCAATGATTGCATTGAAAAGCAATAAGCCCAATACAATGTATGCGTCCAGGTATTTATGTAAAATCCAGGACAGAATAATGATCAATTCCAACACCATGCACTCAGTCCCCAGAATTTCTTTAAAAACAGGAGTACTGAATTCAATGGCTGTCATTCCACATTATTTCACTATTGCGTTTCATAAGAATCTGGCCAAACCGCAACGCATTTCTTGAATCGATTCGTCGTTGAGTTCTATGAATCTTTTCTTCTTCAAATATGCTGACTCGTTTTATTTCATTCAAGTTAGGTTGGATTACTCATTTAACCCGGATATGAGGAATTAATGCCGGAGTTTTAACGCGATAGTTTTTATAGGTTATTCCAAAAATAATTATAAGTTTTTTTTCTTCTGACCGAATACCAATCAATATATATGTGGTCATCACACAACAGGCAATGAGATTATTGAGAAGGGGGAAAAACAGCAGCAAGGACCAGGCAAATAGCAGGGTTCCCAGATAAAGCGGGTGACGTATAAATTTATGAATACCAGTAAGTTCAAGTGAGAGTGGTTGATGATTATCGTAAAAAACGCAGATGCCACTCAGCTTGAAGAAGTATTTTCGCATACTGGCGCCCATCAGACAAGCGCCAATCACGCTCAAGGGAAGCCCGATAAAATATTTGACCCCGAATGAGATGCCCAGATTCAAACTTCTAATTGAAAACTGATACCACAATACAAAAATGAGGGTTATCAGTGCCAGCAACGAATAAATCAGGCGGTAATAACGGAAGCGTTTACCCATTATTGACCGGAAAATATTCTTACATTTCTCCAATGCAGTGATATGGTGAATAACGCAGAACAGGACCCAGGATGCAGTAAGTATACCATATTCAATATATTTTGTCATCTTATAGGTGGCATTTGGTTTATTGAACTTTTTGGTTATAGACAAACTCAGCAAATCCCTGAGCAATATTATGCAAGAATTCCTCATGGATTGGATCGGCACACACGAATCTTTTAATTTCCCAGTCTCCCTCTAGTGTGTCGATCATGTGAACAGACCCTTCCACTGCAACCTCCATGATCTTTCTACAATAGAATGTCCGGATATCCGACATATGCTGGAAATTGAGCCAATCTTTTCTTTTGAGCTATATTGCCTTGCTACCTCCAATGCAACCTCCGTGATCTTTCTACAACAGAACGTTCGGATATCCGACACAGGTTAAAATCGGGTTTCTCTTTTTCCAGAAATTGATTTTTTTCTATCTGGCAATGAATCTCCTCTTGTTCCAGCAGTTTAAACCCACGATGCTCCTTCTAGAATCGACGATCGAAGAGATAAGGGAAGAATGCACCAGGTAAACGATCGACGAAAATAACCGGAAGCCGATAGGTAATAACGGGTAGTGTCTCAGTTTGAATTTTTATTCAAAGAAATTTATTGACTGTAAATATTCGGAGTCCTCACTTCTTAGTTCCCCACCAGCATTGATTAAAAATTTAATACATTCTTTCTGATGAAATAAATTATTGCCATCACTTGACCGGAGTATGTGGATCGCCCAATCAAGCGGCGTGCCGTCAAAAGAATTATCTCTTTGATTAACTTTGGCTCCTTGCTCAATTAATTTTTGAACTAACTTATCGCGTCCGCAATGGGCAGCCCAATGTAAAGCAGTTGCTCCATGGCTTTTGTCAGCATAAAAAATATCTGCACCCTGATCAATATAAAAGATGCCCAATTTTTCAGCATGTAAACTTGCTGCTGCAATTAATGGCGTGTTATTATCACCCAAAGACTGGTAACCGTTAATATTTGCTCCAAACTCTAAAAATATTTTAGCGATTTCAATAGCATCTTCATCTGGTATTTTCTTTTCAAATACAGCATCACAAAGTCTATGTAGCGGATGTCCCTTTTTTGCGTCGGGGTCATTATTTAAAGGAACACCTTCATTTGCTAACTCTGGGTCGGCAGAAAGAATTTTTCTTATCTCTGTATAATCTTTATCACCAATTAATTTAAGTATGTTGTTTTCCATTTATTAAGCTAATTTAACAATATCTTCAATACTCATAAATCTTTTTATTAATCCTGCTGCCCTGCAACCTCCATGATCTTTCTACAACAAAACGTCCGGATATCCGATACAGGTTAAAATCGGATTTCTCTTTTTCCAGGAATTATTTGCTTTCTATCTGTCATTGAATCTTAGACAGTTCCGGCAGTTTAAACCATCGAGGCTTCTTCTAGAATCGACGATCCTAAAAATGTGGGAAGAATACATGCTGAAAACGATCGGCGAAAATAAGCGGAAGGCAAAAGGTAATAACTCTATACTAATGTGAGAGTGGCGGAATTGTATAGATTTGACAATCACGAATGTTGGATATTCGGACACTATGGTATAGAAAGGACATAGACGTTGCACCGGATTTATGCATTGTCTAACTCACAATTATTGCCAGTAATCAGGTTTTTGCAGAAAGCCACCCTCCAATGTGCAATTCACACAAGGCGCAGATCCGGCAATCCAACCTCGTAACACAGGACCACTATAAGCCGGCTCCAGAGGAATAAATATGCCGGTAGCAAATGTATCGACAAGAAAGGGGGCATAATTAAAAACCGTATCTGTCATACAACCTTCGTATCCTGAGGTGATGACCTGGGCCCGGGACAGTTGGAAGCGGTCAATAAAGATTCTTGCATCTGTTTCCCTGGTACAACCGATAAATCCGACTGCCGGTTCATTGGGGTTAGTTAGGCAATGGATGTTCCCGGTCACCGCCGTGGGCTGGGCATCGAATATAGATCCAAGCTGTTCTGTATTCTTTTGAATCGCCTGCTCAAATTCATACTCGCCTTCCGTCATTGCATATTGCCTTACCAGAATGCTATATCTTACTGACAGCTTATTCGTATTTATGAAAGGTACCATGGTGACCGGATATTCATAAATAACATCTGAACTAAATTTAGCGGAGGAACCAATGATGATGTCCGTTGAGGTATCCGTCTGCCAGCATGTATAAAACAGGTCACTCTGCGGCCTGGGGATAACCATACCACCCGCTCCGCCTGACCATTCATAATCGGATTCAAATGCAGAATGGTATTCCCAGGTTTCATCATATTTAAGACATGTCGGAGAAGATAAAACCCTAATAAATATTTCAACGTTAGTCCATCCCATCGAAGGTCACAAGATTGATTCAGTCATTGATTCATTTTGGTAGGTAACAAAATAATTATTCTTACATTCATATGAAGGCTTTATATTGCTTATTTATTTTTTTAATCTTAGCCGATTTCTCCAGTTGCCAAATTAATGATTATGCGCCTGGCTACGATTTTTCGCTATTCCGAAATACACCGGTATATGAGTTGGCAAATGCGGTTGAGAACCAGGACACAATTGAAATTCAAAAATTGGTCAAAAACAATTTTTTGAATGTGGATTATCGGGAGCCCAAATTTGGTAACACTCTTTTGTTGTTAGCCATTGTAAACAATAAGAACTTATCAGCATCCAAATTGCTTAATTTGGGATCTAATCCCAATCTTCGCACTTTTAATGGTAAGAGTCCTTTTTTAGCTGCTTGTTTTGGTGCGAGGGAAATCAAAGAGCCTCGCAAAATCTTACAAATGTTGATAAACCACGGAGCAGATGTTAATTCTGTGCAAGTGGATACAACTTTTGATCAATTTGGAAAAAGACAAGACTTCCAAGCAAGTGCTTTAATGCTTGCCTGCTCTTATGGAAATCTGGAATCAGTAAAGGTTCTTGTTGAAAATGGTGCGAGTCTTACCTCTTATGGAAATAATGAAGATGCTATTCTTTCAAATGCTCTCACGAGTCGGAATTTAGATATTGTTAAATATTTAATGATCAATAAACATGCACCGATTCCTGATTATTGCGTGCTTAGGGAACCGGGAACCAGGGAAGAAAAGAAGCTAACGATGACCGATTTGTTAAACGAGGTTGACTACACCGAAAATAAAGAAAAGCAGAAATTGAAATTAGAAATAATTGATTATTTAAGGAATAAGGGGAAAAGATGATTTTGAATTTGTCTTGCTTGATCAATTACCCAATTCGTCCAGTGCAACCTCTATGGTCTTTCTATAATAGATCTTCGGGATATCCGGCGAGCTTAAAATTGGATATTTCTTTTGTTCCAGCAGTTTAAACCCTTGGGGCATCTTCTAGAATCGACGATCGTGAAAATAAAGGAAGATTGCACCATTTAAACCGATCGACGAAAATAACCGGAAGCCGACAGGTAATAACGCTATCCAAATATGAGCAGGTGAGTTGCCATTTTCTCTGCATTATAAGTTAATCGCTACAATTTGTACTATTGGGATCACAAAGCCTCAAGAAAGCTAATTTTTTTTCGGTTTTTGGGTAAGGTTCAATAGTTCAATTGCCTCTGAGTAGACGTTGCAAGGCTGATCCCCATTGTATTCTCCAGCTGTTATGAGTTATTACCTTACGGTGTATTGATCACAATCACTCGTTAATACCGTGGCCAGTGAAACTGCGTCGATGATCTGGAAATGGATACGAAATGTCGTTCCTTCCGAAGAGGCTGGTACATTGCGAAATAAATTTTCCATTCCATTTCCTAGGCCATCCGTATGAATAGGTTGAGAAACCAGTCCCTTACCCAGCGTAAGCCAAGCGCGGTACTGGTACAGTCATTGTCTGTTATGGGATTTACAGCCCTTTGCAATAAATAGTCATGGTTGGGTGTAAGGTTGAAAACCCAGGTATCCAGTGTTATCGTAAGGGGAACATTCGGGTCCTGGCGAAACTTAATAAAGCCAAAACTGGAACTTTTGCTGTCAAATTTCTTTGTCTCACTGGAAAGAAGCTTGACATCGAGGTTATATGGACCCAGTTCTTCATTGGGTATTGTCTTATCACAGGCTATAAAAGAAGTTATTAAAAATACGATCAAGGCCAATCTGGCCGTAATCAATCTTGGAGCGTTTATTCGCATAAAGAATATTTTAAGGTCTAAAAAAAAATATAAATCACAAATAGTCAAAAAGGCGATCTCTTTGAATTTATTCAATAAACTCGCTAGGGTCCACGCTTACATGTCTTAACGTGAAATTCTGGCAAGTCACAATAATGACAAACACAATCTATACTAGTGATCTTTTCATATACTGTCAGGGAAAATTTTCCCAGCCATCGTTTCAACTCTTAGCACACCTGTAGGATAGTAGAAACCGAATGGATTTAATAGGGCGGAAATGACAGCATGAAACCAGAGTCAACCATTATAGAGTCAATTCATTGTTAATCAATTAAAAATCAATGCTGTAATGGTACTAATTGAATGGTCCGGATAGGGTGTAACTTCAGCAACAGGAGCTTGATTAAATTGATTCTCTTAAAAGTAACTTGGATCTTGCATCGAAAAAATACCGATTTATAGGTAGTTTTATTTTTAATTGATCTGAATAAATATTGTTATTAAAGTCAATCAAGCGTAATAAAAGGTAGTGCATGGAACAAAATCCCTTCAATCTTGAGTTCAAAAAAGTAATGAAGCGGCTTAGCAACGAATCTGCTCCTAGTTTTTTGAACTTTGAGCTTGATCTTTATAAAAAGCTTTGGAGTTTTTTTCTAATCGGGGATTCCTATTACTTTATATTGAACCATCAAAGTTTGATGTTTGAATATGTGAGTAAAGAAGTAGAAGATATAATGGGCTATCATCCGTCTGAGTTCAATATTCAATTTATGAACGGTAAAATTCACCCAGATGACCGTTCCTGGTTTTTGGCTATCGGGAACAGAGTAGTCGATTTTTTCTCACAATTGGCAATAGAAAAACTGATGAAGTATAAAATTAGATTTGATATTCGCTTCATGAAAAAAAATGGTGACTATGCGCGGATACTTTATCAAGGAATATTGCTTGAACATGATGAGAATGGCAGATTTTTAAGAACCCTGAGTACTCATACGGATATAACCTACCTGAAACAGGAAGGAAAACCTATGTTATCATTTATCGGGTTCGATGGTGAGCCATCGTACCGGGACATTGCTTCAAAAAATCTTTTTTCAAAAATCAAAGAAGAGTTGACCAGGCGGGAAAAACAAGTGCTCACCTTGTTAATTGAGGGAAAATTTAGTAAGGAGATCAGCAGTATTTTAAAAATCAGTAAGCAAACCGTTGACACCCACCGTAAAAATATGCTCCGCAAAAAAAACCTCAGTAATACCGGTGAACTTATAGGCAAGGCAATACGGTATGGATGGATATAAAATCATTTAACTCATGAATTTAAAGGTAAGGGTATATGAGCCTGTGAGAACTGGGTCCGAAAATTCATAATGTTTCCTATTTCTGATTCAATTCAAATCTAAATAGCTCGTGATTAATCTGTCACCAATTCCCCGCATACCCGCTGGAATCGGGGGACAGTACTTTTTGTGTGGGGAAGTGACCTATCCACGTCAGATGCACGTTCGCTGCGGAGTACTTTCATTTTCACAGTATTTGATTTGCTTTTAGTTGCTTTTCTTCGCCTTTAGTAGCCTTTTATTCGCTACGAATCTGTTACCAAATCCTGTATTTGGATTTGCTCATTTTTGGTGGCTAGATTATGGGTCACAATGATACGGTATGATACGTAATGATAGCTTATGATACGGAATGATATGGTTTCAAACAACTGAAGCCTAACTTGTTCACGAATGCCTTATATCAATCTCATTTCTTAACGGGAGGAAGTTCAATGACTTGCATGGAAATGCTATCAAATGTATTGTTTTCCAATTGCGCATTTTCCATGTCGAACATTGTTATTTTCTTTCCACTATTGTAATTAGAAATATTTCTATTTATGTCAGTTACTTGATAATTCCGCGTGGAGTCAACAGTTATTCCTGACGCAATTGGTCACTTTCCGGTACTCTTACATTTCGGAAGTCCAATGGGTCCTATGCCAGTAATGGTATCTGCAATAACTCCTGCAAATCTAGGCCAGAGCATATTGTGGGGTAAATATCGTAATACAGAACCTAACGATAAATCTCAAATAAGTTATGAGAGTAATCACAATTAGGAATTATTTAAAGGATGTAGATATGGCCATGGTGATTTATTTCCTATTTATTTTGTTTCTTTTTTTAAGCATTAGTTGTTATGATAGTAAAATAAAGCATCCTGATGGGAATGGTGGTGGGTATGTGTATACGAAATTAGGAGCATTCATTTATGGGCCATGGGAATACGATTCTAGTATAGGCAATGTGGCGGTATTTTCTGATTCGACTGAAGTTTATTCAAAACGGTATATACCGGAGGAAATTGAGAAAAATTTAATTTTTGAATTGCAAGAGAATAAAACTGTAGTCTGCTGGATGAAACACGACAGTACTGTTCAGTTCAAAGGGAATTGGTCTTTTGATGAAAATGATAGTTTGCTAAGAATTGATTTTGGATTAGTTAATCTACCAGCTATGAAGAGAAAGTATGTGAACTTAGACCTCGATTTATTGTCCCTGCAAAGAGTAGTATTATTTGATTCTATTTACAATGGCCAAAAGAAGCTCTTAACGAAGGTAATAACTACAAATTTCCGACACCCTTGGTACAATCATATATAATTATAAATTTGATTGTTTAGATCTTCTAATTAAGTATGATTGCTGCTCTCCATAAGATATTTGAAGATTTTAACCTTTAACAAAGTTATTTCTAAATTCCTCAAGTCTTTCAATACGGCTTCTCAGAACCTATAGCAAACCAGGCGGACAGATTGGTTCACTGCAACCTCCATGAACTTTCTAAAGTACCACGGCCGGATATCCTGTATAGGCTAATAATTGGAACTTTCTTTTCGACGAATTACTTTCTTTGTCTGACAATGAATCTTGGCTTGATCGGCAGTTCAAACCATCGGGGCTTCTTCTAGAATCGACTATCAGGTTAATATGAGATGAATACACCAAGTAAACGATCGACGAAAATAACCTGAAGCCGACAGGTAATAACGTTACCCTAATCGGGGATGTCGGATATCCGAACACTATGTTATAGAAAGTACATAGATGTTGCAGGGTCGCAGTCTCTTGGCACACCCAAAGAATTTTTAACTTCACCCTCAAATGAAAAAGATTTTCTTCAACTTTATCTCATTAATCATTTTGATCTGTTATGTTTCTGCATATCGCAAAACCCCAAGACCATTACCCAAGGAAGAACAGTTGTTAACAGCACATTCTTGGGTTTATCGCTATACGGATACTTTTAAATATAATTCTCGTGAGATCTCAGACCATGCCGCTATGTCCAAAGTTGAATAAAGCTGAACTATCCTGTTAAACTCACATTTCCTTTCATTTGCGATTTTTTGATTTGAGGTTTCCAAAGTACAAAATATTCGTGCCTTCATTGCGGGCAGCAGCGATGTCAGGTATTCCGTCTTCATTGAAATCACCCACTGCAAAACCATACACAGTACCCTTTGAATCACCAAAAGAAATTGATTTAAAGTTGCGACCTGTCCCGTCATTAAAAAATACCGTTGACGGTGCTTCTCTGTTGCCTACAATGATATCCATTTTTCCGTCGTTATTTAGATCAGCTATTGCCAGTGCAAAAGGGACTATCTTTGAATCAGCTAAGGAAATACCTTCGGAAAAGGTTTGATCTTTTTGTCCAAAATAGATATTCACTCCTTTGTTTTCGTCTATAGTTACAATGTCAAGTAAACTATCTCCATTAAAATCTGCTACTGCTGCCATACGAATGGTAGCGTCGGGTGGCCCGAATGGAATACGATGGGCGTCTGAATAAGCCATATCCGAACTGCCAAGGTATACGTAACTCTGACCACCGTCACGATGCGGTACAACAAGGTCAATAAAACCATCTTTATTAAAGTCTGCAGGGGTTATTGTCGTGGCAGGGTAAGGCGCGAATGCAATGCAATTGGCATTGAACTGTCCTTTCCCGTTGTTTAAGCAGATATAATTTGATGTTTTTCCCGAATCACCCCGGTTCGCCAAAATAAGATCCGGGAATCCATCGCCGTTGATATCAGCGATGGATAAATTCCGTGTCGACCATTCAGGAAGACCGAATTCAGACCCAATTGTAAAATTGCCTTTCCCGTCATTAAAATAAATCAGTTTCCGATCCGGGTCATCATTGCTAATAGCAATGTCAAGAAAACCATCTCCATTAAAATCAGCCACAGCGCCGGCGTATGAGCGGTCTGCTACATTCCCCAGGTTATAAGCCTTTCGTATATTGCCCTTCCCATCACCAAGAAGAACGCGGTCGATAATAGGCCAATGCCTTCCTTTCACTAGCAGAATGTCAAGATGGCCATCGCCATCGAAATCACCAAAACTTACATTCGCTGTCGTATCCGATGTCGCTTCTAGCAGTAAATAATGATCGAAATCGGGAAAACCATTAATATACTTTCTCTTTTTTTCTTGCTTGTGATTAGAAGGATAAGTGTTCTTCTGCGCAAGAACTTTCTGAGTCATAGTACCTACAAGGCACATAATAAAAAAATAAATTTTCATGGCATTTATTAAAAGTTATATTTTATTATTTCAATGTTGGCTGAAAGTTCTCTAAAGTTGCGTACAACTCAAAAATATGCGAAACTTTTATTTCCTCGAAACTTTCCCTTTTTTATATATTGGATTGATGGTCTTTGTTGTATAATTATTGTTTCGCTTTTAAAAAATTTCGCAGATAGAACTCACTCAAGATTCAAATTATCCAACGGACTAACAATTTGCAGCAAATCCCAGCTTCTTCCCCCGCATCAAAACCTTTAGATGTGGAGAAGCTCGAACATAAAGTGGCCCTGCAACAACAATGATCTTACCCCCAATAGAACGTCCGGATATCCAGCGTAAGCTATAATTGGATCTCTCTTTTCTGTGAATTGCACTTTCTAAGGCGGTTAATTGAATCTACTTTTGTTAGGGCCATTTAAACCCTCGGTGCTTCTTCTAGAATCGATGATCGGACAAATCAATCGATCAGGCTTATGAAGCTCACTCTAGTATCATCAATGCTATGCAAATTGGCGGCGTTGATGAAAAAGCCTGCATCGAATACCTTGAGCATTGAATAAATATAATAATGCGGCGCAAAGAATGATAATGGAGGTTCATCTTGCCTACGGTGAAAACGCGGATATGATCAGTTTCAAAGCGTGCGCAAACTATTTAGGCAGCAACTAAGTGAAATCCTTTACAAAAATCAATATTCGAATTGTCCGTATATTGTAGTTCAAGCATGTCTCTAAACTACTTCTTCAATTGCCAAAACACTTAACTGCAATAGTATTCCTTGGGCTACTATCATGTAATTCAACAAAAAACCTCTCAGGAGTATATCGAAGTAATTTTGCTGTGGCGGGATTTTTTAGTACGCTTATAAGGTTTAAGCCAAATAATTCCTTGCAATTCGTTAGTTGGGGAGATTTAAGATACGATAGTACCGTAGGGCACTATAAAATATGCGATAATAAGCTTTACATAACCTTTAAGAAAATTGATTTAAATGCAATCGGAACTGGTTTTAACTTTGATTTACCTGTACAAAAGGCCCTCTTTGCAAAGGATACAATCCAATACCAGAGCTTCTATTATATTGGAAATAATAAATTATTTCCAGCAAACATAGAAACAGGGAAAAAAGGGATGAAGGCTTGGGGTTATTTTAGGTTTAAAAAATATATTCTATTTGGCAGGAACTGGTACTATAAAAGATATTATTTGAAATGTATTAAACAATCTATTTCAAGGAGCCGAATTTAGTTTAAACTGAAATAGAATAGCAGGGTTTCGCGTTGCAACCTCCACAATCTTTCTATAAGCGAGCTGCCGGATGTCTGACGTAAGCTAAAATTGGGAACTTTCGTTTTTCTGAACCATTTTTCCCTGGCGGTCAATTGAATCTTTTTGTTCTGGCGGTTTAAATGTCTGAGGCTTCTTCTAGATCGATGATCGGTAAGATATGAGAAGAATGCACCATGTAAACGATCGTCGAAAATAACCGGAAGCCGACTGGTAATTACGCTATCCGAAAATGAGCCAGTAATCTATCAAAGCGAAAGAAGCAATTGGACATGCCTGGATCGCTTTTTTCAAATTCGCATGGCATTGATCGTTTATATACCATAAATGGCTAATTTGTATTAACTTTTTGTTCCAGAATTAATAAAAGCCGTTTTCCTCATTTTCATTGTATAGTCGGAAATTTTATCAACCCTTATTTATGAAATATATCCTTTCTATCATTTGTTTAATGCAAATTCAAAGTATTACATGGGCGCAGGATATTAAACGGGGAAAAGTCATGGTTGACAGTTTTTTGGCGCCTTCTATTCAAGGGAATCTTGGAGGAGAAGAACCCATGCGCAGAGTAAGTGTGTATATACCAGCTGGATATGAATATGGTCAAAACCGTTATCCTGCAATCTATTTTTTACATGGTTTCCCCGAAAATGATAGCGATTATATAGCAGACTTTGATCTTAAAGAATTATTTGATCAAGCAATTGCAAGGCACAAGATTCGCCCGATAATTATAGTGTTGCCAAATAGTTTCACTCATTTCAAGGGGAGTTTTTATACAAATTCAACACTGACTGGCAATTGGGCTGATTTTGTTGCTAAAGATGTAGTACAATATATAGACAAGAAATATCGGACGATACCGGAAAGGCAAGGCAGGGGAATCTCAGGTCTTTCAATGGGTGGCAATGGATCACTTAAATTAGGAATGCTATATAGCAATGTTTTCTGCGCAGTGTATGCTTTAAGTCCAGGAGGATTAAATTGGGATGCCTATTTTTCTATTTCGAATCCTGCATTCAAAAAAGTAGAGCAGGAAAAGAACCCTGAAAATATAATTAGCAGATTTGATTCTCTTGATTGGACCAATTTTTCGAGCAATATTGATTTCTATGCTATGTTATTTGCCGATCTGGCCAGAACGTACTCGCCAAATGAACATAAACCACCACTTTATGCAGATTTGCCTGTTCATTACATAGGTGATAGTATGGTTGTAAACATAAATATCTTAAAAAAGTGGGAGGAGAATCTTCCATTTTACATGATTGATTCTCACATAGATGCATTAAAAAGCCTAACCGCACTAAAATTGGATTGGGGCAGAAATGACCGTTTGACCTTCATTCCGACAGGCTGCATGCAGTTTAGTAAAAAGTTGGAAGCTTATGGAATTAATCATTTCGCAGAGGAATATTTTGGCGACCATAGTGATAAATTAGGTGGGATAAATGGGAGGATATATTGCGAGGTACTTCCTTTCTTTGATGCATATTTGAAGTTTGATGATACTTCTTATAAAACTTTTCGTAAATAGTTGGGTGATGGGTCATATTGAAAGCATGGGCTTGAAACTAATTATTAAATGCAATTTACATTTGACTGCAACTATTTTTGGGGAACTTTCACTGGTATCCTTTTGTATGCGAGAGGGAAGAAGGTGGAAGAGATATGAATTCATACTGAAATAGTTTTTTATTTCGCTGGTATATGCACTGCAACCTCCATGATCTTTCAAAAACAGAACGTCCGGATATCCAGCGTAAGCTATAATTGGGTCTCTCTTTTCTGTGAATTGCATTTTCTAGGGCGGTTAATTGAATCTTCCCTTGTTCCAGCAGTTTAAACCATCGAGGCTTCTTCTAGAATCGACGATCGGAGAGAAAGGGGAAGAATGCACCAAGTAAACGATCGACGAAAATTGCCAGAAGGTGACAGGTAATAACGGTATCTCAGGGATGAGAGGATGTATACAAATATAACAGCATATAATCTTAGTAACTTTGTAACACAATTAAAGCGATGAGAATAGAAAATGGAATTAGTCTATTTTTATGTATTATGTCTGTGACCTCGTGTAATTTAGAGGTTAATACTTCAGACCCACAGGCGTCAACTGATATTGAATCATCAAGAAAAGATGGCTTTTTAGTTAGAAAATATGAGCACTTTTCTGATATTGATTCTTTGTTTAAAATTCAGGAGGCATGGATTGAACATTCTTGGAAATATAGCCTTGTGGGTAATAAAAAGGTTAAGGAAAAATTTGATGATTTACAGTTTGATTTTAAATTATCAAAATTTAAAGGTCCATTTTTTAGAGATGATAATTATTTGGTAGACTGGCGCATTCAAAATGATACCAATGAATACGTAGGACAATCAAATGGAGTTTATGTGCTCTTTTTGAAAGGGACTGAAATACCAAAAAAGATTTCGTTTACTGTACGTAAATTAAATGAGGATACTAGCTTCAAAACTCAATTTTTCATTGGGATGTAGATATTTAAAAATTGAATGTAATTTGTTAAAGTGTGTTGCAACCTTTCTGGTCTTTCTAAGACTGAACGTCCGCATATCCGACATAACCTTAAAATTGGCGTCTTCTTTGCATTAGATTACTTTTTCTTTGTCTGGCAATGAATCTTCTTTTGTTAGGGCCATTTAAACCCATACGGCTTCTCCCAGAATCGACGATCTTTAATATATAGGACGAATACATATTGAATACGATCGATAAATATAACCGGAGGCCGACAGGTAATAGCGCTCGCTATCTTTGATACCGGCTGTGGATTGGATCATTGATGAGCATATGGGGCCAATTTGGTGTGTATCTTCATAGTCCAATGGACGTTCCTGCATCGTACGCAAATGAGGCATCCACTATGCAAGTAAATGGGAAACAATATCAGACCATACTATAAAAAAGATAGGTAAAAAATTTTAAATGATATGACTACAATAAGGCTTGCTATTATTTTGGTTAGTTTTCAGATTATTAGTTTAAATAAAGATAGGTCTAGCTGTCCCAGTACAAATTGTTTAGAAACTGAAAACCTAATTAATCGGATTGTAGCGGCAAAAGTCGTATGTGAAAGGAGTTATTATTGGAAAGAGGAAAGACGATCGAATCTCAAATTGGATTATTCAAATCTGGTAAAAAAGTTTAAACAAACAGAGAATTTTAATTTATATGATAATTGTATACATAAATTAATAACTAAAGACTCAATAAGTTCTCAAAAAAAGGTTATTAATTTTTCTTACCAACCACCGCATCAATCCAAAATAGAGAAATGCACTTATTTAGACTATTTGGATTTTCTCAAAATAATGTTGGCAAATTTGCATGATACAAAAAATGTCTCGACTATCGTTTGTGAATTTTAGACGATTCACATCGGAGCTCACATATTTACGGAATATTACGCTGCAACCTCTATGATCTTTCTACAACAAAGCGTCCGAAAAATTTAGGGGCTTGACGGGCACCAACCACATGGGAGCTATTCAAATCCCGGTCACCAATACAGGAGACACGCTGAAGCAGGTTGTTGGCCCCATGAGTATGGTGATCAGAAGAAATGGCTGGATTTATATTTATCTTAGCAATGAAAGCGCGGAGGACGTGTTCTTTGACAATTTGGTGGTGAACCTGAAACATGGACCATTGTTGGAACAACAGGACTATTATCCATTTGGAATGGAAATACCTGGGCTCAGTACACAGGCGTTTAAATATCAGTACAAACCCAACAGGTATAATTACAACGGAAAGGAAGAACAAAGCAAAGAGTTCTCTGACAGTAGCGGTTTGAATTGGGATGATTATGGAGCAAGGATGTATGATCCGCAGATAGCCAGGTGGATGAAGATCGATCCACTAGCTGATAAAATGCGCCGGTTTTCACCATACAATTATGCTTTTGATAATCCGATCAGATTTATCGATCCTGATGGAATGGGGCCAGAGTGGATAGTAGGGACGGACGGTAAGAAAGTAACATATACAACAAATAAGGATGGAACTATTAATTGGAGCAAAAATACATCAGCCGATGTAAAGCGGGCTGGAAATTTAATGGCTCAAACAGAAATCGGCAGTCAAGAATTAAAAAGCTTAGTCGATTCAAAAACAGCAGTAACAATTAAAATTGATACTAAAACCATAAACAATGACAACGGAACTTTTGAAAGGGGAAATACGAATTATAAAACATTATCCGATGGAACAATGGTCAAAGCAGACATAACCCTATATGAAGGAACGATTAAGGCGCAGAAGGAATATGTTACCGATCAGGGGCAAATCCCGGTTGGTGATAAAAATTATGAAACTAAAAACTTAACCAGTGACGATATTTTAGGAACCACTGCGACCCATGAGGCAACTCATGTTACAGATAGTAAATCAAACAATACTGATAAAAATGCCACACGAGAATCAAAAGAGATTAAGCCTAATGAGAATCAGCAAAGGCATCTGGATGAACTACTTAAAAAAAAGAATCTAAATGGTGGTTGATATGCGATTGATATACATTTTCATTTTGTGCATAGTTGTATTTCCAAAAATCTATGGTCAGCCCCAAAGGAAGTATCAAAAAATTGATACTTATAGTGACAGCATTGTCTTAAAATATTTGAATAGTACTTATCCTAATGATAGTTTAGGTTGGTCCCAAATTATTTTAAAGGGAAAAAAACAAGCCGTGAGAAATTACTACGATTATTTAGCTTTTAGTTTGCCGGTTAAGATGGAGAAAGTCGGAACGGACACTATTAAGATGATAAACTTCGGCCCTAATGCTGATCATAGACCATGCTTTACATTAGTGCTTCATAAAAGCGATAATGTAACAGATTACTTCATTCTTGGTCGAGAAACATTCATTAGCGATATCCTTAAACTTCAAAATTTTACTTCCAAATTAGGTGGGGAAGTAAAGGAAAAATGTCTAATAGAGATCTGGGATCTTTTTGTTAAGTGCAGGCAAGGCATCATTTATACTCCATTATATGTTCATTAATGGCACATTGACAGTCACGATGCGTGCGGTGCAACCACAATGATCTTACCCTAACAGAACGTCCGAATATTCGACGTAGGTTAAAATCTGGTTTCTCTTTTTGTAGGTATTGATTTTTTTTTCTCTGCCTATCAATGAATCTTGCCTTGTTTCAGCAGTTTATACGTCTGAGGCTTCTTCTAGAATCGACGATCGGAGGGATATGGGAAGAATACAGGCTTAAAACGATCGACGAAAATGACCGGAAGCCAGCAGGTAATAGCGCTATCCAGTAACAAGATAATTTATTCAGCCCTCAAACTCTTCACCGGGTTTGCTATCGCAGCTTTGATAGCTTGAAAACTTACAGTTATAAATGCAATGAACAATGCAATTGATCCTGCTAATAGAAAAATCCACAAACTGAAGTTAATGCGAAATGCGAATTCGTTCAGCCAATTGCTCATGAAGTACCATGCAATTGGAGAAGCCAGCGCCATGGAAAGTATCACAAGCTTCAGGAAATCCTTTGACAATAAAGAAACTATACTGGAAACAGATGCCCCCAGCACTTTGCGAACTCCAATTTCTTTGCGGCGTTGAACCGCTGTAAAAGAAGCGAGTCCGAATAGACCCATGCAGGAAATGAAAATAGCAATGATCATAGCAGTATTCATAATCTGGTTGGTCTTTTGGTAACTGTTGTAGAATTTAGCAATCTGGTCATCCAGTATACGGTATTCAAAAGGGTCATTGGGATAAATTGACTTCCATAGCTTTTCTATTTGAGCTATGGCTAATTGAAATTCTTTAGGTTGTGTGCTTTGGCTGCTCAATTTGATTGCAATTGTTCTGCCTCGATCATTTGCAATGGTAACAGGCTCTATAGGATCGTGAAGTGATTTGGAATGAAAATCGGCTACTACTCCAACGATAGGGCGTTTGACATCCACAGGTCCGTTACCGAATCCGAAATCCACTAACTTACCCAAGGCATCTTCCGGTTTGTTAAAGCCCAGTCCTCTCGCGCAGTTTTCATTAATTACCAATTCCCTAATAGTATCGCTGGAAAATATATTTCTCCCTGCAATGATTTTCAATTGGTACAGCGGAATATAATTTTCATCAGTGCCAAGAAAAGTTGTATTTACTTCTGCCTTATTGTAAGTAATACTCGTACCGCTGTGACCTAAGTCGGCTGGGGGTCCGTAATTCAGGCTTACCATTTGAACCTCCGATAACCCTTTTAAACGATCCGCGAGTAGCTTCACCTGGGCTCTCGGGTAATTCCCATCTGTACTGATATTGATTATAGCATCTTTGGTGAAACCCATATCCTGATTCAGCATGTAGCGAATTTGGTTGCCAATGATCAGTGTTGCAATGATAAATACCAGTGAAACGGTGAATTGAAAAACGATTAGTGCTTTTCGCAAATAACCTCCCTGAGTTACCTGTCGGGATCCTTCACCCTTAAGGCTAATTACCGGTAAATAACCTGACAAAACTTTCGCCGGATAAAATCCCGCCAGCAAAGAAGTTACCAGGGTCAGAAGTAAAAGGAAAACAATTGTAATTGGTTTATAAAGACCAAGTTCAATTCCAGGTGGCAGTAAGTCATGAAAAAGATAGATCACGGGTTTCATGACAAGGAGGGAAAGACCCACGGCAAATAATGTAAGTAGGAAAATCTCACATAAAAATTGAAGAATAATATTTATCCTGCTGCTACCCAGAACTTTCCTAATGCCGATTTCTTTTGCTCTTTGAACCGATTGTGCCGTGGAAAGGTTGACAAAATTTATTGAAGCAATAATTAAAATGAAAGCTGCAATGGCCATCAACCCATAAAGAGTTGGTAAATGGGCTTTCCTCGAATAAGAATCCTTGTAATCTCCGTTGAAATGGATATCGCCTAAAGGCTGAAGCAGGAATTTGGCCTGATCCTGATTACCAGGTGACAATTTCAAGTAATTTTTGACAATTCTTGGAAACTGTGCATTGATCTTTTCAGGTTTGACATGATCGTTAAGTTTTGTAAAAACCTGGGTATCGCCATTCCATCCACCCCAACTATCCCAATTTCCCTGGTCTTTTAAGAAGCTATGTTGAATCGTACTGTATGAAATAAAATCCATGAATTTGAAATCGGTATTCTTATCCCAATCCTTGACGATGCCGGTCACGGTCACCTTGAGTGAATCATCATAAATAATAACCTTCCCCATGATCTGATCCAGCGGCATTTTACCAAAATATTTCCTGGCTTCGTTTTCGCTTATTACGACCTGGAAAGGTTCGCTGAGTGCAGTCACCGGATTACCATCCAACCAATCATACCTGAAGATCTCAAAATATTGCGGCTCGGCAAGAATGATCTGAGACACTGCATCACTTTCATTTGACGGGAAGAAACGCTTCAGGATCTTATCTCCCTCGGGGATAGCAACTTTCGGATAATATACATGGAACATAGCCACCGATTCCAATCCTGAAACTGTTGATCGTATGACTTTTGCGCCTGGATCCGGAATAGTTGAAATGGGACTATTTTGGGAGGCGGCGTTTTGTATTTCAGTAACAATCCTGAAGATCCTGCTCTTGTCCTGATGAAAGGTATCGAAACTGAGTTCAAAACTTGTGACGATATAGATGAGAAGACATGCGCTGATGCCGATGGCGAGGCCCAGCGAATTTATCATCGCAAAGATTTTATTCCTAGCGACGTTTCGGAAAGCGATTTTGAAGTAGTTTTTTAGCATAGTTATTTTTTTTGGTTATACCAGCTAATGGGTTTACAATTCAAATCCAGTTTAACTCCCCTAAGAAAATGCCAACAAAATAATATGCTGCTAATCAACAAATTAAACCAAATCTAGATTTTGAAACGGTTCGAATTTGGTACAAGAAGTGTTCAATCTAGAAGGATCTTTTTCTATCTGTCAATGAATCTTCTTTTGTTCCAGCGGTTTAAACCATCGCGCTTCTTCTAGAATCGACGATAGGAGAAATGTGGAAAGAATACATGTTTAGAACGATCGACGAAAATAACCGGAAGGCAACAGGTAATAAGGCTATCCCAGGAATAATAGGATGTTCTTCTTTGCTGATGTTGCATAGGATTTTGGTTAGAATAGAATCTGATGAAACGTTGGCCACTTTGACTGGCAGGTCTAATTTATGAAAAATCTTATATAGATTTGATTATCAGGAATGTCGGATATCCGAACACGGTATTGTAGAAAGGTTGTAGACGTTGCAAGGCGTTGCATGGGACAGTCGTTTTAATACGCTAAAAAAATATTGGATCTAAAGGTAACCAGCCATAGCCCTTGTCCGTTGGAACAAAATTGCCCGGACATTCTTTATTATAACCCATCGTCAACCACAATACAAAAAATCGCGCAAACGCCGTAGAATCGGCGCTTTTTTAAAGAAGGAGTAGACCTGTGTAGCCGCGGTTCGAACATTCTGCACCTTGACTTGACAAATATCTATTCCTCATCCAACAATGCATCTGTTAAAGAAAATGTTACTGTTAAAACACAACCCTGGCCGGGTTGCGAAACAAAATCAGAAGTTCCTTTGTAAGACGTTGCCAGGCTTTTGATATTGTCTATTCCGAATCCTTTACTTTTTTTGCCGGTATCAAAGCCAATACCATCATCTGAAATGGAGAGTTTGACAGATTTTTTATTTTGTGAAAGGTTAATGGCAACATTAGTTGCACCGGCATGGTTTAAAATATTTTTTAGTTGTTCCTGCACTATCGTTAAAACATGCAGTTTGAATTTATTATTCACACCAGGTTCTATAAAACTCTTCAGTGCACAGGATATTTTTACCGGATTTCCTTCCATCATATCTTGCACAACATTTTCAATGGATTTACAAAGTCCAAAATATTTAATGGCATCGGTTGTTAGCACTTTTGTTAATTTTCTGATCTCTTCAATAGCCATAAGGGTGAATTGGGAAGCACGGCTTAAAAATATTTCATTATTCTCTCCACCACCTTTTGCCAAATTAAGATACAGCTTGGAGGCACACAGCAACTGATTTACATTCTCTTGCAGTGTTGTTGCAATGTCCGACCTTTCCTGCTCCCTTTTTTCGCCTATTTTTTTTATCCATTCGTTATTTTCTGCCTGTCTGGTGTCAGATATTACCTGGGCCAGATTAATATTATCAGCAACTATTTTTTTATTCTTGGCGTCAATTTCTTTTTGCTTTGATTTAGCAAGAACAATATTATCGGCGACTATTTTTTCTTTCCTGGTATCAATATCCTTTTGCTTTGACTTAGCAAGAACAATATTATCAGCAACTATTTTTTCATTCTTGGCGTCAATTTCTTTTTGCCTTGATTTAGCAAGAACAATATTATCGGCGACTATTTTTTCTTTCCTGATATCAATATCCTTTTGCTTTGATTTAGCAAGAACAATATTATCAGCAACTATTTTTTCATTCTTAGTATGAATATTTTTTTGCTTCAGGATACTTTGGCTCATATCCGTAATGGTGATAACCGATTTTTCAGTACCATTCTCATCCATAAAAACCGCAGAAGTGATTTCGCATGGAAACGGCTTACCACCTTTTTTTATAGCTGTTATCAAAGCTGTGGACTGACCATCAGCCGTCCTTTGCTTCAGCATCTTTTTAAAGCTGCTTTCATTTATATTAAAAATAGTTCCCCTGCTTTGGGCTAATAATTCCTTTTTAGAATAACCCAGGAGTATGCAGGCAGCGTTGTTGGCTATTATTATTTTTCCGCTGCTGACAGTCGAGATGATGTTTGGCTGTAAAGAATTATTAAAGGCCAAGTGACGAAGAGTGTTGTCAATTGCTGCAGGCGTGGATTTTTTAAAAGTACCGGGGTGTTTTTTGCTTATTCCTTTCGGGATTATACGCATTACACCTAAGGTAGCTTATATTCGACATTACGCTAATAAAATTTGAGGCCTCCTTTTAAATGAGGCACTAATTCGGATTATACCAGTGTTGTTGCCATTCAGATCTTATTCATCAGTGAATCTGTAACAGTAAATATAACGGTTAAAACACAGCCCTCGCCAGGTTGCGAAACAAAATGGAGCCATAGACGCAGAACGTGAAGCTGTTTTAGAACTCATGAGAACTAAAAATATTATAATGAAGCTGTTTGATATTGCGTATTCGATTAAATGCTAAGAATTATTACAAAAAACATAGGCTGTAAGCGAGATTGCGACATATTCTACAAAACACTAAGCTCCAAAGTCTAGAATTAAATATGATGCTATGATTGCTCTCCCAGAATTATTCCGTTTTAAGTTTTCCATCCGGTCTGTCTTTTGGACTTCTGATCGTCCAAAGGGGTACATGGTTCATAGCCTGGCCAACCTCAGGAATTTATATTGAGTATGCGGCTTCCACAATATTTCATTTTAATCATAATACTTTCCATTGGCCTATTTCCTCAACTTTATTTCCATGTAGTAAATGAGATTGTTTTGGGGTTCCTTCCGGTAATTTCTCCATCATGTACTGTGATTCCTGCTTTTCTGCTTAATAGCATTTCATCCATAAGAAAATTTGCGATGGTATTTATAATGCTGCTCATTTTAATTTACCTTGTAAGAAACAGATTTTCCCGGAAGCGGCCAGCATCAACAGGTATAACATGGGGTTGCGGATATCCGGTTCCAACTGCGCGGATGCAGTACACTGGTAAATCATTTTCAAAGTCACTTGGAAAGTTGTTGAATTTTGTACTCCTTTAAAAGAAAAAATATAAAGAGATTTCAGAGAGCGAAATATTTCCCTCAGGAAGAAGGTATTCGTCACATTACAATGATTTTTTTTGCGACAAAGATTTTTAATGTTATCGTTGACAGGCTTCTTTACTCTATGAATTATTTTCAATGTATTCAAGATGGCAAAATTCAGATGTATATCCTATATGGGATCTTTTTTATTGTGGTGGTATTTGTAGGAACGTTTTTTAAATTTATCTGATGGCAATAATTACGGCATTCATAATAATTATTCTTTCGGCGATTGTGGTGATTCCATTTGTAAGTGTGCAATGGAAAGGAATGATTACTGTAGCGACTGTAACCATAATTGCTACTCTCAGTAGCTTCATCGCTTTGCGGGCACTCGCCGGAGTAGATTCAGAATACTTATTTAAGGGTTCATTGGTAACCGGCAAAATTCCGGTCAGGATTGACGCATTATCTGGCTGGTTTATTTTAATCATCAATTTTACTTGCCTTACAGGAGCCCTTTATGGAATGCAGTATATGAAAGCATACCGCTCTCAAAAAGACAATCTATCTCTGCATTGTATAAGTTTCATACTTATGCAGTCAAGCTTAATAAGCATCTGCTCTCTACAAAACACCATAGCTTTTTTAATCGCCTGGGAAATAATGGCGTTATCTTCTTTTATACTGATTATTTTTGAGCATCATAAAAGAGATACTCTAAATGCCGGTATAAATTTCCTAATCCAGTCGCATATCTGTATCATGTTTATGACGCTGGGTTTTATCTGGGTGGCATTGAAGATGAATTCTTATGATTTTCAAGCCATCACTCTTTTTGCCAGCTCTAATTCATTGCTTACAGGTGTTGCTTTATTTCTAATTTTTTTTATTGGATTCTCTATAAAAGCCGGCTTCGTTCCTTTTCACACATGGCTACCTTATGCTCATCCGGTATCGCCTGCTCATATATCGGGTATAATGTCAGGTGTTATCATCAAAATCGGTATTTACGGTATTTTGCGGATGCTGCTGCTGATCAAAAGTGATTACCTGGTAATAGGGTATATTATACTGTTTATTTCCATTATTTCCGGAATTTATGGAGTGATGCTTGCCATTATTCAACATAACCTGAAAAGATTGCTAGCCTACCACAGTATTGAAAATATTGGGATTATCGGTATGGGCATAGGTCTTGGCTGTATAGGATTGGGAAAGGGAAACAATATATTAATTGAATTAGGATTTGCAGGTGCTCTTTTACATACATTGAATCACTCCCTTTTTAAATCACTTCTATTTTATGCGTCAGGTAATGTGCACCAGGCCACCCATACTATGGATTTGGACAAATTAGGTGGCTTAGGTAAACAAATGCCCCAAACTACATTTCTGTTTCTTATTGCTGCCATTGCCATTTGCGGATTGCCGCCCTTCAATGGTTTTGTTTCAGAATTTCTTATTTATAATGGACTTTTTAAAGGTTTGGAAGGCTCTGATAAAACAATGCTTTCTTCAATTGTTTGCGGTATTTTCGGATTGGCCCTTATTGGAGGGCTTGCCTTATTGTGTTTTACAAAAGCATTTGGTACAGTTTTTCTCGGTACACCTCGCCACAATTTTCAGTATACAACCCGAGAAGCAGGATTGGGAAAATTGATTCCTATGTATGCAGGGCTTATTTTGATAACGACTGTCGGCCTGTTTCCAAAAATATTTATTATAGCACTTTCAAAACCACTTAATTTATTTATTCATCTAGATAATAATATCAACACTGTATCAGTTCCGATAACAGGCACAATTTCCATGATTGGATTATGTTCTGGCGTTTTTTTATGCCTGACTGGATTGATATTTATATTGAGAAAAAGAATATCAAGTAACAGAACCCAGACTGTGGATATTACATGGGGCTGCGGGTATACTGCTCCTACCGTCAAAATGCAATATACAGCCAGTTCCTTTGTTCGGACATACCGTAAACTTGCTGAACCACTATTTTCTATTCGTAAAAACAAAAAGGAAATAACTGGTGTATTTCCTAAAACCGGAGGGCAGGAAACGCATCCTTATGATAAAGTCGAAGAATGGCTTATTGATTACCCTTTGCATCTCCTAAAGAGATTTTTTAACCGGTTTATTTTTTTACAAAATGGAAATCTCCAGTTTTATATACTATACGGTGTAGTTTTTATTTTGCTTGTGTTGGGTATTCCATCTTTATTCGATTATGTTAAATCATTAATTAAATTTTTAAACCAGATATAAAGAATGATAAGTTTTATTCTAATTATTTTGGCAAGCATCTTTTTTTCTGGAATTATAATCCGAACTAAAAGTATAACTTCTGGTCGCAAAGGCCCCGGAATTTTCCAGCCGATAAAGGATATTATTCGCCTGCTTAGGAAAGGCTCAGTGTACAGCAAAACCAGCAGTATCATCTTTCAGATTGCACCAAGCATTTATTTTGCATCTATTGTTATGGCTATTATGGTGATTCCCTTTGGTCAATACAAAGGAATCATATCCTTTGAAGGCGATTTCGTATTTTTTGCTTCTGTACTAGGTACAGGAAAATTTTTCAGTATTATTTCCGCTTTGGACACAGGCAGTAGCTTTGGAGGAATGGGAGCAAGCCGGGAAGCTCTATTCTCTATGTTTGCAGAGCCAGCTTTTTTTATACTTATGGGCTCTTTTTCTTTGCTTACAGGACACACGTCCTTTCAACAAATTTTCGCCTCATTGCATTTCGGCTCTTATATATCTTACATACTTGGCGCATTGGCAACATTTGTCTTGGTGATGATTACGGTAGTCGAAAATAGCCGAATGCCCATAGATGACCCCAATACACACCTGGAACTCACCATGGTTCATGAAGTGATGATTCTGGATAACAGCGGTTTTGATTTGGGAATGATTTCATACGCAACCAATCTGAAATTTGCTATGTATGGTGCGTTAATTGCAAACCTGTTTATGGGCAGTTTCCCGTTATATCTGTCTATGCCCATATTCTTCGGGATTCAGATAATCTTCGCGATAGCAGTTGGATTTCTTGAATCTTTTACCGCAAGATTCCGTATGAATCATAATGCCCAATATATACTGGCATTATCATCTGTCTCTTTATTAATCTTTTTGGGTGTGTTACTGGTATTAGGGCAGTTCAGTTAACTAATAAAACCAATTTATCATCATGACAAATGTACTACTGATAATATTCACTATTTCGCTTCTTTATCTGGGGATTGGTCACCGCTTGCTCACTTACATTAAAATTCTTGCATTTCAGGGGATAATACTTTTCGGAATTGCTTTTATTGAGCTTATTCAAATCAATGCCCTTAATCTTGCATTTGTTTTATTGGAAACCATTGTCTTTAAAACGCTGGCTATTCCACTATTTTTAAATTATGTGATGAAAAGAAACAGGATTACCCGTGATGCAGAGCCCTTTTTACCAAATTTCATATCGCTTATTATCATTACCCTAATCATTATTGCCACTTTTATTTTATCCAATGCTATTGGGGATTCAAGGATAAGTAAGATATATTTTGTGGTGTCCCTCTCCACACTATTTACCGGATTATACATTATCGTAACCCGAAATAAAATTATTACCCATGTGATGGGATACCTGGTGATTGAAAACGGAGTCTTTATACTATCCCTCGCAGTAGGTAATGAAATGCCAATGTTGGTAAATCTTGGTATACTGCTGGACATTTTTGCGAGTATTTTCTTATTGGGAATATTTGTAAACAGGATTGGAGACGTCTTGAAAGATGTTGATGTGGATCAGTTAAAAAACTTAAAGGATTAGCAACTAATAATAAAAGGGAATGATAGGAATATATTTAATACTTGCATTCACTCTAAGTGGCTTATTATTTTTTAATAGGAACCGGGTTTTAAATTATCTCCTTATTATTGTTTTCCTGGTTTTGCAAATCTGGTTTACGGTTTATGAATACATGCATATTAATACAATTGAATTACATTATTTTAGTGCAGATGCATTGGGCATCCTGCTGCTGATAACCTTAAGCATTATAAGTATCCCTGCGGTATATCACAGTTACGTTTACCTTTCAAAAAACAAAGAGAACCCAAGACATAGAGCCATTTATTTTTCCGCAATGGTTGTGTTGCTCACAGCCATCAGTGCTGCTTATCTTGCTAACCATATTGCGGTTACATGGATTTTTGTCGAACTCACCACCCTGAGTGCTTCTGCCCTCATATATCATCGTAGAAACAACCGTTCACTGGAAGGCACCTGGAAATATGCTTTTGTTGGTGCCATCAGTATTACACTGGTATTTATCGGTATACTTTTTTTGAGTTTCACAATGCAGCAGGCGGGAACTGATGATCTTTCATTTGCAGTATTAATAAAGAAAGCCCCAGAACTGAATTTGTTTTGGTTGCGGCTGGCCTTTATTTTCATTTTCACCGGATTTACCTTTAAATTAGGGCTGGTCCCTATGTATACCGCCGGCATTGATGCGAAGGATAAAGCTCCCTCTCCCGCAGGTGCATTACTCTCTAGTGTTTTGATGAATGTAGGATTCGTTGGAATCTTTCGTTTATATACAGTTATTGCAAATTCACCTATACAGAGTTGGGCCAATCACGTTATCCTGATTGCTGCAATCCTTTCCGTTTTTGTGGCAACCGTTTATATGACTAAAGTGAAAAATATAAAGCGAATGTTTGCTTACTCCAGTATTGAACACATGGGTATTGTAATGCTGGGAATTGTAGCCGGTGGTGTTGGTTATTATGGAGCGATTTTACATATTATTCTACATGCTTTTGTTAAATCAAGCCTGTTCTTT
>Ga0182024_10004645_pt1 | contig 31366 bp, 29 predicted proteins | sample P32metaG_FD_120480 | JGI IMG/M metagenome (GOLD analysis project Ga0182024, IMG submission 120480) | Permafrost microbial communities from Stordalen Mire, Sweden - P3-2 metaG (Illumina Assembly) | ecosystem: Environmental > Terrestrial > Soil > Wetlands > Permafrost | place: Sweden: Stordalen... | reverse complement strand
CTGGGGAGCGCATGACCTGCACGCTGCACGTGGCCTGGGATGACCGGCTGACCAGCTACGACTTCGGGCCCGCGCACCCGCTCGCGCCGGTCCGGGTGGAGCTCACCATGGCCCTGGCCCGGGACATGGGGGTGCTCGGCGCCGACGGGGTGACCCTGGCCGCGCCCGAGCCCGCCACCCAGGAGCAGCTCGAGCTGGTGCACGACCCGGCCTACATCGACGCGGTGCGGCGCGCGGCCCCCGACCCGTCCTTCGGGCTGGGCACCATGGACGACCCCGTCTTCCCCGGCATGCACGAGGCGTCCGCGCTGGTGGCCGGGGCCACGCTGGCCGCGGCCGCCGCGATGTGGTCCGGGCAGGCGGCGCACGGCGCCAACGTGGCCGGCGGCCTGCACCACGCCATGCGGCGCGCGGCCAGCGGCTTCTGCGTCTACAACGACCCGGCCATCGCGATCCGCTGGCTGCTGGAGCAGGGCGCGGCGCGGATCGGCTACGTGGACATCGATGTGCACCACGGGGACGGGGTCCAGGCCGCGTTCTACGACGACCCGCGGGTCCTCACCATCAGCCTGCACGAGCATCCGGTGACCCTGTTCCCCGGGACCGGGCTGCCCGGCGAGACCGGGGGCCCGCAGGCCGAGGGCACGGCGGTCAACGTGGCGCTGCCCGCGGGCACCGGCGACGCCGGGTGGCTGCGGGCGTTCCACGCGGTCGTGCCGCCACTGCTGCGCGCCTTCCGCCCGGAGATCCTGGTCAGCCAGCACGGCTGCGACACGCACCGGCTCGACCCGCTGGCCCACCTGGAGCTGACCGTCGACGGGCAGCGGGCCGCCCACCAGGCGCTGCACGAGCTCGCGCACGAGGTGGCGGGCGGCCGCTGGCTGCTGCTCGGCGGCGGCGGATACGAGCTGGTCCAGGTCGTGCCGCGGACCTGGACCCACCTGCTCGCGATCGCGGCGGGGCACCCGCTGGACCCGGCGCTGCCCACGCCCGGCTCCTGGCAGGAGTACACCCAGGCCCGCACCGGCGTGCCCGCCCCCCGGCAGATGACCGACGGCAGCGCCGCGGATTTCACCCCGTTTGAGTCCGGCTTGGACCCGGGCGATGCCATCGACCGGGCCATCATGGCCACCCGCAGCGCCGTCTTTCCCGCTCACGGGCTTTTCCCGGGCCTGTGACCCAGAGCGCGTCCCGCGCCGGGGTTGCCCTTTTCCACACAAGACTTACGCTGGGGACGGAGGTGACTGATGCGCTGAATCCGGCCAGGCGCACTCGGCTCCGTGCGGAAGAGGGAAAACAGATGGCTGCAGGCGAAACTCCGCTCAGCGACGTCAGGTTCCTGACCGTGGCCGAAGTGGCCTCGATCATGCGCGTGTCGAAGATGACCGTCTACCGGCTGGTGCACTCGGGGGAGCTGGAGGCGATCCGGGTTGGCCGGTCGTTCCGCGTTCCCGAGCAGGCGGTGAACCGGTATCTGAAGGGGTCGTTCGTCGCGGCCAGCTGAGGCCCTTCCCCGAGGGGATATCACCGGGGCGGGCGCGGGGCAGGTACCCTGGGTCGTTGGCGTGGGCCCAGCCGGCTGGCATCGGGCGAATACGTCGCAAGCCAGTTGGCCTGATTCCCGAGTGAGGGTGGTGTCGTGGGCTCTGTCATCAAGAAGCGCCGCAAGCGAATGGCGAAGAAGAAGCACCGCAAGCTGCTGCGGAAGACCCGCGTGCAGCGGCGAAACAAGAAGTAACGCCGCGCTGGCGCCCGGGGCGATAGCGGCCGCCGGCTGGTGGCCGTCCCGGGGCGCTGCGGGAGGGGGAGACAGTGGGCTGGGAGGGAAGCACGGGGCGGCTTCCGTCCGGGGCGCCTCCTGGCGTGCCCCCTGAGGGCCGCGCCGGCGATGACTGGCGCGGCCGGCTCAGCGACGCGCTCCGGTTCGCCCGGCGCCAGGTGACCGGCGAGGGCGAGGTCGACGAGTTCGGCTTCGACCCCGAATTCAACTCACGGCTGCTGATCCCGCTGGCCCGGATGCTGTACCAGCAGTGGTTCCGCACGGAGATGCGCGGGCTCGGTCATGTCCCCGGCACCGGGGCGGCGCTGGTGGTGGCCAACCATTCCGGGGTGCTCCCGCTCGACGCGATCATGCTCCAGACCGGGCTGCACGACGAGCACCCGCAGCACCGGAACCTGCGGCTGCTCGGCGCGGACCTGGTCTACGAGCTCCCGGGCCTGGGGTACCTGGCCCGGCGCGCCGGGCACACCCCGGCCTGCCCCGCGAACGCCGACCGGCTGCTGCGCGACGGGGAGCTGGTCGGGGTGTTCCCCGAGGGATTCAAGGGCATCGGCAAGCCGTTCAGCGACCGTTACCAGCTGCGCCGGTTCGGCCGGGGCGGGTTCGCGGTCACCGCGCTGCGCGCCCGGGTGCCGATCGTGCCGTGCGCGATCGTCGGCGCCGAGGAGATCTACCCGATGGTCGGCAACGCCCGGCCGCTCGCCCGGCTGCTCGGGCTGCCTTACTTCCCGCTCACGCCCCTGTTCCCGTGGTTCGGCCCGCTCGGCGTGGTCCCGCTGCCGTCCAAGTGGATCATCGGCTTCGGCTGCCCGGTGGACACCTCCGGGTACCCCGACGGCGCCTGGCGGGACCCGGCGGTGATCGCGGAGCTGACCGCCTCGGTCCGGGGCAGCATCCAGGCCATGCTGGACGAGCTGGTGCAGGAGCGCGGCCCGGCGTTCGGCTAGCTACGGCGCGTCCGGCTGGCCGGCTGAGGGTCAGTGCGTGTTCTGCTGGTGGCGCCGGTGCAGGGCCAGCCCGGCCGCGATGCCGCCGGCCACCGCGCCCACGCCCACCGCGGTCGGCAGCGCGACCAGGGTCACCTTGCGGCCGGACCGGAAATCGTGCACCGGCCAGCCCCGGCGGCGGGACTCGGCCCGCAGCTCGGCATCCGGGTTGACCGCGTTCGGGTGGCCGACCAGCTGGAGCATGGGCAGGTCGTTGCTGGAGTCGCTGTAGGCGGAGCAGCGGGACAGGTCCAGCCCCTCCCGCCCGGCGAGCGCCGCGACCGCCGCCGCCTTGGCCTCGCCGTGCAGCAGGCCGCCGACCAGCCGGCCGGTGTACACCCCGTCCTCGGACTCCGCGACCGTGCCCAGCGCCCCGGTCAGCCCGAGCCGCTGGGAGATGACCGAGGCCAGCTCCACCGGGGTCGCGGTGACCAGCCAGACCCGCTGGCCGGCCCGCAGGTGGCCCTGGGCGAGCTCGCGGGCGCCCTCCCAGACCCGGTCGGCCATGGTCTCGTCGAAGATCTCCTCGCTCAGGCTGACGATGTCGGCCACCTTGTGCCCGGCCACGAACGCGAGCGCGGCCTGGCGGGCCGCGTCGATGTGCTCGGAGTTCTCGGCGCCGCGGAGCCGGAAGTACACCTGGCCCCGGGCGATCCGGGCCAGGTCGCGGGGGCCGAACATGTTGCGCGCGGCCAGCCCCCGGGCGAAGTAGTAGATAGACGCGCCGCGGATCAGGGTGTTGTCCACGTCGAAGAAGGCGCCGGCCGTGGGGTCGGCCTGGGGCGGAGCCTGGATGACCGTGGCCACCGCCGCGGAAGCGGCCCCGGCCAGCGCCGCCTGCTCCCTGCGCACGCGGGCGGACCTGCGCAGCCGGAGGGACCTGGCGCCGTCGGGACGCTGTTCCCGCAGCTGCCTCATGCCTGCCGAGTCTACAAACCGGACCCGCCGCCGGCGGCCTGGTCATCGATCTGGTCCGCATCATCGCCGCCGGTCGTGCACCATAGGCTGCAATGTCTATTTCGTTCGCCGCTGCCCTGGCCGGGACCGTGCTCGCCGCGGTCGGTACCGGCCTGGCCATCCGGCTCTGCGTGCGAAAACCCAGGACGGACATGGTGGCCTGGGTGATCGCCCTGGCCGGCCTGACTGTCGGGCTGGCGGCGCAGGCCGCCGGCTACCGGCGTGGTTTCGTGCCCACCACGTTCCGCGCCACCCAGCTGGGCGCCGCGCTGATCGCGCCGCTCGCGCTGGCCTGGGGCATGGCCGAACTGGCCGCCAAGGGCCTCGTCGCGCGGTTCGCCGCCCGGCTCACCCTGGCGGGGCTGTTCGTGGTGGCCGGGGTGATCCTGGCCACCGATGTGCTCAGCGCGCAGGCGTTCAGCCAGACGTGGCCGCCCGCCCGCGACCACTTCGAGTTCCTCCCGCTCGGGCTGCTCGCCCTGGTCGCCGTCGCGGTGGTGCTGACCATGATCGCCGCGCTGGCCACGACCGGGCTGCGCAGCCGCAGCGACCCGGCGTGGCGGGGCGCGCTGGCCGCGGTCGCGCTGGCCGGCGTGGCCGCGCTGGCCACCCAGGGACTCCAGGCCAGGCTGCCCGCGAACACCGCCTACCCGGCGCTCACCGTGATCGCGGCGGTGCTGGCCTGGCTGGCCGCCGGCCGTGCCGCCGGGGTAAGCGTGGGCCGGCTGCGGGGGCAGACCAGTGCCCCCGCCGGGCCGCCCGGGCCGGGCAGCGATCCTGGGTACGGCGCCGCCGACTCGCTGGACCCGTACCGGGAGGGCTACCGCCACTTCGAGGACAGCGCGGCGTTCGCCGCCTACGTCAACGGCGAGTACAGCGGGAGCGGGGGCTACCAGCCCCCGGCCTACGGCAACCCGCGCCCGCAGTACGAAGGCGGGCAGTACGAGGACACGGGCGGCTTCCCGGCGGCCGGCTACCCGGCCACCGGCAGCTTCGCGCTGGACGGGCCCGGCGACTTTCACCCCGGCCCCGTCGAGCCGGTCACCGGGGCCTTCGACCCGCTCTTCCGGCCGGCCGGGTCCGCGCCTCCGGTGCGGGACCCGGCCGGGAGCACCGGCGCGGCCGGTGACGGCGCCACGCCCCGGCTGACCCCCGGGGGTGACATCGAGTTCGCCACCGGCATGCAGCTGCCGGTCGTCGGCGACGTGCTCGACGCCGCCGCCGCGGGCGCCGGCCTGGTGGACACCGACCGGCTCTACGGCAGGATCGCCATCTACACGCTGCTGGACGCCGGCGCGGACGAGTTCGACCGGCTGGCCGAGCAGGTCGTCGAGGAGGTGCGGGCCGGGGAGCCGGACACGCTCGCCTACGTGGTCCACGGCGTGCCGTCCGCGCCGTTGCAGAGAATTCTCTACCAGCTCTATGCGGACCGGGCGGCGTACGACCGGCACCATGAGCAGCCCTACGTGGCCGAGTTCGAGACCCGGCGGCGGCCGCTGGTGCTGGCCACCAACGTGATCGAGCTGGGAGTCCGCCAGGCCAAGGTGGCGGCGGTGACGCCGCGCCGGGTCCCCTGACGGGGCCGGGCCCGATGCCTTCCGCCGCGCACGCCATCACGCTGCTCTCCCGGCCCGGCTGTCATTTGTGCGACTCCGCCCGCGAGGTGATCAGCAGGGTCGCCGCGGACCTCGGCGTGGCCTGGGAGGAACGCGACATCACCAGGTCCGAGGCGGACATGCGGGACTACTGGGATAAAATTCCGGTAACTCTCATTGACGGAGTCCAGCACGATTTCTGGCGCGTCAGCGAGGACCGCCTGCGGGCGGCCCTCACCAGGTGACGCTGACCAGGTAATGCCGTTACGCCCGGTCCGGCGGGTGGGGCGGCCGACTTTGTGCAAACGTTCACAAGAGCGTACGGTTGAAAACCGCAACCCTTTGGCAGGCGTCTGGGCCGCCTCCAGCGCAGCTTGTCCAGTGCAGATTGATCAGTGCAGGTCGATCCCTCAGGAGCGTCGGCGCATGTCACGGCGTGCAATATCCGCGAACGGCAGGTCAGGGCCCGGCAACCCCGGGCACGGCGGGCAGGGCATCCCGGAGGCCACCATCGCCCGCCTTCCCGTTTACCTGCGGGTCCTGTACGCGTTCGCGGAGCAGGACATCCCGACCGTGTCCAGCGAGGAACTCGCGGCCGCGGCCGGGGTCAACTCGGCCAAGCTCCGCAAGGACCTCTCGCATCTGGGGTCCTACGGCACCCGCGGCGTCGGGTACGACGTGGACTACCTCGTGTACCAGGTATCCCGGGAACTGGGGCTGACCCAGGACTGGCCGGTGGTCATCGTCGGGGCCGGGAACCTGGGCCGGGCGCTGGCCAACTACGGCGGGTTCGCCTCCCGAGGGTTCCGCATCGCGGCCGTCCTGGACAGCGACCCGGAGGTGGTCGGGACCCAGATCGCCGGGCACGGCGTGCTGGATGCAGAGCAGATGGAGCAGGTGGTCGCCCGGCATCGGGTGTCCATCGGGGTCATCGCCACGCCCGCGGGCACCGCGCAGGCCGTCTGCGACCGGCTGGTCGCCACCGGGGTGACCAGCATCCTCAACTTCGCGCCCGTGGTCCTTAATGTGCCCAGTGGCGTAGACGTGCGTAAGGTCGACCTGTCCATCGAGTTGCAGATTCTCGCCTTCCACGCGCAGCGGAGGTCGGTGGTGCGAGTTCCGCAGGATGCCCAGGCGGCGATCAGATGAGTGTTCTCGTGGTCGGCCTGAGCCACAAGAGCGCCTCGCTCCCGGTCCTCGAGCGGGCGGTCGTCAGCGGCGACACGCTCAGCAAGCTGATCCGCGACGTGTCGCAGGCCCCGGACGTGGCCGGGACGTTCGTGGTGTCCACCTGCAACCGGGTGGAGGTGTACGCCGAGGTGGACAAGTTCCACGGTGGCGTCTCGTCCATCTGCGACCTGCTCGCCCGGCATTCCGGCATCCCGCTCAGCGAGCTGACCCCGAACCTGTACGTGCACTATGAGGACCGCGCCGTCCAGCACCTGCTCGCGGTGGCCTGCGGGCTCGAGTCCATGGTGGTGGGCGAGAGCCAGATCCTCGGCCAGGTGCGGCAGGCCCTGTCCGCGGCCCGTGAGCATGGCACGCTCAGCCGCGGCCTGGGTGAGCTGGGCACGCTCGCGCTGCGCACGGCCAGGCGCGCGCACGCCGAGACCGGGATCGACCAGGCCGGCGCGAACCTGGTCAGCATCGGCGTCGCGGTCGCACGGGCCCGGCTGGGCGCACCCGCGGATGGGCCGGCGCCGCTGGCCGGGCTGCGGGTGCTGGTCGTCGGGGCCGGCTCGATGAGCTCGCTGGCCGCCACCACCGCGGCGCGGATGGGCGCGGGGCACATCGTGGTGGCCAACCGCACCGCCGACCGGGCCGCGCGGCTCGCGGCGGCGGTCGGCGGGAGCACGGCCGACCTCGGCGATCTGGCCGGTCCGGTGGGCCAGGCGGACCTGGTGATCTCCTGCACCGGCGCCGCGGGCGTGGTGATCGGCGCGGACCTGGTGACCAGGGCGCTGGCGCGGCGTGGCCGGCCCGGCCGGCCGCTGGTCCTGCTCGACCTGGCCATGCCCCGTGACGTGGATCCGGCCGTGGCCGCGCTGCCCGGCGCGGACGTGGTCGGGCTGGACACCCTGGGGGACCGGCCCGCCGGGGCCGCGGACGCGCCGGAGCTGGCCGGCCTGGCGACCACGGACGGGGACGTCGAGGCGGTCCGGGCGATCGTCGCCCAGGAGTTCGCGGCCCGCGTGTCCGCCGTGCACGCGGCCCGGGTGGCGCCTACCGTGGTGGCCCTGCGGGCCAAGGCGGCCCAGGTCGTGGACGCCGAACTGGCCCGGCTGGCGGGCCGGCTGCCCGCCGACCACCGCACCCTCGGCGAGGTGGAGCGGGCCATGCGGCGGGTAGTGGACAAGCTGCTGCACGCCCCGACGGTGCGGGTCAAGGAGCTGGCCGGATCCCCGGGCGGGGACGCTTACGAGGACGCACTGCGGGTCCTGTTCGATCTCGACCCGGCGGTAGTCGCCGCGGTCACCCTGGCCGATGCGAGCGGGCCTGGCCCGGCACCGGCCCCCGACGCAGCACGCACCCGGCAGGAGGACGCCACGTGAGCAGGCCGCCGCTGCGGCTCGGCACCCGCAAGAGCCCGATGGCCATGGCCCAGTCGGGCCAGGTGGCCCGGCTCATCACCGAGCGCACCGGGGTCAGGGTGGAACTGGTCGGCGTGACCACGTTCGGCGACGTGACCCGGGCCGAGCTGGCCCAGATCGGCGGGACCGGCGTATTCGTAAGTGCGCTGCGCGAGAACCTGCTGGCCGGCCAGGTCGACCTGGCGGTGCACTCCCTCAAGGACCTGCCGGTGGCCCCCGCGCCCGGGCTGGTGCTGGCCGCGGTGCCGGTCCGGGAGGACCCGCGCGACGCGCTGGCCGCCCGGGACGGCGCCAAGTTCGCGGACCTGCCGCCGGGCGCCATGGTCGGCACCGGGTCGCCGCGCCGGGCCGCGCAGTTGCGGCTGCTGCGCCCCGACGTCCGGCCGGTGCCCGTCCGGGGTAACGCGGGCACCCGGCTGGGCAAGGTCGAATCGGGCGAGCTGGACGCGGTGCTGCTGGCCAGCGCCGGGCTGGCCCGGATCGGCCGGCTGGACGCCGTGACCCAGATCTTCGAGCCGGAGGAGATGCTGCCCGCGCCGGGACAGGGCGCGCTGGCCGTGGAATGCCGCGCCGGCGACACCGACCTGGCCGGGCTGCTGGCCCAGGTGGACGACCAGGCCAGCCGGGCCGCGGTCACCGCGGAACGGGCCGTGCTGGCCGGATTGGCGGCCGGGTGCAGCGCGCCGGTCGGTGCGTATGCTGCCGGAACGGAGATACTGCAGCTGAGAGCGGTCGTCGCCGCGCTTGACGGGGGGTCGGCGTTGCGGGCCAGCGCGACCGCCCCCGCGGCCGGGGCCGGACGCCTCGGCCGCGACGTCGCCGCTGAGTTGCTGCGCCTGGGCGCGGCGGCGTACGCGGCTGTGTCTTCGGAATACTTCAGCAACGGGGACGATGCATCGTGAGTGTGACAACCACGTCGAAGAAGGACACGCCGGGGCGTTCCGAGCAGGACCCCGCGGCGGCGAAGCGCGCGGCCCAGCCGGGCCTGGCGGCGTTCGTGGGCACCGGGCCCGGCAGCCCCGAGCTGCTCACGGTGCGCGCGGCCGGGCTGCTCGGCCGGGCCGACCTGATGTTCGCCAGCGCCGAGGTCTGCGACCGGGTCAGGCACCTGCTGCCGCCGGCGGCGGACCTGCGTGACCTGGCTGAGCTGGACGCCGACCCGCGGGTGCTGGTCAAGGCGGTCAAGGCGGGCCAGCTGGCGGTGGTCGCCTACGACGGTGACCCGCTGCTGTTCGGCTCGGCCGCCGCGGCCGCCGCCGCGTGCGCCAAGGCCCGGGTCCGGTTCGAGATCGCGCCGGGCATGCCCGCGGCGACCGCGGTGCCGGCTTACGCGGGGATCCCGCTGACCTCCGAGGCGGGCGGGGATATCCGGATCCTGCACGCCGCCGACGTCAGCCGCCTGTCAGCTGAGGCCCAGCCGTCCCGCAGCCTGGTCATCCTGGGGGTGGAGGCCGGGCCGGCCGACCTGGCCAAGATGCTGATGGCCGCCGGCTGGCCGGAGCGCACCCCGTTCACCATCACCTGGAACGGCACCACCACCGAGCAGCTGACCATCCGCTGCGCGCTGGGCTCGGTGACCGCCGACCTCAAGGCAGCGGGGGTCAGCCTGCTCACCGAGACCGGGCCCGCGGTCGGCGTGGTGGGCGAGGCCGCCGGGCCGCAGCAGGACCTGTCCTGGTACGAGACCAAGCCGCTGTTCGGCTGGCGGGTCCTGGTCCCGCGGACCAAGGATCAGGCCGGGTCGGTCTCGGAGCGGCTGCGCGCCTACGGCGCGGTGCCGGAAGAGGTGCCGACCATCGCGGTCGAGCCGCCGCGCACCCCGCAGCAGATGGAGCGCGCGGTCCGGGGCCTGGTCACCGGCCGGTACCAGTGGGTGGCGTTCACCTCGGTCAACGCGGTCCGCGCGGTCCGCGAGAAGCTCGAGGAATACGGGCTGGACGCGCGGGCCTTCGCCGGGGTGAAAATCGCCGCGGTCGGCGACCAGACCGGGCGGGCGCTGCTGGACTTCGGCATCAAGCCCGACCTGGTCCCCGAGGGCGACCAGTCCGGCGAGGGCCTGGCCGCCGCGTGGCAGCCCTACGACAGCCTGACCGACCCGATCAACCGGGTGCTGCTGCCCCGGGCCGACATCGCCACCGAGACCCTGGTGGCCCGGCTCAACGAGCTGGGCTGGGAGACCGAGGACGTGACGGCGTACCGGACCGTGCGCGCGGCGCCGCCGCCCGCCCCGATCCGGGAGGCGATCAAGGGCGGCGGGTTCGACGCGGTGCTGTTCACGTCGTCCTCGACGGTGCGGAACCTGATCGGCATCGCCGGGAAGCCGCACGCGGTGACGGTGATCGCGGTGATCGGGCCGCAGACCGCCAAGACCGCCGCGGAGTTCGGCCTCCGGGTGGACGTCAAGGCACCCAAGCCCTCCGCCACCGGCCTGGTCGACGCGCTGGCCGAGTACGCGGCCGGGGTCCGGGAGGCAGCCATCGCGGCCGGGGAGCCGGTCCGCAAGCCCAGCGAGCGGCGCCGCGGCGCCCGGCGGCGGCTCCGGTGATCCGGTGAGCACCCCGGAATTCCCCACCGCCCGGCCGCGGAGGCTGCGCCGGACCCCGGCGCTGCGCCGGCTGGTCGAGCAGACCCACGTCCAGCCGTCGGACCTGCTGCTGCCGATGTTCGTCAAGGAGGGGATCAGCGAGCCGCAGCCGGTGGTCTCCATGCCGGGCGTGGTCCAGCACACCCGGGACAGCCTGCGCAAGGCCGCGGCCGAGGCCGTGGCGGCCGGGGTGGGCGGCCTGGTCCTGTTCGGGGTGCCCGCGGTGAAGGACGCCCGGGGATCGGCGGCTGACGACCCGGACGGGATCCTCGCCGTCGCGCTCCGGGACCTGGCCGCCGAGGTGGGCGACGCCACCGTCCTCATGGCGGACCTGTGCCTGGATGAGTACACCGATCACGGCCACTGCGGGGTGCTGACCGGCGCGGGTGAGGTGGACAACGACGCGACGCTGGAACGTTACGGGTCCATCGCGGTCGCCCAGGCGGCGGCGGGCGTCCACGTGGTCGCCCCGAGCGGGATGATGGACGGCCAGGTCGGCGCGATCCGCGCGGCCCTCGACGCCGGCGGGTACCCGGACGTGGCCATCTGCGCGTACTCGGCGAAGTTCGCCTCGGCCTTCTACGGGCCTTTCCGTGACGCCGCCGAATGCGCCCCCCAGTTTGGTGACCGGGCCTCCTACCAGCAGGACCCGCGCTCCGCCGACGCGGTCCGCGAGGTCGCCCTGGACCTGGCCGAGGGCGCCGACATCGTGATGGTCAAACCCGCGCTGGCCTACCTGGACGTCATCGCCCAGGTGGCCGCGATGTCCCCGGTGCCCGTGGCGGCCTACCAGGTCAGCGGGGAGTACTCGATGGTGGAGGCGGCCGCCGCCCACGGGTGGCTGGACCGGGAACGGGTCATCGACGAGACAGTGACCGCGATCCGCCGCGCCGGGGCGAGCATCATCCTGACCTACTGGGCGGCCGAGCTGGCCCGCCGGCTGGCCTGAGCGTGCGCGGCCGCCGGCAGCCTACCTGCCCGGCCGGCTATGAGTTCGGCAACATGTCGGCATCTGCCGGGCTGCTAGCCTGCGCGGAGCGCACCGGACCCGTCATCATCAGTAAGGAGAGGATGCCCCACTCAGGGTGGAGTCCCCGCTCAGGTCTGAGGCCTCTGCTCATCTGGAGCCCGCTCCGCCTGGAGCCCGCCCCGGTCTGGAGCACTGCGGAGTTGGAGCACTGAATGGTCGCACCGGTACTGCGCCGGAGCCGGCGCCGGGAAAGCGGGCGGCTGGCCGCCGCGGCCGTGGCGTACGCGGCCATGGGCTGGCCGGTGGTCCTGGGTGCGTACCCGCGCGGCAACGCCCGCAGCACCGGCCGGGCCTGCTCGTGTGACCGGGTCGGCTGCCCGGCCCCGGCCGCCCATCCCATGTCGCCGGCCTGGCAGATCCAGGCCACCAGCGACCCGGGCAACGCCCGGCAGCGGTGGGCGCATCATCCCGAGGCGAACGTCATCCTGCCCACCGGCCGGGTGTTCGACGTGCTGGACGTGCCGGCCGCCGCGGGCCTGGCCGCGCTGGAGATGATGCAGGGCGCCGGGGTGGCCACCGGACCGGTGGCCACGGGCGGGGGCCGCACCCTGTTCTTCGTGGCCACCCGCGGCGCTCCCGACAACGAGGACGAGTGGTGGTCCTGCCACCTGGACTGCGCGCCCGAGGACGTGGGCGAGGTGGTCAGCCTGCGCTGGCACTGCCGGAACAGCTACGTGCTGGCCCCGCCGTCGCGGGACGGTGCCGGGCCGGCCGGGCGCTGGCTGCGGGCCCCGGACGAGCAGGGGGTACGTCCCCTGCCCGATGCGGTGCGGCTGCTCGAGGTGCTGGCCGACGCGTGCGACGAGGAGATCAGGTGAGTAGTCCCAGCCGGTCCGCGGAGTTGTTCAGCCGGGCCAGCGCCGTCATCCCCGGCGGGGTGAACTCGCCGGTCCGGGCGTTCGGCACGGTCGGAGGCGTGCCGGTGTTCATGGACTCCGGCCGCGGCCCCTACCTCACCGACGCGGACGGCCGGACCTACGTGGACCTGGTCTGCTCCTGGGGGCCGATGATCCTCGGGCACGCCTACCCAGCGGTAACCGAGGCGGTCACCGCCGCGGCGGCGAAGGGCACCTCGTTCGGCACCGCGACCGCCGGTGAGGTGGCGCTGGCCGAGGAGATCGTGGCCCGCGCGCCAGTGGAAAAGGTCCGGCTGGTCAACTCGGGCACCGAGGCGACCATGACCGCCGTCCGGCTGGCCCGGGCCTTCACCGGGCGCCGCGTCGTGGTGAAGTTCGCCGGGTGCTACCACGGGCACGTGGATGCGCTGCTCGCCGCGGCCGGCTCGGGGGTGGCCACGTTCGCGCTGCCGGACTCGCCCGGGGTGACCGGCGCGGCCGCCGCCGACACGCTGGTGCTGCCGTACAACGACGCGCTGGCGGTGCGCCAGGCGTTCGTCGAGCACGGGCCCCGGATCGCCTGCGTGATCACCGAGGCCTGCCCGGCCAACATGGGCGTGGTGCCGCCGGTCGGCGGCTTCAACCAGATGCTGGCCGAGCTGTGCCAGGAAAACGGCGCGCTGCTGATCATGGACGAGGTGCTCACCGGGTTCCGGATCACCGCCTCCGGCTGGTTCGGCCGGGAGGGCGTGGCCGGCGACCTGACCACGTTCGGCAAGGTGATGGGCGGCGGGCTGCCCGCGGCCGGATTCGGCGGACGGGCCGAGATCATGGACCGGCTGGCCCCGACCGGCCCGGTCTACCAGGCGGGCACGCTGTCCGGTAACCCGCTGGCCACCGCGGCCGGGCTGGCTACCCTGCGGGCCTGCACGCCTGACGTGTACGCCCGGGTGGATGAGGTCTCCGCCGCCGTCGCCAAGCTGGCCAGTGACATGCTGTCGGCCGCGGGCGTGCCGTTCCGGCTGCAGCAGGCGGGCAGCCTGTTCTCCGTGTTCCTCGGCACCGAGCAGCCGGTCCGCGATTTCACCGAGGCGCGCGGCCAGTCCGTGCCGGCGTACGCCGCGTTCTTCCACGCCATGCTGGAAGGCGGCGTCTACCTGCCGCCGTCCCCGTTCGAGGCCTGGTTCGTGTCCGCGGCTCATGACGACGAGGCCGTGGAGCGGATCGCCGCCGCCCTCCCCGCCGCCTCCCGCGCCGCCGCGGTAGCCCTGGCTGACTGACCCGGGCAGGTCAGCCGACGGCGATGCAGATGATGCCGGCGGCGATCGCGGCTGCCGCGGTCAGGCGGCGGGCCAGGCCGCCCTCGCCGAGCAGCCGGCGCCCGAGCACCACCCCCGCCAGCACGCTCACCTCACGGGCCGGGGCAACCGCGCTGACCGCGGTGAAGCTCATCGCGATCAGCACCAGGATGTAGGCCAGCGGCGAGAGCACCGCGGCACCGCTCACCTGAGGGCGGTACGCGCGCCAGACCCGCATGGTCCGGCCCCGGTGACGCAGCGCGGAGGGCATGAGGACCAGGGCCATCACCGGCAGCGAGGCGTAGCCCTGGATGAGCGGCGGCACGTGCAGGGTGCTCACCGCGTACTTGTCCCAGAGCGTGTAGGACGCGATGAACGTGCCCGTCACGAGCGCGAACACGATCGCGCGCGAGACCCGGGGAGCGGGGGAGGGCCGCGGCGCCGGGCCGGGGGCCGAGCCCGGGTCGCGGGCTGGCACGCCCAGCACCAGCACGCCGGCCACGACCAGGACGATCCCGGCGACACCGGCCGCGCCCGGCCGCTCGCCGAGCAGGATGATCCCGGCCAGGGCAGCCAGCAGCGCGCCGCTGCCCCGGCCCAGCGGGTAGACCAGGGACAGGTCCCCGAGCCGGTACGCGGACTGGAGAAACAGGAAGTAGCCGACCTGGAGCAGTCCGGTGCCAGTCATGAACACCCAGTCCAGCGGGGTGAGCCGGGGCGGGCTGAGCAGCACGCCCGCCGCCACCACCGGGGCATACAGCACCGTGGCGGTCAGGGACATCAGCCAGACGAACGAGGACGCGCCCGCCGCCGAGGCCTGCTTGCTGAACAGGTTCCAGGTGGCGTGGGCGACAGCGGCGACGAGGATGAGGGCGAGGGCGGTGGCGCTCACGGGGGCGGCTCCGGGTCCGGGCCCCGGGAACCCGCTGACGGTGCCCCGGGGCATGGCGAACTGAGAGCCCTCGAGGTTTCTATCCCGTCAGGTGTGGGCGCTGAAGGCGCCTGGCGCCGCTCGGTCCAGCCCGCCCCGCCCTGATTGTGTGACCCGGTGATGCCACCGGGAGCGGACGGGGCGCGGAACCCTAGGCGCAACCACAAGCTGGAGTCAGTTTACCTGGTGTTCATCTGCGCCCGCTGCCTCGGGCCGGCCCCCGTCCCGGGCCGGGATCAGCGCAGATGTCCCGGTAGGCTGTGGCCGCCATGACTGAGACGAGCGGGGCGAATGCGGGAGACGGCGGGGCATCCTCCGGGCCGCCCGCGAGCACCGTGGTGCACCTGCTGCGCCACGGTGAGGTCTACAACCCGGGCGGGATCCTCTACGGCCGCCTGCCCGGCTTCCACCTCTCCGAGGACGGGCGGCTGATGGCCAAGGCCGCCACCGGGTTCCTGGCCGGCCGGGACGTGGTGCTGCTGCGCTCCTCGCCGCTGGACCGGGCCCGGGAGACCGCGGCGCCGCTGGCCGCGCAGTTCGGCCTGGAGCCGGAGATCGACGAGCGGCTGATCGAGCCGACCAACGTCTACGAGGGAACCACGTTCGGCGTCGGCTCCGGCGCCCTGCGCCACCCGGTGGACTGGCGGTACCTGTGGAACCCGTTCCGGCCGTCCTGGGGCGAGCCGTACCCGTCCATCGCGGCCCGGATGCTCGCGGCCATGGCGGACGCCGCCCGGGCCGCGCGCGGCCACGAGGTGGTCTGCGTCAGCCACCAGCTGCCGATCTGGACCGCCCGCCGGGCCGTCGAGGGCCAGCACCTGTGGCACGACCCGCGGCACCGGCAGTGCGCGCTGGCCAGCGTGACCACCTTCCGCTACACCGGCGACACCGTCACCAGCGTCAGCTACAACGAGCCGGCCGGCTCGGGGCCCTTTCAGACGCCCGGAGCGTGAGCTGGCGACCTCCTGTGCTCTCCCAGGCCGGCCCGCCGTGAGCCGGCGCAGGCCGGTCGGGCACAATGGGGCCTGGTACTACTGCCTGTAGGAGAATCTGTTCCCGTGTCCCCTGCCACCCGCCGGACCTACCGCCCCGCCGGGGCGGGGCGTGCCGCTGCGGCGGCCGCCCTGGCGCTCACCTCGGCGCTGGGGGTCGCGGCCTGCTCCACCGACGTCGGCGCGAGCACCCCGGCCAGCAACGGGCAGAGTTTCGTGGCCGGGAGCCCAGGGGCCACGGTGTTCAAGAGCGGGGCGGGGCCGATGGCCCCGTCGGTCAGCGGCCCGGTGGTCGGCGGCGGGACGCTCTCGCTGACCTCCTACCGCGGTCACGTCGTCGTGCTGAACTTCTGGGGCTCGTGGTGCACGCCGTGCCGCGCGGAGGCTCCCGGCCTCGCCGCGCTGGCCACTGCATTTAAGTCGTCGGGTGTCCGGTTCCTGGGCATCGACATCCGGGACAGCCCGGCCAGCGCGCAGGCCTTCATGAGCGACTTCCGGATCACCTATCCCAGCCTGAACGACCCCAGCGACAACCTGGCCCTCGATTTCCGCGATACGGTGCCGCCCGCCGGAATCCCCACCACACTGGTGATTTCACGCAGTGGCCGGATCACCGCGCGGGTGATCGGCGAGACCACGTATAACGGCCTGAAGGCCCTGGTCCAGCGGGCCGCGTCGGAGCCTGGATGACCCTGACCGCAGCGCATCTCGACCCGGGGTGGTGACCCGATGACCGGACTGCGCGTCCCCCCCGGGGCGCAGAAGGCCGCCGGGCCCGATGACGGTACCCCGCCGGGCCCCCCGGCTCAGCCGCCCCGCAACCCCAGCCCGTTCGGGCTGGTCGGCTGGGCGCGCTGGGGCTGGCGCCAGCTGACCTCGATGCGCACCGCGCTGGTGCTGCTGTTCCTGCTGGCGGTGGCGAGCGTGCCGGGCTCGCTGCTGCCGCAGCAGGGCATCAACCCCTCCGCGGTGCAGCAGTACTACGTCTCCCATCCCGCGCTGGCGCCGTGGCTGGCCCGGCTGTCGCTGTTCAACGTGTTCGCGGCGCCCTGGTTCGCCGCTATCTACCTGCTGCTCTTCCTTTCCCTGGCGGGCTGCGTGATACCGCGCAGCGTCCGCCTGGCCCGCTCGGCCCGCACCCCGCCGCCGCCCGCGCCGCGGAACCTGGCGCGGCTGCCCCAGTCCGCCCGCCACCAGAGCACCCTCGAACCGGCGGCTGCCCTCGACGCCGCCGCGGGTGTGCTGCGCCACCGTAAGTTCCGGATGCGCACCGGCGACGGCTGGGTGTCAGCGGAGAAGGGGTACCGCCGGGAACTCGGCAACCTGGTGTTCCACCTGGCGTTGCTGGCCCTGCTGTGCTCCGTGGCCCTGGGCGGCCTGTTCGGCTACAAGGCCAACCGCCTGCTGGTCAGCGGGACCTCGTTCGCGAACACGGTGACCGCGCTGGACGAGTTCCACCCGGGTCGGCTGGTGTCGCCGTCGGACCTCCAGCCGTTCTCGATGACGCTGAACCGCTTCACCGCCTCGTACGTCACCTCCGGCCCGTCCCGCGGCCAGCCGCTCACGTTCAACGCCTACGTGAGCTACTCCGCCCAGCCCGGCGGGGCCATCCGCCACGACAACCTGCGGGTCAATCACCCGATCAACGTGGACGGTGTGCGGGTCTTCATCATCGGCCACGGCTACGCGCCCGTGTTCAGGGTCACCGACGGCACCGGGAAGGTGGTCTTCAACCAGCCGGTCCCGTTCATCTCGGTGGGCACCTCGGGCCTCATGTCCACAGGCGTCGTGAAGGTCCCGGACGCCCATCCCGATCAGCTCGGGTTCGCCGGCGTGTTCCTGCCGACCGCGGTGGACGTGAACGGGCAGCTGCAATCGGCCTTCCCCGCCCCGCTGAATCCCCGGGTGAGCCTGGTCTCCTACAAGGGCAACCTGGGCATGAACGGCGGGGCGCCCCAGTCGGTGTACACGCTGAATTCCGCGGGCCTCACCCAGCTGCCGGTCGCGCCCCGCCCGCTCGCGGCCGGGCAGTCGATCAAGCTGCCGGGCGGCGCCGGGACGCTCACCTTCACCGGCTACCGGCAGTGGATCAGCCTGGCTATCACGTACGACCCGGGACAGTTTCCCGCGCTGATCGCCGGGGTGGCCGCCCTGGCGGGCCTGCTGCTGTCCTTCTTTGTCCGGCGCCGCCGCGTGTTCGTGCGGGCCTATCCCGGCCCGGACGGCCAGACGGTCGTGGATGTCGGCGGCCTGGCCCGGTCCGACCCCGCGGGCGGCTTCGACGAGGAGTTCGCCGGGCTGGCCGGTGCGCTGGAAACGGCTTCCCGGGGCCCCAGCACCACGGGGCCAGCCAGCACCGCGGGGCCAGCCAGCACGGCGGAGCCGCGCACGACCGATTCACCGTCCCTCACCACGACCTCCGAGGGGAAGTCTGACTGATGCCCGACAACCAGGGCCTGTCCCATCTGAGCGATCACTTCCTGATCGTCGCTGTCGTGCTGTACTCGCTGGCGGTGATCGCGTTCGCGGCCGACTTCGCCTTCGGGCGGCGCAGCCCCGTCGTGGCCCCGGCCCAGGCTGACGTGCCGGACCGGGTGCCCGCCGGTATCGCGGCCGGTGCCGGTGCGCCCCCGGCCAGCACCCTGGCGGCCGGCACTGTGGCGGCCAGCACCCTGGCGGGCGGCACGGGCCCGGGAAGCCCCGCGGAGTCCGGCGGGAGCCGACCCCGGACCCCGGCCGCGCCGGGGCGCCTGGTCCGGATCGCGCTCCTGTTCACCACGGCCGGCCTGGCCCTGCACGTTGCCGGGGTGATCACCCGCGGCCTGGCCGTGCACCGGGTGCCCTGGGGCGACATGTATGAGTTCGTCATCTCGGTCTCGTGCGTGGCGGTCCTGTTCTTCCTCGGGCTCATGATCAAGTACCGGCCGTACCACCTCGGCCTGTTCTTCATGGCTCCCATCGTGATCATCATGGGGCTGGCCCAGACCGTCATCTACACCCCGGCCGGCCCGCTGGTGCCGGCGCTGAACTCCTACTGGCTCGCCATTCACGTGACCGCCATGACCCTGGCCAGCGGGACGTTCATGGTGGGCGCCGTGCTCGCCGTCGTGTACCTGTTCGCGGAGCGGCACACCCGGCGCGTGGCAGCCGGGCTGAGTACCCGCTACGGCGAGGTGTTCCGGCTGCTGCCCAGCGCGGAGCGGCTCGACCAGATCGCCTACCGGACCGTGGTGTTCGCGTTCCCGATCTGGACCTTCGGCATCATGGCCGGAGCTATCTGGGCCGACCAGGCCTGGGGCCGGTACTGGGGCTGGGACCCCACCGAGACCTGGGCCTTCATCACCTGGGTGGTGTACGCGTGCTTCCTGCACGCCCGGGTCACGGCGGGCTGGCGGGGCCGCCGGGCCGCCTATATCCAGCTGCTCGGCTTCGGCTGCCTGCTGTTCAACCTGCTCGGCGTCAGCTTGTTCATCACCGGCCTGCACTCATACGCCGGCCTGAGCTAAGCCCGGGATCACGGGTCCGGGCGGGAATCCGTCAGTCGTCCCCGCCCGGCTCGAGGCCGCGCCGGATGGCCCGGTCGAGCTCGCTGAGGAAGTCGGGATCGTCGTCCGGGCCGAGAGGCGCCGTCCAGTCTTCGGACACCGGCGTCCCGGCTAGTGACACACGGTCATCGGCGGACGTGTACCGCCCGCGGCCCGCTGGGTGCCGTCGGTAGGCAGCCTCGGCCGCTGAACCCTCGGGCCGGGCCAGCCGCCGCGGAAAGCGGGACCAGCACACCCAGAAAGCCAAGGTGAGCAGCGCAGATAGGGCACCGACCAGCCACATGCGCGCAGCTTAGCCGGAGCTGAGCCCGGTTCGTCAGTGAATAAGGGGAGTCGTTCGGTTACGGGATGGCATCCATAACCGGTAACAGCGGGTAACGACAGATGACGTTCGCGCTGTTTCGTCATACCCTGGCAGCCTGGCACGCGATCGCTGGGAGTGCGACTTATGCGGCTGCGGCTTATCGATCGCGTTCGCCGGTACATACGGCCCCGCCCGGGCGGATCGCGATCACGCGGTAGCACCAGGCCGGCCGCCCCGGCGGTAGCCGGCACTGCCTCGCTGCCGCCATCCGGCCGGCACCGCCGTGACCAGGTGCCCGGCCCTCCAGGGCAGGACTCCGCCGTCGCACCCGTGAGCACCCGGGCAGGCGAGGGGGACGGGCCTGCCCGGGAGAGCGGTGAAGCCGCGGCGCCGTCCCCTCCGGCGGGGTTGCCCCGCCGGGTCCGCCCGGGTCCGCCCGGGGACGCCGCGCCGCGCCCCGGCCCCGCCGGAACCGGGCCGGCCGGAACCGGGCCGGGAACCGGGCCGGCCCGGCGGGAGATCTCGTGGACCGCGTTCCCCGGCCCGGGAACCACGGGGACCGGGGCGTCCAGTACCGGGGCGGCCAGTACCGGTGCGGCCTCAGGTGCTGCCGGCGCCGGACTCGCGCAGTCGTACGGCCGGGACCGCGCCGCGATCCGTCCGGCTCCCGCCCACGCCCGGGAGGCCGCCGCGCCAGCCGCAGCCGCCGCCGCGCCAGCCGCACGCCCGCCCGAGGCGGACGCGGCCAGGCTGCCCTGGTATGAGGTCGCGCACGCCAAGCGGGTCGCCGAGGGCTACCAGAACTGCGGGCCGCTGGAACGGGTCCTGCGCCGGGAGTGGCCGCCCAGCAAGGTGCCCTCCCCCCCGGTGGTGCGCGCGGTCAACCGCCTCGCCGAGCTGCCCCTGATCATCAAGCAGATCCTCGCGGCCGGGGTGGACGCCATCCACGTGGGGGAGGGCGGCGTCCCGGAACTGGACGACATGTCCCGGCTGCGCGGCGTCCCGCTGCCGGCCGGCCGCGCGACCTGGGACGCCTGTGCGGGCGCCTATGGCGAGAAGAAGATCATCGTCGGTTCGCGGCCCTCGTCCGCGCCCGACGTCATGTGCCACGAGGTCGGGCACGCCCTGGATGACATCGACCGGGAGCAGGGCCGGTGGCAGTCTGACTCGGCCGAGTTCCGGCGGCTCTACGAGCGCTGTGAGGGATCCCTGGTCAGTGACTTCCACCGGCAGGCCGGCGATCTGGGCCGCCGGGAGTTCTTCGCGGACGCGTTCGCGGCCATCGCGTCCCGGCAGCGCCCCGCCCTGGTGGACATGCTCGGCGGCAACATCAGGACCGCTCTTGACGTAATGCTTTACTTCAACCTGCGCTACGGGCTCTAGAGTGATCAGTGATGGACGTTATCCAGCTGCCGAACGGGAACCTCCTGGTTCCCGAGTCAGCCCTGGCTGACGACGGGCAGCTGATCGGCGATGGGTACGTGGAGATCGGCCCGGCCGACGCCGAGTACGACCGGCTGGCCGAGCGCGCGCTGACCGAGGAGCAACTCGAGGAACGCCGCCGCCGCTGGCAGGAAGGCGACGCGGAGATGCAGCGGCAGTTCGCGGAGTACCGGGCCAGCCTGGGCGTGGCGCCCGGCCCGGTGCGGCGTCCTGACTCGGACTAGCCGGAAGAGCCCGGTTGGCCGGAAGAGCCCCGTTTAGTCGGAAGAGCCCTGGTCCTGGCCGGTCCCGGCCTCGCCGCGGAGCAGGGCCCGCACCTCGGACTCGCGGAATCGGCGGTGTCCCCCCGGGGTCCGGATGCTGCTGATGCGGCCGGACGCCGCCCACCGGGTGACGGTCTTCGGGTCGACCCGGAACAGGGCAGCGACCTCTCCCGGTGTCAGGAGGCGCTCATTGCTGCTGCCGTCCACGCACGTCCCCTCCAGACCTGCCGTCCGGGCTCATGATCGGGCCCTGCCCCAAGTGTGGCGACTAATGACGGTTTTCTCCTTAGTTTCCGTAAAACCGTGCCGCTCATCTAGGGTGATCGCGTGCAGCCGCTCGTGTCGATCGACGAGATCCGGGCCGCCGCGGCGGCCCTGGCCGGCGTGGCCGTCCGGACGCCCCTGGTCCCGTTCCCCCGGGCCGACCCGCCTCTGCTGATCAAGCCCGAGTCATTGCAGCCAGTCGGGGCGTTCAAGCTGCGCGGCGCCTACGCGGCCATGAGCGCGCTGCCTGCGGCGGCCCGGCAGATCGGGGTGGTCACCCACTCCAGCGGCAACCACGGCCAGGCGGTGGCCTACGCCGCGGCGCTGCTGGGGATGCCCGCGGTGGTCGTGGTCCCGGACAACGCGCCGTCCGTGAAGGTGACGGCCATCCGTGAGCTGGGCGCGGAGATCGTGGTCTCGGCGCCGAGCCTGGCCGCCCGGCTGTCGGCCACCCGGGACATCGCCACGCAGCGCGGGGCGGTGTCGATCCCGCCGTTCGACGACCGGCGGGTGATCGCGGGGCAGGGCACGGTCGGCCTGGAGATCGCCGCCGATTGCCCGGGGGTCGAGCTGGTCGTCGTCCCGGTGGGCGGCGGCGGGCTGATCTCCGGCGTGGCCACCGCGGTCCGCACGCTCTGCCCGGGTGCGACCGTGATCGGCGTGGAGCCCGAGCTCGCCGCGGACGCGCGGGACTCGCTGCAGGAGGGCCAGCAGGTCGCCTGGCCGCCCGAGTTCACCCAGCGGACCATTGCCGACGCGCTCCGCGCCGATCAGGTCGGCGCGCTGCCGCTGCGGCACATGCTGGAGTACGTGGACGACATCGTCACCGTGAGCGAGGACGAGATCCGCATGGCGGTCCGGCGGCTCGCCCTGGAGGCCAGGCTGATCGCCGAGCCCGGCGGCGCGGTGGCGGTGGCCGCGTGCCTGCTGCGCCGCAAGGATCTGCCCGAGGCCGGGACCACCGTGGCCGTGCTGTCGGGCGGCAACATCGACCCCGGGATGCTGCTGGACATCCTGGGGAACGACCCGTCCGCCGGGCCGGACAGCGGCGAGTAGGCTGGAGGCGCTATGCGTTCCACCATCGCCTACACCACGGCGCGAATCCTGCTTTTCGTCGTCGTCACCGGCCTGCTGTACCTGGCCGGCGCCCGGGGCCTGCTGCTGCTCGCCGCCGCGGTGCTGATCAGCGGCATCATCAGCTACGTGGTGCTGTCCCGGCAGCGGGACGCCATGTCCAGCGCGATCACGTCACGCATCCAGGGGTTCCGCGGGCGGCTCGACGCGGGCACCCGGGCCGAGGACGACGACTAGCCGGGGCTACTTACCCGGCTTCTCCGCAGGCAGCCAGCCGCCCTCGGTCAGCAGGCGCAGGACCGCCTGCAGCGCTTCCTGGCGGGTGAGCGCCGACGTGTCGAGGATCAGGTCGGCGTCGTCCGGCTCCTCGTAGGGGTCCGACACCCCGGTGAAGTTGTCGATCAGGCCCGCGCGCGCCTTGGCGTACAGGCCCTTCCGGTCCCGCGCCTCGCACACGTCGGCGGGTGTGGCCACGTAGATCAGCAGGAAATCGCCGACTTCCTGGACCGCGCGCCTGACCTGTTCCCGGGCCTGCGCGTAGGGGGCGATCGGCGCGCAGATCGCGATGCCGCCGTGCCGCGCGACCTCGGTGGCCACGAACCCGATCCGGGCGATGTTCAGGTCCCGGTCTTCCCGGGAGAACGTCAGCCCGGCGGACAGCAGCGCCCGGACCAGGTCCCCGTCCAGCAGTGACACGGTCCGGTCGCCGCGCTCGGTCAGCGCGTCGCGCAGCGCCCGGGCCAGGGTGGATTTGCCGGAACCCGACAGCCCGGTCAGGAAGATGACCAGGCCACGCTCGCGGCGCGGCGGGCGGGCTCGGCGGAGCTCCTGGGCCACCGCGGGCGGGGTGAACCACCCGGGCACCTCCACCCCGTGGTCCAGCATGTCCTCGAGCTCACCGGCCGCCAGGTCGGTGCGCTCGGTGCCCGCCTCGATCAGGGACAGCGGCCGCCAGACCTCGGCGACCGGGTCGTAGGCCCAGTCGCCGGGGGACAGCACCGGGATGACCGGACCCGGCCGGGTTCCGCCGCCGCCCGTGGCCGGCGGCCCGGCGGGCTCCACCGGCTTCTCGGCCAGCAGGTGCGTCGCCCCGTAGGAGGCCGCGACGATAGCCCGCAGGGCCAGCTCGTCGCGGGCCCCGGCGTGGTAGGGCCGGAGCGGGACCGGGATGACCTGGGTGCCCGGCGGCAGGTTCCGGGCGGCGGCCTGCACCGTGCGCACCAGGGCGTCCGGGCGGCCCACGATTTCCGCCGGGCCGGCCACCATGGGCAGCAGCAGCAGCCGGGCCTTCAGCTGGCCGGCGGCGTGCCGGAGCTGGCCGATCTGGTGCCCGTGCAGCGGCGCTCTGGTGACGTAGGCCAGGACCGGGCCGCCCGCGAGCTCGTCCCGCACCTCGGCGGGCGAGCGCCGCAGGTGCCGGAACGGCCCGTGCTCGGGCGGGCGGCAGCCGGTCACCGGCCCGCCCAGCCGGATCAGGTCCGGGGCGGCCGGCGTGCGGTCGGTGATATCGAGCACCGCGAGCGGGGTGCCCTCCGGGTCCTGCAGCAGCAGCCGGGCCGCGTCCGGCTTGATGGCGCTGGCCGGCACCTCGAACGTCACCGGGACCGGCCAGGGCGTGCCGTCCGGCAGCCGGCCGTCCGCCGTGACCGAGTCGGCCTCGGCGGACGTCATGAACGAGTGCAGCGGCGGCAGGGCCCCGGACAGCAGCAGTTCCAGGTCCCCGAGCTGGCCTTCGTCCAGGGTCCAGGCCGGCAGTCCCGTTATGTCCGCAGACAGCCCGGCAGGTGCCTCAGCGGTCATTTCTTACCTCCGTCTGGCGCCGCGCCCGGGGCAGGCGGCCCCGCTCAGAGGATACGGGCGAACCGGTTCTCTGGCTTGCGCATGACGTAGAGCAGTTCCTCGTGGGCGGCGGTCAGCCGCCCGCGGGAGAGCGCCGCGACCGCCTTCTGGGCGGCCAGGTAGCCGCGGGGGGCCGGGCGCAGGCCGCCGGCCAGCCCGCCCAGCGGCTGCTGCTCGGCGATCACCAGGCCACGCATCAGCGCGTAGGACTGCACGCCGCGGGCCGAGGCGACCCGCTCGTACACGGCCGGATGCGGTCCCGGCCGGCCGGGACGGTGCCTGCGCCAGATCATCCTGCGGGTCCAGCCGGGCAGCACCCGGTCCAGGAACCCGGCCGCGCAGTCCCGGTCCCGGATCTGCAGGCACAGCAGGCCGCCGGGCTTCAGCGCGCCGACCAGCCGGTCCAGGACCAGTTCCGCGTGCTCGATCCGCTCCAGCAGCAGGGTGGCCTGCACGATGTCGAAGGAGCGCTGCGGTAGCGGCACCGTCCGCAGGTCCCCGAGCACGCACCGGGCCAGGCGCGGGAGGCTGCCCTGCGCGGCCTGGGTGACCGGCTGGTCGTCGTCGACCAGGCCGACGGTCAGGTCGGCGCCGGCCGCGCGCAGGCCGGCGGCACCCAGGTCACCGGCGGCGGTCACCGCGCCCGCCAGCAGCACGGCGACAGGCTGCCCGAACCGCTCGCCCGCGTAGCCAAGCGCCCAGCGGCTGAACAGCGCTGTCTCTGGTGCGTCCTGTGCCTGTACCGCCGGGTTCCGCGCCTTTGGTTGCCTGGCCTGGGCATGACGCCCCTGGCCACGGGCAACATCGTGGCCGGCAGTGCCGCCCCCCGGAACACCGCTCACCGATGTCACAAACACATAGCGTAGTCCCGTGCATACGGATAGTCGCCTACTGGTCCGGGGGAACTGCGGCCGAGCCCGTAGGCGAGGCCGGGCCAACCGGGCGTCCTGGGGTCCGAGGGCCCGGCCCGGAACGTAAACTAGAGGTATCCCGCGTGAGGGCTCCGGCCCCCGTTGCCCGCCAGCGCGGGCCTTTCGTGCTGCCTACCTCAGCCCCCGGGCTGACCCCAAGGACACCATTGAGCCTCGCCGGACTGCTCAGCGTCATCGCCGCGGATCCCCAGCTGCAGCGCGCCCTGAGCCAGGGGGACGCGGACACCGACCTCGTCGCGCCGCCCGCGCTGCGCCCCTTCCTGGCCGCCTCGATCGCCAGCCAATCCGCTTCCGGGCCGCCCCGGTTCGTCCTCGCGGTGACGGCGACGGCCCGCGAGGCGGATGACCTGACCAGCGCGCTCGGCTCGCTGCTGCCCGAGGGCTCGGTGGCCTGCTTCCCGGCCTGGGAGACCCTCCCGCACGAGCGGCTGTCGCCCCGCTCGGACACCTCGGGACGCCGCCTCGCCGTGCTGCGCAGGCTGGCCCACCCCGATTCCGGCAGTTCCCGGTCCGGGGCCATCACCGTGCTGGTCAGCCCGGTGCGCAGCCTGCTCCAGCCGATGGTCACCGGGCTCGGTGACCTGGAGCCGGTGGCGCTGCGCAGCGGCCAGGCCGCCGACTTCGAGGAGGTCATCGCGCACCTGGTCGAGATCGGGTACGCGCGCACCGACCTGGTCGAGCACCGCGGCGAGATCGCGGTCCGCGGCGGCATCCTGGACGTGTTCCCGCCGACCGAGGAGCACCCGCTCCGGGTGGAGTTCTGGGGCGACACGGTCGAGGAGATCCGGTACTTCCGGGCCGCTGACCAGCGCAGCCTGCACGCCGCCACCGAGGGGCTGTGGGCGCCGCCGTGCCGGGAACTGCTGCTCACCCCGGAGGTGCGGGAGCGGGCCAGGCGACTCGCGGAGGATCATCCCGGGCTGGCCGAAATTCTGGGCAAACTGGCCGACGGCATCGCGGTCGAGGGCATGGAGGCGTTCGCGCCGGTGCTGGCCGGCCGGATGGAACTCCTGCTCGACCACGTGCCCCCCGGCGGCCTGGTGCTGGCCTGTGATCCGGAGCGGATCCGGGCCCGGGCCGACGACCTGGTCCGGACCAGCCAGGAATTCCTGGAGGCCTCCTGGGTGACCGCCGCCGCGGGCGGCGAGGCCCCCATCGACCTGGGTGCGGCCGCGTTCCAGCCGCTGCCCGAGGTCCGGGCGGCCGCCCGGCACCTGGGCATCGCCTGGTGGACGGTGACCCCCTTCAGCAGTGCTGAAACCAGCGCTGCCGAGGGAGCGGAGGAGGCGGACCCCGACCAGGGGGAACGCGTTTCGTTGCTGATGCAGGCCGCACCAGTGCCGGGCTACCGGGGCGAGACGGCGCGCGCCCTCGCGGACGTGCGCCACTGGCTGGCCGACGGCTGGCGGGTGGTACTGGTCACCGAGGGCCACGGGCCCGCCCAGCGGCTGGCCGAGACGCTGCGCGGCGAGGAAATCGGCGCCCGTCTCGGCGACCTGGACCAGCCGCCCGAGCCGTCCGTGCCCTACGTCAGCACCGGGCTGATCGGCCAGGGGTTCACCTGGCCCTCGATCAGGCTCGCGGTCCTCACCGAGGAGGACCTGGCCGGGCAGCGGACCGCCAGCAAGGACATGCGGATGCCGACCCGCCGGCGTCCCGGCATCGACCCGCTGCAGCTCCAGACGGGTGACTACGTCGTGCACGAACAGCACGGCGTCGGGCGCTACCTGGAAATGACCAGCCGCAACATCCAGGGTGCCACCCGGGAGTACCTGCTCATCGAGTACGCGCCCAGCAAGCGGGGCCAGCCGCCGGACCGGCTCTACGTGCCCACCGACCAGCTCGACCAGGTCACCCGCTACGTCGGCGGGGAGGCACCGAGCCTGCACCGGCTGGGCGGGGCGGACTGGGCCAAGACCAAGGGCCGGGCCCGCAAGGCGGTCCGGCAGATCGCGGGCGAGCTGATCCGGCTGTACTCGGCGCGGATGGCCTCGCCCGGGCACGCGTTCGGCCCGGACACCCCGTGGCAGCGGGAGCTGGAGGACGCGTTCCCGTACGTGGAGACGCCCGACCAGCTGGCCGCCATCGACGAGGTCAAGCGGGACATGGAACGCTCCGCCCCGATGGACCGGCTGATCTGCGGGGACGTCGGATACGGCAAGACCGAGATCGCGGTCCGGGCCGCGTTCAAGGCGGTCCAGGACGGCCAGCAGGTCGCCGTGCTGGTGCCGACCACGCTGCTGGCCCAGCAGCACTACGCCACGTTCAGCGAGCGGTTCGCGCCGTTCCCGGTCACCGTGCGGATGCTGTCCCGGTTCTCCAGCGACGCCGAGGCCGCCCGGACCCGGGAGGACATGGCCGAGGGCAAGGTGGACGTGGTGGTCGGCACGCACCGGCTGCTGTCCCCGGATACCCGGTTCGTCCGGCTCGGGCTGGTCATCCTGGACGAGGAACAGCGGTTCGGGGTGGAGCACAAGGAGTACCTCAAGCGGATGCGCACCGAGGTCGACGTGCTGGCCATGTCGGCCACCCCGATCCCGCGCACGCTGGAGATGGGCATCGCCGGCATCCGCGAGATGTCCACCATCCTGACCCCGCCCGAGGAGCGCCACCCGGTGCTCACCCTGGTCGGGGCCTACGACGAGAAGCAGATCGGCGCGGCCATCCGGCGCGAGCTGCTCCGCGACGGCCAGGTCTTCTTCGTGCACAACCGGGTGAGCTCGATCAGCCGGACGGCCGCGCGGCTCGCCGAGCTGGTCCCGGAGGCCCGGGTGGCGGTCGCGCACGGCCAGATGAACGAGCACACGCTCGAGCGGATCATGGGCGACTTCGTGGACCGCAAGTTCGACGTGCTGGTCTCCACCACGATCATCGAGTCCGGGCTGGACATCCCCAACGCCAACACGCTGATCGTGGACCGCGCGGACACCTACGGGCTGCCCCAGCTGCACCAGCTGCGCGGCCGGGTCGGCCGCGGCGTCGAGCGCGGGTACGCCTACTTCCTGTACCCGCCGGAAGTGCCGCTGACCGAGACCGCGCACGAGCGGCTGGCCACCATCGCCCAGCACACCGAGGCCGGGGCGGGCATGTACGTGGCCCTGAAGGACCTGGAGATCCGCGGGGCGGGCAACCTGCTGGGCGGGGAGCAGTCCGGGCACATCGCCGGGGTCGGCTTCGACCTGTACGTGCGGATGATCGGCGAGGCGGTCAGCGAGCTGAAGGGCGACGGGCCCGCTGAGCGGCCCGAGGTCCGGGTGGAGCTGCCGGTCAACGCGCACATCCCGCACGACTACGTGGCGGGCGAGCGGCTGCGCCTGGAGGCGTACACCCGGATCGCGGCCATCGATTCCCCCGAGGACGCCGCGGAGGTGCACGACGAGCTCGCCGACCGATACGGGCCGCCGCCCGAGCCGGTGGCCAACCTGCTCGACGTGGCCCGGCTGCGGGCCCGGGCCCGGCGGGCCGGGCTGACCGACATCGTCCAGCAGGGCACGTTCATCCGGTTCTCCCCGGCCGACCTGCCCGACTCGCGCCAGGTCCGGGTCCAGCGGCTGTACCCGAAGACGGTGCTGAAGCCGGCCACCCGTAGCATGCTCGTACCGGTGCCCAGGGCAGGATCAGGCCGGCGCCCGGGACAGCCCGCCCCGCCGGGTGCCCCGCTGCTCCGGGACACTGAACTCCTGACCTGGTGCGGGCAGCTCGTCGAGGCTGTCTTCGAGCCTGACGCACCGGTGAAACCTGAGGGATAGGAAGGGACGCCGTCGTGCTCCGCACCCCCATCACCCTGACCGCCGCGGCGCTGGCTGCTGCGCTCGCGCTGTCCGCCTGCGGGACCGTCCGGCTGGGCGCGGCGGCCGTCACGAACACGTCGCGGATCCCCACGGCGACCGTGTCGGCCGAGGTGAGCAACCTGGACGCCGCGTATAAGGCGGGCAAGGCCAAGGTCCAGCTCCAGTTCCCGGCGTCGCAGATGCCCCAGGAGGTGCTCAGCTGGCTGCTCCGGTTCCGGGTCCGGGAGCAGATGGCGGCGCGCAACCACCTGACCATCACCGGCGCCGAGGTCCAGTCGGCCCTCGCGTCGGCGGCCGCGCAGGCCAAGCAGAGCGGGGTCTCGCTCACCGATCTGGCCGTGGCCAACGGGATACCGCCGGACCAGATCAACGAGCTGGGCCGGTACGTGGCCATCCAGAACCAGCTGCTGAACCGGATCGACGGCGGCAAGCTGCCCACCGCCTCCGCGGCGCTGCAGACGCTGGGCAACCAGTTCAACCTGTACCAGTGCCGGGCGGCCAAGAGCATGAGCATCCATGTCAACCCGCAGTTCGGGCAGCTGGACTACAGCCAGGTCTCGGTGGTCCCGGCGCCGAACAAGCTCGCGGCCGCGGCTAAGACCCCATCGCCCAGTCCCAGTGCGTCCGCCACGGCGAGCCCGCAGCTGACCCCCGCCTGCTGAGGCGGCCGGACGCGATCGAAGTGACAGACCAGGCAGCTAACGGTCATACCGCGCGAGGCCCTGGCGAGAGCCGGCACCTGGTGCTGCTGGTCACCGCGCCCACGGTCCGGGCCGGTCTGCTCAGCTGGCGGGCCTGGCAGACCGTGGCCGGTGCCTCGCGGGTGCTGGCCCCTTCGGCCGATCACCCGCTGCTGCCCGCACTGGACGAGGCCGGGATCGCCTGGGAGGTGCTGCCCGGGAGCGCCGGGGCAGCGCCCCCCGAGCTGGCCGGCCTGCTCACCGGCGCGGTGGCCGGAACGGACGGCACCGTGCTTGACCGGACCGTGCTTGACGGGACCGTGCTTGACGGGACCGTGGTGTGGCTGAGCCCGCCCGATCCCCCGGGCCCTCCCGCGGGCGTGACCCCCGGTGCGCTGGCGCTGGCCGACGAGCTGGGCGGGCCCGGCGGCCCGGCCGGTACCGCGGTCGAGGTGCTCTACGGCTCCTCATCGCTGCCCGGCGGGGAGCTGCTCACCCTGGTCTCGGTGATGGACACGCTGCGCCGGAACTGCCCGTGGGACGCCCGGCAGACCCACGAGTCGCTGGCGCCCTACCTGCTCGAGGAGTCCTACGAGGCGCTGGACGCGCTGGAAAGCGGCGACCGGGCGGCGCTGCGCGATGAGCTCGGCGACGTCCTGCTCCAGGTCATGTTCCACGCCCGGGTCGCCGCCGAGCGCACCGACGGCACCGGGTTCACCGTGGACGACGTGGCGGACGCCATCGTGGCCAAGCTGGTCCGGCGGCACCCGCACGTGTTCGGCGACGTGACCGTGTCCGGGGCGGACGACGTGACCCGCAACTGGGACGCGATCAAGGCCGCCGAGCGGGCCGAGCGGGCCGCCGGCGACGAGCCGGGCTCGGCCCTGGACGGGGTACCGTTCGGCCAGCCCGCGCTGGCCCTGGCCGCGCAGCTGCAGCGCCGCGCGGAGCGGGCCGGCATCTCCCCGGATCTGGCGGTCCCCGGGGGCCCTGACGGCGGCAGCCGCCTCGGTGCGGAGCTGTTCGAGCTGGTGGCCCAGGCTCAGGCGGCCGGCCTTGACCCCGAGCTTGAGCTGCGCGCCACCGCCCGCCGTTACGCGGACCAGGTCCGCCGCTGGGAGCGGGGCCGGGCGGAGCAGGACTAGGCGGCCGGACGCGGAACCGGGCCAGCCGGGGGAACCGGGCCAGCCGGAGGAACCTGGCCAGCCGGAGGAACCTGGCCAGCCGCAGATCAGCAGGACTGAGGCGGCCCGGGCCCGGCGTGGCCGGTGCCGACCCCCGCCGTGACTCCACTAGGCTCCATTACTGACAAAAGTCACCGAGCTTCAGGAGTCGTCGTGGCCTCGATCGAGGCGGTGCACGCCAGGCAGATTCTGGATTCCCGCGGAAACCCCACCCTGGAAGTCGAAGTGGCTCTCGACGACGGCTCGCTGGGCCGCGCCGCGGCCCCCAGCGGCGCGTCGACCGGCGCCTTCGAGGCGGTGGAACTCCGGGACGGCGGTGACGAGTACGGCGGCAAGTCGGTGACCAAGGCCGTCCAGGCCGTCATCGACGAGATCCAGCCCGAGCTGCTGGGCTACGACGCCGATGACCAGCGCCTGATCGACCAGGCCATGATCGACCTGGACCGGACCCCGGACAAGTCGCGGGT
>Ga0182024_10004644_pt1 | contig 31374 bp, 25 predicted proteins | sample P32metaG_FD_120480 | JGI IMG/M metagenome (GOLD analysis project Ga0182024, IMG submission 120480) | Permafrost microbial communities from Stordalen Mire, Sweden - P3-2 metaG (Illumina Assembly) | ecosystem: Environmental > Terrestrial > Soil > Wetlands > Permafrost | place: Sweden: Stordalen... | reverse complement strand
GCTTCAGCAGCCTGCTCGGCGGCGCTGCGAAGTTCCGGGATCTCCCATTTAACCTTGCCCGCGCGAATCTCGTCCTGCGCAATGCGGCAAGGTTTGCGCGAATTAGTTTGCACCACCGGCGGAGCTCCGGATTGCAGTTGGCGGGCGCGCCGGGCGGCGACCAGAATATAACGGTAGTTGCTGTCGAAGCCTTCGATCAATTTCATGGACTCTCTCTCCCCCCGATCGGGATGCAAGATTTTAATTGCCGAAAGTGCCGTGCTTCGTTCTTCGCCGGGGAAGCCAAGAACTGCTTCACCTATTCTCCCACGAAACCCAAAGTTGCGGGGGGTGCGATAGTTTATTTTGATTACGAAGGACTACCCGAGCCGAGAGACTGGAACGAGTCCAGAATCACCTTCAGGCGGTCGCGAACATTTTCCAACCGGCAGCACTCCGCCAGCGCGACAATTCTAGATTCTTCCCCAGATAGGCCGCGTCCGGCGCGCCCCAGGCGTTCCGCGCGGACGATGGCACGCAAAAGCTTGATGGAATCCTCCAGTTGATCGTTGATGAGAATGTAGTTGTAGCGCCGATAATTCTCGATTTCTCGCGTGGCGGCATCGAGCCGGCGCTGAATGACTTCCTCTCGATCTTCGCTGCGCTTGCGCAAGCGTTCTTCCAGCGTTCTTCGATCGGGAGGCAGAATGAAGATGCTGCAAGCGTCGGGGAGCTTGTCCTGGATTTGTTTGGCGCCTTGCACGTCGATATCGAGCAGAAGATCGCGGCCATGTTGTTCGGCGTCGCGCAGAAAGCGGCGCGCGGTCCCGTAGTAATTGCCGAAGACTTCGGCATACTCGAGGAACGCGTCCTCTTCGATCATTTTTTTAAAGTCCGCACGAGAGACAAAAAAATACTGCCTGCCGTCGACTTCGCTGCCGCGCGGAGCCCGGGTGGTGTAGGAAATGGAAAATTCCAGATCGCTGACTTTTTTGAGCAGTTCGTTCACCAGCGTGGACTTGCCCGAGCCAGAGGGCGCCGACACGATGTAGACGAGGGGCTTGTGCGGAGTCGAACTCATTCGAGGTTTTGCACCTGCTCGCGCGATTTTTCAATTTCGGCCTTCATGGCGAGGCCCGCCTCGGTAATCTTAAGCGCCTCGCCGGCCAAGCCGGAAGTCTTGGAAAGCAGCGTGTTGGCCTCGCGATTCATCTCCTGCAACAGAAAATCAAGTTTCTTCCCTACTTCTCCATCCTCATCGAGCAGCCCGAGAAAATGTTGCACGTGATTTTCCAGGCGCACAATTTCTTCCTGAATGTCGCTGCGGTCGACCAGAAGCGCCGCTTCCTGCAGAATTCGCTCGCGCTCGATGGTCGAGCTCAGCAGCTCCTGCAGACGCGTCTGCAATCGGTCGGCATAGCTCTGCAGCACGGTGCGGCGGTGTAGTTGCACTGTTTTGACGGCCTCGAGCAAGTGAGCCATGCGCTGGCGAAGCTCACGCTCGATGCCCCGGCCCTCTTCTTCGCGCATTTGATTTAAGCGATCCAGAACTTCAACCGCTCTGGCCATGACGGCGCGCTCAAGTTCTTCATCCGCTGGCTCCCTGGCCGAATCGAGCGCGCCCGGAATGCGCAGAACCACGTTGAGATCGGGTTCGGCGGGGACGGCGAACTCTCCGGCTGCGACCCGGAATGCGGCGATATAAGCCGCAACCAGCGGACGATTCAACGAAAAGGTTTCGTTATTTCCCCGCTCAAGATTGAGGGTAACCTCGACGTGGCCTCGCGCAACTTTTTCTTTGAGCAGACGGCGAAGCTGCATTTCGAGGGAATCGGAACCGGAGGGCAGCCGAAAATGCAGATCGAGAAAGCGATGGTTCACAGATTTCAACGAAAGCGCGAAGGCGAGAGGACCGTTGCCTTGGGCGGCGGCGAGTGCACTTGACGAAGCACTGGATGGGTCCGCAGCCGCGATTTCGCCTTTGATTTGCGCAAAGCCCGTCATGGAGCGAATCGGCATGAATAAGTTCTCAAGTTTTCGACTGCAATGTCAGCTTGGTTGTGCCGGCTCCATTTTCGGCTCGAAGGCGGCGAACTGCAACTCGTACAGCCGGCGATACGTACCCAGTTTGGCCATTAAGTCTTCATGATTCCCAATATCGGCAATCGCGCCGTTTTCGATAACCACAATGCGATCGGCGCGACGGACGGTCGAAAGCCGGTGTGCAATCACAAACACGGTACGGCCGCTGATCAAGTTGTGCAGCGCGGATTGAACCAGTGCCTCCGATTCACTGTCCAACGCCGATGTCGCCTCATCCAGAATTAAGATCGGCGCATTTTTCAGCAGCGCACGCGCAATGGCGATACGCTGCCGTTCGCCGCCGGAAAGACGAACGCCCCGTTCTCCGATCACTTCATCGTACCCTCTGGGCAGCGACTTGATGAAATCGTGCGCCAAGGCGGCTCGGGCCGCCGCCTCCACATCTTTCATAGCAACGTGCGGCTGGCCGTACGCGATATTGTTGCGGACTGTGTCGTTAAACAGAACCGTTTCCTGTGTAACGATGCCCACTTCTTCCCGTAGAGAATCCAGGGTCACATCGCGCACATCGTTGCCGTCAATGAGCAGACGACCTTCGGTAGGATCGAAAAAGCGCGGGATCAAGTGCACCAGCGTGCTCTTGCCCGATCCGCTCGATCCTACAATGGCGATTACCTCGCCGCGCCGAACTTCCAGATTGATGTCGTGCAATACGCGGGCGTCGGCCTGGTCGCCGCTGTAACTGAAGCTGACATGATCGAACTGAATATTGCTCGAAAACCCTGGAAGCCGCTTGGCATTGCGCTTTTCGCGAACATCGTCTTCGATGTCCATGAACTTGAAAATCTCGCTGGACGCGCCCATGGCCTGCTGAAAGTTGTTATTGAAGAGAGCGAATTTCCGGACGGGATTGTAAAGACTGAAGACGGCCGTGATGAAAGCAACAAAAATTCCAGGAGTCATCACACCATGTTTTACTTCTTCACGGCCCAGGTTCAGCAGCAGAGCGATACCGATGACGCCGAAAACATCCATCAGCGGAGAACTGATTGCGGTTGCGGCGACCGAACGCAGATTCGCGCGAAACAAGCGCCGGGCGGCGCCACGAAAGCGGGAGATCTCCCATTTTTCACTATTAAAAGCCTTGACGATTCGGTTCCCGGTTATGGTTTCATGCAGGATGTTTTGAATCTCGGCGAGCTTGTCCTGCCCATGGCGCGTGGTACTACGCACCCGCGAGCCGATCTTGCGCGACGAATAGACGATCACTGGAACGAATAGAAGCAGCACCCACGCCAACTTGCCGCCCAGTACTACGACCACCGCAGCCACGGACAGGAAAGTAAAAAATTGTTGCAGAAATTCGGCCAATACAGTCGACATGGCGTACTGTACCCGCTCGATGTCATTGACGATGGCGGAGAGCAACGTCCCTGTCGTGTGTTTGGAAAAAAATGCCGCCGAGCGGCGCATGATCGCGTTGTAAAGATCGTCGCGCAGGTCGGTGATCATACCGAAACCGGCGTGGTTCACCAGGTACGTACCCGTGTAATCGAAAATTCCTTTTAGGATGGTCGAGCCAATCAGCGCCACTGCGACCATCGTCCATGCATTGGTAAATCGCGAAGGGACCAACTGCTGCAAGTAAATCGGGTGATGAGTGAGGGGAATGACGAAGAGCTGAATGTCTCGCGACCCGGTGGATGGATTTAAAACACGGTCGAAAATTGGGCGGATGAGCAGAAATTTGAACGCGTCTAGCGCTCCGACCAAGGCCATCAACAAGACTGACGCAAGAATTTGCCAGCAGTACGGGAGGGTATAGCGCACCAGTCGCGTCAGTTGGCGCATAGTGCTCCGGGCGGGCCGTTGGGGCTTACCGGCAATGGCATGAGCATGAGGTGCAAGGGCTTATTTTACTGCGGTTGGCGGCGGTTTGTCGTTGAGGGTAGTTCATCAGTCCAAGCGATTGCTGATTGTTAATCTTCTACCTCGGCATGTCCCGGTGCCCTACCTTCACGCGATGTCCGGCTTCCAGCAGGCGCTTCCCGACTTCCTCCGCAATCATTACCGAGCGGTGCTGGCCACCGGTGCAGCCAAAACTGATGGTGAGATAACTTTTGCCTTCACGAATGTAGTGGGGAAGCAAATAAATGAGAAGATCGGAGATGCGCCGGATAAATTCCTTCGTCTGCGGGAACGACCCGATGTACTTCGCCACGCGCGGATCTTTGCCGGTCAGCGCGCGGAATGCAGGGACGAAGTGCGGGTTGGGCAGAAAACGGACATCGAAAACGAGATCTGAATCCTCGGGCAGGCCGTGGCGAAAGCCGAAGCTGACGCACGAGACCAGAATGCTTTGCTCCGAAGCCGCCTCGCGAAAACGCTCGGTAACGTGCGTGCGCAATTCGTGCACATTAAACTTGGAAGTGTCGATGACGATATCGGCCAGCTCTCGAATGCTTGCGAGGTGCCGGCGCTCGGTTTTTATGGAGGCATTTACGGGAGCATCTGTTCCGAGGGGATGGGGGCGGCGAGTCTCACTGAAACGGCGCATGAGCACGGCATCAGACGCTTCCAGAAAAGCGATCTTGGTGGGAATCATGCGGCGGACGGACTCTAAGATGCCGGGAAGTTGCTCGAGTTTAGATCCTTCACGAACGTCGACGACGAGCGCGGTGCGTCGAATCTCAGCCGACTGCACCGCCATCTCGGCAAAGCGCGGAATGAGTTCAACAGGAAGATTATCGACGCAGTAATAGCCCAAATCCTCGAACGCCTTCAGCACCGAAGCTTTGCCCGAGCCACTCATCCCCGTAATGATGACCAGTTCCAGGGGCGGTGCGCTGCCCTTCACTAAGGGTTGCTGCGTTTCTTTTTTCCTGAGCGAGTTCTTCGGTTTCCGGGGCGGGTTCCGGGGCGCAGACGGCTTCCGAGGCCTCATGCAGTGGATAGTAGCACCGGAAGGTACGTTCCGGGATATCCGACGTGGTATCGACAGGTCAGAGACTTGGTACTGGGAAGATCGGTTCCGCCAACTAACCGGAGGTTGGATTCGTACTTTCGGTTTTCAGGTGTTCTCTTGATTGACGGACGTGGCAACTTGCGCGAATGTTATGGGCGAGGCCACCGCCATGCGCTTCGTCCGAATTACCCGCCTTCTACCTCTCGCTAGTGTCGCAGTTTTCCTAGCTAACACAAGTTCGTTCACCGTCGCACAGGTCGTACAGTGGCCGGTGGCGGGTCAGGGCGCGACCAATTTGCGCAGCCAGCCAGCTGAGTCGTACCTCAGCGCATCGAATGCTGCTTCGCTCGTGCCTAAGTGGATTTTTACAACGGGCGGCGACGTTTCTGCGACTCCGACCGTGGGCACAACTGCGGTATTTGTCCCTGACTTTGCAGGCAATCTTTTCGCAATCAATCTCGAAACCGGAGCACAGATTTGGTCGCATCAGATCTCGGAATACGACGGTTATGCGGGAGCAATTACTCGCGTGAGCCCGGCACTTTATGGCAACTCCATCATTATTGGCGACAGCGAGAGTACGGGCGTGGCTCACAACGGAGCCAACGTGATTGCCGTGAACCAGCAGACCGGTGGCTTGCTTTGGATTACTCAAGTCAGCTCGCATCCCGCAGCGATCATTACCGGCTCGCCGATTGTGGTGGGCGATGTGGTCTACCAAGGCATCTCTTCGATGGAAGAGGCTTTGGCCTTAGACAAGAGCTACGCGTGTTGCACGTTTCGTGGCAGCGTGGTCGCGCTGAATGCAGCGACAGGAAAAATTCTTTGGCAGACATATTTCGTGCCAAATAATAATGGCCTTACCGGAAACTACAGCGGAGCGCCGGTATGGCAGCCGCCCGCGATTTCGTCATCGCTGAACCTGTTATACGTCGGGACGGGCAACAACTACACGGTGCCCACATGCGTGGAGACGTGCAGGCTGAAGAACCCGAACGACAATAGCTGCGACGCCGCGGATGATTATTTCGATTCCGCGCTGGCGTTGAATTTAAGCACCGGCGCCATCGTGTGGGCGCGTAGCCTTTACGGATACGACGCGTGGAACGCGGCGTGCGAGTCGGGATCGGATGACCCGTCAAGGTGTCCCGATCCCGAAGGACCGGATTACGACCTGTCTGGATCGGGATCAAACATTGTCGGCAACATTGTTGGGTTCTCGCAAAAGAGCGGAGTTTATTGGGCTTTGAATCCGAGTACCGGAGCCACGGTATGGAGTAAGACAATCGGCCCCGCCGGCCCGCTGGGTGGAATTCAGTGGGGCACCGCGAGCGACGGATCCAATATCTATATCGCCAGCGCAAACTCCAACAAGACCTCGTACAAGCTGATTTCCGGCCAAGAAGTCACGTGGGGATTTTGGAGCGCGGTGCAAGCATCGACCGGGAAAATTCTGTGGCAGATTGCTGACCCAACCGAAGGTACTGCGGATGAAGGAGCATTAAGCGTCGCCAATGGCGTGGTTTATGCAGGGTCATATGACGCGACCGGACACGTGTATGCGTTGAAAAGTTCTACCGGCCAGGTCCTCTGGAACTACGCCACCGGAGGATCGGTGATCGACGGGCCATCGATCGTGAGTAGCAATCTCTATTGGGGATCGGGATACCACAAGATTCCGCCAGGAACGGCGAATAACAAGGTGTACGATTTCACTCCCGCGCCCGCGGTGACGGTGAGCGAACCAGTGAATGGATCGACAGTGACGTCACCGGTACATTTTGTCGCGTCGGCGGCAAGTCCCAATTGTTCGAAGGGCGTTGCTTCGATGCGGATTTATAGCGCACCCGGGGTGAACGCGTACACGGTAGATGCGTCGAGCTTGAACACTTCCATTAATCTGGCGGCGGGTACTTATAACACGGTCGTGCAGTCGTGGGACAACTGCGGCAACGTCGGTAAAACTTTTGTGACGATCACAGCCAGCAATTAGCGGCAGCGCCCCTCACTCTACGGCGCTTCGATCAACTCCATTTTGCCGTCGCGGGTGCGGTGCAGGATCATCACTTTGCCTTTGGGATCGCGGAAGACGAAGACGTCACGGTCGCGGAAGTGAGCCTCTTTAATCGCTTCTTCGAGCGTCATGGGACGCATGGAGACGGCATCGCTGGATCGCACTAAATGCACTTCCGTCGTCTTGGCCACGGCGGGATAGCGGTGCACGGCAACCGGAACGGCGGTTTTTTCCGTAAGGCCGACTTTGGCCTGCGGGACTTCCGGCTCCGGAGAGTGGCCGTTCCACTTTTTTACTTCTTCGCTCTTGCGCGCCGAACGTTTTTTTGATTCCCAGCGGTTCTTGTACTTCACCGCTTGCTTTTCCAGATGGCCGAGCGCTTCGTTGACAGCGATGGCCATTTCCTTGGCCTGGGCCAGGCCGACCAGCGGGCCGTTGCGCGGGCTGATGGTGATTTCGGCTTTGTGGCGGTGCTTTTCCACGGTCAGCACGACCTTCGCCTCGAATTTGTCGCCCAGCATTCTGCGGATTTTGGTGAGGCCGGTTTCAACTTCTTTGCGAATGGAGGGAGTAACTTCGTAGTGCCTGCCGGTGAATTCCACGTTCATTGAGCAGCCTTCCTAAGGCAGAAGTCAGAAGTATGAATGCAGAAGTAAAGTCAAAATCTTAAACACAGGGGACACGGGGTCCACAGAGTACACCGCTTTTAAACTTCTGCATTCTTACTTATTACTTCTGCATTATTCCTTCACCCTGCGCTGGTGCGTGCTGGGGATGCGCATGTCTTCCCGGTACTTCGCAACCGTGCGCCGCGTTACTTGAATGCCTTGCGATTGCAGAATGCGAGTGAGTTGCTCGTCGGTTAAAGGCCGCGCCGAATCTTCTTCTTCGATCAATTTCTTGACGCGGCGCTTCAAAATTAACAATGACGTGTTGCCGCCTTCGGGGCCCTGCACGCTCTCGCTGAAGAAGTAGCGCAACTCGAAGACGCCCTGCGGCGTGTGGGCGTACTTGCTGGCCACGGCGCGGCTCACGGTGGAGGGGTGCACGCCGATTTCTTCGGCGACCTCCTTGATCATCATGGGCTTGAGGTGGTCGATGCCTTTCTCGAGAAAATCGTACTGGCGGGCAACGATGCAGTAGCAAACCTTTGTGATGGTCTGCTTGCGCTGCTCGATGTTCTTGATGAGCTGGATAGCGCTCTTGTAGCGCTCTTTCACATAGTCGCGCGTATTTTTGTCGTTGGTGTCGCGCGTGATCAGTTTTTTGTAAGCCGGATTCAGGCGAAGCTGCGGCAGGTCGTCGTCGTTCATCAGGACCAGCCACTCATCTCCGTGCTTGATGAAAGCCACGTCGGGTTCGATCAGACGGGCCTGCACTTTGTTGTATTGCAGGCCAGGACGCGGATCGAGCGTGCGTATGTAATCGAGCGCCTGCTGCACGGCATCAAGCGGGCGGCCGATAGCCTTGGCGATTTCCTTTGGATTTTTTCCCTGCACTGCACGCAGATGCTGGTCGACGATGGAAATGGCATCCTGCACAACCTGCGCCGTACCGTTGCCGGGTTTTTGACTTCCATTTTTGTCCGCGTTCCGGGTTTGCGCGAGTTGCAGCTGGTGATAGCGCAGCTGGCGGAGCAAACATTCGCGCAGATCCCGGCAGCCCACGCCCGGCGGATCGAGCTGGCGAATTACTTCGGTCGCTTCGTGAAGATCAGCGAGGGTAAAGTTTGGCTTATACGTCGGACGCGCTGGCGCGGCACCGGGCGCAGCTTCTGTCGCCGGAGCAGTCGCCGCGGCGCTGTTTCCATTCAGTGAGCCAAAAGATGCTTCGGTCGGCAAAGACGCCGTAGCGAAAGCGATCTCACCGAGATCTTGCGTCACGCCTTGCGAGTATGAAAGCTGTGAGGGATTGGGTTGTTCGCCCACGGGGTCATCGGCACTGCCGCCTGCAGAATCTTCGGGCGTTGCTTCCAGCGCGGCATCGGTGGCAGTTTCATCCGCACCGAGTCCCAGCGCTGTCGCCTCGCTGACGATGTTCCTCGAAGCCGCGGCATCGGCTTCGGGCGGCGCGGGCGGCGCGATGCCCAGCATTTCCTCGTCGCTGGCGATCAGATAGCCATCTTCATTCAAATTGCCGATGATCTGTTCGGCAGCCTCGCGCACCGCGCGACTTAGGCTGAGCGCGCCAAGCTGCCATGCGAGATGGTCGGTAAGAGTAGTCGGCTTCGACAGGAAATTTTCAAACGACGGACGTTCGATTTCTTCCATTTCGCCGCGGGTGCGATAGCCGGGGTCGAGATAGTCCTGGAAGAACGATCCAAAGTCGATCTCTTCAAAAGGATCTTTCTTTTCCGCGGTGATGGGCGCTTCTTCGGTGGAGGTCTTGGCGGTAAGGCGGTCGAGGTCTTCTTCTTTGCGGCCAACCTCGTCGATCAAGGGAACGGAATCTTCAAGCTCTTCGAGAACCGGGTTCTCGACCATCTCGGAGTTGATCATGTCCTTAAGCTCAAGCTTGTTGAGCGCGAGGACAGAAACCATCTGCACCAGGCCAGGAGTTAGGATCTGGCGCTGGGAGAGTTTGACGCTCAGTTTGTGTTGTAGTAAGACCATGTTTCGAAAGTTTCAAGGGTTCAACGTTTCAAGGCTTACTCTAGTTTGTCCAGCCGATTATCGTGGCTGTCAAGGCGGTGTTCGTGCATCTCTACCACCCGCAGCAGTCTCGCGGTACCTTCAGCGACCTCAGTGACCAGCTTGGCCGCCCGGTCAAGCTGGCGATCGTGTTTTTCGCTTTCTAGCGACAACAGCTCCAGATTGCGAGTCAAAGCTCCCAATCGTTCGTCAATGGTCATCGCTGCTTCCTTCTTGTGTTTCCTTCACGACGTGCGTTGATGGCTATTTCACCCTCAGTATCATGTGAATGCTCGTGTAGAGCAGTACAACTCCCACCGCGCCAATGATGTAGCGGCCGTAGACTTTGGCGACTGGCTTCGGAGGAACCGCCGCCGCCCAAATCAGCAGCACAGCCGTCAACAGCGGAGCGTACTTCCCGTATCTGATTATGAAATCGATCACGCCGCTGTTTCCACAACCACGGCACGGCTAAAGCCGTGCCCTTCCCAAAACCTACACCAGCGAAAAACTTTCTCCCAAATACACACGCCTCACTTCCGGGTCACTCGCCAACTGCTCGGGCGGACCATGACGGAAGATACGACCGTCGTCGATGATATAGGCGCGATCGGTTACGGATAACGTTTCGCGCACGTTGTGATCGGTGATCAGCACTCCGATGCCGCTGGCCCGCAGGCCACTGATAATTTTCTGCAGGTCGAGAACGGCAATGGGATCGATGCCGGAAAAAGGTTCGTCGAGGAGAATGAAGGTTGGATTGATGCACAGGCAGCGCGCGATTTCCACGCGGCGGCGCTCGCCACCGGATAGGGCGTAGCCGCGATTCTGCCGGATGTGCTCCAACCCCAGTTCATCGATAAACTTCTCCATCTTCTCGCGGCGCTCGTGCCAGGACATTGGTTGCGCCTCAAGCACCGCGAGGATGTTTTCCTCAACCGTGAGTTTGCGAAAGACCGAAGCTTCTTGCGGGAGATAGCTGATGCCATACTGGCGAGCCCGCAGGTACATGGGAACGTCAGTAATGTCCTGGCCGTCGCACAGCACGCGGCCGGTATCAGGGGGGACCAGGCCAACGATGGAGTAAAACGTGGTGGTCTTGCCGGCACCGTTGGGGCCAAGTAATCCAACTACCTCGCCCTGCTCGACTCGCAGGCTGACACCATTTACTACGCGGCGGCCACGGTACGATTTGCCAATTTCATCTGTGGCCAGGGTACGCATTTAAGCTGCCATTCGCCTTATTATTTGGCCACTCGCGTTTGAGTTACCACAGGAGTACTTGCTTTGCCTTCTACGAGCACCCTATCATCGGCCCTAAAGAAAGTCAACGAAACCCCGGTAATCTTGCCACGTTCGGCATCAAAAATGCTAGGCGGTCCGCCGGTGAGGACGAACTTGTCGTCGGCGGCCGTGTAAACCAGCTTTTGTCCCTCCGCTCGGCGCGACGGCTGCCGCACGATTACGCTGCCTTCGGCGGCCATATGATCGAGACGGCCAGGGGTTGCAACCTGCTGATTCGCTTCGGTTTGGCTTCGTGGAACAAGATAGGCGTCGGCAGTCTTCGCGGCGGCGGTGAAGGTTGCGCCTTTCGCTACAACCCCGCCGTCGTAGTGGGCCTGCCGGTCGGCATCTACGTAGGTGAGACGCGCGGAAGTAATGGTGATAGCGTCGGCGGCATGGTCCTTCGTGCGATATTTCGCTTTTTGATCGCCATCCCTAACACCATTCTTTCCCTCATACGGCTGCTCGGCTTGCACTAGAACTGTTGAAACAGGTTGCGTGGCTGTTCCCTCTGCCACCAGAGAACGGCGAATGCGGTCAAACTGGATGGACGGCGCTTCAATCACATTGGCATCCTGCCATAAGCGCGCTTTCCCCTTGTACAAAGCGATCGCAGTAGAACTGTGTGCAGTCATGCTGGCTGCGGTCACGTGAATCGGCGACGCTGAAGCCAGCAATGCGCCGTTCGGCTCTTCTTTGAGATCGCTATAAGTGCTCTTTACGTCTCCGTCCGCGAAGGCGTCATTGCTGGTCCGGTTGAAGCGGATGGTATTGGCAGTTGTGACCATGCCGCCGTCGGCCACGCGAGGATTCCCACTGAGTAAAAGGATTCCGTCCGCCGGGGTGTAAAGCGCCTTTTCGGCCCAGGCCTGGGTTCGTTTATCCGGGAGCTGGTTGTCGCTGTAGAGGACGCTTCCCTGCTGAATGATGGACGCGATCCCTCCTTCAGCGAGAAAAGTGGCATCGAGCATCTGACTTGTGCTGACTCGATCGGGCAGATCGGGAGCCGAGCTCACGATCTTCGCATTGGGCGCGCCATGAATCGAAGTCAGTCGGCTGCCGCCGGCTGGGGTCGCAGTGAATCTCGAATCAAACCTTCCGGCGGTAATGACGGTGCGCTGTCCGGTATTGCCAGCGGTTACAGCGGTTGCAGAAGATGGCTGTTGCGCCGGTGCAATAGTAATCTGCGCGGCCCCGGAAGTTTCGGCACGATCGAGGCGGCGGCCCTGTTTGACGAAGAAGTCAATCACCGGCGCGGTGATGTCGTAATCCTGAGGGGGCGAGGCATTCGCGGCCGTATTGGCAGCTTCCGCCGCATGTTGCGTCAGCCGAACGCCTTCCGAAGCGTGGACTTTCTGAAGCAGGTTCTGGCCTGCGAAATCCAGAACCGCCCGTCCGGCGTCGCCCTGCATCGATTGACCGGCCACGCGCTGAACATGCACTTTGCCGGTCAGCGTGGCCGTATGCAGAAGGTTTTGCTTGCCACTCAGCAATACATCAGCCTCATCTGCTCGCGCGCTCAACTGCTCGGCATTCGGCGCAGCTTGCGCCGTCACATTTCCTGTCGCCAGCAGACGCTCGACGTTGTTGTCCGGCCCCAGAAAAAACATCGCTTGCTCGGACTCTACCGTTCCGCTCGTGCCTTGCAATCGAGGATGGTCCAATACGACGAGCCGGGGATCGCGCGTGATCGTGCCGCGAGTCGCGACCAGGCTGGTGGCATTTTCTCCGGCGAGCGCTACATGAACTTGCGACGCCAGCGTGAGAGTGTTGCTCTTTGCCGCGTATTGCATTCCAACCGCCCATCCGCTCGCCTGCGGAGTACTAAAATCTACCCGGGCGTCGGTCGACGCATCCCCGCTGCTTTGGTTGAAGATGAGGTTCTGGGTCTTTAGATGGATGGGATTCTTCAGTTCTTTCGGAGCGCCTTGGTCCGGCCCGGTAAGGCCGGTGGGATTCGCCTCAAGGTCGATCTGCACTTCTCCGCGTGCCGTAATGTTTCCTGAAGGCTTGTCATAGGTGAAATCGTCGCCGTAGATCTGATCAAAGCGCGACGAGTCGCGGCCGTAAAGAACGATGCTCACATTGTGCAGCTCGGCGCTTCCATCCAGTTTGAATTGCTTGAGTTTGCTGGCCTGGACGGTGAACAAGGTCCGTTTGCCATCCGACTTCGAAAACTGAAACCCGGAGGCGGTCTGTTTAATGTCGATGCCAATTTTGTTGGGAATTTCCTTCAACACGTTGCGCTCGCGCTCACGCGCGTAGAAATACATTCCCGCCACTACCGCGGAGAAGAGCACCGCGATCGCCATGAGCCAGCGCCGGAGGCGGTAAATAGGCAGGGGCATGCTGGCTTCAGTCTAATGGAAGACTCCAGCAGCTACTTAGTCGATCTGATCTCAGCCGCTGTGATCGCTCAACCTCGTCGGCCAAGATGATCTTTTCCAATTTTTGCCGAGACATCCCATACTCAGGCAGCTTTAGTTACCTTCGCCGCCTGCGGTCCCTTTGCGCCCTCGGCAATCTCGAAAAGGATCTCGTCCCCCTCGTGCAAACTCTTGTACCCCTCGACGGCAATCGCGCTGTAGTGAACAAAAACGTCAGGACCATCCTCGCGTCCGATGAATCCATAGCCTTTTGCGTTGTTGAACCACTTGACCGTGCCCTTCAGACGTTCCATAGCCACCCCCGCTACGTGCCTACTCACCGTACGTCTGCGGGGAGGAAGAGGGGTATCGGGGAAAAACCGTACGATAGCGTACATACGCCGGGGCTGGGCGGATCCCAGGCGCTTGGGAAGAAGCCTATGCGGCGGGAGGCGCGAGCTTTTCCACTTCCGGCGTATCGCCGCCTAGCCAATCGGGATTCTTTGCGGTCGAGTCGAAGTGCGACGACGTCTTGAACAACTCATATTTCCCCGCCATCGCAACTGGTTTCGCCTTGGCCAGCAAGTTCGAGATCTGTATCCGATTCATGGGCTTGAATGTTTTCACCGCCTCGAAGGCCTGATCGAGAATTTTGGGCTTGTCGATTCCCGTGATCACAACTGAAGTTGGCAAGCTCAACGCATAGTGCAGGCACTCGATGGGCGAAACTGTCCTGCTCTTCAAAATCACTCCATCCGCCATTGACTTCATTCCCAGCACACCGATCTTCTGTTCGATCAGTTCGGGCAATACCATCTGCGCAAAGCTGCGAAAGTGAGCGTCCATTACGTTCAGCGGCATTTGCGCGGTGTCAAAGTGGAAGCCGTGTTCGGCGGCGACCTTCAACATATAGAGATGGATGTGCGGATCTTTGTGGCCGGTGAATCCGATATAGCGGATTTTGCCGGCTTTCTTTGCGTCCAGTAGAGCTTCATTCGCGCCACCATCAGCAAATATTCGGTCCGGATCGTCGAAGCGGATGATTTCGTGATGCTGCACCAGATCGATGTGATCGGTTTGCAGCCGTTTCAGGCAGGTCTCGAGTTGGGTTTTCGCAGTTTTCTTGGTGCGGCCATCGATCTTGGTCATGAGAAACACTTTCTGACGGTAGCCGTCCTTCAGAGCCTTGCCCATGATGATTTCGCTTTGGCCTTCGTTATAGTCCCAGCTGTTATCCATGAAGGTGATGCCACGCTCGATCGCGTCGCGAACCATGCGAATGCTTTGCTTGCCGGTGAGGCCGTGATTCGCGAGGTGGTACCCGCCCATGCCAATGGCGGAGACTTCTTCCCCGGTGCGACCGAGCTTGCGGTAAAGCATATCGCCCTTGCGGATTCCGGCTGACGGGGTGAGTGGGATCTGGTGGATGGAGCCGTTCCGTTGATTTGCCATGGCTTGCGTCGCTCTCGCTTAGATTGATCTGTAAGTTGAGATGACAGAGGAGGGAACACTGTTGCCGGTTTTTCGCGATAGTAATTGGAATCGCGATTTCTAGTGGTTCGTGGAAACTGGAAGCGGAGTCTTTTGATCGAGGGACGATGGCCGATGCGATAGTGGTGATTTGAAATCGCGCAGTGACAATTCTAATCCGCCGAACTCTGGATGGTCATTGTGGCCGATGGTGAAGGCGATATCGATGGCGTCTCCGGCGAGGAGCGGCGCCGTTTGCAGGCGCTCCGCCATGTGCCAGCCGAGAACGTCGAAAACCAGATTCAGCTTTTTGTTTTTCTCTCTGGGTGGAATCCCAACTGTCTCGGCTCTCTCGCTGCGGCGAATCGCTGCGCCGTCCGGATGGCACCTCGGCGTGGCAAGGATCGCAGCAGCCGAAAGTTCTTCTTGCGCCTGGTCGCATTCCGCAAGTTCCGCAAGGATTGGCTGGCCCCGGCGGATTTTTCCGCTGGCTTTCAGCTTCAGCTTAATGTGTTTATCTTTCAGAATTTTCGGCGGCGCGGTCAACTGCACGCTGCGGGCGGAAAATGCTGGCTCGTGGTTCCCGGTGCCGTAAGGTTCCAGCAATCGCAGCAGGCGATAAAGCGTGGGCGTGATTTCGTCCAAGTCAATCTCCGCCTCAACATTCAACACGGGATCGAAATCCGCCTCGGTGAGGCGCGTACGCGCGAACGCATCCAATTCAGCGCGTAGTTGGGGAACATTGGCGGCGGGCATGGAAAATCCGCAGGCGTGTGAGTGTCCGCCATATCGCGTAAAAAGACTGTGCGAGGCTTCGACGGCTTCGAGCAGGTGAAACGGGCGAATCGAGCGTCCGGAGCCGAAGGCTTCCTCGCCATCGCGTGAGATGACCATGGCGGGCCGGTGGTAACGCTCAACCACACGAGTGGCGGCGATGCCGATGACGCCGCGATGCCAGCCTTCACCATCGACCACGATGCAATAGGCCTCACCCAACGCGGGGTCGCCGGCGATGCGCTCCTCGACAGAGCGAAGAATTCGTCGCTCTTCTTCCTGGCGCTCGGCATTGAGCCGGTCGAGCTTGCCCGCCAGCAATCGCGCTCGGTCTGTATCCTTCACGCTGAAGAGTTCGATCACATCGCGGGCAACGTCCATGCGGCCGGCGGCGTTAATTCGGGGAGCGATGCGAAAGGCAACTTCAGTTGAGTTCGGTGGGCGCTTGGTGGAAATCTGGGCCACTTCGAGAAGCGCTTTTAATCCTGGATTCACCGCGCGGCGCAACTCGTCCAGGCCTAACTTGGCGAACACTCGATTCTCGCCAGTCAGCGGAACCGCATCGGCGATGGTGGCGATGGCCACGACCTTCATAAACGATCGCAACATGCGCGTGTGATCTTTCGGGTCGAGACGGCGGTGCATTAATCCTTGCGCCACTTTGAACGCCACGCCCGCACCGCAAAGCTGCTTGTAGGGATAAGCGCATCCCACCTGATTAGGATTCACAACTGTCAAAGCTTTGGGCACGCCATCCGGTCCGGGGAGATGATGATCGGTGACGATCAAATCCACGCCCAGCCGTTGCGCGGTTTCGGCGGGAGCGAAGGCACGGATGCCCATGTCCACGCTGACGATGAGGCGAATGCCCGCGGCGGCGGCGCGCTCGATCACGTCATCGCGGAGATCATAGCCCTCGAGGATGCGGTGTGGGACGTGGAAGTCGGCCGCGCCTCCGCAAAGTTCGATGGCAGTTTTAAGGATAATTACGGCCATCGTGCCGTCTACGTCGTAGTCGCCGTAGATGAGCATCGGCTCTTTGCGTTCGATGGCGGCATCAAGACGATCAACGGCGGCGCGCACACCAGTCATTTGTTCTGGAGCATGCAGGTGATCAACGCAAGGGAGAAGGAAGCGTGCGGCGGCGTCGGCTTCGGTAAGGCCGCGGCGAATCAGCAGCCGCGCGAGTGTGCGGAGCGGTCCGTTTGCAAAATCAGCTTTCTGCTGAGAGATAGCGCGCAGCTCGGATAATTCCGCCAGCCCCGCAGCTAGGGTTTGCACTTGAACGGGATCGTCAGCGGCCAGCTCCCAGCGCACGGCTAGCCTTCGTCGTCCTGGTCCGACTCGTCGATGGGGATGCCGCCGAAATCATCCGACATTTCGAGCAGGCGCTGGTAGCGCTCGTACCACTCGGTGCTCACTTCGCACAGAAACATCGAACCCTGGTAAGCCCAGCCGAGTTGCAGGAATCCCACTCTATCAACGTGGGCGCGCAGCCAGCGCGCATCTTCCACGTCGTCCCCATCGGAAAATTCGGAGTGCATCAGGCGCTGCACCAGTTCGTCGAGTTCCTGGCGTTCGAGCTTCCAGGAGTGCATGGTCAGGAACGGAGCGCCCGCGCTCTTGGCCAGTTCGACAAAATCCTTCCAGCCATCGGGATTGGTTCCCGTCTCCCACATGACGCACTGCACTTCCTCGTAATCTACATAACCGTGGAAGCGGCGCATGCCGTGGCCTTCGATGAAGGCGATCATGTCATCTTTGATGGTAGTCAGATCTTCAGGCGTGGGCGACATAGCAGCTCTCAATCCAGCATTGTATGCCGTTTGGGCAGAAAGGTGCCAGCGAAAGGGCAAAGCCAATTGCTGAATTCTATTTGGAGGCAAAAGCATCTTAAATCTTGTGACACAGCTCAAGGTGGAGCACGATCCTGAGTACATTGCAGCTGGACAGGGCGATTCCCCATCACGTGGGGCGGCGACGGACATAAAGCCGACGCAGGTATGGCTGATGGCTTTCACCGTGGGCGCGGTAGTGGCCAACATTTACTACATCCAGCCGCTGCTTTCGATCCTCGCTACAAGCTTTCGCATATCCGTTTCGCAAGTCGGAGCGATTGCCATGCTGACCCAGTTTGGCGGCGCCATCGGCATGCTGATTTTTGTTCCTTTGGGCGATACCAAGGAGCGGCGCGGTCTCGTCGTGTGGTTGCTACTAGCGCAGTGCGTCTGTCTAGCACTGATGGCGAGCGCACAGAATTTGCCATGGCTTGCACTGGCGGGTTTCGGTATTGGACTTACTACCGCGACGGTTCACGTGATCGTGCCCTTCGCCACGCACCTGGCTTCGTCCTCGCGGCGCGGCGCAACCATTGGAGCTGTACTTGCCGGGTTGCTGTTTGGCATTCTTCTGGCGCGAACCTTCAGCGGGTTGCTGGGCGCGTGGCTGGGATGGCGCGCCATCTATTGGGTGGGATCCGCTCTCATGTTGCTGCTGGCGATTATGTTCCGTGCGGGCCTGCCAGAGAGCCGTCCTGAGTTGCAACTTTCGTGGTTCAGCTTAATTCGGACGACTTTTGGTTTGATCCGCACGCAGCCTGTGCTGCGGGAGTCGGCGGCGCTGGGCGCCATCTTTTTCTGTTCCTTCAACACGTTCTGGACGACGCTGGTGTTCTTCCTCCAAACTCCGCCATACCACTATGGCAGCGCGGTGGCTGGCTTGTTCGGGCTGGTGGGCGCCGCGGGCGCGGTATGCGCGCCATTTATTGGACGCCTCGCCGACCGCTACGGGGCGAGACGGAATGTGCTCGTGTCGCTGGTCGTGACGCTTCTGTCGTTTGGCGTTCTCTATATTTTTGGCAGGCATATGACAGGATTAATCGCGGGAGTGATTCTCCTGGATGTCGGCGTGCAATCTGGGCACGTTTCGAATCAGACAAGAATCTACGGCCTTCTGCCTGAGGCTCGAAGCCGGCTGAACATGGTCTATATGGTTTGTTATTTCACGGCCGGTTCGGCGGGATCGTACGCGGGATCGGTACTGTGGCAGCGCTTTGGCTGGATCGGAGTGTGCGGGCTGGGATGCCTTCTGCTGACGACCGGCTGTTTTATCTACGCCTCGGGTGAGCACCAGGTCCTGTCTGGAAGCCACGAGGCTACGGGGAAAGATCAACGCCTCTCTGTAACAGCGGGCGGATCAGAAGCTTAGATCGGCGGTGGCTGCGCCGATTCCGCTGGCGCCGCCGGTGATCAGGACTCGTTAATCTTTCAGGCCGCGCATGCGATAGCGCTCGCTATCCCGCGGATGCGAGGCTTTTGTTTTGTCTGCGACAACAATACGATCCTCCTGCCGTTCGCTACGGCGGCGCGGTAAAGGAAACTCAGCCAGAACCTCTTCCTGGCATGAACCCTATTGCCCTGAAGGCGGGCAAGCAGAGACGGGCGCATTGTTGTGCTGCCCGATACCCGCGTCAACGACCAAATGGGGCGTAGTAGTGGAATACGCCTCGATCATAATGGTTCCAGGAACGACATAGGTAGCGGCGCCAATAGTGCAGGTTGCGTAAACTCCGGTACTTTGAAAGTCTGCCCCGCCGTCGCCCACACGCAGCGTACCCGTTCCATTCTGAGCGTTAATCGAGTAACTCCCCGACAGCTCCTGGTTAGTGGGAGGGTCGAAAACGGCGTAACCGTTGTAAATTGTTGGGATGCAATTGCCGTCACTGCTCCAGGTTATCTGGACGGTAGCGTTGCTTAGATCCTGATCAAAGTTGCTTGCCTGGGTTTCGCTCACGGTCGCTCTTCCATTGCCATAGAAGGTCGCGGTTCCGTACGTGGTCACGGTGTAAATGATCGACCCGCCGCCAGTGGCCATATGGAGATTGCCATTTTGGTCGGTACATTGGCTAGTCGCCGACCATGCGCTATTTTGTGTTCCGTTAAGTTGAAATATGTAGCCACCGACAAGTGTGTAGGTGGTTGTAGGGTTGGCGTAGGCCGCAGAAGACAAAACTAACAGCAAAGCAATCAGCGCGAGATGTTTCATCACACGCCCTCCTTTTGGATGTTTTGCCGCGAACTCAAAGGGTGAGAGTCACCTTCTGACACCAGGAACGGCGGAAATGTTACACCCATCCAGCCGGTCGCCGCTAGCGTGAAACAACTTGCATACGAATGATCGACAGGTAGCAAGCGTGCGCGGGAGGGCTGGTGGCGCAGGCAGACAGCAGGTTCCTCGTCGCTTCGCTCCTCGGAATGACAAGTTTTGTGAGAAGCTGGCACTGCGGCGCGGCTGGAAGCCGCGCCCTTTCAAGACAAAATCCTCAGATGGGTTTGCCGCGGAAGAAGTAGATTAGCTCGATGATCAGGATGATGACCACCATCAACTCGAGCACAAAAGCGCGACTCTGGTTGAATTCGTCCACCATGAAGCGGTAGAGGTCTTCGGCAGTTTGCAGCTTTTGCTTCACCAAATCCTTATAGTCGGGCACTCCGACCTTTAAAGCTGCCAGCTTATAAAGACGGGCGGAAAACATGTCGCTAAGGAACTTGATGGCGTTGTCGGCTCGTTCGGTGAGTTCGCTTACGTCAAGCAGCACGGTATGGAGTTTCGATGCGGCCCGCGCGGTACGCCACCGCGACCAGAGGCCATGGCCTCCGCGATCGAGGAAGTCGTAGACGCCTTCGAGCTGTTTAGTCAGCAATTCATCGTAGTGACGGAACTCGAGCAATTGAGAGTTGGCGTATTGCAGCAGTTGGATCGCGGTCTCGGCGCCGGTGGGATTGTCGTAGATAAAAGCCGCGTTCCATCCGATCACGGCGAGATCGTGCGGGTAGTACGAGATGCGCGATTGCAGAATCTCCTGGCGTTCGCCATCGGAAAGCGGCTGAGTTTCACCGCGAACGACTTGAGAGATGCAGTCTCCCTGCGAAGTTAGAAGATCGGCGGCCGAAGGCGCGCCGGCGATCTCGCGCAGATGAAAAATGAAATAGTCTTCCTTTAACCACTCAGCCGTATAAGGCTTCACCAGCGCGGGAGCCGCGCGCTCCAGTTTCTGCTTGACGATGCGAGTGGCCAAGCTCTCGAAGTTGGTATCCCAGACCCAGCGGCTGGAGAGTTGGACGAGTTTATCCCAATCGCCGGAAAAGGGGAGTTCGAAGATCACGCTGACTACGCCGTAGTCGAAGTATTTGATTTCACCTTGCAGCCGCTCACCGCTTTCGAGAACCAGGGGTTCGAGCGCCTCCTCGACCGGAGGACGCTGGTAGCGAACGTAGCCGGGCGCGAGATGTTTAAAGCTGGCATCGGCCGTGCGCGCGCCGAGGATGTTGCGCAGCTCGTCGAGACGAATCTCTTCGCAAACGTCGAATTGGATCAGCACCAGCACCGAGCCGCACAGCGGTGCATCCGGCGGCTTCGCCGCAACCAGCGTGGGCAGGGCCTCGGCGGGTACCTTGCCGAGGGTGGGTGTGGCGATTGTCAGTTCGTGATCCATGAACTTCAGTACCTAGACCCAGAGACGAGGGGCGAGACCTCTATTGTCCCAAATGCAGGTCATCTTGGCGAGGGGAAGAGATTAGCAGCTAGCCACAATTGGCGATAAACACCTTAGAATCAGCGATTTCGATACGTCTTCCACACCAGGGCCGCGCCCGCTGCAAGAACCGCCAGCCCTAGCCCGGCACGTTTTATCGACTGAGAGACTTCGGCCTTATGTCGGAAAGCACGCGCTGACTCAGGATAAGGCCGGTCGGTAGGAGTTTCGTGGTTCAGCGCCATTTGCAGCACTTCGGCCAAATGCAGCGCGTGGCGCGGCGAGCCTTGCGCAATCTGCTCGCGGCAACTGAAGCCATCGGCGATAATCAGCCAATCATCGGGGGCCTCACGTACGGCCGGTAATAGTTCAAGTTCTCCGATCGCCATTGAGATGTCGTACTTCTCGCGTTCAAAGCCGAAAGATCCAGCCATGCCACAGCAACCGGGGGCGGGAGATTGGAAGTCGACTCCGAGGCGGTGCAGGACGGACTCTTCGGCAGTCATCTTCATCAGAGACTTCTGATGGCAGTGGCCATGAAGCAGCGCCTTGCGGTTAAGCTTGGGCAGAGAAAGGTGGGGGGCGTGAGTTTCCAGAAATTCGCTGAGCAGAAAAGTCTGGCGCGATAGAGCATGGGCGCGCTCGTCATGTGGAAAGAGATTAATGAGTTCGTCCCGGAAGACCGCGACGCAACTGGGTTCGAGTCCGACGATGGGAATTCCGACCTCGATTTCAGGGGAGAGTTCGTCGAGAATTTGCAGCAAAAGTGATTGAGCGCGATCAAGCATTCCATGGTCGTAGAGCGGACGGCCGCAGCAAAGATTGGCTCTCGGAACCACGACGCTGAAGCCTGCGGCTTCGAGGACTTCGACGGCAGCCTTCGCGGTTGCAGGATAAAAATAGTTGTTGAAGGTGTCAGGCCAGAGGAGTACGGGCGGGGCAGCCTCAAGGGCTAAGGGCCTTGTCTTCTCGGCGTCATATGGCGCGGCTGAAGCCGTGCTCTTCCCAAACCCATTCTTCCTGCGCCGCTGGAACCAGGTCTTAAATGTTTCCGGGGCAAAGGCTGGAATCATGCGCTGGCGGGGCATTCCGGCAACGAGTTTTGAAATGTCACGCAGAAACGGAAGCTGCGTGGTGAGGTTGACAAGGCCGGGGACGTGCGATGCGATACACGCCCATATATCGATATTGCCGAAGGCGTAGGCACTACGCGGGCGCATGCGGCCTTCGTAGTAATGCGAAAGAAATTCGGACTTGTAGGTTGCGAGGTCAACTCCGACCGGGCAATCGCTCTTGCATCCCTTGCAGGCGAGGCAAAGATCGAGCGACTCTTTCACTTCTTCGCTGCGCCAGCCATCGCGGATGATGCCATCTTTTTGCCCGTGCCCCTGAGTCATCTCCCAGAGCAGGTGGGCACGTCCGCGCGTCGAGTGCTCTTCTTCGTGAGTGACGCGATAGCTGGGGCACATCACGCCGCCCTCTGCTCGGCGGCACTTGCCCACGCCAACACAGCGCAGAGTGGCCTCAGCCAGGCTTCCATGGTCCGCGGCGAATTGAAAATTTGTTTCTGGCTGCCACGGTGCATAGGTCGCGCCCAGACGAAGATTTTCGTCGAGCTTGTAAGGTTCGATCAGCTTCCCGGGGTTCATCTTCCATTGCGGATCCCATGCCGCTTTGAATTCGCGGAAGGCTTGAACGAGTTCCGGGCCAAACATCTTCGGAAGCAGCTCGCCGCGAGCTTGCCCGTCGCCATGCTCGCCGGAGATAGAGCCTCCGTAGCCGACAACGAGATCGGCGGCCTCTTCCATGAATTTGCGAAACTTTGCGATGCCATCTTTCGATTGCAGGTCGAAGTTAATGCGCGTGTGCACGCAGCCGTGGCCGAAGTGGCCGTAGAGCGATCCTTTGTAACCGTAGGCGGCAAACATTTTTCGCAGGTTGCGAAGATAGCCGCCGAGTTTTTCGGGCGCGACGGCAGCATCTTCCCAACCTTCCCAGTTGAAGGCCTCCCCCGCTACGTGCGAGGTTGCGCCCAAGGCCGATTCGCGAACTTCCCACACCCGCTTGGCTTGCCGCTTGTCGGTGAAGATGCGCATCTCCGGAGGATTTGCGCTTTGGCCAAGCGTCTGCATGAGGCCTCGCGCCTGGTTTTCAGCTTCCAGCGCGGTTTCCGCGCCGAACTCCACCATCAGCCATCCGGCTCCTTCAGGAAGAAGCGCCAGGCCTTCAGAGTTAATTCCCTTCTTCCGCGTGTAGCCGACCAAAAGATCGTCGAAGCCCTCGAGGCCGATCGGCTTGTGCGCCATGATCTCGGGCACGTGGTCAGCGCATTGATAAATATCGGGATAGGCGACAACTAGAAGGACGCGTTCGGGAGGGCTTTCGACCAGCCGACAAGTGGCTTCGAGAATCGTTACGCAGGTGCCTTCCGAGCCTACCAGCGCCCGCGCCACGTGAAAGCCGTTTTCGGGCAGGAGGCGGTTCAAGTTGTAGCCGGAGACGCGGCGAGGAATATTCGGAAAACGTTGGCGAACGAGATCGCCATAAGCGTGGGCGATGGCCTGCAGCTTGGAATAAATTTCCCCGCGAGGTCCGCCGCTTGCGACGATGCGTTCGAGCTCTTCGGTGGAAGTAGCGCCGACCTTCATGCGCTCGCCTTCGTAGGTGAGGATTTCGAGCGCGTCGATGTTGTCGTCGGTCTTGCCGGCCATCACTGAATGCACGCCGCAGGAGTTGTTGCCGATCATCCCGCCAAGCGTGCAGCGCTCGTGCGTAGCGGGATCGGGACCGAAGGTCAGGTGATGTTTTTCGGCGGCGGAGCGCAGACTGTCGAGCACCACTCCCGGCTGCACGCGGGCGATGCGGCGCGTGGGATCGATTTCGAGGATCCGCGCCATGTACTTGGAAAAATCGAGAATGACGGCGACATTGCAGCACTGGCCGGCGAGTGATGTGCCGCCGCCACGGCAAAGTAGCGGCGCGCCGAACTGGCGGCAGAGGGCGACGGTAGCCATCACGTCTTCGGCGTCGCGAGGGAGAACTACTCCGATCGGCACCTGGCGGTAGTTGGAACCATCGGTGGCATAGAGGGCGCGGGTGCCGCGATCGAAACGGACTTCGCCTCGGATTTCCGCGCGCAGTGCTTCGGCTAATCCGGCAGCGTCTACGTGTGCGGATTTGGCTTTTGCCGCGAGTTGGACAAGTGAATCTGCCATTCGGCGGAGTATATCGCAGATTAGCGGGTGCCGATGCGGGCTTGGATTAGGAAGTCAACGAGATTTATGGATGAAAACGCCTTGCGCAGCTTGTAGAAGCGCATAGACGCAAGGGGTCCTTCGACTGCGCAATGCGATTCGCTTTTACGAATCGCATCGCTTCGCTCAGGATGACAGATCGATGGAGTTAGCTCCAGGGTCGGGTGGCGTAGTCGGACATGGTAAGTCCCAGCAACAGCATCAGAAAAAAGAGCGCGGCAATCACCACCAGCTTGGTAAGTTTTTCGCTGGCATGCCAGACGTGCATGAAAAACAGGACGACCAGAGTCGCCTTCAGCGTGGCAATGCCCAATGCAACCGCGGCGTTAAAGCGGCCTAGTTCGATGAAGGCGGCTTTGTAAGTGACGAACGTGAAGATCAGCAGGGTGATCCAAACGCCGAAGTACATTTTTAGCGGCGACGATTTCGAGTGTTCCGTCATGCAATCCTCACGGGTGCCGGTCGATCAGATACAGCAGGGGAAACAGATATATCCAGACGAGATCGACGAAGTGCCAGTACAGCCCTCCGATTTCCACCGGCGTGTGATACTCCGGCGTGAAGCGTCCCTTCCAGGCCATGTACAACAGCCATGCAAAAATCCCCAGGCCGATAATCATGTGCAGTGCGTGCAGCCCGGTCATCACGAAATAGAGTGAGAAGAATATTTCAGCGTGACGCGGGTTAGCATACTCGCCGGGACGGCCAGGGATGGGAACGTGATCGAAGCTGAACGAAGCGCCGGGAACGTGATGCTCTTCGAACTTGTCTTTATACTCCACGGCCTTGATGCCAAGAAAAACGAGGCCCAGGAGCATGGTGAGGCCGAGCATGGCGACTAAGAGCCCGCGTCGCGCGGTCTGCGCAGCCCAAACAGCGAGCACCACGGTTAAGCTGCTGCAAATCAGAACGGCCGTATTCGTAGCGCCGAGAGTGGCATCGATCGATTTGCTAGCGGCGCCGAAGTCTCCAAAATACCAGCGGCGGTAAATCAGGTAGGCGCAGAACAGTCCACCGAAGAACATGACTTCAGTCGCGAGAAAAACCCACATGCCAAGGCTCGAGGCATCGCGCTGCTGCTCCGCATCAGCAAAGTGATGCAGAAGCTCCGGGTGATGCTCTTCTTCGTGATGTAGTCCGATTAACGTGCTATCGGGCAACGGGAACCTCCTGCGTTTGCGGCGGCGCGTCCAGCTCTTCGTAGTTGTAGGCTTCCCAGGTCACGACCGGCTCTTCATCAAAGTTAAACGTGGGCGGCGGAGACGCAGTCTTCCACTCGAGTCCCGCGGCGTTCCACGGATTATCCGGTGCAGGTTTGCCATAGCGCATTGACCACAGGAAATAAACCATGGGCAGCAGATAGCCGACACCGAGCACCGTAGCGCCAGCGGTCGAGAGCACGTTCAGCACCTGGAATTCCGGCATGTGGCTGTAATCGTAGTAGCGGCGCGGCATGCCCATGTAACCGAGAACGAATTGCGGGAAGAATGTCAGGTTGAAGCCGATGAATACGATTAACGCAGCCAGCCGCGCCCAGCCTTCGGGATAGAGGCGGCCCGAAATTTTCGGCCACCAGAAATGCATGCCGCCGAGATAGCCCATGACCGCGCCCCCCACCATGATGTAGTGGAAGTGGGCGACAACAAAGTAGGTGTCGGTGACGTGAACGTCGATGCCGAGCGCCGAGAGAAAAAGTCCGGTGAGCCCGCCGATGGTAAACAGACCCAGGAATCCGAAGGCATAGAGCATGGGCGCATCGTAACGGATGGAGCCCTTGTAGAGAGTAGCCGTCCAGTTGAAGACTTTAATAGCTGACGGCAGCGCCACGGCATAGCTTAGGAAGGAAAACACCAACGCGGAGTAAACGGAGATTCCCGCGACAAACATGTGGTGCGCCCAAACCAGAAACCCGAAGACAGCGATTGCGATCGACGAAAAGGCAACGAAGCTGTAGCCGAAGATGCGCTTGCGCGAGAAGCAGGCGATGATCTCGGTGACGACGCCCATTGAAGGCAGAATCATGATGTAAACCGCGGGATGAGAATAGAACCAGAACAGATGCTGGAAGAGCAGCGGATCGCCGCCAAGTTTGGGATCGAAGATGCCCAGGTGCAGCGCGCGTTCGGCGCCCACCAGCACGATGGTGACGGCGATCACCGGCGTACCCAGCAACTGAATGATGCTGGTAGCGTAGTGAGCCCAGATGAACAACGGAAGCCTCGACCAAGTCAGGCCGGGAGCGCGCATGCGATGGATGGTGACGACGAAGTTCAGCCCGGTGAGAATGGAAGAAAAGCCGGCGACGAAGATCGCGAGGGCAGCTTCTACGATGTTTGTGTTGGTGAAGTTGGTGCTGAAGGGAGCGTAGAAAGTCCATCCGGTATCGACGCCGCCGGTCAGCATGCAGTGCAGCATCATGACGCCGCCGATGATGTAGAGATACCAGCTCAGCAGATTGATACGCGGAAACGCCAGGTCCTTGGCCCCGATCATCATGGGCACGAGGAAATTGCCGAGCACGGCGGGGATGGAAGGAATCAGGAAAAAAAACACCATCACCATGCCGTGCATGGTGAAAAGCTTGTTGTAGGTATCGGCCTGGACAAGGTCACCCGCGGGCGTGAGCAGTTCGAGCCGAATCAGCAGCGCGAAGAAGCCGCCGATGAAAAAGAAGAACGTGATCGACAAAAGATAGAGAAGCGCGATTCGCTTGTGGTCTGTGGTGAGCAACCACGACCACACTCCATACTCTTTGTTCAGGTAATTTTCGCGTTCAACGGGTTGTGGGATCGCGATCTGCATACTTATTGCACCTGGGTTCCATTCGGTTGATACCTAGCCTGCGCGCTTGCGCCTTCACCACGCGGAGCGACTGAACTGGCGCTGGTCTTGGCGCCGTCAGCAGGCTTGTTGGCGGAAATCGACTTGATGTAAGCGACCAACGCGTTGACCTGTTCTTCGGTAACGAGCCCTTGAAACGTCGGCATGATGGGCTGGAATCCCTTCACCCGTTTCGCTCCCGGATCGAGTATGCACTCGCGCAAGTAGTTTTCGTCGGCGGTGACGGTGCGGCCATCTTCGAGTTGTACCGGCTTGCCGAAAACCCCCTGCAGGTTCGGGCCGCGGCCTTGCGCGTCGGTGCGGTGGCAGGTCGCACAGCCCAGTTCGGCAAACATTTTTTCGCCACTGGCAGACAAAGGTCCGTTCGACCCGCCGTTGATCCAGGCTTCATACTGCGCTGGCTCCATCACGACAATTGAGCCGACCATGCCGGAGTGTTGCGTACCGCAATACTCCGCACAGAACAAGTGATAAACGCCGGGCTTGGTCGCGCGGAACCATTCCACCGTGTAACGGCCGGGCAGCACGTCCTGCTTGATGCGGAACGCGGGAATGTAAAAGCTGTGGATCACGTCCTGCGAAGTCATGATGAGTTTGACGTCGCGGCCCACCGGAACGTGCAACTCGTTAATTTCCCGCTGCCCCTCGGCGTGCTCCACCTTCCACATCCACTGTTTTGCCACCACATAAACTTCGGTGGCGTCGGCAGGCGGCGTGCGTTCTTTGAAGTAGACCACCGCACCCCAGGCGAAAATGACCATGAAGATGAGGAACGGGATCGCGCTCCATACGATTTCAAGCGCGTACGAGCCTTCGATCTGTTCAGCCCGGACTCCAGGCCGTTGCCGGAAGCGCGCGGCGAAAAAGACTACGAAGGAAAAGACTGCCAGGGCCATCATCCCGGTGACGACGAGCAGGAAAATATAGAGCGCATCCACGTGGTGCGCCAGCGTGGAAGCCTGCTCCGGCCATAATGGAAAATTATTGAGCATACCTTGTTTTTGCTGCCGTTTTCTTTGCCGTCTTCCTGACGACCGAGCGGTCGAGCCGCCACAGAATAAAAAACAATCCGCCGAGCAAAAGAATCGTGGCGGCGGCGGCGAGGCGCAGAATGTTCGCGACCATCGCGCCATACTTACCGGTCTGCGGATCGTAGTGATAGCAGTAGAGCAGCACCGCGTCGACCGCGTTTCCAATCTTGCCCTGCGAAGCCTCCACCAGTCCCATGCGCAAATCTTTCGGAGGAAAATCCACTCCGTAGAAGTAGCGGGAAATGCGGCCCTGCGGCGTCAGAACCATGATGGCGGTGGCGTGAGCGTACTGATTGCTCCTGGCGTCGTATTGATACTGGAATCCGACCGCCTTGGTTAGCGCGTCTATCGACTCAGCCTGGCCGGTGAGAAAATGCCAGCCCGCGGCGGCATTGGCGCGGCCGTAGCGCTTTACGTAATCAATTTTCTTGGCCGCAGCCATCTCCGGCGTCTCGCGCGGATCGAAGCTGACTGTCACTACATCGAACTCGTTGCCAACGTCGAATTTAATCAGCCTCATCGCGCTCGCAAGGCCGGCCAAAGCCTCGCCGCACAGCATGGTGCAGTTGTAATAAACCAGATTCAAGATGAGCGGCTTGCGGCCGAAATAGTCGCCGAGTTTCACGCTCTTTCCAGTTTCGTCGCGGAAAGGCAGATCAGGCGGCACCTGCGTATCGAGGTGCTGCTCGATGCCGACGTTCTGCAATCGTGGCGGCTTCGTATTCGCCGGCGGAGACATCATGCCACTATTGATCTGGGCTGCGGCGGAAGCGGCCAGCATAGCAACAGCCAGAGCAGCGACGGTGATCGAGTTGTTCGTCTTGAAACTCACTTCTTCTTACCTTTACCCGCAGTTTGCGTCTTGTTCGATTCCTTCTTGTTTTCGGGAGTAGCCGCAGCATCGCCGTTCGCATCCGGGGCGCGCACGGGAAGCCCGCGCTCCACGATCAAATCCATCGCTCGTTCGATGGGAATGTGGACTGTGCCCGCGTTTTCATCCACCCATCCGTAGGTGTAAAGCCTGTTCTGTTCGTTGGTGATGATTCCGTTCAACTGCCCGCGCTCGTCTTCTTCCAGCTTGGGATCGGGAAAAGTTGTCTGCGGATAACCGGGAGCAACATGACGCGTATCTGCGGGAGCGTTGGTGACCAGCGGACTCACCTGTGGCTGGCCTGATTTTTCCCGTTGGTCAAGATATGAATAGACTCCCCTCAGACCGAAGAGGCAAACGATAGTCGCCACCGCCAGCGCCAGCAGAAAATAGAGAATGTTCTTCGGCTGCAGATCCTGATGCTCGTAGCTGCCGTGGGCGGCGCTCCCGTGTTTGGCGTCGTGATTCATGTCCGGTTGCTTATGCATTCCTACTCGTGTGCCGGTTACAAAACTTCGTGGGCATCCTGGTCGTAGGCCGGAATTAGCGGCAACGAAGCCAGGTTGCGGAAAAAATACCAGAGCCAGATTCCGCCGATGCCGATGGGAACGACAATGTCGGCAACAGTTACGGTAATAGTCTTCGAAAAATTGGGCTCGATAATCCAGAACAGATCGACCCAGCGCATCAGCATCAGCCAGACGGCGAGCCACACCAGCTTTCGGATGTTGCGCTTGAACGGGCGCGAAAGCAGCAGGGCAAAGGGAATCACAAAGTGGAACAACACCAGGAACAGTCCCACCGACCCCCACCCGCCGTTCAACCGCCTCAGGTAAAAAGTGATCTCCGCGGGCAGATTACCGGCCCAGATGATGAGCCACTGCGAAAAATTGAAGTAGGCCCAGACCATGATGAAAACCAGCATCCATTTGCCGTGATCGTGGACGAAGTCGGGCTTCAACAGTTCCGACATGGGCTTGTAGTTATAAAGAATGCGCTCGACGACTACCGCAAAGCACATTGCCGACAACACTTCCCCGATGAGGATGATCAACCCAAAGATAGTCGAGATCCAACTGGGGTCAAGCGACATGACCCAGTCGATTGCCGCGAAAGAAATGGTGAAGCCGTAGAGAATCAGCCCGGGTCCGCTCACCGCTTTGAAGCGCCCGGAATTGTCGGGGGCATTGGCGCGGTCGGTCTCCTTCGACCATTTCGACAGCAGGAAGGAAAGCAGGTTCCACACCGCGAAATAAAATACCGCGCGAACGATGAAGCCGTTTACCGTGAGATAAGTCTGCGTGATCTTTTCGAGATGCTCCCGCAGATGCTTGTCCTCAATGTTAGAAAGCGGCTGCGCCCAAATGTAAAGGCGGCGAATGCCAAAAATGACAGGGATAAACAGCACCGCCAGCAGCGGCAGCGTACGCATGGCCGCGCCCAGGATGCGGCGAATTATGGTGCCCCAGCCGCCGCCGGTGAGATGGCGGATCATTAAAATCGCCATGGAGCCGAGCGCCACACCCAGCCAGCACATGAAGCCGAGCAGGTAGGCGCGAAAGAACTGGTCAGGACGCAGGAATGCCAGCACGCCGGAAATGGCGGCGAATATAACGCCGATCACTAGCGAGCGCTGCGAAATTTTCCGAACGACTTCGGGCGCCGTCAAATCGAGATGTGGAGTGGTAGCGGCGCTCATTTACTTCCCTCGACTGAAGTCGTTGCAGTATCGATGACCGGCAAGGTCGCTCCCGATCCGGGCTGGCCGCGGAAATGCGGCGGCTCGGAGGGGAATGCCTGGCCTGAAGGTACGTCCGCCTTCGTCGCATTCTGACTGAGCTGCAGCGCGCGGATGTAGGCCACGATGTTCCAGCGATCCTGCGGCGGAATCTGCGAAGCGTAGTCGGGCATGATGCCGAAGCCGTTTGTGATCACGTCGTAAAAATATCCCAGCGGAGCCTTCTGCAGCCGAGGGATGTGGTACGACGGCGGCTTGCGCGCGAACCCACGCGATGGAATGAAGCCGTTCCCATCGCCAACCATCGAGTGGCACGGCGAACAATAAATGTTGTAGCGCTCGCGTCCGCGCTCGACCGCTTCTTTGGTCACGGGAAACGGCATGTAGTCTCCGGCGCCGTTGCCGGCTTTGCCGGTATAGAAATATGCATCTTCGTGCAACTGGCCGCGGGCGACGGTGCCTTCTATCGGCGGGCGCTCGGAGCGCTGGTCGGCGAAAAAGTCGCTGCGCGAAAGTGGATTCTGGCGAGGCTGCACGTGCATGTCGATGCGGCAGGCAGAGAGGGCGACGATCGCCCACAG
>Ga0182024_10004643_pt1 | contig 31378 bp, 31 predicted proteins | sample P32metaG_FD_120480 | JGI IMG/M metagenome (GOLD analysis project Ga0182024, IMG submission 120480) | Permafrost microbial communities from Stordalen Mire, Sweden - P3-2 metaG (Illumina Assembly) | ecosystem: Environmental > Terrestrial > Soil > Wetlands > Permafrost | place: Sweden: Stordalen... | reverse complement strand
CTGTCCGCTGTTTTCAACTCCCGAACCCCCAAAGAGGGGTTGACAAGTGATAGGAGCGTCGCCGGGATGGTGGGTTACTCCGGCACTTTCTGGACAGTATGGCCCCCGATTCGCAGCTCGTCCTAGCGTCTACGGCATGGACGCGGATGAGACGCATGGGCTCGGCTACGAGCGGGTCGACGACGATCCCAATGTCTCGGTTCTCCTCGAAACGATGGAGGCCACCGGGCAGTGGGAAGCCTCCCTTCGACTTCGCGCATGGGAACGCGAGCAGCTGAACCTCACCCCTGGTCAGCGGCTCCTCGACGTCGGCTGCGGCCTGGGCGATGCAGCCCTCGCCCTGGCTGACGATCTCGGAAGCGATGGAGAGATAGTGGGCATTGACGCCTCGGCGGAGATGATCGCAGGTGCCAGATCGCGCGCGCACACAGCGAGGTGCCGAGTCCGATTCACCATCGGCGACGTCCTTGAGCTTGCCGAGCCGACCTGCACCTTCGACACCGCTCGATCCGAACGGACTCTGCAGTGGTTGACCGATCCCAAAGCAGCAGTCGCCGAGATGGCCCGCGTGCTACGACCAGGCGGCCTCCTGTCACTCATCGATACCGACTGGTCGACGTTCGAAATCGACGTCGGCGACGGCGACCTCGCCAAGCGAGTTCACGACGCCATGCAGATCGAGCGACGCCGACCGTCCAACATCGGGCGTCGGCTCGCAGATCTCGTCCACGACATCGGGTTTGAACTGGTGGATCAAACGACGGCCACACAGCATTGGACTGCTTGGAATCCCGACGAGTCACCTGCTCCCTACGGGTGCTTTTCGATGTCCAGTCTCGCCGAGGACCTCATTGATGCCGGACAACTGGGCGCCGACGACCGGGATCGGTTCGTGTCGACCATTCACTCGGCTGCACGCGAAGGCCGCTTCTCGATGGCTCTCACGATGTTCGGGATCGTAGCTATAGCAAGTCGGAGCGCGCCGTAGAGCTCTTCGATCGTTGGAGCTGGGTGCCCCCGACCGCCGGTTCAAGGCGTCTCATCCTATGGCTGGGGAGAACACACCACCGAGCCGAAAGGCACGGTCCTACGATCCAGTACACGCCCGCCAGGAACGGACACGGTCAATGTGACGCATTGCTTTCGCGCTAAGGAGAAGCCCCCGGCGTATTGGACAAAGCCAGTGACCGGGAGCCCGCATGACACGGGTCCCTGTACCTTGACCCGATCGGGTTCTGTCTGCAGATCGCCGACCGTAGTGGTCGTGGTCGATGGTATTTGACCGTAGACGATTGAAACGTGACCCTTCGCTCCTCTGGCGGACACGAGTAGTTCCGGGAATTGGGTCGGGCCGACGGTCATAGGCGACTTGATTCCCAGCGACCGAGACCCTCTGGTCTTCACAACCAAGCTCGGGTTCAGCTCACCGAATCGAACTGGTCCAACGATCACGTCGTAATGAGTATGGACGACCGCTTTCGGTGTCGACCCGCTGTAGATCATCTGCGAACACGCCGCGGTTGGTACGGCTCCTAATCCAAGAACCGGTGCTCCGGTGGCAGGAAGAGGGATAACAAGTGCCGCCATGGCGGAACCTGCGAGAGCACCGAGGAAGATTCCTCTAGGGCTGGTCAGCACAGACCTGATTCTCACACTGCGAGCCTATTGAAGGGAGCCGCGATCACAAGGTCTAGGGGTGCTCCAGTACGCCGGCTGTGGGTCAGCTCAGGCAGATCCAGGCCACCCGATATCCGGCAGTTGCGGATCGTCGGCCATATCGAGAGTTCGTACAGCTCCCAGCCCCATCGACCTGGACTAGATGTCGAGGTCGAGCCGCATGGCCACCTGGCCCTTGGGCGACAGTCCTCTTGCAAGGTCGTGCTCCCCTCTGGCCAGCATCTCGGGTCCCAGTTCCGCCTCATCCAGCACTCGAAAGCCGATGTGTTCGTAGAGCGGACCGTTCCATGGCACCTCATAGAAAGTCGCCAGGGTTACTGCCGGTCGTCCCGTCGAGCGCGCCCAGTCCTTGACCTGCTCGATGAGTGCTATCCCCAGCCGCTGTCCCTGGTAGTCGGGATGGACGCAGACGTGGAAGATGTGGGCGGCGTCGTCGAGGACACCTACGAGTATGTAGCCCACTACCTCGTCGTCGACCACAGTTACCCACGAGCGTCCTGCCCGCGCGTACTCGAGCAGCAACTCGATGGAGTCCGGGGGGTTGGCAGCAACCTGGTCATAGCCGATAGCGACAAACTGGCCTTGGGTGGCCAACTCGATGTGCTGGAGACGTAGTGCGTCCTCGGGGTGAGCCGGACGGATGGTGACACTGCTGTCATGCACGGGTTTCATGGTGGCACGTCAGAGCGACCTGGATGTGGCGACCGATATCGGATGGTTATGGGCCCCCGTACGCCGGGAACGAGGCATGGTCTGGTAGTTCGACAGTGCCGTGCCGGTAAGCAAGCCCCGCCCACCTGGCTAGCCGGTTGGGCGCGTGAATCGAAGCAGAACCTTCTCGCGGCTGTAGTAGTCCAACCACGCGAGGAGGTCCCTTCGATGGTCATGCCCGTGCCGATGCGCTGAGACTGGAACGAAACCGAGCTTTAGGTGAGCAACAGATGCGGAAAAGCCAGCGCCTTCGAAGGCCCCGGCGACCTCATCGAGACCGTAGAGCCGTGGCAGTCCTAGTTCGACTGCGTTTTCCGCGTGCCACGCCGACATCATGGGGCTGTTCTCGTGAACGCCCATGACTGCGAAGTACGACCCACCAGGCCGCATGGCATCAAAGAGACGGGCCGCGTGGGCCGTGAGGTCCTCTAACAAGTAAAGGACTTCATGGCTAAAGGCCACGTCGAAATCGCTCCATTTCTCCGGCACGGTGTCGGCAATTTCGAAAACAAGGGGTCTGCCGCTGGTGAGGCGGCGGGCATCAGTGACGGCGCCCGAAGCTGGGTCGTATCCGTAGCCCTCGGCGATCCCAGCGGCATCGACAAGTAGTCGCAGGAAGCCCCCACGGTTGCAGCCGGCGTCGAGCACCCGCTTTGCTCTCAGGTCGATGTCGATGGTGTCGAGCATCGCTTTCCAAATGAAACCGTGCTCATCTTGCATGGCCTCATCCTCGACGGCGCCACGCCAGTAGGAGGTGCTCATGTCCGCACCCTACGCCGACGTGACCCGAGGGTGCCCCCGTACGCCGGGACGGTGGGACACTTCGGCACATGTGGGCTACTTGGCTATATCCAGCGGCCCATCCTGGCCATCGTCGCGTCGCGCGACTTTCATCAGCATCTCAACTGACGCTGACGATGGCTCCCGCCTGTCCTCTCAGCCTGGTCAGCCACCACTTTGAGTGATCTCAACATCTCTTGTGGTGCGCGGTCCACACTCGTTGACCTTTTAGGTAGAGGACGACGTGCAAGGTCGGGTGATGGGGCGGGCTGAGGAGGACTTCGTACGGTTCGTAGAGACGACCGGACCGAGGCTCCATCGCGCCTTGGTGGCCAGGTTTGGCTGGGAGGATGGACGTGAGGCAGCCGCCGAAGCACTGGCCTTTGCGTGGGAACACCGGCTTGAGCTGGCTGAAATGGACAACCCGGTCGGTTATCTCTACCGGGTGGGGGCAAATCGATCTCGTAGTCGCCGCAAGACGAGGGTTCTGTTTCCCGAACCCGCGACACAAGAGCTCTGGTTCGAACCACAGCTAGGCCAAGGCCTAGCCGCCCTGCCTGAACGCCAGCGCGTTGCAGTGGTCCTCATCCACGGATATGGCTGGTCTTCCTCAGAGGTGGCAGACGTGACCGGGCTGAAACGCTCCACGGTCCAGACCCACCTCGAACGCGGTCTGGCCAGACTTCGCAAACACCTCAAGGTAAGGGGCCACGAACATGCTTGATCTTTCCGAGGAGATCCGCACCTTTGTCGAGGGTGGAATACGACCACTCAGTGCCGACGAGATCTTCACAAGAGCACACCAAACCGACGAAGGTCACCGGAGACCTAATCGACGCCGTGTTCTCGCCCCTCTGGTCGTCGCAGGCGTAGCCGCAGCTCTCATCGTCCTCGTGGTCTATCCGCAGTGGGATCCAGGCGGAGGTCCGCAGCGAGCGGCAGCATCGGAGCTGCTGCTCTTCGCGTCTCGGGCTAACGACGTTCCGAACCTCGGGCCAGGCCAATACCTGTACTCAGAAATGCAGACACAGGGTCCCTACGGCGGTGATCGTCTCGACTCGGGAGTTACGGTGCACGACTACCTAAGCGTCACCGACCAGACGTGGGTCAACGCTCGGGGCTACGGCCGCTTCGTCGTCACCACCCACGCGACCCCGCAGTTCTATTCAATGTCCGATCGACTCAAGTGGCTAAAGGCAGGGTCGCCTCTGCTTCCCATGTCGAGTCCTTCTTCCGGCCAGGTGGGAGTACGAACGGGCTCCATCGCTCCGCAGTTGGACCTCGCTCCAACGTCCAACTTCAACGTCACCGATCTGCCGACTACGACGGCTGCGTTGAAGCGCGCGCTGACCTCAGATCTGTTCAACACCGAGATTCCTATCGAGGTGTTGCAGTGCCATAGTTCCGACTGCCTCGTTGTCGTCAAGGCCGCAGCCATCTTGCAGGGGCCCGACATAGGTGTCACTCCAGCCCTACGCCGCGCGCTCTTTGAGGTGCTTGCTCATGTTCCAGGCGTAGTCAACGACGGCAAGGTAAAAGACCACGTGGGTGTTTCGGGCATCGAGCTCTCATACGTGGACCGAATCCCAGCACATGAGGAGGAGGTCGGCTGCGGACACGGTGTCGGTCCTGGCAACAGCAACAGCGTCACGGTCCACGTAGCTGCGTCATCTAACAGATTTTCGTTCGTCGTGGATCCAAACAGGACGCAAGTTATTCAGACCGAGCAGGATCCGAAGCCGAGGAATCAACCAATGCTGGAGAACCCGTGCTTCGAATCCTCACCGACGACGTACCAGTTTGATCCGCCGCACTGGGTGAGTGTCCAGTCCGAAGCAGTGGTGGCCTCAGACACGTCAACCACTTCGACCCATGCTTCATAATCTTCCATCCGCGACTGCCCCAGTACGCCGGACTGGGGAGTAGCTCACCGGCATGAGGTGGGACAGGTTGGACGACCGGAGTCAGGAATCCTCCGGATCGGAGTGCGCCCGCGTTGATCGCTCAGCCAGCTCACGAAACGTCGTTTCATCAACCTGTGAGGTGAAGGCTCGCTTAGGAATCATGAAGCATCCCGGACCCTTCCCGACCACGAGCAGATAGAGCTCGTTTCGCAGTTTCACGGCCGAGAACATCGGCCACCTCATCGTGGTGTCGTTGAGAGCCGTATGTCGGGAGATCCCCTCTTCTGTGATCTCCAATGTTCTCACCTCAAACTGCTTCTCTACTCGCTTCCAAATGCGCTTTGGTGTCACGGGAACAAATGCGAAGAAGATCAGCAGGACGACAAGGCCCAAGGTCAGCATCACAACCCAGGCGACCTTGTTGGCGGAGTCCAGTACCAAAACAGCTGCACCTGTAATGACCAAGCAGATACCAGCGACTGGAAGGCACCAGTTCTGCCAACGGTGGAGGGCCTGCCGGTAAAAGACTGGAACTACCTCGTCCTGAGTCAGCCGGTGCTCGGTCGTCTGGATATGGATCGTTGGCGAGCCACCTACCGTGGGATCGGGCATCGAGCGCCTCGCAGTTCAGGAATGACACCGACGCAGCGACCGTAGTCCGGGCAACCTGGGCTCTGTGCTCATCGATCCTCGCCGTGCCGAAGCCCCTGCCCCCGTTCCCCGGGAGAGTGGCACCCCTAGCGAGGTTACGACGGAGTCGGTAATGCTTCTCCCGTGGCAATCACTCACGTCGTCCTGTATCCCGACGACTGGGATGCGCTCGATGAGGCGACAAGAAGCGCATACACCGCCTCAGCGGTCGGGCAAGGCATTGAATTGAGGATCGCCTACCCCGCTACGACCAACCCCAACCAGGTGGTGACGGTCAGCGATGGCGACTTCACCGTTCTTGATGCGCCCTACTACTTCGGCCCAACCCAATGTGGTCGTCCGGCTTGGGAACACAAGCTCAGGGAGCTTCTTGGCCTCGACGACCCCTGCTTCCACTGAGCGTCCCTATCGCCGGTCAGGGTCAGACGGTGAACCAGCGGCAGTCAACCTCGGCCATGAGCGCCAGCATTGACATGCCTCGTCACCCGCATCGAGCTTGCAATGCGACCAGCCATCACAAATCTCGTCTGGCGGCCAATATGCGTGTCTTTCCTCCGAGTGGCCACAGACTGGGCAAGTCCCCCCGGATACCGGAAGCTCGGATGTCACCGGATCAGTAAACCGAACCAGTCAACCCTGCCCCAGTCGACCGGATTGGCGCCGTTACGCTTGATCGCATGGCGAGCCATGGCGATTTTAGACAAGTGGTCTCACCTCCATGGACGTCAGATGGACCGTGGACCATTCATTTGGCACCGCTCAGCAACAGGATGAAGCTCTGTGGCAGGCAGGGCTACATTCCCGACGAGGACACGATGGAAACGGTTGTTTGTGACAAGTGCCTGGCTTGGTCGGAGGACCGAGACTAGAACGTCCTTCGGCTAAGGATGCGGAGTGCCCCGATATCGCCGGCACTGTGGCACGATGTTCATGGGGAGCCAAGGACTCCGGATCGGCGCAACAGGACCTAGGCGCTCTGCTTCTCAAATCTCAGACTTGTTACGAGCGAAGCCCGATCTGGGCGGGGACCGATCAGGATTTAGAAGTACCAGCCAGAAGGAATCCACGGGACCGGGACGGCCATGCCGTCAACGAACAAGGATCCGCGTATCTGTGCCGTGAGACGCGCTTGATGGAGTACGTCGAACGCCCACTGCTGGGCAGCGGTGAGCCCGTGGATCCGGATTTGTCCCTCCGAGCCGGCGAGAAACCGCCACAGGAGGACGGCGGCTGTCTGCTCGTCAGTTGCTCCCAGCATGACCAGTCGGTCCGGGTGCCAAAGCACCCACCCTCGCCCAGGGTTGCCATCCACCACGTCAATGCGGCAACGCCCGTCACTCAGGGCGAACGCCACGTCCTCGGTACGCGAACGGCCCAACTGCACCTCCACCTCTGCCACCAATTCGAGATCACCCTCTTCGCCATGCCGACCGGGCAGCGACGGTGGAATGGCCCGGCGGTCGGGTTGGCCTCCCATCTCGGCCGCCGGGTGCATGGCCAGTCCGGCCAGGAAGTAGCGGCGCATGGCCCGGGGGTCGGACGAGGACTGGATCATGCGCTGGGTTGCGCCGGTGGCGTAGCCCACGGCCGCCTTGAGGAGCTGACCGCCCACTCCTCGGCCCTGGAACTCTGGGTGGACGAACAGCATGGACAACCCCCAGAAGCTCTCTCGTCGAACAGACTCGGCAACGCCCATCACCCGGCCTTCTGAGACCGCCACCCAAGATCCGGGCCCGTCGCGCTGCACGAATCGAGCATGCCCGACGCGGCTGGCCTCCAACTGGGCCTCGGTCGGTGAGGTGCGCTGCGGGCGCTGACTCGCCTCTGCCAGCGCGGCATCGGCGTCCTCGACCACGGCCATCGCCGCTTCGACGTCGGCGAGGGTCATGGGTCGCAGGTCCCACCCCGCAGCGTTGCCGGTCGCACCACGCGGGGATGTCACGCTATCCATGGTCCTCATGCTCGCACGCCGTCCACCTGGCCCGCCTCGCGTCTAGCCCAAGACTTGCCGACGGGCTACCTCGGTCATATGGCTACAACGACGGAGATCGGTGAAGGGTGTGCCCCCTATCGCCGGGAGCGGGACGTTATCTGGCGCGCTCTCGTCTGCGGCCAACATCCGCAGGACGAGCGGAATGCCCGAGAGACGCATCGATCGGAAAGCCGCCTAACTGGGGCTGAGGTTAGAACCTGAAGCGAGTCAGCCCACCCGGCTCAGTGCCCAGGGTCACGGTCACCGAATGTGGCTTGATTCGATAGACGTTCCACGGGGGTGGTCCCTGCGACGGCGCATTGAACGGGGCGGTGATACCGGTCCGGGTCTCATCGAGTTCGGCGGGCCACCCCTGGTCCGACCAGGCCCTGGCAAGGCGCGTGAGTGTGGCCGGGTCGGTCTCCCGCTCTGCTTCACCTTCGGCGACGACGTCTGCATCGAGGATCGACACCGCTATCGAGCAGCGCGAATCGCGGGAGACGTTGCGGCACTTCCGGGTACGCGATCCGGTCTGGAACCAGAAGCTTCCGTCCTGCCAGAGCGCACCGACCGCAGTCACGTGGGGGCTCCCGTCCTCGTTCACCGTCGAGAGCCACGTCGTGCGAGCATTATGGGCATCTGGAGCCGACGGCGATCCGGCGTCGAGCTTTTCGAGGACGTTCACCCAGTTCACTGGGGGCAGCCCGTCCGCTGCACCTAAGTTGATGATGTCCACTACGTCTCCCTTTTCATAATCCGACGCTCCTCCTCACGGCCGCCGATTCTACGTACGCGCCGGTTGACAAGGTGTCCCAGTTAGCCGGGATTGGGTGCCACGGACGCGACGAATCCCGGCTTCGATGGGCCGAGAGTTTCGCTTGCGTGGTTAGGGTTATCGCATGAACGATGAACAGCTGGGGCAAGTCATAGACCTACTTGAAGCAGCCAACTTGGAGTTGATCACTCTTGGTGAGCGGATTCCCGATGATGATGAGTCGAACACACGACAGCACTACAACAACGCATCGGCTCAGGTGAAGGAAGCGCTTGGCATCCTCAACTCATAGGAGGTGCCCCGCACGCCGGAACGGTGGGATGCCTCGGCACGTCGAGTGCAGGGGGCGCGGCTTCTCTTCCTGTCTCAGCGGGACGGCGGATGGATCAGGTCTTTGAGCAGATCGTCTTGGTCCGCAGCCGTGAGGGCGTTCCCGACGAACCAGGCATCCAGGTCAACCACAACCTCGTCGCCCTCATCGACTCCGGCTTCTTGAATGGTTAACCCAATGAGAGCCAGGCTTGCCCCTCTATCCCGAACGGCAGATTGCTCTGGGCTTTCCGGTGAGGGGAGGGCTCCGCCTGAGTCGTCACGTTCCCAGCTTTCAACTGCTGCCACGGCCAAGAGCTTTGGGATCCGCACGGTAACTGTTCGGCGTTGCGAATACAGGGAACGCCCGATCTGTGAGAGAACGTGCCCATCATCGGTCCACTGCGTGTAGTCGTCATCGATCGACATTTCACCAGTCTCGCATCGCAGTTGGGCTGTCCCCGTACGACGGGAGGGTGACATGGCGTTTGCGAGTCAAAGCTCCGCGCACACGGCGCGTTTACGATCCGACCCGTGACAGATCCAAGCCGCCATGTCACCTTTGAGGCCGCATTCAACTGCCGAGACCTGGGCGGGTACAAAGCGGACGATGGCCGATTCGTCCGCTGGGGTGTTGCCTACAGATCAGGATCGCTGCATCGACTAACGATCGCAGACCTTGAGTCCGCCAATCGGATTGGCTTTCGCACAGTGATAGATCTGCGATCCAGCGCCGAGCTCGAGCGTTCTGGTCGGTTTCGGGGAATCGATGTTGCGTTCCATCACGCACCACTCTTCGAGGAGGACTTCCTACCCCTTCAAGTGGGCCGAGCCTGACGACCCAGAACCTCCGCTCGGGGAGGACTATGTGGCCATCGCGGAGAACGGAGCCAGAGCGTTGGCCACTGCCCTGGGCGTCATCGCTGAGGGTGAACACCCCGTGGTCTTCCACTGCGCGGCAGGAAAAGACCGAACCGGAATCCTCGCCGGATTGCTGCTCTCAGCGTTGGGGGTCTCTGACGAGACCATCATGGAGGACTACGAGCTCACCAACCGTTCTCTGGCCGATCACCTTTCCTGGGCCAAGGTCAACGACCCTGAAGAAGCAGCCGAGATTGCTGCACGTCCCACGTGGTTGCTGCGGTCGTCAGGACCCGTGATGAAGGCGTTCCTTGAAAGCCTCCGCAGAAGGCACGGCTCGATCGAGGGCTACCTGCATGGGCTCGGCGTGAAAGGCGAAACGCTAGACGCTCTTCGAGTGCGACTGCTTGAAGCGTAAATCGGAGAAGGGGTGCCCCCGAGCGCCTGTGGCGGTTCGAGGAGACATGATTCGGCAGCTATGAGGTCGGGCTACTGGCGATAACGAATCCCTGGAAGGTGGTTTCGTTTTCCAGGTCAGGTGCTCTGAGAACCGTGGAGTAGATCTTGAAACCTATGTCCTCCAGGCGATCGGCAACGTCTTGCACACTGTGCCTGTAGCTGGTGAGCGGCAGGTGTGTACCGTGCGCATTTGTACGGTGTACCGGCTCATCCTCCGCCTGAAAAGCCAGGAGTAGGTAACCCCCCGGCATCAAGACCCTTGCCAATTCGCCGAAGGCGTCGGCGAGGCTATCCGGAGGTGTGTAGATGATCGAGTACCAGCACACGGCACCGGCGATCACTCCCGTTTCGAATGGAAGTGCATCGAGCTGACCCTCTTCGAACTTGATGTGCGGATGTGCGCTCCTAGCGACGGTGAGCATCGCCTGCGATATATCCACGCCTACGACATCGAGACCACGTTCTGCCATGAAGGCTGCCGCTCGGCCCGGCCCGCACCCAATATCGGCGACCCGATCAATGGTTTGCCTCTTGACTAGCTCGACGAAGGCCACGAGCAGCGATTGGTCAATCGGGCCTTCTGTCGCAGAGCTGATCTCAGTGCCCACGAACTGGACATACCTCGGTGCCGTCATGTCGTAGACCGCTCGGGCGGTTGCTACATGGTCCTCACCGGCCATGCTCCAAGGCTACGACCTCGATGTCACGACTGAGAGACGATTGCCTGCCCCCGAACTCGCTGCCGGACCTGGGCGCACCCTGCGGCACCACAGGGATCGCTCTCGCACGCCCTGGTTCAGAGTCAAGCTCCCGCGTACCCCCGATCGCCGGGCATAGATTGCACTTTGACTCCGGCGGCAGTGAGGAACTGGCGGATCTGGGAGGCATGTTCAAGGACGTGCAGCGGCATGCGGCCGACAATCACTCCGTAGAGCATGCCGTGGTATCGATGGGCGGCAGGGAGTGGCCGAGCGGCCACGTCCTCGGTGAGCGCATCGAGTATTGCGCGCACCCTCCCACGGCAGTAGTCGATGTAACCGAGCAGTTCGGCCTTGGTGAACTTGCGGTTCGGAAATGCGTAGGTGTTCTCGTCAAAGGGTTGCGGCGGTTCCCACGGCTCGAACTCGGCGCTGAGGTCGTAGTCGAGGGTCGACAGAGCGTGGTAAGCCAGGAACCAGGGGGCCGAGCCGTGCAATCCGCCATCCGGCATCGGACATGTGGGCGCCTCGTCCGGCCACAGGTCCGTCTCCCACAGTTCGGCAGGACAATCCGTCAGCGCCGCCTCTATCAGCCGCAGCGCCTCCTCGAAATTGCTGGCCATGCTCTGCACAAACGGGTTCACCACGCCTTACGTAATAGCGCATTCGACCGATCCGGGGCGGCGGCTGACTGTGCCACAACGCGGCGTCCGTCGTCGTGCTGAGGGTATCCCCGTACGCCGGAACGGGGTCACACTTCTTGGTAAGGAATTAGCGGTGCGCTTGCTGCCGCGAGCGCCCGAGTGCAGGCGGTTCTGGCTCGGTCACGCATCTCCCAGCAACATCATCAACACGAGCGGATCGAAGGGGGATTCGAGGAATCCGTAGTGAGTGTAGAACCTCTTCGCCTCGTCATCCTTGGCATGGATCAGGAGTACCCGCACCCCGACCGACTCGGCAACCTCGAATGCTTTGAGCATGAAGTGCTTCAGGAGTGCCGCCCCGAGACCGCGACGGTTGTGTTTTGAATCGACCGCCATGCGGGCCAACAGGATGGCCGGCATCTCGTCGGGCTGGTTGCGCCGCATGCGCTTCGGAGTCGACGATCTGAGAATCGATGCTGTCGCCGACGCGTAGCAGGCGACGACATCGTGCGATCCCGCCTCAACAACGACCCACGTACGACTCTTTCCACTGGCTTGATTGTTAAGTGCATGGCGGATCAACCACTGATTGAGAGCCGGCTTGCCACAGTCGAACCCCTCAAAGACATGGTCGCCGGCCAGCAATTCCGGACCGACGTAGGCCACTACGCAGGTTGCTCGAGCACCGAAAGATTGGAGAGCAACTTGACCATTGCGGCCGGGATTGCCGGCGGAGCCGCCAGCAGCTCCTGCAGCTGAGCCCACTCGGCGTCGTCGACGACGAACACGCGCCGATCGGCCAGTTCGGTCTCAGCCGCCTCGACCGCATGGCGCAACACGAAGTCATTGGCCGACTCGCCCCGAGCCTCAGCGGCCCGGCGCAAGACAGCATCCTGTTCGGGGGTGAGCCTCAGGCTCAGTCGTTCGGTCTTGGACGCCATACAAGAAGTGTACGTCGTATGACGTACAAAGTCATCCCCCATCCGAGCTCCGGACCGGCAGGGCCAGTCGAGGCCGGCGCAGCCGCGCGGAGGGGAAGGCTTGACGGGCCCGGGCGGATCCGATGGTCACCATGGCTCCGGCCGCCCGATGGGCGGCCTACCTGCGGCTTTACCCCTTCCGAAGACGGTTGTCGCAACCGTGCGACAAACACTGGCCCATGCCCGATGACCTCGATTTCCGCAGCGACAAGAGCGACAGCGCCGAGGGCGGCCGGGTGGCCGTGTGCCGCTGGGCCGGGTACCACCACAACCTCGATGAGGACATCGTGGCTCAGGCATTCTCGAGCCCTGCGCAGAGCATGGAGGAACTCGATCCCAAGATCCCTGACGCCTTGGCCGCGGACGCCCTCGAGCGTTCGGAGCTCATCGGCTTCTGGGTGGCCTGGCACCTCGCCGGCGGGTTCGACAATCTCGAGCGAGGCGGCTGGCACCGAGCGACGACCTTCTGCAAGATTCGCCGCTTCCGGGCCGCCTACGGCGCCCACCCCGACGAGTTCGTCTTCCCCTGGATGGAACTCGACCTCGACACAGCGTGGTCCGAGCAGATCTCCCGACAGCTCGAAGCGGCACGCAGCCGCCAGCGCACTCGGGCGCAGGTTCGCAAGCTCGTTGCGAGCCTTACCAACGAAGCCCCGGCGCTGCCGGGGGCTTCGTTATCTTCTGAAATGCTGCTGTCGTCAGAACTGCTCAGAGCTTGAAAGGACCAAGGTTCTTCACGACGATCGCCTTGGTCGCGGTGTTCTTGTAGATGCACGCAGACCCGCTGATAGCTCCGCCCTTCATCTGCAGTGCAGTGCCGCCGGTTACCGAGCCGGTCGCTGAGTACTCGCCAAGGGACGTGTAACCTTTGATTGCCACGCACTTGCTCGTCGTGTCCTTCGCGTATTTGAAGGCCAGCAACGAACTCTTTCCGCTGGTCCACTTCAGAGTCTTCGTGCTGCTGGTGTATGTCCCCTTTGCCGGAGGCGTACCAGCATTCGAGGCGTTCGCAGCGGTGCCGGTGCAACCGGAGAAGGCCAGGCTCGAAGGACTTCCGAAGAGCGTCGTGCAAGACACGGTCTCCGGTGTGACGGCTGATGCCACGCCCGCCGGGATGGCAACCGCCGCGAGCGACGCAGACCCGGCCAGGGCACAGATCAAGAGTCGGGTTGGAAGTTGAGGTGTGTGACGCATGTAGTTCCCCCCTTGGGACTCGTTCAGTGAAACCATCTGACTTCACGGACAAGAGCCCCTTCCAAAACGAAACAAGCCCTCTTCCGTTACAAGTTACCAGGAGGCGATCCGCATCGCATTGCTGTCGAGTCGTTCATCCTGCCCTGCCGAAGTCGCGCCTTCACCGACATTGGGGTGTGTCTCCACGCCATTCCTGACGATCGGCCCGGGTGAGCCGGGCGAACCGATCGATGCGATGATGCCCTCGAAATCCTGTCATTCAGGTGAGGGGGAGTTGGGACAGATACCGTCGTCCCGCGCTGCGTGCAGCGAGGAACGGGAGGTTTGTCGTGGGCGGGAAGTCACGTGCGTCGGCGTCTAGTTCGTAGAGGTAGACCCGCCGATCGCTCTCTGAGCATCTCCATATTGCTGTAGCAAACGAATGGCCGCACCCTCTTCAGCGCTTCATCTATGAGGTCGAGGGGGTAGATGATCCGGACGAGGATGCCGGGCTCAATCCCTCCGGAGCCGTCTTCGTGACCTACCCGAGAGCGAACATCATCGGGTGCTTCTACGCGCCTGATGATAGTGAAGGGTAGAAAAACGGGAGAAGCTGACCACTATCCACAACGTACGCACCGTCATTTACCTCGGGTTTTGTTGGTGTCGGAGGGGCGTTTGGCTTACCTAGTACACCGGCACTCCTGAGAGGCCGAATCCAGCTCAGAGCCGCGTAGGGCTGACCTCGTAATCCAACCAGGGCCGTTTGGCGGAGTTGCAGGTCTGGTGGGCGGCGCGGAGATAGCTCACAACGTCCTGACCGTTTCGCGAGAGCGGCACAATTTGATCTACAGTCCCCCGCCACCGATACTCCGCGGCTGGACGGATTGCCCTGCCGTCAGGACACCGGCAGTCAGGCACTTGGCACTCCCAGCCGTCACGCTCCAAGATGTCGGTGGTGGTCCATTCCTCACGGTAGGCGCCCTCTTGAAGTGCTCGTCGCCGTTGCTGGGCGTCTCTCTTGATCTTCCGCACTCGATCGGGATTAGTGGCGTTCCAGCGTCCCACTGCCTCTTTGGCACTCTCCCGATTTCCCGCAGCCCACCGGCGACTGATCTTCGCCTTACGGTCGCGATTCGCCTCCTGCCAGATTCTGGCTCGCTCGATCGCGGCTTCGCGGTTGGCGAAATATCGCGCGTGGTCATAGTCAGCCACGCAGGTCTTACAGGTACGGACCACCCCATCCTTCGTCCGCCGACCTAACGGCCAATGTAGAGGCGTTCTCCGGCCGAGGGCGCCGCTGTCGCCGACCGTTATGCCAGGATGCCCGTCGTGCGCCTGAAATGAAACGGGTGGGGCTGAGTCCAGCGGTGACGGGCGTCCCCGAAAGGGTGAGAGGAAGCCCAAGCGGTGCGCAAGGTGCAGTACGCGAAGCATCCCATCGGTACGGCGACGACAAGAGCTGGACGGTCGGTGCGGCGGTCGTTCAAGTAGGCAGGCGTTGGACCAATAGCCCCTAGCCTACGGGTGATTCGCCACCTGGACCCACTCCCGCCAGGCCACCAGACGGAATCCCATGGCCCCATCCGCCTAGTGGTAGGTGAACTCGTCACCGGCGTCGTTGGCCTGGCTGGTGCCCCCCGGGGTGGTGACGAACAGGTTGAAGACGTTGACTTTGGACCCGCCGCCCGTGACGGCGGTGATCTCGGTCGGAGAGACGACCGTGACATTGGTGGCAGCAATGGCCCCCACCGTGCCGGTGCCCTGGCCGATCACGACGGTGGCGCCGCTGACGAACCCGGTCCCGGTGATGGTGATGGCAGTGCCCCCTGAGGTTGGGCCCGAGTTAGGGCTCACGGCCGAAACGGTGGGAACGGGGTCATAGGTGAAGTACGAACCCGAGGTCAGCGCGCTGGTGCCCCCGGCGGTGGTGACATTCAGTCTGAATCGGCCGCTGCTGTGCACGGCGCCCGTGACGGCAGTGATCTCGGTGGGAGATTTGACTGTGACGTTGGTGGCGGCGACCGCCGGGTAGATGCCCTGGCCGATCGTCACGGTGGCGCCCGAAACGAAGCCGGTCCCGGTGATGGTGATCGGGGTGCCACCCTTGGTCGGCCCCGCAGTCGGGCTGACTGCTGAGACGGTGGGGACCGGATCGTAGGAGAAGGAGTCGTGGGGACTCACGGCACTGGTGTTGCCCGCCGGCGTGGTCACGGAGAGATTCCACGTCCCAGCCATGGCCCCTCCTCCTGTATCAGCGGTGATCTCGCTCGGAGATACGACCACGACGTTGGTCGCTGCGATCGCCGGTTGGGCGCCCTGGCCGATCTTCACGGTGCTACCCGGTGCGAACCCGGCCCCCGTGATCGTGATGGGGGTGCCACCGTTGGTCGGACCGGCGTTGGGGCTCACGTTTAGGACGGTGGGGAGCGAGACGATCTCCACTTCGGAACCGCACGTCGTCGACGCCATGTTGTTAATGTTCCCCGAGAACGACGCCCCCCACCAGTAGCTCCCGTGGTCTGGGAACGATACCGGGTTCGACGCCGGAAGGGCGCCGGGGGTAGTGATGGTCTGTGGTGCGCCCGTGCTCACCACCCCAATGCATACCGCGGTGTCGTACACGTCGTAGGTGACGGTCCCCGTCGCCGTCGAAGCGTTGGTCCCCGACAAGGTGGCCTGATCGGTCACCGCGGTGTCCACTGGGACCGAGATACTTGTACCCGATTCCCCCCCGCCAGATAGGGACGTGGTGGTACACGACTGGTAGACGAGGGCACCAGCGGTGGTGTACTCGCCTACCGAAGATGCATCGCTAACGAACAGATGGGAGTCGGATACGGCGATGCCGTTCGGACTGCTCAACCCGGTGATCAGCGAGGCATTCACCGTGGCGCCGGCGGTTGTGTACTCGCCCACTGAGTTCCCCAAGGCGTTGGCGACGAAGATGTCGGAGCCAGACACGGCGATGCCGTGGGGACCGTTCAACCCGGAGATCAGTGACGCGTTGACCGTGGCGCCGGAGGTGGTGTACTCGCCCACAGAGTTCCCTGAGGCGTTGGTGACAAAGATGTCGGAGCCGGACACGGCGATCCAACTGGGGTCGCTCAACCCGGTGATCAGCGAGGCGTTCACCGTGGCGCCGGAGGTGGTGTACTCGCCGACCGAGTTCCCGTCGCTGTTGACGATGAAGATGTCGGAGCCAGACACGGCGATGCCACCTGGACTATTTAACCCAGTGATCAGCGAGGCGTTGACCGTAGCGCCGGCGGTTGTGTACTCGCCCACCGAGTTTCCGTTGGCGTTGACGACGAACAGGTCGGTGCCGGACAGGGCGATCGAGTAGGGCTTGATTCCGGTGATCAGTGAGGGATTCACCCTGGCGGCGGCGGTGGTGTACTCGCCCACCGAGTTCCCGTCGAAGTTGGCGAGGAACAGGTCGCTGCCGGACACGGCGATCCCTTCGACGCCGGGCAATCCGCTGATCAAGTTGGCGTTGACCGTGGCGCCGGCGGTGGTGTACTTGCCTACCGAGTTCCCGCTGTTGTTAGTGACGAAGATGTCGGAGCCCGACACGGCGATCCAACTGGGGTCGTTCAATCCGGTGACCAGGTTGGCGTTGACCGTGGCGCCGGAGGTGGTGTACTCGCCTACCGAGTTCGCGCTGAAGTTAGTGACGAAGATGTCGGAGCCGGACACGGCGATTCCGTAGGGACCGTTCAACCCGGAGATCAGGTTGGCGTTGACCGTGGCGCCGGAGGTGGTGTATTCGCCCACCGTATTCCCATCGATGTTGGCGACGAAGATGTCGGAGCCGGACACGGCGATTCCGTAGGGACCGTTCAACCCGGAGATCAGGTTGGTGTTGACCGTGGCGCCGGAGGTGGTGTACTCGCCCACCAGATTGTCCTCGCCGTCGCCGACGAAGATGTCGGAGCCGGACACAGCGATTCCGGTGGGACCGTCCGCCGAGAACAGCGAGGCATTCACCGTGGCGCCGGCGGTTGTGTACTCGCCCACCGAGTTCCCGTCGGTGACGAAGATGTCGGAGCCGGACACAGCGATTCCGATGGGGTCGCTCAACCCGGTGATCAGGTTGGCGTTCACCGTGGCGCCGGAGGTGGTGTACTCGCCCACAGAGTTCCCTGAGGCGTTAGTGACGAAGATGTCGGAGCCAGACACGGCGATCCCGGCGGGACCGTCCAACCCGGATAGCATTGTGGCGAGGGTGCCGTTCCCACATGAGGGGACGCTGGCGGCTTGCGCCGCCCCGGCTGCCTCGGCCCCGGTCGCGGCAGTGACCGCGAGGACGGTCGAGAGGAGAACGAGAAGGCTTGCCGCAGCGGCACGCAGCCCGAGCCAAGTCCGCGTGACGTTGGCCACTTCCCCCATGACGTGCCTCTTTTCTTCTCAGCGACCCGCGAAACCTTGCCGAGCCGGTGTTCACGAGAATGATTTGAAACGGATGCTACTTGGAGTGGTAATCGTCTGCTCATGAGGGTCCACCGCGATGGAAACGACACGCTCCAACGGACTGTCGCGCGAACTAGTTGTAATGACCAGGCAGGTTGTCGACTCTGCTGATCGGGGGCTGGCCTCCGAGAGCGCTGTGGCTGCGGTGGTGATTGTAGAGATGCAAAAAGACGGCAAAGGCATCTCTGCGCTCCTTTTCTGAGGTGTAGAGCTTCACGTAGGCCCACTCCTCGAGCATCGTGCGGTTGAACCGTTCAACCTTTCCGTTGGTCTGGGGTCTGTAGGGCCTGGTCTTGCGGTGCTTGATGTCACGGAGGGCCTGGTCGAAGAGCTTGCTCTTGTAGCACGAGCCATTGTCGGTCAACACCTCTTGGACCTCGACGCCATGCCCGGCGAACCAGTGCTGGGCTCGTTGCCAAAACGCCGCCGCGGACTCTTTGCGCTCATCGCCGAGGATCTCGGAATAGGCCAGGCGGCTGTGGTCGTCCACCGCGGAGTGGATGTAGCCATAGCCCGTCGTGTGAACACGGTGGCCTCCTTAGTCAGGGTTGTTCTTCTTGCCCTTTGGACCCAGGAGCTTCCAGCCACCCCCGTCGGGAATCGTGCCGAACTTTTTGATGTCGACATGGACGAGCGAGCCTGGCTGGTCTCGGAAGCTGCAAGAAGGGCTCACGGCGACTCACCTAAACAAGCTCTATCGCAAGATGGAGAAATCCGGACTGTCGCCGCGGACCGTGAGGTATATCCACACCATCATCAGCCGCGCCCTTCGCGACGCCAAGAAGCAGAGGCTCGTTAAGGTCAACGTCGCTTCCGAAGCCGACCCGCCCACGGCAAAGGTGGCAGACGAAGCAAATCCCGAAATGCAGACGTGGGCGGCAGAGGATCTGTTTCGCTTTCTAGAGTTCACCAAGGGCGACCGCTACGAACCAGCCTGGACATTCCTAGCGACCACAGGAATGCGGCGTGGCGAGGCGCTGGGTCTTCGCTGGACAGACCTGGATCTTGAAGCCAAGCGGCCCACGGCGACGATACGGCGGGCTGCCATTGCTATCAGTCATCGCCGCGAGAAAGGCAAGACAAAGACAGGTAAGTCCCGGCTGATCGAACTGGACGCACGGACCGTCGATGCCCTCAAGTCTTGGAAGGCGCGTCAGGGCGAAGAGCGGTTGATGGTCGGACCTGGGTACAAGAACGACGAGAAGCTCATCTTCACATTGCCATCTGGGATCGGTTATCACCCTGAGCGGTTCTCACGGGAGTTTGAACGCAAGCAGGCGACCTACAACCGACTACACCCCACCACTCCCCTGCCCAGACTGCGGCTGCACGACCTTCGGCACACCTGGGCGACCCTGGCCCTGCAAGCGGGCATTCATCCGAAGATCGTGTCGGAGAGGCTTGGCCACACAAAGATCGCCATAACCCTCGATCTGTACTCGCACGTAATACCTGGGATGCAGTCTGAGGCAGCAGAGCAGGTGTCGGCGATGATCTTCGGTGCGTAGCGGTGCTGTTCCACTCCACAACGAAGCATCTTGCTGACCAGACATCAGTGCTGCCTAGGTGCAAAACGGACGAAGAGTCCATGATCTCCCTCAAAGGCTTGGACGAGGACCAGGCGATAGCGATGGGGATCTATGACAACGGGCTCGTGTACGTCTACGAGCTGGAGACGGAAGACCTAAGCGCTCACCTGCGCATCGCCGTGGATTGCAACTGGCCCGATCGCGAGAGGCGCCGAATCTACGAGGTCGACGGGATCGGCAAGCGAGAGCGGGATACCGGATTCAACGCGCCGGAAAACTTCTGGACTTACCCCGAGGCAACCGTCATTCGATGCTTCCATCACCCCGAGAGGTAGAAAATAGCGGTAGAAAATCGGCGCCCCTCAGAAGAAATACCATCTGAACAGGGAGTTGATTGGTGTCGGAGGGGGGACTTGAACCCCCACGCCCTTGCGGGCACCAGCCCCTCAAGCTGGCGCGTCTGCCTATTCCGCCACTCCGACGAGCCTGCAATGGGAAAGCAGCGTCCGGAGATCGTAGCGCGTGGCCATAGGCCCTCTTCCGGGCCCCGGCAGCTCCGACCGGGAGCCAGGAAGGCCGAAAAATGGCCCGGCCGAGCTCCCTCGGCTCCCCTACTGCCCCGGCAGCGACGGCGTGGTGTTGCTGGTCGACTCCGGTGCCCGGACCGCCCACAGCTGCGCGAACCACAGGAGGCTGGTGCTCCGGGGCATGGCGTTGACGCCGCCGATCGTCCGGCTCCAGACCAGCACCGTCGGCTCCGCGAACAGCGGGAGCGAGACCATGTCGTCCCACAGTTGTGTGTCCGCCTGCGTGTAGAAGCCCATGCCCGTGTTCGGGTTGAGTTGCTGCGAGGCCATCACCACCAGCGAGTCGAACTGGCTGTTCGAGAAGTTCGTCCAGTTCTGCGACCCGTTCTTCCCCGGCGGGCCCAGCAGCATGGTGTACCACGCCATGGTCTGGCTCATGTAGGGCGTGAAGGTCACCGGGAGCACCGCCAGGTCGGCGAAGCCGCTCGCCAGCACCTGGCCCGTCTGGGCCGCACCGGCGACGGGGAGCAGGGTCGTGTCCAGGCCCGCCGCCTGCAGCTCGGCCCGGATCGTCGGAGCGGCCGCCGTCGCCCAAGGGTCGCTCGAGTCGTACACCATGTGCAGCTGGAAGGGCTCCCCGAAGGGCGAGTGGTAGTAGGGGTCGCCCGGCGTGCGCTCCAGGCCGGTCGCCGTGATGAACGCGGCCGCCTGGGCCGGGACGGGTGTCACCGGGAAGTTGACGCTGCCACCGGCGCCGACCTTGGTCGTCGACGTCGACGACGACGGTGCCGGGACCGTCGTGGTCGGGGAGCCCGTCAGGGCCGGCTTGTAATTCTGTTGACCCTGCACCACGAGATGGCTGTTGGCCGGCATGATCGCCGGGGAGGCCCAACTGACCTGTTGGTTGACCAGGTCCTGGCGATTGATCGTCAGGGCGATGGCCACCCGGAGGTCGGGCGAGAGGTCCGAGGCGATCGAGCTCGCCATGTCGAGTTGGAGCAGGGTCGCCGATGTGTCCACCTCGCTCTGCGCCCCCGGGAGCCCGGTCATCTGGGTCAGGAACGACTGCGTCACCGTGGTGGGCGCCGCCACCTGCACGTAGCCCGAGGCCATCCACTGCGCCAGCTGCGCCGTCGAGGAAGCGATGTGCACGGTGATCGACTTGGCGTTGGCCGGCGTCCCCCACCACTTGGGGTTCTGCACCAGGGTGATCGCCTGGGGTGTCACCGCGCCGAGCATGAACGGCCCGCCGGACAGGTCGATCGCCGGGTCGACGGTGGTGCAGGCCGGGTTCCACCCGACCTTCTCCATCACGTGGGCCGGCACCAGGTTGGCGAACAGCATCTCCCAGTCGGCAAAGGGGGTCTTGAACTTCACCGTGACCGTGCGCCCGCCGTTCGAACCCGTCACCGAGGCAATGTCGCGGTAGCCGGCAATGGTGGCCACGTCGGGTGACGAGACGAGCGGGTCGCCCTTCTGCTCGTCCCAGGCGTACTTGAAGTCCGCCGCCGTGATCGGCACACCGTCGGACCACACCGCCTTGGGGTTGAGGGTGTAGATGATCGTCTCGGGGTTGGTGTTCACCACCTCGGACGAGATGGTCAGGTCCGAGTTGGGCGACGGGCTCCCCGCGCTGTCCACCACGTAGGGGCTGGGCAACACCCCGGCCAGCACGGTCTGCGTGCCCGGCGTGTCCCCGCCCGGCGTGTTGGGGTTGCAGCCCGTCGGGCTCTCGGTCATGCCGAACGAGATCGCGCCACCGGCCACGCCGACGTACGTGACGGTGGTCCCGCCACCACCACCGGCGCTTCCGCACGCAGAAGCCAACAGGGCCAGCAGCACTGTGCTCGTCCCGACCAGCCACGGCCAGCGCCGGGGGCGTCGGCCCCGGCCTGTCACTGCAGTCGGAGATCCAAGACGACGGTCGTCAGCGCGAAGACGATGGCCACGGTGACCGTGATGCGGTCCAGGTTCCGCTCCACCACCGTCGAGCCCTGCGCTGCCGCGCCCACGCTGCCACCGAACATGTCGGAGAGGCCGCCGCCCTTCCCGCTGTGCATCAGGATCAGGAAGATCAGTCCGAGCGCGGCCAGCACCTCAATGACGATGTAGATCCAGGTGACAGTGTCCAAGGTTGCCAGCACGGCGGAGCCTCCAACTCGCGTCCGAACGGCCCGTTCGGCCTAGGAACGGTAGCAGGCGGCGGTGGCCCGAATGATGTCGGTGAAGGCCGCCGCCTCCAGGCTGGCACCCCCCACCAGCAGGCCGTCCACGTCCGGCTCCGCCATCAGATCGGCCGCGTTCTCGGCGTTCACCGAGCCCCCGTACTGGATCCGGGCACTGGCCGCCGCCTCGTCCCCGCCCACCTTGGCCACCAGCGAGCGGATGAAGACGCAGGCGTCCTCGGCGTCCATCGCCGTGGCCGCCTTGCCGGTGCCGATGGCCCAGATGGGCTCGTAGGCCAGCACCAGGCCGGCCACGACCTCGGCGGCCAGCCCCGAGAGGGCGGCGAGCACCTGCTCCTCCAGGACGCTCTCCGTCTGGCTGGCGTCGCGCTGCTCCTCGGATTCCCCGATGCACAGCACCGGCGTCATGCCGTTGCGCAGCACCGCCCGCAGCGTCGCCGCCACGGTGGCGTCGTCCATGCCGAAGAGCGTGCGCCGCTCGGAGTGCCCGACGATCACGTAGGCCGTCCCGAGGCGGGCCAGGAAGCGCGGGCTGACCTCACCCGTGCGCGCGCCGGCGTCCTCGTCCGAGCAGTGCTGCGCGCCGAGCGCCAGCGGCATGTGCTCCTTCTCCACCAGCGTCTGCACCGTGCGCAGGTCGGTGAAGGGGGGATGGACCGACACGTCCACCCGCGCCACGTCCTCGGGCTTCAGGCGCAGGCCGAGGTCGCGCACGGTGTGCAGCGCCTCGATGTGGTCGTGGTGCATCTTCCAGTTCCCGCTGACCAGCGGGCGGCGTGTGTGCACCTGCGGCGTGCTCACCCGCGTGGTGCGTTCGGGGCCTGGCGCAGGGCGTCGATGCCGGGGAGGTGACCCTCCCGTTCGATGAACGACAGCGAGGCGCCACCCCCGGTCGAGAGGTAGCCGATCTGCTGGCACAACCCGAGCTCCTCCAGCGCGCTGGCGCTGTCCCCACCGCCGACGACGGAGAAGCCGGGGCAGTGGGCCACCGCCTCGGCCACGATGCGCGTGCCCTCGGCGAAGCGCGGGTCCTCGAAGGCGCCCAGCGGCCCGTTCCACAGCACCGTGCCGGCGCCGCCCACGACCTCGGCGAACGCCGCGGCGGAATCGGGGCCGATGTCCAGGCCGGTCCAGCCGTCGGGCAGGTCGCCCTCAATCACCTTGACGCTCCCCCGCGGCCCGTGGCCCACCGAGGGCGGCCCGAAGGTGCCGCCGGGCTCCAGGGCGCGGGTGTCCATCGGGAGCAGGATGTCGACGCCGGAATCGAGGAGGGCCCGGCAGTCCGCCACGTGCGCCTGGTCGAGCAGCGAGCTGCCCACGTGCTCTCCCTTGGCGGCCAGGAACGTATAGGCCATGCCGCCCCCGACGACCAGGGTGTCCACCTTGGTGGCCAGGACCTTGAGCACTTCGAGCTTGTCCGCCACCTTGGCCCCGCCGACGACGGCCACGAAGGGCCGGGCCGGCTGCTCCAGGATGCCCCCCAGCACCTCGATCTCCTTGGCGAAGCGCAGCCCGGCGGCGCTCGGGAGGAACCGGGGCGGGCCGACGATGGAGGCGTGGGCCCGGTGGGCCGCTCCGAAGGCCTCGTCCACGTAGGCGTCGAAGCCGGCGATGAGCCGCTGCACGAAGGCCGGGTCGTTCGCCTTCTCGCCCGGGTCGAAGCGCAGGTTCTCCGTCAGCTCCACGCCGGGGCAGAGGGCTTGCAGCCGCTCACGGACCGGGTCCATCTCCCAGCGGGGATCCGGCGCGCCGCCCGGCCGGCCGAGATGCGAGGCGGCCACCACGTCGGCACCCTCGTCCTGCAGCCAGCGCAGGGTCGGCAGCGCGGCGGCGATGCGGAAGTCGTCGGCCACCGTGGCCCGGCCAGTTACCCCGATGTGCAGCGGCACGTTGAAGTCGACCCGCACCAGCACGCGCCTGCCCTCGAGCGGAGGAAGGTCCCCCAGGAGCGGGATGCCGCGGAGGGGGTCCATCAGCGTCAGCCGCCTACCAGGACGGTCAGGTCGACCAGCCGGTTGGAGTAGCCCCATTCGTTGTCGTACCAGCCGAAGGTCTTGACGAGCGACAGCTCGGCGTCGATCGGCATGACAATGGTGAGCCCGGCGTCGAAGGTGCACGAGGCGGGCGACCCGATGATGTCGCTGGAGACGATCGGATCCTCGGTGTACTCCAGCACCTTGTCCAGCGGCGGCTTGGCCGCTGCCGTGGCGAAGGCGGCGTTGACGTCGGCCACCGACGGGTTGCCGTGCACCACTGCGGTGAAGTCGGTGATCGATCCCGCCGGCAGCGGCACCCGCAGGGACGTGCCGTCGAGGTGCCCCTTCATCGCAGCCAGCACCAGGCCGGTGGCCCGGGCCGCGCCGGTCCCCGTCGGCACGATGTTGGTGGCGGCGGCGCGCGCCCGCCGCAGGTCCTTGTGGGGCAGGTCGAGCAGGTTCTGGTCGTTCGTGTAGGCGTGCACCGTGGTCATGAGGCCGCTCACGATGCTGAACTCGTCGTCGATCACCTTGACCATGGGGACGAAGCAGTTCGTGGTGCACGAGGCGTTGGAGATGACGACGTCCTTCTCGGGGTCGTACGTGTCGTCGTTGACGCCCATCACGAGCGTGGCGTCGGCGTCGCCCGAGGGCGCCGAGATGATGACCCGCCGCACCGATCCGCCCAGGTGCGCCGCGGCCTGGGCCCGGCTGGTGAAGATCCCGGTGGACTCGATCACCACGTCGGCTCCGAGCAGGTCCCAGGGGAGCAGTGCGGGGTCCCGCTCGGCCATGACGCGGATGTGGCGCTCCCCCACCAGGAGGTCGCTGCCCTCGACCTGGACCGGCACGGACAGGCGGCCGTGGGTCGAGTCGTAGCGCAGCAGGTGCGCCAGCGTGTCGGCTGACGTCAGGTCGTTGACTCCCACAACCTCCACATCGGCACCTGTGGCCAGGATGGCGCGCAGGTAATTCCGCCCAATGCGCCCGAAGCCGTTGATCCCGACCCGCACCGTCATCTCGTTCCTTCCTCTCGCCGTTCCGCTATGCCAGCAGACCCGACAGCGCCTGCGCCAGTTTGGCCGGGCTGTGGACGAGGGTGTTCTCCCCGGTCAGGGGAACGTCATGCACCGCGACCGCCGTCGAACCGATGCTCATACCCCGGATGCTGTCACATAGGACCACGTCCACAGTTACATTGTGCCGGGCCAGGGCCACGACGTGGTCCGAGACGTCGAATCCCTCCGTCTCCGAGACCTCCCCGCGGAGGTTGCACACGTACACGACCTGGGCTTTTGTGGAGGCCACCGCCTCGGCGATGCCTCCCACCGCCACGGCGGCCAACACGCTGGTGAACAAGGACCCGGGGCCGATCACGATCTGGTCGGCCCCGGCGATCCGCTCCACGGCCAGAGGTGGCGGCTGGGCGTCCCCGGGCACCAGGGAGACCTGCTCGATGCCCGTCGTGCCCTTCACCGCCACCTGCCCGGCCACGGTGCCGTGACTCGATTCGGCCTTGAGCACGACCAGCTCCGAGGTGGCGGGGAGCACGTCCCCGCTCGCCCCGAGCAGCTGGGCCGCCTCGGCCACGCCCAGGACGAGGTCCCCCGTGGCGTCGATCAGCCCCGCCAGGATCAGGTTGCCCAGGGCGTGGCCCTTCAGCTCCCCCTCGTCGTAGCGGCGCTCGAAGGCGGCGGCCAGCGCGGAGTCCTCGTCGGCCAGGGCCACCAGGCATTTGCGGATGTCGCCCAGGGCCACGATGTTGAGCAGCTCGCGCAGCCGGCCGCTGCTCCCGCCGTCGTCGGCCACCGACACCACGCCGGTGAGCAGGCCGGCGTAGCGCCGCGCCGCCTTCAGGGTGACGGCCGTGCCGTGGCCGCCGCCGATGGCCACCACCGACGGGCGCCCGCCCCGCCGCCCACCATCACGGCTCATCGGTCGATGTCCCGGTGGAACACGGACACGGGCTCGCCGTGCTCGCTCAGCCGCGTCGCCAGCTCCCGGGCCAGCGTCACCGAGCGGTGCCGTCCGCCCGTGCAGCCCATGGCGATGGTCAGGTACGACTTCCCCTCCCGGGTGAACGCCGGGAGGATGCTCGTGAGCAGGTCGTCCACCTTGTCCAGGAAGGCCTGGGACTCCGGCTGGCCCAGGACGTAGTCGCGCACGGGCTCGTCCTCCCCGCTGAAGGGCCGCAGCTCCTCCACCCAGAACGGGTTGGGCAGGAAGCGGCAGTCGAAGACCACGTCGACATCGAGCGGGATGCCGTGCTTGTAGCCGAAGGAGATGACCGACGTCTGCATGCGCGGCGCCTCGTCGTCGCCGAACGCCTCGAGGATGCGCAGACGGAGCTGGTTGGAGTTGAGCTCGCCGGTGTCGATGAGGAGATCGGCGCGCTCGCGTACAGGCTCCAGCAGCTTGCGCTCGTCGACGATCGACTCCTCGACCCCACGCGCCGCCAGCGGGTGGCGCCGCCGCGTGCCCTCGTAGCGCCGCACCAGGACATCGTCGGCGGCGTCGAGGAAGACGACCCGGACCCGTCTCCTGGTCGCCCGCAGCTCGTCGAGCACGTCGGGCAGGTCGTCGAAGTACTCCGAGCCCGTGTTGCTGCCGCCGCGGCCGATGACCAGCGCCACGCGCTCGATGCCGGAGCCGGGGCGGTCCACCATCTCGACCATCTTCATGATCAGGCCGGCCGGCAGGTTGTCGATGACGAACCAGCCCACGTCCTCGAGCGCCGCCGCCGCCGTCGAACGGCCGGCGCCGGACATCCCCGTGACCACCACGAATTCGCTCATCGTCCTCCCGCCCTGGACCCCACAGCCCTGGACCCCACAGCCCTGGATCCCACAGCCCTGGATCCCACAGCATTGTGCAGGGCGTTGTAGACGGCGAGTCCGACCTCGTCGGGCAGCCACGAGCGGGAGAGCAATTCCTCGAGCGAGGCAGCCCGGACGGCGTTCACCCCGCCCATCTCCTTGGTCAGCCGGGCCTTGCGGGCGGGCCCCAGGCCGGGGATGTCGTCCAGGATGCTCTTGGTCATCCTTTTGCCGCGGCGCTCCCGGTGGAAGGTGATGGCGAAGCGGTGGGCCTCGTCACGCAGACGCTGCAGCAGGTAGAGGGCGTCGGACCCCCGCCGGAGCCGCACCGGGTCGGGCGAGCCCGGGCGATAGACCTCCTCGAACTGCTTGGCCAACGAGGCCAGCTCCACCTCGTCGTGGAGCCCCAGCTCGCGCACCACCCGCTCGGCCACCCCGAGCTGGCCCTTGCCGCCGTCGACCACGATCAGATTGGGCCGGTAGGCGAAGCGGCGCGGCCGCCCGTCCGCCGGTACCCCGTCCGGCTGTTTCAGGGCGGTGAGCCGCCGCGTCAGCACCTCTTCCATGGCGGCGTAGTCGTCGTTGCCGGGGACCGACTTGACCTTGAAGCGCCGGTAGTCCGAGCGCTTGGAGAGCCCGTCCTCGAACACGACCATGGAGCCGACGTAGTCGGTCCCCTGCAGGTGGCTCATGTCGTAGCACTCGATGCGCAACGGCGCCTCGCGCAGCGACAGCGCCGACTGCAGCTCGGTCAGCGCCTTCGACCGCGCGTTGTGGTCGGCGGCCCGCCGCAGCCGGTGCCGGGCCAGGTCCTCGCCGGCCGAACGCGTGACCGTGTCCTGCAGGGCACGCTTGGCGCCCCGCTGCGGGACCACAATGTCGACGGGGCCGCCGCGGATGGTGTGGAGCCAGCTCTGCAGCAGCTCGCGATCGGACGGCTCCTCGGGCACCAGCAGACGCCGCGGCACGTCGGCGGCGTCGGCCCCGTAGACCTGGGCCACGACCTGCGCCATGAACTCGGGCCCCGACAGGTCCTCCACCTTCTCGGCCACGAAGCCCCGGTGGCCCACGACGCGCCCCCGGCGTACGAGGAAGATCTGCACCGACGCCTCGAGCGGATCCTCGGCCAGGCCGACGACGTCGAAGTCCTCGGCGCGGTCGGAGACCATCTGCTGGGACTCGGCGGCCTTGTGCACGGAGACGATCCGGTCGCGCAGCCGGGCGGCCCGCTCGAACTGCAGTTCCTCGCTGGCGGCGAGCATCTCCGCCTCCAGCCGGGCCAGCACCGGCTCGGTGTCGCCCGAGAGGAACCCCATGAGGTCGTTGACGTACCCGTCGTACGCCTCGCGGTCGACCGCGCCGACGCAAGGGCCCGAGCAGCGGTCGATGTCATAGAGCAGGCAGGGCCGCCGCAGCCGCTCGTGGCGGGTGAACTTCGTGTCCGAGCACGTGCGGACGGGGAAGCTCCGCACCAGCAGGTCCAGAGTGGAGCGAATGGCGCCGGCGTTGCCATAGGGGCCGAAGTAGCGGACACCCTTGCGCTTGCGCCCGCGCACCACGGCCGGGCGTGGCCATTCCTCGTTGAGCGTGACGGCGAGCCAGGGATAGCTCTTGTCGTCCTTGAGGCGGACGTTGTAGCGGGGCAGGTGCGCCTGAATCAGCGAGTGCTCCAGAATCAGCGCGTCGACCTCGCTGTCGACGACCACCCACTCGACGTGGTCGGCCTGGGCCACCATCTGCGCCGTGCGGGGCATGAGCTTCGCCGAGTCCTGCCAGTAGTTGGGCAGGCGGTGCCGCAGGGACTTGGCCTTGCCCACGTAGAGGACCCGGCCTTCGGCATCGTAGAACTGGTAGGAGCCCGGGGCGTCCGGAATGGAGCCGGTCGGCGGCGGATACAGCATCAGGTCCTCCACTCTCGCGCAGCCTCTGGTGGGGAGCGGTACACTGACCACGCCGGCCTGGTTTCCGGCATACAACCTCGCATCGAGGCCGACATACCCGCGGATGGGCGACCAGGCTGTCCCCGCCGGCCATATCGATGCACTCCCGACAAGGGGGCAGACCACATGCTCAGGCTTCAGACGCCACTTCCGGAGCGCTACACGTCCGCAGACGAGGACGAGCTCGCCGACATGATCGGCACCGCCAGGGCCGCGCTGGGTTCCCGGCTCTTCATCCTCGGCCACCACTACCAGCGCGACGAGGTGATGCGCTGGGCCGATGCCCGGGGCGACTCCTTCGGGCTCTCCCGGATCGCCGCCGGGCAGGCCGAGGCCGAGTTCATCGTCTTCTGCGGCGTGCACTTCATGGCGGAGTCGGCCGACGTGTTGACGGGGGATGATCAGCAGGTCCTGTTGCCGGATCTCAACGCCGGTTGCTCCATGGCGGACATGGCGGACATCGACCAGGTGGAGGAGGCCTGGGACGAGCTGGCCCGCGTCATCGACGTGGACGGACTGATCCCGGTCACCTACATGAACTCGGCGGCGTCCCTGAAGGCCTTCGTGGGCCGCCACGGTGGAGCCGTCTGTACGTCGTCCAACGCCCGGGCGGTGCTGACGTGGGCCCTCGAGCGGGGCCGGGGCGAGCGGGTCCTCTTCTTCCCCGACCAGCATCTCGGGCGGAACACCGGCTTCGAGCTCGGCTACGGCGCCGACGACATGCGGGTCTGGAACCCCCGCCTCGCCCTGGGCGGCCTGAGCGACCGCGAGGTCAAGGAGTCGACGCTGCTCCTCTGGAAGGGACACTGCTCGGTGCACCAGCGCTTCCGCCCGGCGCACGTCGAGGCCTTCCGCGCCGAGTACCCCGACGGGATCGTGATGGTCCACCCCGAGTGCGCCCACGACGTCGTGGAGTTGGGTGACGTCACGGGCTCGACCGACGCCATCATTCGCGCGGTCGCTGCCGCTCCATCCGGCTCGGTCATCGGCGTCGCCACGGAGATCCACTTGGTGAACCGACTCAACAACGAGTCACCCGACAAGACCGTGGTCTGCCTCGACCCGCTGGTGTGCCCCTGTTCGACCATGTCGCGCATCGACCCGCAGCACCTGGCCTGGGTGTTGGAAGGTCTGGTGGAGGGCGAGGTGCGCAATCGCATTGTGGTGGATGCCGAGACCACCTCGTGGGCGAAGGTCGCGCTCGAGCGGATGCTGGCCATCACCTGAACCGGTGCCGGTGGCGGTGGCGGTGCCGGTGCCGGTGCCGGTGCCGGTGACACGCCGGTAGGGTCCTCAACCGTGCGGTGCCGCGCCGACTGGAGGCCCTTGCTGTGAGCGACTTTCCCGCCCCACCCGTGCCGGTGAACCACGTACAGCCGGTCCCGCGCCGGATCAGGGCCTATCTGGCCGGTGAGGTCGTCGTCGACACGAATGACGCCCGCTACGTGTGGGAGAACACGTCGTACCCGCAGTACTACATCCCCCTGTCGGACGTGCGGGCCGACGCACTGGTGGACGAGAACCAAGCCATCGAGACATCACGGGGCGACGCCCGGCGCTACGGCGTCCGCGTGGGCGCCGTCGACCGTCCGAGCGCGGCCACCGTCTTGACGGCCGCCAAGGTGCAGGGGTTGGACGACACGGTGCGGTTCTCGTGGTCGACCTTCGACGCCTGGTTCGAGGAGGACGAGCAGGTCTTCGTCCATCCGCGCAACCCCTACACCCGCGTCGACTCCCTGCGGTCGAGCCGGCGCATGCGCGTGGAGTCCAAAGGCGTCCTGTTGGCCGAGACCTCGTCGCCTGTCTTGTGCTTCGAGACCGGGCTTCCCACGCGCTATTACATCGACCGGACCGACGTCGACTTCACCCACCTGGTGCGGTCCGATACGCAGACCGAATGCCCCTACAAGGGGACGACGAGTGGCTACTGGTCGGCCAACGTCGAGCTGCGCATCCATCCCGACATCGCCTGGACCTACGACTTCCCCACCCGGGATCTTCTTCCGATCGCCGGGCTGATCGCCTTCTACAACGAGAAGATCGATCTCTTCTTGGACGGGAAGCTGCTGGAGCGGCCGAGCACGCATTTGTCGTGACCCGTGCCGCCGGGTGAGGCAGAGAACGCACTGTTGCGCGGGCGCGCCGCTTCGCCGAAGCACTGTCTTTTGAAAGTGCGCCGGCCATGAACAGCCGGGGTGATGCCGGGACGACCAGGCCGGGAGGCCGCCGCCCCGTCAGGCGGCGCTCGGTGGGGGCCGCTGGCGCTGCTCGCCTTTGCCCTCTCGTTGGTTGCGCAGGCGGTTGTGGAAGCCACAGAGCAGCCGGCCGTTGTCCTGG
>Ga0182024_10004642_pt1 | contig 31384 bp, 27 predicted proteins | sample P32metaG_FD_120480 | JGI IMG/M metagenome (GOLD analysis project Ga0182024, IMG submission 120480) | Permafrost microbial communities from Stordalen Mire, Sweden - P3-2 metaG (Illumina Assembly) | ecosystem: Environmental > Terrestrial > Soil > Wetlands > Permafrost | place: Sweden: Stordalen... | reverse complement strand
TGTTCAGAAGTTGCAGACGGCGTTGCAGACGGCGTTACACGCTCAGGCGTGCGTCTTTTCCGAGAGCCGGATGCGGTGACGCCGCCTGTCCGGTTCGATGAGCGGGAGCAGGAAACAGGGCCAGGCCAAACCGGGTTGAGGCGGGCGCAGCGAAAGCCGAGTCCAACAGCCACCGGGAGACTAAAGCCACTGCGCCTGTTCTCGACTCTGCCTCACAACGTAAGCGTAATCCCGACACCGTCTTGACGAAGTGGCAGATATGCGTTTGTTTCGGGTTTAGTCCTTAATACTGCCCTGCAAGTACGGTGTAGAGACTTTGAGAATGATGTCCTCGTTGGCTTCGACCAGCGTAACCCGTCCGTTCTCGTCTCGGTTCGGCCGACCAACAGCTTGGAATTCAACCTCGACCTTGAAGTACGGACAGTCTCGGCTGACGAACGTACGCCGCAATCCCGTCGATAACCCACCCTCTGTCGTGAACACCGTGAGGAGGGTCTTTCGGGTCATGCCGGGATTGATTGTCTGCATGAGTTTCAACACTTCAGCGACCCAAGCCACGTGAGCCTGGGAGGAATGTCCGTGGTCTCCCGTGGGACTTGCGAGTAAGACGTTAGCGCCACCGATAGCGGCGGATGCAAGTAAAACGAACACGTGACGTCGTTGCATCGTAGCCCTCCCCGCGTTGCTGCGTTGCCGAGTCTAACTGAAAATCCGGACAGCAACCGTATCCTTAGTGAACGGTCGTGGCCGGGTTGACATTGCTGGATAGGTAGAAGTGTGGAAGATAAGTGCCCACATAAGAAATATGTTGACACTTGCGCCAAGTGTGTGCCGGTGCTTCGACTAGGCGGCGGAGGTGGAGCGGGCCAAGCCCGACGGGGCGACATTCCGCGGCAGCAGGTCCGCGATGCGGTTCACGGGGTGGTCGGCGATGCGCGTCTGGGCCTCGACCTTACTTAGCGGGGCTTTCGTGAAGGAGCGTCTTGATCTTATTCTCAAACTCGTCCTTGTTCACCATACCTGCGTGCGACTCGGCAATCTTCCCGTTGCGGTCAATGAGCAAGGTCATAGGGAGAGAAGGGAGTCCGCCGTATCGGTTGGCTAGGTCTTGGTTGCTAATCACGACTGGATAATTCAGCTTGTGCTCTTCGAGGAATGGCTTCACCGATTTCCAGCCGTCGTCATCCATGGAAACGCCAATGGCCGACAGTCCGTCGTTCCGGTATTTATTTTGGAACTCCACATACCAAGGAATCTCAATTTTGCAGCCGCCGCACCAAGTAGCCCAGAAGTCGAGCAGAACTACTTTCCCTTTGTAAGCGGATAATTTGACGGGCGAGCCAGTGGAGTCGGTAAGAGTGAAGTCGGGAGCGGGTTGGCCGAGTTGAGGGGCAGTTTGAGAGGCAAGGAGCGGGCACATAGCGACTAATGCGACGGCGAAAGTGAGAAGTAACATCAGAATGACCTCCTACCTGACACAAACCGTCAGTCCGGAACATGGTACATCTGAATCTCCTTTGTGGTTCAAAAACGGCACTCATCATACACTCATCCCGCTGTTTGCCGACAGTGTGAAACAGTTCTCATAAGGACCCGCCCCCAAAAGGCGGAAAAAGTGATTCTTCAAATGTGAGAATTGGGCTCACGCAAACGAAAGCGCCCCAGACTCATTGAGTCATGGGGCGCTCGTTCGAACAGCCCTCGCGTCAAAAACGCTTCAGAAACTCATCGAACGTTAGCGCCTTTGCTCGAACGTGCCCGTCCTGTCATTGCCCGAGATGGCCGCTGGTCTTATCGGATCACGTTTGGTCACTTGAGGAAATCGTACCTCTGGCGAATTGAACATGGCACGGTTTATATTGTGATCGGGAGGAGGTAGTGGCCTCCGAGACGAGTTTGGGCGGACCCCTGAAGCCCGGCCCAAGCGGCATCCGGCTTGGAGGTGGAGTGAATCCAGAGCACGCTCTTTTGAGGAACGCGGGAACCTGTCGCTCCAATGTTAAGGGAGAGGGCGCTCACGCTACATCACACGGGGCTAGTTCCTTCCGGGGACGATCTCGAAGACGATTTCAATTGCATCCTTCACTTTGACTGCGCCGCCGGCGATGCTCACCGGAGTGATGCCGAAATCGGTTTGCTTGAGCTTTACCGATCCGGTGTAACGATCCTTCGAAAATGTGATGGGAAACTCGACGGGGCGAGTGGTTCCGTGAAGAGTGAGATCTCCGTGCGCCAGGTAGCGGCCGCCATCCTGGGGGGTGATGGAGGTGGAGACAAAACGGATCTCGGGGAAGTGCTGCACGTCGAGCACCTTGTCGCTCTTCATGGTTTGGTCGATGTCAGCGCGTTCGGGGCCTTTGACGCCTTCGTCGAGCACTTTCATCTCTTTCGCATTGAACATCAGCACCGCGGTGCGCTTTTCGGTGTCAAGCTTGCCAGAGGCGATCGGCGCCTGGATGGTGTGGTTGTGGGCAAACGCGGAGAACAATCCCGATTTTTCCACCTTCACGGTGATGCTCGAATGCCTCGCATCGACGTCCACCGCCTGTGCGGCAGTCAAGTGACATGCCATTGCCAGCACGAGTGAGCAAGTCAGTTTCCGCATTCTGGATGCGCCTCCTCCTTTCGCGGAACCCGGGAAGAAAACAAGAAACTGCTAATTCCAGTGAATCAGAACCCGCGTTGGGCCGCGTCCGCCTGCCTTGCCAGAAGTTTGAGCGCTTTAAAGAACGCCGGAGATTGGCCGGTGAAAAGCCCAGTGCCAGTCAGGAAATTGACTACCCCCATGGCAATTCCTTTTGGACTGGTGGGGCGAATCACTGCGCAACGAGGTAGATTTGCGTTAATGAATTCGCAGGGAATCGGAAAGATCAGGTTGGTTTGCAACTCTGGGTTCCCCGTGGCATTGAAGTCCGGGAATGTAAGCCCATTCGTAGGGTCGGTGAACGGAGCGATTGGCGCTTGCACGCCATTCCCCGCAAAATCCACCCACTCCAGGAAGTGGGCTACTTCGTCTCCGCCAATGCTGACTATGATTCGCAGAACTTCCTCATTGCTGGCCTTCTGGGCCATGGCTGAGTAGAGCGTGCTCCCCCCTTGCTCAATCATTGCGAAGTGGAAAGCCGCCGTGTTGGCGATCGCCTGAATGTGGTCGGTCGGGCTGAAATCAGCATCAGTTCGAGGAATCGCGGTTAGATTCACCAGGTCGATCGCTTGCGGGAAAGTGCCACCCAGATCGGGATTGTCGATGCTTCGATAACGGGTATACCAACTGGTGTCCACGGTGAGGTTCATCAGGTTGGTGAGCCGGCCAATTTGCTGAGCACCCGCGGCTTGACTGCTCGGCAAAGTCCGGAAGCCATCGAGATCCACGGGCTCCGCACCTTTCGACAGTAGATAAGCATTCAGAAATTCAGCATGGCTCAGTTCATCGAGGGTGTTGCTGGTGATGTATTGAGTACCGTCACCGTCGAGCCGTAGAAAGGCCTTCTGGTAGGGATTCGGCTTGCCCGCAGTGATTCCTCCAAGCTCCGCGTATTGCTGCCACAAGTCGGTCTCAAGGAGCTCAGCCGCAGCCACGAATCGCAGAATTGCAGTGTCGCCCGGCGTGAGACTCTTTGGGGAGGTCTGTGCTTCGGCTTCGTTTTTGCCAGCGCCCGCGAACAGCGCACTGGCTGACAATGCAACGCCCGTCATGCCAATGCCCTTCAAGAACGATCGGCGTCTCATGCCGTCCTGCGAATCAGACGATTTGGTTTCTTCCGCGGATGTAAGAGTTGTTTGATCTAAAACAGTCGAGGGGAGATCTTCCTTTTTCATAATTGGCGCACTCCATGCGATTTAGGTGTCGAGTGTGATCGAGGCTTTCGGCTCGATTCACTTGCGACAACAACCCTACGTCGCCGCGCGGGCGCTGGTGTCATGGGTAGGTTATATATTTGTAAGATGTTCGTCTTGTTAAGGGATTGTGAAGAATATGAATCGCATGTGTCCGTCGCAGCCTCGGATTTGCCGGGCCCAGGACTTTTTTAGGTGCGACGATATCATTAGATGGGAGGCAGACTCGTCGGTTTAGAAACTCAGCACTAATGCTTAAAGATTTCGCCAACTCGATTATCCCCAAGCTGCGCGAGTACGACCGCAAAGCCTTTCTTGTGGGCGGATGCGTGCACGATTTGCTGCTTGGCCGGGAACCGGCCGATTACGACGTCTCCACCAGCGCCACGCCCGATGAAGTCATGCACATCTTCCCAGAAACTTATGCGGCGGGTGCTCAGTTCGGAGTGGCGCTAGTGCCGCTTCCAAACTGCTATGTCAATCGCGCGGCCATCCATTGAGTGGTTCCGAAGTTTGTCGCCAGTTTTCGGATGCTGGTACCCTGGGCTCGTAGCAGTCGCATCTTGTCCAAGTCCTGTGACGAAAAATGCCGCAGGGCAGGTCTCCCCACACGCTTACCGGCACGACGTGCTTGCGCCATTCCTGCTTTCACCCGTTCCCGCACGGGCGTTCCGGTGCTGGCAGTGAGCCAGTTGAACCGGCCGAAAGACCGAAGTCAAAATGAGCGTCCCAACAAATTCTCGATGAAGGAATCTGGGAGCTTGGAAAACGACGCGAACACCATCTTGCTGATCTACCGTCCGGTCGACGATTTTGGACGGCCGACTGGAGATGACGAAATTGTAATAGCAAAACAGCGGCATGGTCCGGCGAGCAACGAGAGGGTGAAATTCGATTCGCGGACGATGACGTTTTTTGAGAAACAGCAAGTTTGAGTTCCTCTGGCGGAGCCACCGGAAGCCTAGCCCTAGGCCGTTGAAGATGGCGGCCAGCTTCATGTGAAGCTACGGCAGGACATCGAAATCGATCTCGTTCAACTCAGTTCTCAACTGCTCGCGAGACCTGAAACAGATTGCTGTAATGCCTTCTCTCCGCGCAGCGTCAACATTCGGTTGTCGATCATCCACAAAGAGCACATTTCGACCGTTGAGTTCGAGGCTATCCAGACAGAGCCGGAAAATCGCCGCGTCTGGTTTTGCTAACCTAACCTCGGACGAAAACATCTGACTGTCGAAATGTCGGAGCCACGCCGAGCTGTCTCTGAGCTCGCGTACAAATCTCGAGTGCAGATTTGATAGGATGCCCGTCTTGTAGCCCTGTGCTCTCAGCCGTGCAGCCCATTGAACCATTGAATGGTCCAAGGAGCCCCACATCTCGACGTCCCACGTCTGTAAGCGCTCTACCGTATCTCCATCGATACGGCGCGCGGTGTCTTCGGCAAATCTGGACCAGTATTCGTGGGGGGTAAGATCTCCGCGGTCGTAGAGAATGCGGTTTTTTTCATAAAGCTCCCAAAACCTTTCGTGATCGACGTGGAATACTCCTGCTATTCGTTCCACCTGCTCTTGAGTGGGCGCGTTACACAGAACCTTCCCGTAATCGAGGACCACTGCTTGAATAGTATGAGGCCTGCGTACGCCGCTCAACAAACGCTCCAAGCGCGGGGCACTTCAAGATATGACCGATTTAGTGCCGCCACGGAAGTGCAGCCAAGCAATCGAAGAGTTCGTTCAACATCACATCGCAATATCTCGAGAGCACGGGTAACGCCCGATTGGCCCGCAGCGGCAAGTCCATAAGCATAGGCGCGTCCGATCAGAACGGCGCGTGCTCCCAAACAGATTGTTTTAACGATGTCGCTCCCGCGGCGGATCCCGCCATCCATTAATACCTCGCACTGACCGTCGACCGCTGCGACGACCTCCGGGAGCGCCCGCAGTGAAGGAGATACCGAATCAAGCTGGCGACCGCCGTGGTTCGAGACGACGACGGCGGCAGCGCCTTCATCTACAGCGCGCCTGGCATCGTCGCCAATTAGGATGCCCTTGACCACGATGGGTCCGGTCCAAAGTTCCCGAATCCATCGCAGATCTTCCCAAGTCACCACTGCCTTCGACAACGCGGAAGCGACGTCGATGAGTTCCATCGGGCCTTTGCCCGGTAAAACGATGTTCTCCAGTTTGGGCACGCCACCGTCCAGCAGAAATGATGCAAGCCATGCAGGGTGAGCAAGAATACTGGGAAGGTAAGGAATTCTTGCCAACAGTGAAGTGCCCAGGAGTTCCTTCATACCGTTACGAGGGTCGCGCTCGCGCATTCCTGCCACGGGCGTATCGACGGTGATCACCAGTGCCGAGAAACCGGCGCGGCGAGCTCTGTTGAGGGCGCCTTCGGCCGCTTCGCGGCCACCGAGCAAGTACAGCTGGTACCAAACCGGCCCCTGCGACGCTGCCTTTACATCCTCCAGCTTGTGTCCGGAAATGGTGGAGAGAATGTAACCCGTGCCGGCGAGGCCAGCGGCGCGAGAGGCGGCCACTTCGCCGCCTGGATGCATCAACCGGCTGTATCCCACAGGAGCGAGCATTGCGGGAAAAGAGAGGTCGTGCCCGAGCACGCGGGTCTTGAGGTCGCAATCGCCAATGGCAACCGCACCGCGGGGACGAAAGATCACGTCGCGAAAGGCACGACAGTTGTCGGCTAATGTGATTTCGGCTTCGGCGCCGCCATCCAGATAATCGAACACTGACTTAGGAAGACGACGTTGCGCCAGGCGACGCAGGTCCTCGATGTTTACGACCCGCGAGGTACTCAGGGTTCGGTTGGGAGCAGACATGTTCCGGTCTCGTGGTTTGTCATTCGAATTCAGTGTGAGTCCCCTCCAACATAGTTTCCGTAGCCCACAATGACCGTCGAACTTACCAGAACCAGTAGGCTGAACGCCACCAGCAACTTAGTCCTGCCGCCAGCGCCCTTCCACTCCTTCAGCGCGATTCCCCACAATGTGCTGAAAATGATGATGCTGGCCATGTGTAACGTCCAACTTGAGAACTTGTATCTTCCCATCTGGGTCTCGCCCATGGTGTAGAAGAAAAACTGCATGTACCAGGTCGTTCCTGCGAGGGCTGAGAACAAATAATTGCCAAGCATCGGGGCCCGAACAGTTATCTCTTGGGCGACAGCTACGGCCACCGCCATTTCCTCTGCCGGAGCATCGGTAACGGCCTCAATGATGTGCTCTTCATTGCGTGTGGGGACCTTGCCGCGGATTGCGGATTCGAAGTATTGGTAGCCGGTCCGGTTGCGAATGTTCAGCATTACGCACCAGATAAAGTTGGTAGTGAAGCCTCCCGCGAGCACCACGACAAGCACCGGAAGTCCCTGCCACAATATGGGAGTGCCATGCTGCAGGGTGATTGCTTTGATGGGGTCACCCGCCGCGAGCCCGTAAGCAAAGCATGCACTCATCACGCCTGAAAAAGTGGCGACGAGCAACCCCTTCTTTAAATTGAATTCCTTGATCGAGGCACGCTTCTGCTCTTCTGACATTTCGCGTTCTTTGGATACTCCCGCGGCTCCGGCGAACACGATGCCGAAAAGACAAACTGCGACGCCTCCCAGAATCACCAGGCCGGAGCGAGTTCCGAGGACCATGGTCGAGAATTCTCCACGAAAGATGGGAGGCATCAGAGTTCCAAATGCAGCAGTGTACCCGAGAGCCACGGCCATGCCGAGCGACATCCCCAGATATCTCATGGTTAGGCCAAACGTGAGACCACCGAGCCCCCACAAGACTCCGAATGTGTACGCCCAGAACAAGCTGCTGGCGGGAGCTTCATGAAGCACGCGACCGAGGTCGTGTGTCATCGTCAGCGCCAGCATCCATGGAGCGATGATCCAACTGAAAAACCCTCCAACCAGCCAATAGGTCTCCCAGGCCCAGTTCTTGACTCCGCGGTAAGGCACGTAGAAACTGGCGGACGCAAGGCCGCCCAACCAGTGGAAAACCACCCCTAATGCAGGGTTTGGGTTCATTGAATCCTCAAGTAAGAATCAAAGGTGAAAGACTTCTTCCAAAGGCTGCATGGCACGATCGGGCAATACGCCGTCGGGCTGAACAAAGAAATCACCCATTTCGCGCTGCCAACGCTCGTTGACTTCCCGTTTGGCCATTCCAGCCCGGGCGCGTTCGAAATTCTCCGTCTCGAGATAGCCAACAAGGAGGCCATCGTCACGCAGAAACAATGAGTAGTTGTGCCAACCGGTTTCTCGTAGGGCAGCCAGCATATCCGGCCATACAATGCGATGGCGTTTCTTATACTCCTCGATCCGTTCCGGCTTAACCTGCAATACAAAGCAGACATGCTGCATACTTGCTCCTCAACGCATTAACGAAGAAAGGCCTCGGAGAGACCGCCGTCCACAGGAATGATGTGCCCAGTCGTCTTCGCACTCAGATCGCCTGCCAACCACACGATTGCGGCAGCACAATCCTGCGGCAGGATTGGCCGCTTCGTCAGGGTGCGTTGTGCATAGAAGTCAGCCAGTTTGGAGCGCAGTATTTCAGTCGATTCTGAATCCGTGAATTCAATCTTGTACTTTTGGAGCGATCGAATCACTCGGTCGCGAGGAAACATTGTGGAGCCGGCAACGACGGTCGCGGGTGCGATTCCATTCACGCGCACATGCGGACCTAGTTTGATCGACAACTCCCGGATAAGGTGATTAAGGGCAGTCTTGCTGATGTCATAAGCTTCGCTGCCCTTCTTGGGCACCACAGCGTTAGCTGAGCTTGTGAGTACCATGGCGGCCGGCAGGCCTTGGTCTTTGAACACCCACTCGGTTTGGCGGCCGAGAAGATAGTTGCTCGTGACATTGACCTGGAAGGTTTGCGCCCACTGTCCGTCGGCGAGTTCGCCGTCAGCTCCGGGCACAGGGTAGACAGCGGCCGTGTTGACGACCACATCGATACCGCCAAACTGGGAGATAGTGAAATTCACTGCTTCGGTCAGCGACTCGGAAGAGCTGAGGTTAACGCCGGTGTGCGCGACGAATTCGGGAGAGGCAAGAGCGCCGATCTCATCTGCAACTTTTTTGGCGCCCTGTTCATCAAAATCCGCGGCGACGACGTGAGCGCCCTTGCGCCCAAGCAGTAAAGCGACTTCGCGGCCGATTCCGCTCGCGCTCCCGATGATGAGGGCGATCTTGCGGCTGAATTCTGCTTCGGCGGGCATACGTTGCAGCTTGGCTTCTTCGAGCGCCCAATACTCGATGCGGAACGCTTCTGACCTGGGAAGCGCCACATAGTTGTGGAACTGTGTGAACCGCTGTGACTGTTTAGCATGCCGGGCCTGGGGCAAAGGATGGGCGATTTCCTTGTCATCCAACGCGTTCGCGCCTGCCATGACATGAATGGCATTAATGAAGAACTCGGTTGTGATCCGCGCTTCTTTCTTGTTCTTGCCAAAGCCAAACAGGCCTAGGCCCGGAACCACAACGACTGATGGGTTGGAATCCCGCAGCTTAGGTGAATCACTTGTTGCCCACTCCTCATAATATTTCTTGTACACAACTCGATACGCGACAACCTCGGCCTGGATGCGCGCCTTTAGGACATTGACATCCTCTTTTGCAGGGTCCCACGGAAGAAATAGCGGGCAGACCCTGGTTCTCAGAAAATGGTCAGGGCAACTGGTGCCGAGCGAGCTTAGCTCTTTCGCCCACTTCGATCCCGCGAAAGTCAGAGCATCTTCATCTTCGGCATAGTGAGCCACCACCCGGCGATTCGAGGCCACTGCGCCGCGGAGTGCAGGCAAGATTTGGATGGCTATGTTCTTGCGATCTTGAATGGGGGAATACTCGACTCCACCGAACAACGATCCCTTCTTTGATTGATGTTTCAGAATGAATTCACCCATCTGATCGATGGTATGAATGCTGTTCAAGTAGCAGTCACGTTGCGTCATTCCCCAAGTGAACAGGCCATGGCCGCCGAGAATGAGGCCTGCCGCTCCGGGATTGTCCTTGACTGCGCGTTCAATCAGGAGCGCCAGTTCGAAGCCCGGACGTTGCCAAGGCACCCACACAATCTTGCGATCAAATTCTTTGTTGAACTCTTCCAGCTTGCGTTTCCCGTTGGCACTCGCCGCCAAGGCGATGGCCCAGTCAGGGTGCAGATGGTCCACATGCGCAAAAGGAAGGAATACGTGCAAAGGCGTATCAATCGATGCGGCAACGCGGTTCTCGCCAAAAGCCGAGAGTGGATAGTAGCGGACCATCTCATCTTCGTGCTGTTCGCCACGGTATAGCTCTTTAAGTTGCTCCAGACGATCCAGATAGAGCAGCGCAAATCCGGCTTCGGTGATGGATCCGATGTCTCCGCCGCTGCCTTTCACGGCCAGTACTCGGGTCGGCCGACCTGTAAATGGATCTGGCAGTTCGATCTTGGAACTTGTATTTCCACCGCCGAAATTGGTGATGCGCAAATCCGCACCCAGCAGGTTCGAACGATAGCGCAAGAGAGACAGTTGATTGCCAGCCATCGTCTCAGCTTGCGTTTCGCTCCACAAGTCCTTCAGGTTTGTAGTCTCTTTGATCTCAGGCATAAATGCTCCCGCAATATTGCTCAAATCTTTCCGTGTGCTGGTCCCACTTGTCGGTTTCGCGCGGATCGAAAACTTCAGTCGGGAACGATCGATCCACAATAGCGCGAACTTCCTGGAGAGAGGTTGCGCCTCCCGTCGCCAGGATCTGTATCGCTATGTTCCCCAGCGCCGCCGCTTCGGCCGGACCAGCCAGCACTCTTCTTCCGGTGGCGTCGGCAGTCAGTTGGTTCAGCAGCCGATTTTTCGATCCTCCGCCGATAATACGAATCTGCTCGATACGCTTTCCACTTATCTGCTCCAGATTCCGAATGACCAGGCGATACTTCAACGCGAGGCTCTCAAGGATGGTTTGAACGTAGGCACCCGGTCCTTCTGGAACTGGCTGGTGAGTCTGGCTGCAGAACTTGTTAATGGCCGTGGGCATGTCTGACGGGCGCAAGAAGGACTCATCGTCGGGATCAATGAGGTGACGAAACGAAGTTCCTTGCGACGCCAGTTCCATGAGCTCGCCGTAATTGTAAGAACGTCCTTGGGCTGTCCAGGATTGCCGGCAGCATTGCAGCATCCACAACCCCATCACGTTCTTCAGCAGTCTTGTGGTTCCGTTGACGCCACCTTCGTTGGTGAAGTTGAACCGTAACGCTTCCGCTGTGATTACAGGTGAATCCAGTTCAGTGCCCACCAGTGACCACGTTCCTGAACTGAGAAACGCCGTGCCATCTCGGGCCGAGATTGCAGCTACCGCGGAGCCGGTGTCGTGACACGCTGGAGCGATCACTGTGGTGCCAGCGAGAGAAGACTTCCCTGCGATGCTTGGCAGGAGTGCCCCAATCATAGAGCCCGGTTCCACAATGGGGGCTGGCAAATCAACCGGTATTTCCAAACGCTGCATCAAGCCGGTGGCCCAGCCGCGCTTCACCGGATCAACCATTTGGGTTGTGGTTGCATTTGTAAATTCGGAGACTGCATTCCCGGTCAGCCAGTAGTGAAATAGATCAGGGATCGTGAGCATCTGTTTCGCAGCCGCAAGAAGGTTAGGCTCTTCGCGCCTGGCTGCGAACAATTGATACAAAGTGTTGATCGGCATGAACTGAATGCCCGTGGCCTGATAGATTTCCTCCCTGGGAACTTTCCTCAGCACGTCCTCCATCACACCTTCGGTCCGCCGATCACGATAGTGGTAAGGATTTTGGAGCAATTCACCGCGTTCTCCCAAGAGAGCATAATCCACACCCCAAGCGTCAACGCCGATACCTCCTAATTCCACTTCTTCCAGTTGCGTAAGAGCCTTTCGCACTTCAAACCAGAGTCGGGCCACGTCCCAGTGCAAAGATCCACCGTATTCGACCGGCTCATTGGCGAAACGATGCACCTCTTTGGTCGTAAGAATTCCCGACTGGAAATATCCCAGAACAGCCCTTCCACTTTCGGCGCCAAGATCGAAAGCCAGATAAGGTTTGGCGTGAATGCTCTTAGGCATAAGAGGAGACGTTTCGTGAATTCCGGGCCGCACGTTCTTTGGTGACGCGCTCGAGGTACCCGCTCTGGCGGAACGCTTCCATGGGGACCTTGGGCAAGCCCTTGGAATCTCGCCATTCCTGAATGACTGGCCGAACGTCGGTCGCGAACGCATCCTGGAGTTGGGACTCAGCCCGTACCAAATCACAATCTTTCTGCGCCGTCGCAAGTTCCCGGCCATCGACTAGAGCCGCCTTGGAGAAAAGCTCCTGCGCAACGGTCACGGTTTGGATCATGGCCTCGATTTTCCCCTTGAGATTGTGACTCTGATCAACCATGTACCCGATGTCGGCGCGTCTACCAGTTTCCCACTCAAAGTAGCGGATCTCGTGGAAGATCCGGAACACTTGATATGGATCGATGGATCCCATGGTCAAGTCGTCATCGGCGTACCGGCGATCATTGAAGTGGAAACCGCCCAGCATGTCCTCCGAGAGCAGCCAGGCAACGATTTGCTCGATATTCTGCGCCTGATAATGATGTCCGGTATCAACCAGGACTTTGGCTTGAGGCCCCGCAGCTCGGGCTAGGAGCAGGGCCATACCCCAATCGCCAATATCGGTGTGGTAGAAGGCAGGCTCAAACGGCTTGTACTCAATTAGCAGCCGTTGCCCCGAGGACAATTGGCCATGCGACTCTTTCAGCATCTTCGTGAACCATTCCTTGCGGTGCCGAATATTCGCGGTTCCAGGGTAGTTTGAGCCGTCCGCAAACCACAGGGAAATATCTCTGCTGTGCAGTCGCTGCGCAATTTCAACGCTGTCCCTGATGTGTTTCAACGCGCGCTGGCGAATTGATGGGTCAGGATTTCCGAATGAACCGTACTTGTATTCCTGGTCTTGGAAGAGGTTGGGATTGATTGAACCTGGAAGAACTCCATATCGGTCGGCAAAGTTTTTTATGTCGTCGGTGCTCTGCACACCATCAGGACAGTCCCACTGGACGTGCAACGCTACTGTAGGACAGACGCCCGTGAGTAATTGCACCTGCCCGGCATCGCTGAATTTCTCTTCGGTCGTAGTGGCCGCTGCGGGCTGGATAAATTTGCCAAAACGTGTACCAGTATTGGCGAAGCCCCAAGAGGGCAACTCGATGCGAAAGGTCTCGAGTGCATCAAATATTTTCTCAGCCTTGTGTGCCACCATAAGGTCGACCCCCTCTCCGCATCGAAGGGTACAATCCTTTCCTTGAGAGGTCACGAATTTCTTTCCGCGAACCTCCCGTTTCGCACTGCAAAACGATGGCGCACCAACCACAACTTGCCAAACGAGTCAGGAACCGAGACATTCGAGTGAATTGATTTACCGAAATTGCCTGCGTTCAAGTTTGTAAAGACATGTCAATTTTCGCGATGTAGAGCCTTTGGGGCCTCTGGGGCCACTGACTGGGAATTCGCGACCCATCGCCAACTACTTCGATTTAATGGAATTAACAATGTGAGCCAAATGTCTCAGGCCAAGGCTATCGCACGAAGGCTGTCTGGCTTCGACAAATCCCGGCTGAATCTCATCTTCGGCGTCCCCATGTCTTCGGGACCACCAAGTCGAAATAATCGAAAATGCGGGTTGCCAGATGAAGAGAACACGTCCCACCATCAGAAATTTTGCTTTGCAAAATAAAAAAAGCGGATATGATGGCGTTGCTTATGGGTTCAAGCGCTCCTTCCCGGGACCGGTACCTCGTTAAGTCTATCGTTCACTCTTCCCAGTTACTGACTGCGTTCCATTCCCCCGGTGAGGCCCTGCCGCTAAAAGAAATCGCTTCCCGCTGCGGTTTACCGAAGACGATGGTTTTTCGTCTTCTTTATACGCTGGAAAAATGTGGGATGGTCGACAAGTTAGGTCAAAATCTCTACCAGTCACGAGTACGCCCCTGGAAGCAGAGACTGTATCGGCTGGGATACGCTGCACAAGGTACCGGATATCAATTTTCCAAGGAGGTCTCAGAAAGTCTAAAGCGAGCTGCGGTTGTCGAGGGAGTTGAACTCATCTGTGTCGATAACCGGTACAGCGCAAAAATTGCCCAACGTAGCGCTGATCTGCTGGTGCGCGAAAAGGTTGATCTCGCTATTGAGTTTCAGACCGATGAAGAAGTGGCGCCGATCGTCGCGGCCAAGTATCGCGAGGCGAACATCCCAATGATCGCGATTGACATTCCCCATCCTGGTGCAACTTACTATGGTGCAAATAACTATGAGGCGGGTTTGATCGGGGGACGATATCTGGGGCGGTGGGTCAAGGAACACTGGCAATCCGAGGTGGACGAAATCATTTTGCTTGAGCTAAAACGAGCTGGAAACCTTCCGCGCATGCGCTTGTCGGGATTGCTGGTGGGCATAAATCTGGTGCTTCCGAGCGCCGCGAATTGCCGAGTAACCTATCTGGAGGGTGATGGAGAACTGGGTCCCAGTTTTGAAGCGGTGCGCAAACATCTACGTTCTTCGCATTCGCGCCACGTGCTGGTAGGTGGAATTAATGATCCCAGTGTATTGGGGGCCCTGCGCGCTTTTCAAGAAGCGGGTCGCTCGGAGAACTGCGCCATCATGGGACAGAATGCCTCGCCCGAAGGAAGAGCGGAGCTTCGCGAGCCCAAAACCCGACTGGTAGGATCGGTCGCCTACTTTCCAGAACGGTATGGAGAAAGCTTAATTCGAGTCAGCCTCGATATCCTGAATCAGCGCCCGGTCCCCCCGGCTGTTTTCGTGGAACACAAACTCATCACGCCTGGCACCGTTGATCACTACTACCCCAACGATAGCTTGTCACAAATGGTCCGCTCCGAGTCTTCCGGACTACAGCACGAACATCGGTTGCACTAGACGCCGCGCACGTCCGCGCTGTTGGGTGGCTTTTCACTGCGGACAATCCAACCTGCCTCATCATGACGGCACATACAATGTCGGGTTTTGGCCGCGAACAAACCGTAATCTTCAGGAATAATATTTTGCAATGCAGAATTTCCACTCGCCTTCGGACAGTAGGAAACCTTGTTCATCTCTGTCCTCATTTTGGTGTGAGTTCACTGTCACAGGTTGACACCGGTATTGCTCAGGTGTAAACATCCCCGCCGTCTGTGGCGCTAGACTGCAATTCCAGGAGGGCCATGTGGGGCCTGTCAAATTATTGAGCGTATTCGTCGTAATCGTCATGTTGACGTCGGCCGCTTCGGCCACGCCAGTCCATCTGCGCTGCGAATACTTGGAGAATCCTCTGGGAATCGATCAAGCCTCGCCTCAATTGTCCTGGCAGAGCGACAATTCCGAGCGCAAATGGAGACAGGTGGCTTACGAGGTGTTGGTAGCCAGCAGCGCCGAGCGCCTGCAAGCTGGCAACGCCGATGTCTGGGATAGCGGGAAAATCAATTCCGCGGAATCAGTTGGAATTGTTTATCACGGGCCCGCTCTAGAATCCAGGCGGCGATATTTCTGGAAAGTCCGGGTGTGGGATGTGGCAGGGCAAGTATATGAGTCGACGGAATCCGCCTGGTGGGAAATGGGTCTTCTCCATGCGTCCGACTGGAGGGCAAAGTGGATTCGCTGGCAGAACCCTGAAGACGAGGCTGATCGTCAGGCAATTCGCTGGATTTGGGTCACAGGTCAAGATGCGCTGGCTGTCGTCCCAGATACGACGGCAACCTTCCGCATAACCGTCGACATTTCTGAGCAGCCGCGTGATGCAGTTTTATTGGTCGCAGCACGAGGCGACTTCGTAGCAAAAGTAAACGGTCATGAAGTAGACAGCAAGAAAGGCTGGGGCACTTTCGTCCGCCGCGACATCTCCGAGCAACTTATCGTCGGAACGAACATCGTTGAAGTGGAAGTCAAAGCTCCCGAGTCACCGCGGTTCGGGCCGAACGCGGGGGCCAAGACCTCCGCGGCGGCGCTGGCGGCATTGGTGAAGATCACGCGTTCCGATGGCTCTACGTCGCGTTTCCCCACGGGTGGGCAGTGGGAAGCGATCCTCGAAAACACATCAAGTTGGCAGCCAGCCCATGTAGTCGCAGATTTGACCGACAAGCGATTCGGGGACCCGGGCACGTTGCCTCAGCCGGCGTCCTACCTAAGGAAAGCACTGGCATTATCAAAGAACGTCCAAAGCGCAAGACTCTACGTGACTGCGCTTGGAAGCTACCGCATTTTCTTAAACGGGAGCCGCGTAGGAGCCGATGTCCTGACACCGGATTTTACCGACTATCGCAAACGTGTCCTGTATCAGACTTACGATGTCACCAACCTGATGGTGAACGGCAGGAATGTAGTCAGTGCCCTCATGGGGGACGGCTGGTATGGCAGCGGTCTGACTTGGGTTGGAATGCATTTCTTTCCTCCTCCAGATCGTTTTCTGGTTCAACTCGAACTCGACTACGGCGATGGCACTCACGAAACGATCGTGACTGACCAATCTTGGAAGGCGGCAGCATCGCCAATCGTTAAGTCCGACATTTACGGCGGCGAAGCGTATGACGCGCGGTTGGAACAGGCGGGATGGGAGACGCTTGGCTTTGACGATTCGAGATGGAAGCCGGCCGTTGTCGCGGATGCGCCTTCCATTGCTGTGTCGAGCCAAATAACTTCGCCGGCTCGGGTCGTCGCTACGATCGATCCAAAGCAGGTCACTCCGACCGCAAACGGAAAATACATTTTTGACATGGGCCAGAACATGGTCGGATGGGCGACGCTGAAGGTAAAAGGCGCGGCAGGCACCAAGGTCCGACTGCGTTTTGCAGAAATTCTGAGTCCGGACGGAACGATCTATACAGAAAATTTACGGAATGCTGACGCAACGGACGTCTACATTCTGAGAGGCGGCGCTGAAGAAACCTTCGCGCCACACTTTACCTTCCATGGTTTCCGCTACGTCGAGGTGACCGGCTATCCTGGCACGCCAACTCTCGATGCAATTAAGGGGGACGTCGTCAGCAGCATCAGTGGCGAACCCGTGGCTAAGCTGACCACTTCGAGTGACCTTGTCAATAAGATGTGGTCAATTGGCGTATGGGGTCAGCGAGGAAACTTCCTGAGCATCCCGACTGATTGTCCGCAGCGCGACGAACGTCTGGGCTGGATGGGAGATGCGGGGGTCTTCTGGCGGACTGGCAGCTACAACTTCGACATCGCGGCGTTCTCACAGAAATTTATCCAAGATATTGTCGATGCCCAGACTCGGCAAGGTGCGTTCACCAACGTCTCTCCGAATACGCTGCCATTCGGCGGCGATGGATCGCTGGGCACCTCGGCGTGGGATGAAGGCATGGTGGGCGCTCCTGGTTGGGGTGACGCCGGCGTGATTGTTCCATGGACGACATGGGTACAGTACGGGAATAAAGCCATCATCGAGGAAAACTGGGACGCGATGCAGCGCTGGATGGAGTTCATTCTGAGCCGGAATCCCGACTTCCTGCGTAAGAATGGGGTTGGCCCCAATTTCGCGGACTGGCTGGCGCCGGACGGCAATACGAACAAGGACTTGCTCGCGACCGCGTACTGGGCCTTGATCGCGAACATGATGTCACAAATGGCACACGCTGTCGGCAAAGACGCCGACGCCAGTCGTTATGACGACGTCGCGCAAAACATTCGCACGGCGTTTCAAAAAGCCTACATCAAGGAGGACGGAGAAGTTGGGACAGGAACGCAAACTTCGTATGTCGTTGCTCTCTACACCAAGATGGCTCCCCCTGCGCTCGAGCCTGCTTTGGTCGACAAATTAGTCAAGAACATCGAAGCGCGCGAGTGGCACCTATCTACAGGATTTCTGGGCACACCCTTCTTGCTGTTCACGCTCGCGGATCACGGGCGCACGGAAGTGGCTTATCGCCTCCTGCTGAACGATACCTATCCATCCTGGGGCTACATGCTCTCAAAAGGCGCAACCACCTGGTGGGAGCGATGGAATGGAGATACAGGCGACCCAGCCATGAACTCTTACAACCACTATGCGTTCGGTTCAGTCATTGCCTGGGTCTACCGTTACGCCGCCGGGATCGATACGACGATTTCCGCTCCCGGCTTCAAAGAGATCGTCATTCATCCGCATCTCGATGCGCGTATGAATTCGGCGCGCGCGGAGTATGACTCGATCTACGGCAAAATCATCAGCGATTGGAGAGGAACTCCCACTGGGCCCTTTTCTCTGAGAGTCACGATCCCTGCGAACACCTCCGCCAGAGTCGTTTTGCCAGCAATCCCTGGAGGTCACATCACCGAGGATGGAAAAGCGGTGGCGGTGCAGCAAGAGAGCGGATTGCCCGAAGTCCGGATTGGGTCGGGTTCCTACGACTTCGAAGTCAAATGATTCCGCGCGACGGCCTTCAAGAGCTATTTTGTTCGGCCCGAGCCAATGGAAGTAAATTCGCGGATCAGGAAATATGAAGGAGCGAGGTATGCGAAGCACTAGTGAGGCGACATTTCGGCGGAGGGAGAAAAATGTTCTTGACATCCCCTCTTATAGAACAGTTTCGACAGTTACCCTGGGGCAAGACCGGTGAGGCGTATATCAAGCCTCAGAGTTTGCAGGAAGGCGGCCCCTCGGCTCAGTAGCGGCCTTGATTGACCCATAGCCAGACTTGTTCTTCCACTGAAAAAGGTCGCGAAGGATCTCCAGCGAACTTGCACTCAAGTGTGAATGTGTGAGCTTCCAGCGGCACGTTGAAGTGTGACTGCGTTTTCAAGAAGGCTCTTACGAATAGTTCGACGTAGCGCTGCAGCCCAAGAATCTGAAACTGGACTGCCTGGATGAGCGCGTGAAAGAGCGACCTCTCTTCAATTCTGTCACGAAAGACCAAAACCTCTTCAAAAGTCAGCGAAGTCATATGCGTGATGTCCGGCAAGTTAACAACTCCAAGAGCTTGCGCGTCTTCGTAAAACGTAGGTTTTGGGAGCCGTCGGCCCGTCATCTCCATGATTCTGACGGCCTTGAGGAGAGGCGCAGAAAAAAATGGCTCCATCAAAGTGTGATGCTGGGCGTCGAGAGGCTTGGCGGCGGGCAAGTAACGTTCTCTCTGTTCGCGGATATAAGCTGCGACGCAGGAAATCGCTGAAAGAATCTGCCGTTCGTCGATCCTGGTTTCTTCCTGGTGCGCATTGACCCCTGAGGTGGAGATTTGCTCTTCAACCGCCGTGTAGTAGGTGTGCAGAGCGGTGGCTGCTCCCAGAGCCTTTCGTAAGATATCTCGCTGGCCGTGTTGTGCAACGTCTTCCATGGAAAAGCGGAGACGAATTCGATCCGTCGCGCAGCAGACGCTGAGCAGTTCCAACTGAGCATCGCGCAGCTCTGCGTTCATTTTAAAGATCACACTGCGGTCCGCCGATTTGTCCCAAGATAACATCTCTTATAAACTCCTCAAGCTAAGTATGGGAAAGCAGGGAAGGGCCAAACATTATGTATACATCGTTAACTTAACGCTGTAAATGATATAATATGATGTCTTCCTGTGAGGGACCGTGCGATGCCCAGGCAACCTGATCCAAGTCTAGAAAGAAGAATCTTGGATGCTGCTGAAAAGCTGTTACACCGTGGCGGAGAGAAGGCCCTCTCTATGCGGAAAGTAGCCGTCACCGCGGGAACGAACACTCCGGCGGTCTATCGCCGTTTTCGCAACAAGAAAGATATTCTGCGCGCGCTTCTTGGGCGGAATCAGGAAGCTCTATTTAACGCGCTTCGCCCATGTTCTTCTTTGCTTGAGGCCAGTCAGCTCGCACTCGAATTTGCCTTAAGCCATCCACGTGAATACGAACTCATTACGTCAGGGTTGTTTTCCAAAGTCAGCGACCGCAGGCCCAATGTCGAGTTCATGAAGCAACGGAGCGCCGAATGGCTGGGAGGAGTTCCTGAAGACTATACCGCCCTGGTGATTGCGTTGTGGTCTCTGATGCACGGAACCGCCATGCTTCTCATATCCAATACGATAACTTTGCAGTATGCAGCGGAGCTTCGCATGGTCTATGCTGCGGCTGTGAAAGCCCTCGTTTCCCAGGCCTCCAATTTGTCGAGGCCTAAATAACCCTTCCGGATGGCCGCATTCGAAATTGTACGCGTCCTTTACTGCCGAATCCCGGTTGTCGACGAAGACAGGCATCAGCACCGCAAATGTCAGTCTGCCTGCTGGCAACGTCGTGTCGATGTTCTGCCGCAGCGATACCAAGTCCACTCCCAGCAATCGGCACTCCTCCGCAATGGTGAGTAAATGCTTCAGAGAACGCGCCAGCCGATCCAGTGCCCACACCACCACCACATCAGCCTTCCGTCTGCGCAAGTCGTTCAGCAGTGAAGTCAGCGCCGGCCTCTCATTCTTCGCACCGCTCTGCCCCTGGTCGCGGTATACGGTACAGCTCCAACCACGGCTCTCTATGTATTCCCGCAACTCCGTCTCCTGAAGTCCGGTGTCCTGCTCGTTCGTGGAGACTCTGACGTAAATCGAAGCTCTTTTAGTTTTCACGCTGGAGGGCGGCTTGATACCCAGACGGCGGGTAAACTCGGAGTCAGACCAGAGGGCGCGAGGATACTGGCTACGAGACTACGAAAGGTAAACCTTTGGCAGGCATAAAATGGGCTAACGGATCGGGGCGAACAAGCAAGACACTACGGAAGGCAGTCAAGACAGTTGCCGCTCCTGAAAGCGGCCGGGGAGACCGCGAGAAGGCAATTCAACCTGAGAACGACAACGATCCCCCAGTAATTTGAGTTCTTTCCAGTGGACGGACAATAGAACATTAAGTTTCGCAAGCGATCTCAATCGGATATTCGATGTAGACTTCGTGAACTGCCGCATGCAGATCACGGCATTGCTCGAGAATTCCCGCAAGATACTTGTGCAAATCTCCGCGAATGACTTCTCCGATCTGTACATAGGCCACAATCGATCGCAAGCGCCCGATCAATCTTTCGATCTTTCCTGTTCTGTGGCTCAAGGAAAGATTGCTGATCGAAGTCAACGCCAGGTGCATTCGGTCCAGCGAATAACGAACCGAATACGGAAACTCAGGCTGCAGCAAGATGAAGTCCGCTATGCGTTCCGGTTTGAGTTCCGCACTGTACGCTTTGCAGTAGGCCTCAAACGCGGCGCAACTAGTTAACAGCCCCACCCAATCCAAGTCATCCGTATGCTTGTCGATGAAAAAATAAGAATCCAGCAGAATAGAGAGATTGCAGGCCCTCTCGATATATTTACCGAGCTGGATAAAATGCCAGCCCTCGCCGTGATTCATGGTAGTGTCGGTGAGTCCATGAAACCGGTAAGACCCTTCGCGAACCAAGCTCACCACCCGCATCGCGCCCGCGTCATCATTGGCCTGCAGCTCAGAGCCCGTTACCTCGTGAAAGAGGCAATTCAGGTGCTCCCACATCTCGGAGCTGATTTCCTCGCGCACCTGGCGGGCGTTCTCGCGAGCACCGCTTATGCACTTCATGATCGAAAAAGCCCCCTCCGGATCTGCCACCAATAGGAACAGCGCACGCTGCGGATCGACGTTAGCAGAAGCGGCTCCGGGGACCAGCGAGGAGACCGCGCGAAACCAGCGTTCTTCCGGGGAGACTTTTGCAGGATTCAGAATCAGTCCGTAAGTGGCCTCCAGTACACGCGAGGCATTGTCGGCCCTTTCCGAATAGCGGCTCATCCAGTAGAGACTGTCGGCTACGCGTGAAAGCATGAAGCTTTGTCTCCCAATAATGCAAAATCTCAACTCTGCAAGACCCAGGTGTCTTTCGAGCCCCCGCCTTGAGACGAATTCACCACCAGCGATCCTTTTCGCAAAGCCACTCGCGTAAGCGCCCCCGGAACAATCGTGATGTTTTCGCCATAAAGAACATAAGGGCGAAGATCGACATGGCGGGGCTCGATACTACCGTTCACAAAACATGGAGCGGTCGAAAGATTGATGGTCGGTTGTGCGATGTAGTTTCGCGGCTGGGCGAGAATTTTCTCTCGAAATTCCGCGCGCTCTTGCTCCGTGCTATGCGGACCTATAAGCATGCCGTAGCCACCCGACTCGCCTACCGCTTTCACTACGTACTGATCCAACTTCTGGCAGACGTGGTCGCGTTGCGCCGGGTCTGACATCAACAGGGTTTCCACGCTTTCCAGAATCGGATCCTGGTCGAGATAGTAGCGGATAATCTTGGGCACGTAGGCATAGATAGCCTTGTCGTCTGCGACTCCCGTCCCAAGCGCATTTGCAAAGGCTATGTTTCCGGCACGATAGGCATTGAAGAGGCCCACAGCACCGAGCGCGGAATGACTTTCGAAAACGAGCGGATCGAGATAATCATCATCAATTCGCCGATAGATCACGTCGACACGTTGCAGGCCGAACGTCGTTCGCATGTAAACGACATTATCGTGAACCAGCAAATCTCGACCTTCGACGAGTTCAATGCCCATCTGCCGTGCTAAATAAGTATGTTCAAAGTACGCAGAGTTGTAGGGACCGGGTGTCAGCAGAACCACGGTCGGCTCGGAACGGCCTGCGGGGGCAAGGGATCGCAGAGTAGAAAGAAGCGCCTGGCTGTATTGCTCAATCGGCCGCACTCGGCATTTTCGAAACAGGGCAGGGAATATCTGCTTCATCACTCTGCGGCTCGTGAGCATGTAAGATACGCCGCTCGGAACACGCAAATTATCCTCGAGAACCAACAAGTTTCCTTCGGGGTTACGTATCAAATCCGTACCGACCACTGTCACATATACATCGCGCGGCACTTTGATACCGCGCATTTCCCGGCGGTAGTGTTTGCAGGTGTAAACAATGCTTCCGGGGACGACCCCGTCTTCAATGATTTTTCCCTCGTGATACACATCTTTGAGGAAGAGGTTCAGCGCCGTGATCCGCTGAGTCAATCCGCGCTCAATCGTTTCCCATTCCGCCGCAGTGATAATCCTGGGTAGCAGGTCGTGAGGAAAAATCCGCTCTGTGCCTTTTTCACTGCCGTAGACGGTAAAGGTGATGCCTTGATTGAAGAACGATTGGTCAGCCTCCTGTTTGCTGCGTCGCAGCTCGTCAGGCCCGAGGCTCAGAAGCTGAGTATAGAGTTGACGATATTGTTTGCGTGGATGATCCACGGTGCGAAACATCTCGTCGTAAGCGCCATTGAGTTCGTACCGGCGGAGGGATTCTCCAGCGCTTTGATCGGACGCATCCGTCTCTATAATCATGGTTGCCGCTTTGATTCTTCGCCAGAATAGCGCATCGGACGGCGATTGATGATTGGGAAAAGCGATTTGCGGTATCGAGTAAACCGCGGAACAATCTACCAAGTCTAGACTCTCGATCGCCCGCCTTCTCTGACGCTTCCTGCCGAGTTCCCGTTGCTTGAGGGGTGGAACTCAATGTCGGGCAATTGCTCAACGGTGTGCCGAAGGGACTGCTCCCAGCTGGAATCAATCAGATTGAGGTCCCGATCCTCGGCCGAAACGCGGCGGTATTCCAACTCGATATAACAAGCGCTGGCACGAGCGACTTCCAAGCTATTTTTCTTATACAGCAACAAGTCGAACGGAGGTCCTACCGTTACGTTAGAACGCATCGTGGCATCGAGTGACAGTAGAGCACACTTCGCCGCTACTTCTAACGACGTTGTGGCCGCTTGAAGTCCTCGATCTTCTCTTTCAGTTTGTCCTTGGCGTCTTCCACGGACTGACTGACCTTGTCCCGGGTCTGGTTAGCCTTTTCGGCAGCAGCTTCTTTGTGCGATTCGTGTATCTGCTTCGCGGCGTCTTTAGCATTCCCCCAGGTTTCCTTCGCCGCACCTTTGGCTTGGTCCATCACACCTTTGTTGGCTAATTTTTCACTACCAACGGCTTCTCCGATGCTTTGTTTGGCCTTTCCAATAGCCTGATCAACTTTTCCCTCGGCCTGTTCCTTATTCATGACTCTGTCTCCTTAATGCGATCAATGGAACGTTATTATAAAATGATTCTAAAATTATAAAATGATTCTAAAATGCGGTCCTGGCGCTTTTTTTAGCCTGCTGAACATTAAAGGGCCTATCTCGAATAATCCATCGGGCGAACACCCTAGAAAGACTAGTTTAACACTGCAGTTTGCGGTTGGAGACCACTGAAGGTTTCGCGATTCTCACGGGAAAAGAGATTTGTCACGAACCTTAATCCTCCGTCACGCGGACCAACCGCTTTGCATGGCGGCATCATTATCACCAACACGGGAGAACCCTACCCCCTCCCGTAATCAAAGGCACCCAACCTTTGCCTGAATTGTATGGTTTGCGGATAGGCCTGCCGTGAACAGCGGAGCCGGGATATCCAAGCGAGGCGCCGTCGCCAGACCAGTCGCAGACTGCCTTCTTCACCCAATCGCACATAAACGGGGCTGTCCTCTTCTGGCCGGAAACGATTTCCTCTTTTCCCTCCGCAAATCGTCGCAATCCACTCTACTTAGAGCCGACGTCTTCCCAGCTCGAAATAGCGGTTAATCCGCGAGAGTTCATCGAATTCAACACCGATTTCCCCCTGAGGAATGATACCAGCCCAAGAACCGGGAACCACCCCGATCCCTTCCCCAACAAAAAATGCCAGCAACCTTAAATCGGGATTTGACAACCAACCTGACGATGCCGCACAAATCTACTTACGTGCGCTCCGTATAGGGAAAAACTGCAGCGATGGGTCTTCTAATAAGACTCGAAGACGCCTAGAATCGTACGAAGCAAATAAGCACGATTTGGCGCTCGGGCTTGGACGTTTCGGCCCAGTAAATTCGCCTCTAAATCCACGCAACCCGCAGCAGCAAAGCAGGACCGGGCAAGCGAAGGATAGTCGAACAGGAGACCGATGAGAACAATAATACTCATTATCTTGATTTTGCTATTGCTGGGCGCACTGCCCACCTGGCCGTATAGCACAGGCTGGGGTTACTACCCCAGCGGCGGGCTGGGTCTGGTGTTGCTGATCGTGGTGATATTGGCTCTGACGGGCCGTTTGTAAAGGCGAAGTACCGCGATCTCAATGAACGCGAGAGGGACGAATGAAAAAAACGCAGGATGACACTACCCCGGACAACCGCAAACTGAAGACCGGATCGATCACTAGTTCATGATTTCTGTCGTAGCGTCCCAATCGAAACTGTGCTGTGTCATCCGAGTCGAGCAGGAAACTGGACTCAACCGCCTGCCGCCCGTGGGCCGACTCCTGATAAGCAATTGGCTTGTGAAATACAAGTGTGCCGCTGCGCAGAGAAACTTCGAGATCGCCGGAGGCGGCCAAGGAAATCGTATGCGCGCCCACGATTGAGAACCGCAGCCTTGCTGGATCCTGCCCCTGGCGAAATCCAGACTTTGATTGCGAATCGCCGTAGACGGTTGCTCAAGTCATCGAGGGCGTATTAACGTAGTGATGTTTCAAGACAGTACCAGGTATTCATTCAGATTGACTTTGCCGCTTTCTCCGGTTCGGGCTGCGACATTTCGGCAGGGCAGCTACCGTTGCCATCAAGTTAGTTCTTTTTTGCGGTCGATTTCCGGCAACTGGCATACTGACGGCGATGGATCCGACAGCGCCCTCAAGCAGATAAGCCGTTGAGCGCAAAGCGAGGTGCAATTTGCGAAAAGGTTGGATAACGTTTGTGTTGCTGGTTGTCGCGGTGGTTTTGGTGCCTGTGGGTCCACGAGCGCAGAACGCCGAACATGGGCACAATATGTGGCATACACAATGGAGCTACGAAGGGGCAAACGGGCCCGAACATTGGGGTGACCTGGATCCAGAGTACGCTGCCTGCAAAGTCGGCAAGGAACAGTCTCCGATCGACATTCGAAATGCGAAAAAAGCCGAACTCCCTGCGATACGATTCGAATACAAAAGCGGCCCGCTCAAAATTATTAACAACGGCCACACGGCGGTCCGAGCGAACTACGCCCCGGGAAATGGAAACTTTCTGATTGTGGGAGACAAGCGCTACCAACTAACGCAATTCCACTTTCACCGTCCCAGCGAAGAGTACATTCACGGTGAGCCATACGATATGGTGGTCCACTTTATGCACGAAGCCAGCGACGGGAAGGTTGCCGCAGTCGCAGTTCTTCTGAAGGCGGCCAGCGCGAATGCTACCATTCAGCAGCTTTGGGAACATATGCCAAAAACCGAGGGCAAAGAGGAGGAGATCGCCGGAGTTGAGGTTAATCCCGCCGGCCTGCTGCCCCACGACACCGCCTATTACACGTACATGGGGTCGCTAACGGCTCCGCCCTGCAGTGAGGGCGTCACGTGGTTTGTGCTGAAGACTCCGGTGGACATCTCGGCAGAGGAGATCAGCGCGTTCGCCGAGCTTTATCCGCACGATGTCCGCCCCCCTCAGCCGCTCAACGGGCGCGTTGTGAAGGAGAGTCAGTAAGGGGCCGGAGCTAGAAGTCCCTGCACCCCCGCAGTTTGCCAGTAACAGCGTCTCGGCAATGCAAAAAGCAACCGCCGCAATCCATTTGGCACGTTGAAACAACCCTTACATCAAGCTCCGCCCAAATTCTGTTGCACCACGAATCGGGCGACAAGCATGTCATCCAGCTGTCTTCGCGGCAAGCCCTTTTTGGGATCCGGGGGTGGCCAGCCCTTGTATCTTGCATTTCCAGACGGGACTAGTATTAGGTTGTGTTTCGGCGCAGGGGCCGTCCCCATCCGTAGGCCGTGGTTGAGCCTGGCCCCTAGCCGGCACAGAGGAATGTCGCTCGGCAGGCTCGCTAGGCTCGTGGCTTCTGGTGCTTCGGTCTGGCTTTGAACAAGGGAGCGCCCCAGCTGCCTGCTGCCAGGAATGCCCCGAAAAGAATGATGGCATCGATGCTGGTTCGCCCCTCGGGTGACCAGTAAACGTCTTTCAGGTTCAGCCAGAGAGCAAATTCGTCAAGGGTAAGGGCAGCGCCTACGCCGTAAAGAATTGACATAAGCCGGCTAAGAAAAATCGACGAGTTTCCCGAACCGGTGCCGATATCTGCGAGCCACCCGTATCCCACCAGGAGCAGCAGAATGATCCCGAAAACCAGGTGATGAATGTGCCGGCCGCCAACCTCGATGAAATGAAACGGCGGAATCCGGTGCAAGATGGCGTATACAACCGCCCGGACTCCGGCGAAGGTGAGAAAGAAACTGACTGAGGCCACAAACAGACGCCGTCGCGGCCGGTCGGGAATGCGCTCGTGGAGAGCGTCGCCCAGGGACGTTCCGTGGAGTAACAATAAGCTGAGAGCCGTGACAATGATCGCGAGCAGGAGTATGAACCACGTGTAAGCCATACGACATTAGATAGCACAGTTTGGATCAACACGGCTGGGGAGCAATCTTGCACTTCTCTGTTTGTCGGGGGCGTTTGTTGGGGACAAATTTCGAGGGCTCTCTGTGTGCCCAGATTTCCCTTGACAACCGTGCCAAAAGAAACTAAAAGATCTAAATCGTAAGTATTCGTAAGCTCCTCTTCGCATATAGATCGCAATGAGCTGTGGGGGTGCGAGTCCAATGCGAACGCGGAGAAAAACTTTGAGACTTCTGCCCTTTCTCGGCGAGACACAGGAGATTCATGCTGAGCAGCAAGCAGGGAATTCGATTTTCGTGTTGCCGTCAATAGAAAAAGGTGCGGTGGCTTGCATGGACGCGCGCTAAACGACGCGCCGGTTGTTTTGCTGTGGACAAACGAAACAAAACGATATAAACAGAAAGGGCTAACAAAAGGTCCAAGCTGTGCGGATTGCACCCATTACCAAGTTTAGAAGAGTCAATTATTGTGCTGAATGAAGAACGCCGCCGCGCCATTCTCGAAGTCCTGAACAGTCAGGGCAGAGTGCTGGTCACGGAACTTGCCGGGCAGTTCCAGACCTCTCAGGTCACAATCCGCAAGGACCTGGAGGTACTGCATGAGCAGCGCCACTTGCACCGCACTCACGGCGGGGCCTTGCCAGCGCGCGACGGAGCGCTTGAGGACCCTACTTTACGCGAAAAAGAACAACTCCATCGCAAGGACAAGCTTCATATTGCTACCGCGGCGGCTCGCATGGTGAAGGAGGGACAGGTGGTGATTCTTGACTCCGGTACCACCACCACCGCCATCGCGCGTGCTTTGCGCAATTTTCGCAATCTTACGATTGTCACCAATGCGTTGAATATCGCGGCGGAACTGGCGGGCACAACCATAGATGTTATTTTGACCGGGGGCACGCTGCGTAAGAATTCATTCTCCCTGGTTGGCCCTATTGCGGAGGAAACCCTGCGCCATCTAAGTGCCGATCTTCTGTTTCTCGGAGTCGATGGATTTGACGTTCCGCATGGGTTGAGCACGCCGAACTTGCTGGAGTCAAAGGTGAACCGCGTGATGGTGGAAATTGCAAAACGTACGGTCGCTGTATGCGACTCGAGCAAATTCGGACGACGCAGTTTGTCCATGATCGTGCCTACTGCGTCCATGCAAGAGGTAATTACTGATCGAGGTATTCCGAAGTCTGATCTGCGAGCGCTGAGGAAAGCTGGAGTCGAGGTAACGCTTGTCTAGTTCATCCCATGATGGCGTGAAAGCCAAAGAAAAAAGTGCCGGCGCCCATAGTCTGGCGGAGATTGTTTCTCAGCCAGAGTGCTGGAGCACGTGTCTTGAGAATCTGGGCCGGAACAGAAGATTAGAGGAAATCCGCGAACGTTTTGCGGGAGTAACCGAGTGGTTGTTCATCGGTTGTGGTTCCAGCTACTACGTCGCGCTGTCTGCCGCCGCGACCATGACGATGATCACGGGGCAGCGAGCTCGCGCCGTTCCTGCATCTGAAATCCTGCTTTATCCGGAATTGGTATTGGCATCCTTTAAGAAATACCTGCCTGTCTTGATCTCTCGCTCGGGCCGCACCTCGGAGGTGCTGAGAGCTGCGGAATTACTGAAATCGCGGGGTGTTGCCACATTGGCAATTACCTGCGCAACGGGCGAGGCCCTGGAACAGGTGGCCACTACCACCATAGTTTTGCCGGCGGCGGACGAGAAAAGCACGGTGATGACGCGCTCGTTCAGTTCCATGCTTCTGACATTGCAGAATCTTGCGGCGACGATTGCGGGGGATTCTGAGTTCTCCGAGTCCCTGCATAAGCTACCCGGGGCGGCGGCTAGAGCGTTACAGTCGATGCCAGAGAGCATCCACAATTTCGTGGATGGTCATCATTTGGCCGATTATGTTTATCTCGCGCAGGGACCTCTCTATGGCCTAGCCTGCGAAGGTGCATTAAAAGTAATGGAAATGTCAGTTTCGCATGCGCAAGCTTTTCACTCTCTCGAGTTTCGCCACGGCCCCAAATCTACTGTGAGTCCTGAGACCCTGCTTGTCTTTCTGCTTTCCGAAACTGGATATGAGGAAGAAGTTGAAGTTTTGGAAGAAATGAAATCTTTGGGAGGCACGACGCTGGTCATTACCAACAAGGTTGATGCTCGAGCGCGTGCTGCGGCTGACCTGCTTGTTGAACTACGTCTCGATGTGCCGGAGCTGGCCCGCTTAGTTCCTTATCTATTCGCACCACAGCTGTTGGGCCTTTTCACCGGATTGAAGAAGGGGCTTGATCCCGACTCGCCGCGCAATTTGAGCCGTGTAGTTGTCCTCAACGACGAAAATCCGCGCAAGAGACCTGAACATGCCGCGTTTTGACGTGACCATCGCCGGTGAAGTAAACCTCGACCTTATTCTTTACGGACTTCCCACAGAGCTCCCCCCAGATCGTGAATTGCTCGCCGATCGCATGATGCTCACTCTGGGCGGTTCGTCGTCGATTGTGGCGCATAACCTGGCAGCACTCGGAAGCCGTGTGGGCTTTCAATCAATCATTGGCGACGATCAGTTAGGTAGGACAGCGCTGCAGTTGCTTGCTGGGAGCGGAGTGGATGTTTCACAGGTACGGCAAGTATCGGGTCCGATCAAGAGTGGGCTGACGGTGATTCTCCAACGCGATGACTGGCGAAACATCCTCACTTACTCTGGCATGATCTCGGAACTTACTTTGAACGATCTTGACTTCGACTATCTCACTGACTCTCGCCACTTTCACCTTTCGTCCTTTTATTTGCAGACGCGCCTGCGTCCACATATTCCCGAGCTGTTCAAGAGGCTGAAGGCAGCTGGACTGACGATTTCGCTGGATACTAATGATGATCCAGAGGATCTGTGGGAAGGTGGCCTGGAGGATGTCTTACGTCAGGTGGATGTTTTTCTGCCCAATGCACGTGAAGCCTCTCGGATCACCGGAACAGATGATTTGGAAGCCGCAGTGAATCAACTGGCGGAGATGGTTCCGCTCGTCGTTGTAAAGATGGGTCACGAAGGCGCAATGGCGCGGCAAGGCTCAAAGCGCTTTATCAGTCCGGCTGCGAAAGTGAACTGTGTCGATCCAGTGGGAGCGGGGGACAGTTTCGATGCGGGTTTTCTGCATCAACATGTTCGCGGTGCAGATATCCCGAGTTGTCTCGCTTACGGCAATTTGTCAGGCGCGCTCTCAACTACTAAATCCGGAGGGACGGAAGCTTTTCGTGACCGTGAACATAGGGAAGAGTTCCTTCGCGAGCATGCAATGTCTGCTTAGACTTGGGACTATTGTTGCTCGACCTGCGCGAAAGATTATTGCGAACCGACTTCCAATAACAAATGCTGCTTGAACTCCGCTTTTAGCCTGGGTGCATGGTCTGCCGTCGCTTCAACTAAACCTAGGTCTTTTCCATCCGCGTAATCCATGACGTGGTGGGTCCCGGGTTTCAGGCCGCGCAATTCAACTTCTCCCTTCCACGGAAGGTTGTCGGTCGGTGCAAAAAACGCGTAGTACATCTTACCGTCTTTTGCGATGGCGTAGGCCTCTGGCGAATCGTACCCGTAAGTGTAGAGATCGAGGAACGTGCCACTAGAAAGCATTTTCTCGTTGTAGAGGCCGATCCATTTCTTCCAATGTTCTTCTTTCTCTTGGGTTAACAGAACCGCTTTGTACTTCGGTCCAGGATCAGGCCAAACAAACTTGGTTCCCACCACGCCGCCTGCCCCGATGGTCGAAGCAAAATCGTCGCCGTGTTCGACCCAGTCTTTGCCGACGCGAGTCATGGCTGAGAGCTCCACATGATCTCCGTAGACTGCCGCTTCGGGCCCCAGCAGCGCCTTGTACATTTTGATGCGGCGCCGCACCTGGACTGCACCAACCGGATCAGCGGTGACTGCCTGGTCGAGATATGGCAGCCATGCGAGTGACGGGGGCGTACCGCACGGACAGCTCTGGGTCACGCTTTGCGGCTTCAGGGCACGAGTAGTTTGGAAGATTGTTTTGTAGACGTCCGCCATGGCGTTGACGGAATCCTGTGGCGACTTGTGGTGATGCGCCGGGTTGTAGCAAGCCGGTACGCTGTAAATATTGTCGAGTTTGGATCCGTCAAATCCCCAGTCGCGGATAAACTTCTCGGTAAGTCGCTTATAGTAAGCCTGCACCTCGGGCACGGCTGG
>Ga0182024_10004641_pt1 | contig 31387 bp, 34 predicted proteins | sample P32metaG_FD_120480 | JGI IMG/M metagenome (GOLD analysis project Ga0182024, IMG submission 120480) | Permafrost microbial communities from Stordalen Mire, Sweden - P3-2 metaG (Illumina Assembly) | ecosystem: Environmental > Terrestrial > Soil > Wetlands > Permafrost | place: Sweden: Stordalen... | reverse complement strand
AATGGTATTCTCCCAATGTCAAAGAATCCTCCGGACAGGATGCCGATCGGCGACACCCCGCACTCCTGTAGCAGCGCGGTGACTCTTTCCACCTTAGCCACTCGGGCCAGGAATGGTTGCCCATGATTCGCCGACCAGAACTCCACGCCTTCCTCCGCTTCCTTCATTTGTGAGTGTGATTTCATAACCGCTCGTGCGAGGCGTAACAGTTTGATCTCGATCGAACGGTCATTATTCTCCATCACCAGAATGCTGCCATTCGGCTTCAGGACGCGGCAAAGTTCGCGTAACGCTGCTTTCCAATCAGGAATGTGCATAAGCACACCCCTGCAGTGGACGAACCCAAAGCTGTCATTCGCAAAAGGAAGTGTCTCCACACACCCTTGGGCAAAATCAAGTCGTGTCTCGGTGCAGTTCACCGCCGCCACACGTTCTTTGGCTCGGTGCAGAACCGTAGCGGATAGATCAATCCCAACCCCATGATACCCGCGTCCCACAAGGCGCATAGCATGATCGCCCCTTCCGCAACCGGCATCGAGAAACAGCGTTTCAGGCCTCGGTTGCAGGTGAGAAAGAACTCGATTCAGCAGCTCAGAATTGAAGGTTTGTTGGAGAGGGTTGTCGCGATAGATTGCCGTCCACTCATCGTGAAGGTGGGGCTGCTTATATGTTTCCGCAAGTATCGGCATCGAAGTAATCAGCCTCGCTCTGTGGTTTTGCCGGCTCTCCGCCGTGCGGGACGCCGCAGCCAGCGCCACCCGATTTTGCCCAGCCGTTCCTGAAGCTTCCGAATCGAACCTTAACTTCTAGAGAGGTCCAAGCTCAAGCAAAAAGCCAGTATCGATCAAGAGACAACGGGGAAAAGGAAAGAGCTGCCCACAACGTGCCGCAAATTATCTTGCGTGGCCGCCGCCCTGTCAAGCGTGGGGTAGTCGACAGCCCACGGCTCAGGAAAGGGATGACTTTACAGGCGGAAAAACTGACAAATGCGTTCAGTACCGCGTAAAGCCCGTAAAATCAGGTGGGCTTCAGCGCGGTGGTCGCACTTGGCGCCCACAATGAGTTTTTCCGCAGCCGGTTCAGTCCTGCCCCAAACCGTAGAATCAACGGCGGCTTCCGCCGCTGAGGTTACGTTCTCAACTACGTCCCGGATGTCCCTGGCGCCTGCGACGCACTCTTCTAGTTAACTCTTAGTTAACTCTCCTACCCGAATCCCTGTTGACAGCCGTCAACCCACGCCTAGAATGTTTGAAAACATTCGACTCGCTGCTTGTTTCAAACATGAGGCGCTGGATCTTTTTTCCGTGCCGAGGCACCACGTCCGATGAATCTTCAGATCAGATGGTGAAGAGCGCGCCTTCCGGGCTCCCTCCGGCCTGACACTCGCAGCCTTGGTGGAATCCCTCGCCATGAAGGCCGACCGCGTAGCCGTCGAACTCAACCGCGAAATAGTCCCCCGCGCCCGCTGATCCGAAACGCCGCTCAAAGACGGCGACCGCCTGGAAATAGTCCACTTCGTCGGCGGCGGTTCTGGCGCTGTGTTTGGACCGCGCTGTGATTAAGCGCGTCCTGAAATAAATATGTCATCCTGAGCGGAGTCGAGGGACCCCTTGCCTGCTTGCGCAAACTGCGGCCCGGCAAGGCATCTCTACAACCGCCAGCGTTCCTAGTTCCTGGGCCGGGCCCCCGGTGGCGTCGCCGCCTTCTGTGCCCCAGCGGACGTTACCACCGCAGCCGGCATCCTCAGACCACCCGGCGCCGCCCCAGTCGCATGAGTGCGTGCCAGCATTCGCTTGTTTCCATCGACCTCGTGGGTGTAGTCGGCGAAGCGGACGTTTTCATACTTCTTCCGCAGTGCCATAATCCGGTAGCCGAAGCTCAGGCTGGCCGTACCGCCGCTCAGTTCGTGTACCTCGAACGAATTCGCCGTACGGTTCGTGACGTATAGCCCCTTGCAGTCGCAGTACGGGGTCAGAAATACCTGATATTTCGTGTCAGTGTTGACGGTTTGTGTGTAGGTGGAGTCGAGCTGGACCACTGCCGCGCCGTTCACCATCTCAGCCTCGCCTGCGTCTTCGAACCAGTTCTGGGGCGCTTCGATGGCCGACATCGCCACGATGCGCTTGCCGGGGTCGACGGGCACGACGGCGTTCTTGGTACCGGAGCAGCTAAAGTCCCCGTGGTCGTCAAAAAAGCAGTTGCCGCCATCGGGATTGCCCACTACGAGCTCCGTGTACGCTACGACGCCGCAGCACGAGAAAATCGTCATCGGAGTGGACGTGTTGCTTATGATGCGGAATGAGATATCGCCAGTGGGGGCGCCAATAAAGGTGTTCGTGCCGTCGCCCGCAATCGAGAAGTTCTCGCAAGCATCGAAGCCGCCGCTGCCGAAGGCAATTCCGGCGTCGCCACCGCAGTTGGCATTGCCGATGAAGGTACTTACTGCTCCTGAGCTGGCGACATCCAGCGCGGCCAAGGGAGTCGTCGTACCGACGCCAATGCTGGTGCCGGCCGTCACCACCCCCGTGGCGCTCAGGTTCCCGTTCACCGTCTGCGCGCCGGTGAAGGTGTTGGCCGCCGCCAGTTGCGGGACCACCGTGGTGTCAATGGTCAGCGTCCCGGTCTTCGTGATCGGTCCACCTTCCAGCCCCAGTCCAGTGCCAACGCTGGTCACCGTGCCGTCGCCCGTGCCCGGGAAAGTCTGTCCCGTGGCGAAGGTGAAGATGCCCTTGCTGCCCAGCTTCAACCCAGTTTCGCTCGGTGTGCTCGTCCCCAGTCCGTAAAGCAGATTCAGCGTGCCCGAGGGGCTGCCCGTATCGTTCGCGGCCGGCTCCGCCTGCCACTGGAACGTCTGGTTCACCGCTTTGCCGGTCGAACTGCTGAAGGAAGAAGCCACAAAATCCAGCGGCCGCGAATTGGCGCCCGCCGTCTTGGTGGCCGCCGCTGTGGCCGGCAGATTGAGTTCGCCGACTACATTGACCTCCTTAGGTTCCGGTCTGCGTCAGAATCGAGTTCTGGATGTTTGTCGCCGTTGTGAACAGCGGGATCGCATTCACCGTTCCGCCCGTCGTGGTCACGTCACTGGTGGTTGGCGGCGAAACGTTCTCCGCCGTACTGGCAGCTGAGTTGCTCGCCGCAGCGGGACCACTGACTGGAGGAGCGGCCAGCACGAACGCCGAGGGCGGCAGACCACCGACAGTTTCCGCGTCGCCCGCCTTCAATGCATACGGAGCGCTCACCAGCAGCACTCGCGGTTGCTCCTCCGCTTGCCCCGCAACTTGCACTCCCACCCAGCGTGCTTGCTCGGAAGTAAACAACTCGGCCGGCAGCCTGTCGGGCTTGGTCGCGCCCAGCAAAACCGCGTAGTGGCCGTTGCCGTCGGCAGTGACGTTCTGCGTCTCGATCCAGAGGGGGGCGCCGCCGCTCTGCTCAGAGTAGAGTGCAAAGGTAATGCCGACCACGCCCGTTATCGGTTTGCCATTGAGGTCCTTGACGATACCGCCAAAGCGGACCAGGCGAGGCAGGGCAGATGCGGTTTCAGCGGTTGACTGCGCAACCGTCACTGGAACCAGCGAAAGAAGCAGCGAAAAGAATCCAACGACCACGCAAGTGGCGCGGAGTTTCACGGGAGACACCTCCTTTGGGAAATCGAACCCTAGCTTCCAGACAAGACCGAATACCTAAATAGAAAGCCCGTAAAGGAAATGACTTTTTCGGGCGGCCGGGGAAAGGACAAAGGCACCCAAAACGCGGCTAGAGTTATCTTCCGCAGTCGCTACCCCGTCAAGATGAAAACAGTTGCATGTCCGGGAAGGGAGGGCAGGTTTTCAACTACCCAATTACAAAATTACCCAATTACTGAATTCTCCCCCGCACTCTTCTAGTTAACCCTCGCCACACGAATCTCTGTTGACACCCGCCAACTCATGCCTAGAATGTTTGAAACATCTGACGCGCTATTTGTTTCAAACATAAACGGAGAAGAATGCCAGACCGTTTTTCATCGCATGACGTGATCGCCCTGACCGGAGTCACCGCCCGCCAGCTCCAGTGGTGGGACGAACGGGGTGTGATCAAGCCCGAACGCGAGGGCCATCGCCGCATGTATTCCATGCAAAATGTCATGGCCATGGCGGTCATCTGCGAGCTGCGGCGTAAAGGCTTTTCCCTGCAAGGAGTCCGCAAGGTCATGCGCTTCCTCCAGCGCGAGTTCGGCAAGGGCCTGGCCGAAATTGTCAGCCGGAATTCCGACACTCACCTGCTCACCGATGGCAAGCGTCTTTATCTGGAAACATCCGCGCGGCAGATCGTGGACATCCTGAAGAATTCTGCTCAGCCTATTCTGGGCATCTGCCTCAGCGATGCAGTGCGGCAGGTGCGGGCTGAGGTCGTAGCGAGGAAGGCCAGTACTTCCGTAATAGCGTCGGCAGAGCGCCGGCGTGCTAGAAGAGTCTCGTAGGCAAGAGTGCCGCACGAGTATCAGACTAGATTTCTGTACCCAGGCTTTCGTAGCAGCTTTTTGTAGCAGGTTTCTGTAACCAGGAGGAGTGCATGGTCGGCGAACTGGACATTCTGAGTCAATGGATTCCCGAACAGATGCAGCCCGGAACCGTTTTTGTTCTGGAGAACGCCGGCGAAGTCGGCGAGAAGGAAGATCCCTACTGGGCGGTGCTGGCCTGCCCATCCTGCGGCATGCTGGGCTTGATCACGCGCCGCCAAATCAACGGCCTGATCCCGGTAATCTGCGGGTCTGAACAATGCTCCGCGCAATTCTTCATTCGCGAAGCCGAAGTAGTAGTGCGTAAACCGTTCTAGTTCATGGAGGCGCGGGCGTCTCGCCCGCGCTGCGATCCCTACTTCTGCTGACCCTTGCCTGATTTTACTCCGCTCAACTCCACCGGAACCTGATCGACCATCTCGATGCCGAACCCCTCGAGCGCAGCCACACGTTTGGGCCTATTCGTAAGCAGCCGGATGCGCCGCAGGTTCAGGTCGGAAAGAATTTGCGCTCCGATTCCGATTTCGCGCTGCGTCTGGCGTTCATTCTCGAGCAAAGATGGCAGCTTCCGTCCGCGATGGAAGCTGAGCGCGCTTCGTTCGCCGACTTTCTCCACGGAAAAACCTTGCGAGGTCTGATGCAGATAGATCAGCGCGCCGCGTCCTTCCTGCGCGATCGCGCGCAGCGAGCCTTCCAGCGTAGCGTGACACTCACAACCGATCGCGCCAAACACGTCTCCCATCAGGCAGTGGGCATGCATGCGCACCAGCACCGGCGCGTCGCTCGCTTCAACATCGCCGCTGGGCATTTCTCCTCTGATCAAGGCCACGTGCGACTCTCCGCCATCGATCTCGCTCTCGTAAGCGATGAGGCGGAATTCACCGAAGCGTGTGTCGACCAGAGCTTCGCCGACGCGATGCACGTAGCGTTCATGCGCCATGCGATAGCGGATCAACTCCGCGACCGTCAGCATCTTCATGCCGTGCTGCTGGCAGAACTCGATGAGGTCTGGGACGCGGGCCATGGTGCCGTCGTCCTTCATGATTTCGCAGATGATGCCGGCAGGAATAAGGCCGGCAAGCCGCGCGAGATCGACCGAGGCTTCGGTCTGTCCGGCGCGGACGAGCACTCCGCCCTTGCGGGCGCGAAGAGGGAAGACGTGGCCGGGACGCGCCAGGTCTGAGGCTTGCGTCGCGGGATCGATCGCCACCTGAATGGTGCGCGCGCGATCGTAGGCGGAGATGCCTGTGGTCACGCCCGTGCGCGCGTCGATCGCTTCGCAGAATGCGGTGCCGTACTGCGAAGTGTTCTCCGCGCTCATGGGACCGAGGCGCAGGTGGGCGAGGCGCTCTTCGGTCATGGTGAGGCAGACCAGGCCGCGTCCATACTTGGCCATGAAGTTGATGGCTTCGGGCGTGACCTTCTCGGCGGCGAGCGTGATGTCGCCTTCGTTCTCGCGGTCCTCGTCGTCGACGACGACGATCATGCGGCCGGCGCGGATCTCCTCGATGGCAGTGGGAACGTCGGCGAAGGCTTGGGTGCTCATGATGAGGAGATTGTAGCAAAGGCGTTGGCGAGTTGGTTAAGGAGTACCTAGTACCCAGTACCCAGTAGTCGGGCGTCGGGCTGGACATCGGCCAGGAGGAAGTGGCTGAGTGTTTCCGCTTGGAACGTTTGGAGCGGTTTTGCGTGAGTGTTCCAACCGGAACATATGTGAGATGTGAGATAGGTTCCAACTGGAACATTTTGTGCATCTAATTCCGGCAATATCGTATTGTACATATAACCTCTTCCAAGGCTAACAATCCAGAGGCGTTAGGTGGGTCCGGAAGGCGGGTGTCCGTTTTCGCGGTTTTTGGGGAATGCTGCTGAGGTGTACATACAAATGTTTCGGTGGAGGGCTGCCGGAACGCGAGTCTTGACAGCAGCATTAGATGCACGTAGAATTGTGCTGCACGTAAGATTGTGCTCACTCATGAAGAGCAATATCACGCTGAAACTGGATGCCGATCTGCTGCGCGAGGCTCGGATCCTAGCGGCCGAAGAGGATACTTCGATCAGTGCAATGCTGGCGGCGCGCATGGAACAAATCGTGCATGAACGCAAGGCCTACCAGGGGGCACGCAAGCGTGCGCTGGCCCGGCTGCGCGAAGGAATGGATCTGCAATGGACGCCTGCCGCTTCTCGCGATGAGATTCATGAACGGTAGTTTTTGCGTGAGCGAATGATCTCCCATGGCCGACAAGTATTTTGTTGACACCAACATTCTGATTTGCGCCCATGACCGCGCTCAGGGCATGAAGCATGAGAAGGCCCGTGAGCTCATCGAGAGCCTGTGGGCGAGCGGGCGGGGTGTGTTGAGTACGCAAGTGTTGCAGGAGCTTTGCGTCAACCTGCGGCGCAAGGTGGCGCGTCCGCTGGGGGTGGACGAAATTCGCCGGCTGGTCAACGACTATATGAGTTGGGAGGTCGTCGTGAACGCTCCGGAAGCTGTAATTCAAGCGCTGGAAATTGAAGTGCGCTACAAGACTTCTTTTTGGGATGCTCTGATCCTGCAAGCGGCGGAGCAATCCGGCGCCGCGATTCTCTACTCCGAGGATTTGGCGGTGAAGCAGAATTATGGGACGGTTCGGGTGGTGAATCCGCTGGTCGGATAGCTTTGCGGAGTCTGGCTCTTTCGAAGAGAACCGTGGGATGAGGCACCCGGCCCGGCGGTCATAGATGACGGGATTGGCTGAGTAACAAAGGCGTCTTTGTAAGACGCGCCTTCAGCGAGATGTAGTGCTGTTTGCGGTAGACGCTCCTTTAGTTCAAGAACAAGAACAAAAATTCGAGATCAGGAACAACGTCAAAGGCAGCGAACAGGAGTGTCCGTTCCACATGAGCCGTTACGGGCCTGCGGGGACTAGTTGCAGGTTAGGGACTTTATTTCCGGCATGCCGTCGATCTCCACTGAGGGGTTGTAGGTTACGGCGCATTGTTTCAGGCCGGCGGGCAGGGCGCGGCTTAGGGCTAGCGAGGTTCCGGAATAGTAGCAGGCTAGCCAGTAGGGACGGTCGGGCGTGGTTTGAAGAGTCCACTTGGCGGTTAGGGTCTTTCCCAGGCGCGTTTCGTCAATCGGGGACCAGGCTCGCGCTTTCGGCCACGGGACCGTCGAAGAAAGTTATGCGGCTGAGGCGGTGAGGGGCGGTGTCGAAAAATATCTCCCAGCCTGCGATGGGCTTGGTGAGCTGCGGGTTGGTTAGGGTGACGGTGGCGGGACAGCTGAGTTTCGCAGCGTCCTGTTTGGGAACATCCTGCGCTGGCAGGCGCAGGCAGAGAGACAACGCCGCACAGGCCAGCCATAACGTCTGGGCACGCTTGGTCATGCTCACCATTCAATCACAGATCAATCACAGAAAAGGCTGTGTCGTTCGCTACCTCGGGGGCTGAAGCCCGGTTCATTTGGGGACCGTTGTACGCGGCGCTTCCACATTGGATGGTCGCCGTTTGTGCGTGCTTTCCGCCAAAAGTACACGGTGGAACGTCTGGCTGTGCCTTGCCGGATCTGCTTTCTGACGTGTCGATACAATAAGTTGCGCGTCGATTAGATAGAGGCCACCCAAGTGCACCACTTGAGCTAGAGTGAGCATCCTTCTCCTCTTTCAGGTTCCCTGAACTAAGTCAGCCCATCTGAAGTTCTCTTTTCTTAGCTACCCCCAACCCTAAGGAGGTTGTCTATGTTTGCACGCAATATCTCTCTTCATGTGAAGTCGAATATGTTGTCGGATTACACACGAACGTTTGAAAAAGAAGTTCTGCCGATGCTCCGCAAGCAGAATGGTTTTAAGGACGAAATCACTCTGGCCGGTCCCGGCGGAGTGGATGTGATCGCGATCAGTCTGTGGGAAAACAAGAAAGATGCCGAGGCTTACAACACCAATACTTATCCCCAGGTGTTGAAGACGCTGGCACGATTTATCGAGGGAACGCCGCAGGTTCACACCTTTGACGTCGTCACCTCGACCCTGCATCAGCGCGAGCTTGTGACCGCGTAAGAGAAAATGTTTGTAGAGCGCGAGGGGGCGGAGTTCCTTCCGCCTTTTCGTGCCCGCAGACCACATGCGCTTGATCGCGCCAGGGAGGGCAACCACGCACCTATCGCTGCAAAATGCCGAAACGATTAATCGTCTGGTAGAGCAGGGCGAGTTCCTGCTGAAAAGCTTTCATGATGAGCGCCAGAAAGACCCGGCGGGAGTGGAAACTGAATTCGCCCGTGGCGAACTGATCGGCTGGCGCAACACGTTACACATTCTGTTCCGCGAGTACGCAGAAGAAATTGTAAGCCGAGTGGTCGCGCGGACGCGGTTGAGCCTTCCCGAAGGCGAAATGCGAAGCGGTATCATCCATGCAGTTTGAGGCCATCCTGCGCGAAGTTGAGCAGCTCCACGACGTGAGCGAGCGCCTGGCGGTGCTGGCGGAACTGCATCCGCTGGTGTCAGAGGCGCTGATGACTATCTCGGGAAGCGTACGCAACGCCGCCACTGTTTTGGGAGTGCTCGTGGCGACGAAAATGAGGCCGGTCTGACCGTGTTTGCCGTGGGGCGCTACTTATCCTGCCAACTCTTTTTCTGCTCCTTGAAACAACTTGCGCATGGATCGGATCACCGCTCGGGCCAGCAACACTATCACTGCTACCAGGACGAGCGCGATCGTGGATGCGGTGTAGGGGTGGCGGGTGGCTAGCCAGGTTAGGGAGATGGCTAGGGCGTCCTCGGCGAGACTTAGGGTGATGTTGGAGAACGGCTCTGGGCTTGGGGTTACGGCGGCGCGGAGGGCGGTTTTGCCTCCGTGGGCGGCCAGGGCTATGACCGCTCCCAGAGCTGTGGCCACTAATTGCTCGGCGGGCGTTAGTTGGGTGGTGGCTCCGTAGGCTAGCAGGGCGGCTACTGGGACTCGGACGAAGGTGTGGAGGGCGCTCCAGATCAGGTCGAAGGCTGGGATTTTGTCGGCAAAGAATTCGATTGCGAAGAGAATTGTGCTGGCGGCGATTATGGGACAGGTCTCCAAGAGTTGTAGAGCTGGTGGGAGGGGGACGTGTCCGAAGCGGGCTAGAAGGCCCAGGACTGCTACCGTGGCATACACATTCAAGCCGGCGGCGAAGGCTATGGCTGCCAGGACGGCGAAGAGTTCAGGGAGCGGGATTTGCAGGAGGTTGAGCATGGCCTGGTAGGGCATGATCGATCTTGTGCGACCGGAAGGGCGTTAGTCCCGCAAGGGGCTAACGCCCTCGGTCATGCAGAGCGTTAATCGCAGCGCTGGAAGCACTGCGCCACCCAAAATCCTTAAATAGCAAAGGGTCGCTGTTGAGCGACCCTTGAAAGCTCCGACTACCTCTCCGGTTATAGAGTGGATTCGATCTCGAATCCCCAGGCTTCGAGAAGAGGTTCGGGGATGTACTTCGAGTTCTTGTTGCGGCGCGCCCACTCCCGCAGGCGAGTCGACCGGAGATACTGGTCGGGGGTGAGCTTGTATTCGCGCACGACCTGCTCGAACTCGGTAATGGTAGGGACAATGGGCCCGATCGGTTCGGGCTTGCCCCAGTTTGGATTTCCGCGTCGCTTGGCCATGAAACTTGCCTTTCCTACAAAGAGGGGAATGAACTGTACAAATTAGGCTGTGCTATCTATATGATTCTCCGAACACTTTCTGGATTCACAATCCCAGCCTAAGTTCCCATGGATCCTGGAAGCCTAATCGGAGAGTCAATATCCTAGGGCAATATTTACTGGAAGTCAATCACAATTTGCACTCTTTCCCTTGAGTAAATCACTTCTAAGTAATTGTATTCATTGTTCTTATTGCCAATCCGTGTCGCCAATCCCGGAGCAACAGCCGTTACGAAAGGCCTCCCGTTTTGATCCCCGAAAGCGGGCCGATAACCCTACAACCAGCTTCCGAACCGCAGCCCACGAAGGCGCGATTCTCAACCCGAACTTGCGGCACGCCTACACCGTCATACGCGAATCCTGTGGTTTCCAATCGGTTCGTCAGATGGGAAGCGTTTCAGACGTTACACCCGTAACCCTCGAGCGCAAGTGTTTCATTGATGGGCCTTCAGGCCGAGCTTACAGTGGGGCAGGGACGATGTTTTCGTCCAGGCACGGCATATGCCAGGCAGTCCGGTCACGGATCGAGAAGTCAATACGACTGAGTTCAAAGGATTTAAGGCGCTAGCATGAAGCTGAAGTCACTGCTGCTCTGTTCCGACGAGAAGATTGTGCGGGTGCTGCGTCGGACATTGGGCGATCTTGATATCGCCGTCGAGCACTGCGCCAGTTCGGAGATCGCCCTCCGGCACTTAACCCGTGAGCGGTTTGAAGCTATCATTGTGGACTGCGCCGGCCCCGGCGCCGCGGACGTGCTCGGCGTGGTGCGAGCATCTCCGTGTAACTTACGGGCAGTGGTCGTGGCAATTCTCGATCCTGCTACTGGGCTTCGGTCAGCATTCGAGCTTGGGGCGAACTTCATCCTCTATAAGCCGGTCACGGCCGAGCGGGCCAAATCAAGTTTCCGGGCAGCCAGAGCCCTGATGAAGAAGGAACGGCGGCGTAACACGCGGGTCGCTGTCCAAATTCCTGTGGAAATGTCGAGCCGCGAATCGGGCGCCCGGTTCAAGGTGAACACAACGGATTTAGGCGAAGGTGGGTTGGCGATCAGCTTGCCCCGGCGGAGCAAACCCCATGGCCGCTGGCAGTTGAAGTTCACCCTGCCGGGTTCCACCATGCCTTTGGAACTGGAGGCGCAGTTTGCCTGGGAAGGAACCGGCACACAGGTGGGGTTGCGGTTTCAAGACCAGTCTCCGGCAGTTGGGCGGCTGTTGCGCGAATGGCTGGGGCGGAATTCTCCGGAAGTTGAAAAAGACGACCCGCCAGTCCGGTGCCAGCTTGTGGATTTGAGTCTGGGCGGTTGCTACCTTGAGATCACTTCGCCGTTCCCGGTTTCCACCCGCGTGACGCTCTCGATGCGAGCCGCCGAAATTGAACTGAAGACGGAAGGAGTGGTTCGCGTCATGCACCCGGACAAGGGAATGGGAGTCGAGTTTACCCAGACCACTCCTGAGCACCGGGAATTGTTGGAGAAGTTTCTTAGGGTGCTCACGGAGAATCGCGACCTGCTGCCCGAGTTGCTGGTGGAACCCGAAGGTCTGGAAACTGGGACCTTGCAGCATTCACGAATTACGGCAGAGTCCGGAGCGGAGGAAGACCCGCTGCTGGCACTTTTCCGGCAAGCCGCGCTTCCAGCCGATTCGTTCCTGGCGGAGTTGCGCAAACAACGAGGGCTCACCACTGCCACCGCTGCCGCGTCCAACTGACAGATAACCTGATCGTAGAAGAATCCGCCGAACTTCGTAATATCGAAAATAGCTATTGAGGAAGGCTAGTTCCTTCCGCGGGACCTCCCGCCACCATATCGGTCTTCACCGTCGACTTCTGATTCGCTATCAGATCGATATCAGTCTCAAAAGTGTGATACCCAGGCAAACTGATTTTGATTTTGTGTTTTCCCGGCGCGACCAGCAGAGCCTTGCCCGGACCTTCGAATTCGGCGATGTGACCGACGAAGACGCCATCCACAAACACCGCCGCGCGATTTGGCTTCACTTCCAGCTTAATCTCGGCGGTCACTGTTGGCAGGGTAACCCGGGTATCTTTTTCCATCTTCACGTCGATCGTCTGTTTTTCTCCGGCGCGAACGGAAACGTTCTGCACGAAATCCAGATATCCGCCCTGCTTGACGGTGATGTTGTGTTCGCCCGGAAGGAGCAGGAGTTTTTTCGATCCCTTCAGTTCGTGGAGATAGCCGACGTATTGACCATCGATCCAGACTCCTGAAGTGTTTTCAACTTTTGAGGTGCCGACCAGTTCGACTTCTCCCAGCACCTTATTCTGAGCGTGGAGCGATGGGGAGAACATCAGAGAACTAAAAGTAAAGACGACCAGCAGAAAAGCGAGAGTACGGCTTTTTGAATGATTCATAAGGGTTCCTCCCGATTTTAGATGACAGGGAGAGCCAAAAGGTAGTTATGTTTGTGGGTCGGTCCGATCAGAACCGACCCACGATTCCCGATGTTCGCTTAGGTTGCTCGCTCAGAAGGTCTTGCGGAACAACCAGAACAAAGAACCTGAGAGCATCATGGCGACGGGTAAGGTAAGTACCCACGCCAAGGCCAGATTCCGCACGGTGGACCACTGAATTCCGGAATGATTGGCAGCCATGGTGCCGGCGATGCCGGAAGAGAGTACGTGCGTAGTGCTGACGGGCAGACCGAATCCATCGGCGGCACCGATGGTGGCCATGGCGGTGATCTCGGCGACCGCGCCTTGTGCGTACGTCAAGTGGCTCTTGCCAATCTTTTCTCCGACCGTGACGACAATGCGCTTCCAGCCGACCATCGTGCCCAGGCCGAGAGCCATAGCTACGGCGACCTTTACCCAGAGAGGAATGAAGCGGGTCGAGTGGTCGATGTGCTTCTTGTAGTTGGCCAGGATCGCGGTATCGGCGGCGGAAATTTCCGGCTTGCCGCTTTTCTGCATGAGGCGCAGAGCTTCGCTGATCAGATACATGTCGTTGCGGAAGTTGCGTACGCGGTCGTTGGGGATGTTCTTCATTTCCTTGTACAGCGCCGTTTCGTTGCCGATGTCGCTGACCAGGGTGCGCAACGCGAGCATGGTGTTGGGCGTGAACTCTTTATCGCGGACGTAATTGGTAACGTCATCATGAGCATCGCTGACGACGGCATTGGGGCTGACGTACTTGGTTAGGGTGTCCGCGGCTTGCATCGAGACGGCGATGAAATCCTGCGAGTCTTTGTAGGTAATGGCGTGGTTGAGAGCGTAGGCGGTGGGAACCGTGCCGATCAGAATGAGCATGATCAAGCCCATACCTTTTTGTCCGTCATTGGAGCCGTGGAAAAAGCTCACTCCGGTGCAGGTGAGAACGAGCAGGCAACGGATGTAGAACGGCGGCGGCTCGGTGCCCTCGGGGGCGGTGTAGAGTTTGGGGTCTTTGATGAGAGCCTTGGCGAGCAGCAACAGGAGCGCAGCGCAACCGAAACCTACGACGGGCGAGAGCAGCAGCGCTTTTCCGATATTAGCGGCTTGGCCCCAATCGACGCCGCTGGTGCCGCTTCTGCCGTTCATCAATTGGTTGGCGATGCCGACACCGATCACGGAACCGATGAGCGTGTGCGAACTGGAAGCGGGTAGGCCGAACCACCACGTCCCGAGGTTCCAGATAATCGCTGCGACAAGTAAAGCGAACACCATAGCGAATCCGGCTTTACTACCCACTTGCAGGATCAGTTCGACGGGCAGCAACGACACGATGGCGAAGGCGACCAGACCACTGGACGCGAGCACGCCGAGAAAATTCCAGAAGCCGGACCAAACCACTGCGATGTGAGGCTCCAGTGAGTGCGTGTAGATGACCGTGGCCACGGCGTTGGCGTATCGTGGAACCCATTGACGAACTCGAAGCCGAGCGCGACCATCAACGCGAGCCCCAGAAGCACATAAGGCAGGATGGATTCGTTATGCACGAACGACAGATCGTGAAGCAGGCTGGTGCCGGCGTAGCCAACTCCGATGACGAGTACAATGCCGAAAACCAGCATTCCGATTTTGCCGGGAGAACGGTTGAGCTTCTGGTCAAGTACGCTGGTCGATGCCGCCATGGTCAGTCCTCAGGTCGCTGCGGGATTGAAAAGCGATTGCGAGTGCTAAAGTTCGGAGCAACTATACGGAAGGATTGTTACGGCAGTGTGAATAAAAGGAGGGCAGTTCTCGGTTCTCAGTTCTCAGGTTAAAAACCACTTAGCATTTGGGTTACTGCGCTTTCGCACTCCTCGCTTTTGGGAGCGGGCTTTGTTTGCGCAGCAGCTTTTCCACCGCTTTCGCCTCGACTGGCTGAGAGAATAGATATCCTTGCCCCAGATCGCATCCCAGCGCGTGGAGTTGATCGAGCTGCCGGGCGGTTTCAATGCCTTCCGCAATTACTTTGAATTTCAACTTGTGCGCCAGCAGGATGATCAACTCCACGGTCTCGCAGGTGCCGCGGTCGCTGAGCATCCCGGCGATCAGGGAGTGGTCGATCTTCAATGCGTCAACCGGAAAACGGCGCAGCCCGCTCCATGACGAATTACCTGTGCCAAACTCGTCGAGGATCACGCCCACGCGCAGGTGCTTCAGGTGAGAGAGCACAGTCGCCGTCAACTTTGAGTCGGCTGCGGCCGCACTCTCCGTTATCTCCAGGCGCAGCCTTGAAGGGTCCAATCCAGTCTGTCGCAGCGTCGCTTCCACGTCGGTAACGAAACGTGCATCGGCCAACTGCCTTGCGGATACATTCATGCTCATGCTGACAGGCTCCATGGAGGGAATCTCGGCGGTCCAGTCGCTCAACTGCTGCAGGCTTCCCGCATCAGCACTGCCCGGCGGCGACTAGCAGGCCACTCTCTTCTGTCGCCATGAACTTTTCGGGCGAAATCAAGCCTTGCTCCGGATGCTGCCAGCGCAGCAGCGCCTCAAGCCCTGTGATCTGTTTCGTTTCGAGATCGGCAACTGGCTGGTAGCGCACGCGGAACTGGCGCTGCCCCATGGCGTCTCGCAATTCGGCTTCCAGCTTCAGCCAGTTGACGGCGCGGGTGTGCATCGCTTCGTCCAGCACTTCGCAACGGGAACCTCCCAGGGCTTTGGCGCGGCGCATGGCGACGTCGGCATCCTGCAGCAGATCTTCGGCACGCGCGTGCGCGAGCGAGCTTAACGCGATCCCTACACTCGCCGAAGTTCGCACCTCGCGGCCTTCCACAAGAAAAGGCTTGGCCACCGCTGAAAGAACTCTTTTCGCGGCCCGCATCGCATGGTTGGGGTCGGCGACCTCTTCAAGCAGGATGGTGAATTCGTCGCCGCCCATTCGGGAGAGAACCGTTTCCATCTCCACCGTTTGGAACTGGTCTTGCAAACGCAAAACCGGGTCGTCGTTTCTCAAGCAAGTCGCCAGACGACGCCCAATCTCAACCAGCACCTGATCGCCCACCGCGGGACCCATGGTGTCGTTGAACACTTTGAAGCCATCGAGATCTACAAACAAGACGGCATACGGGCGTTCTGGGTTGCGCCGCGCACGATCAAACAAGTGCTGCAAGCGATCCAGAAAGAGACGGCGGTTCGGCAAACCGGTCAGCGTGTCATGAAAGAAATTGTGCTCCAGTTGTTCTTCCGCTCTCTTATGCTCCGTGACGTCACGGTTCACGATCACTAGCTTGACGACCTCGCCCTTCTCATTCCGGATGGTGCTGGCGATCGACTCTAGAACCCTCCAAGTGCCGTCTTTGTGACGGATGCGGTAATCCAGCGTCTTTCCGATTCCCGTACTGCGCGCCTCGCGTGCTAATACTTTGAACCGATCATCGGGATGGATCTGATCGAACGAGGATGTTTCACCCAGTTCCGCTGCGGAATAGCCCAGAACTCGCTTGTATGCGGGACTGTTGTAAAGCCGCCGCCCCTTCACATCGACCAGCGCAATCATGTCGGCGGCGTTTTCGGTGACGATCTGGAACAGCTCTTCGCGATGTTTCGATTCCTGGCGAATGCGGTACATGCGGACCTGCTGGTAGACGACGAGAAGCGCCAGTGCACCAAGAACGATCCAATTCCATTGCAGCATGATTTGAGCGAAGACTTGTCTTCAAGGAAGCTATCGGGAGCTCCCCGCAGGAAAGTTAGCCGCTCCGCAGCTATGTCGGAACCTTGGTGCTGCCGGCAAGTCTGACGGCGAACGACAAACGACCAACGACAAACCACTGACGACGGGCGATAATGTCCGCATGCCCACGGATAAAGATAAAGACAAGACCGTCCGCCGCCTCAAGACCTATGCCGGCACTCAGGGCTACGTCTATCAGTACTATTTCGTGGGCCAGCGCGGCGCGCTGGCCAACGATCCTGAGGCCCCAGCTACGGAATTCGTTTTCGACGTCACGTCCGATCGCAACCTGACCTACGCCATCAGCGTCTTTCTGCCCGAAAAATCAGTGGGAGCGTGGGCCGCAACTCACGGGCGTCCACTCACCGAAGCGGAACAATACGCCGCCGCGAAACTCCGCCTCTTTCGCGCTTTCGACGAACTGGACGACGTGAAGGCCCACGGCCGCCGCTTGGTGATTGATGCGGCGCTGCTCGAGGAAGCGCTGGCGAGTCTAGGGGTCGAGTAGGGACGGCAGGAGACCACATCATTTGTGACGTTTGCCGTTTTTGCCTGCCGGTTCGCCGTGCAGAATATAATGCTTCGAAAGGGTTGAGTTTCCCTCGGGATTCCCGGCCGTACTTGCATTAAGCTCAGCGGACTCTGATACTTACCTGTCCTATGTCACTGCTTTGGCTGCGTTTCGCGCTGGCGTGCTATTTCATCGGGCTGATCTATGCCTTCTTTGCGCTCAGCCGCACCAGCGACCTTTTCAGCCGCATCGCGCTGCACGCCGCCAGTCTGGGCATGGTCTTCCACTTCGTCTCTCTGGTCGAAGTTTTCATCTCGGGCCACTTCGTTTGGGCGTCCGTGCACAACGCGGAATCGCTGCTGGCCTTTATTTCGATAACGTTCTTCATGATCATTTATGCCATTTACCAGACCACGTCGCCCGGAGTGGTCGTGTTCCCCATTGTTTTCTTCCTTACTTTTGTGGCCGCCGTCGGGCAGCAGCCGTTTGTCTTTACATCCTCTGTCCAAAGAGGATGGCTGATTCCGGCGCATATCGCTCTCATCTTCACCGGGTACGCCGCCCTGCTCTTCAGCTTCGGCGCCAGCCTGCTTTACCTGGTGCAGGAGCGGCGCTTGAAATCGAAGAACCCCAGCAGCTTGACGGGTTTTCTTCCCGCCCTGGAAGTGATTGATCAGATCGGATACCGTTCGCTACTGCTCGGCTTTCCGTTCATGACGCTTGGATTGTTAATCGGCTCTTTTGTTGCGTTCTCCACCTACGGGCGTATGGATTTCCTCGATCCCAAGATTCTGTTGTCGATCCTGATGTGGGTCGTCTACATGATCATGGTCTTCACGCGCTGGAATTCGGGATGGCGTGGACGCCGCGCCGCAGTGCTGGCTACGTTTGCGTTCGTAGCAGCCGTGGTGGCCTGGGCCGCGAACTATTTCTCCGCGATCCACAGGTTTACCGCCTCATGAGATACCAACTCATCGGCGTGAATCACAAAAGCGCGCCGCTCGAATTGCGCGAACGCCTCGCCATCCCCGAGTCGCGCCTGCCGGATGCCTGCCGCGATCTCGCGGCACACCCCGGAATCGAAGAGGGCATGATCATCTCCACGTGCAACCGCGTGGAAGTCATCACACACACCACCAACGGATCGGCCGACCTGCGCGGCTTTCTGCACGAGCATTTTCGTCTCACAGTGGAAGAACTCGACGCGCACTTGTACGAGTTCCGCGAAAAAGATGCGGTGCGCCACATCTTCCGCGTGGCGTCGAGTTTGGATTCGATGGTGGTCGGCGAAGCTCAAATCCTCGGCCAGGTAAAAGAAGCGTATGCCACCGCTCGTGCCGTGGGATCGGTGCGCGCCCAACTCGACCAGCTCTTTACCCGGGCCTTCGCCGTGGCGAAGCGCGTGCGTACCGAAACCGCCGTGGGATCGTCTTCAGTTTCCATCGCTTCGGTTGCGGTCGAACTCGCGAAGAAGATTTTCGGCTCCCTGCAGGGCAAGAATGTTTTCGTCGTCGGCGCCGGCAAGATGAGCGAACTTGCCGCCCGCCACCTAATGGCTCACGGTTGCGCCTCGATTTTCGTCTCCAACCGCACCTACGATCGCGCCATCGGGCTGGCGCATAAGTTCAACGGCCAGGTTATCAAGTTCGAGGATCTCTACGATTCCTGCGACCGCGCCGACATCGTGATTACCTCAACCGGCGCGCCCCACGCCATTTTCCGCCGCGAGCACGGCGAGCAGTTCCTGGCCCGCCGCAAGAACCGGCCCATGTTCTTTATCGACATTGCCGTGCCCCGCGACGTTTCACCAGAGATGGCCAAGCTCGACGGCATCTTCGCCTACGACATCGACGACCTGCAGCAGGCCGTGACGAGCCACGTCGCTGATCGCCGTCACGAAGCCGAACTCGCGGAGGCAATTATCACCAACGAAGTCGAGCGTTTCGAAGCGCGCCTGCACACGCTCGACGTAGTGCCGACCATTGTTTCGTTGCAGGATCATCTCGAAGCCATCCGCCAGGCCGAAATCGACCGCGTACGCGGCCGCATGGGCCCGCTGAGTCCAGAGCAGGAGATGGCGGTGGAAGCCCTGACCCGCGGCATCATCAATAAAGTCATGCACACCCCGATCACCACGCTGAAGACCGCTGCCCGCGAGGCGGAAGCAACGACTGTGATTGACGTTGTGCGACGGCTGTTTAATCTGCACGACAAAGAGAAAGGTCCAGCCTCTCAAGCGGTCGGAGAATCTTCAGGCAAGAAGGAAATAGACTCGCGCCACTGACCCAGTCGCGTAGCGACGGCATGTGAAAGCCGGCACGGCAGTGCCGGGATAAGTAGAGAACGCTGGGACAAGTCCCGTAGGGACGGTACCAATGCACGGCACGATGCGGCACCAATCATTCAATGACCGAATTCGATCCCAACGGCGCATTGCCAACGAAACTCCGAATCGGGTCCCGCGGCTCCCAACTGGCCCTCTGGCAGGCCAACCACATCTCCGTGCTTCTCCGCGCTCGCGGGGAAGAAGTCGAAATCGAAATCATCCACACCACCGGGGATAAGATCACTGACGTTTCCCTGGCAAAGGTCGGCACGAAAGGAATGTTTACCAAGGAGATTGAAGAAGCCCTCGCCGCCGGCCGCGTCGATCTCGCTGTACACTCATTGAAGGACCTGCCCACCGAACTTCCCCCGGGATTTGAAATCGCAGCCATCACGGAAAGAGAAGACCCGCGCGATGCCTTCTGCTCGCGGCTTTATTCAGCCATCGAAACCCTGCCACAGCGTGCCCGCGTGGGAACGTCAAGCCTGCGGCGCCAGGCGCAACTCAAGGCCATACGTCCCGATCTCGACATTCATCCCCTGCGCGGCAACGTCGACACGCGTCTGCGCAAACTCGAACAAGGAGAATACGAAGCCATCATCCTCGCCGCGGCCGGACTGAAGCGCCTGGGCAAGACGGAACTGATCAAACAAATTATCCCCCCAAAAGTCATGTGCCCCGCCGCCGGACAGGGAGCGCTCGCCATCGAAATTCGCAAAGGCGATTCAGCCACGCGCCAGCATCTCGAATTTCTAGACGACCCAGCCGCCCGCGCCGCCACCATCTGCGAGCGCGCCCTGCTCAACCGCCTCGGCGGAGGTTGCCAGGTTCCCATCGGCGCCTTGGCAGAGATGCGGAACGGGAAGCTGCATCTCGAAGCCGTCGTCGCCGATCCCGATGGTTCGAAGGTTCTGCGCGAATCGCGCGACGGTGATCCCAACGATTCCGAAAAACTCGGCAACGCCGTCGGCAAAACATTGCTTAGCCGCGGCGGCGATGAAATCCTCGCATCCGTCTACGGCCGCGGCCTCGCCGTTCCGCCACAACCGTGAGTGCGAGTGAAACACGAAAATGAAGCCCCACAGCGTTCTCCTACAACTTCTCGGCGGCACGAAGCGCTCGAGGGCTCTGCGCCGCTGGGTCAACCTTTGGCCTCCGTTCTTAGGCATGGGTATTCGCGTCAAACATATCGCACCCAACATGAAGGCAGTTGATGTCGAGATGAAGCTGCGATTCTGGAACGCCAATTACGTCGGCACCCACTTCGGCGGATCGCTCTTTGCCATGACCGATCCGTTCTATATGCTGATGCTGATGGCGAACCTGGGCCCCGAGTACATCGTGTGGGATAAAGCCGCGACCATCCGCTACAAAAAACCAGGGAAGGGAATCGTGCGTGCGGAATTTCGTTTATCCGATGGCCAGATCGATGACATTCGCGTGAAACTCAAGACGCTGCCTAAATATGAACCGGTTTTTTCCGTGGAGGTGAAAGACAGGGCCGGAGTCGTGATCGCCGAGATAGAAAAAGTGATATACGTGCGAAAAGAAATGATTGCAGCGTGAGCGCACGACTAAATTCTTACTGGATCACAGGAGACTCGAAGTATGTACATCCCTGAATTTAACCGCGTACGCGATCACGCAGTTGCAGTCTCTTTTGTCCAGGCGAATCCGTTCTCTATTCTGGTTTCCGCTGCGGAGAGCGGTCCCGTCGCCACGCATATCCCCATTCTCGCTCGTGATGTGGACAATCAGTTGGTGCTGCATGGACACATGGCGAAAGCGAATCCGCACTGGCATCTTCTCGAAAATACTCAAGAATCCTTGGCCATCTTTCACGGGCCCCACGCCTATATTTCCCCCAGCCTGTATGAGACCCGCGAAAGCGTCCCCACCTGGAATTACGCGGCCGTGCATGTTTACGGCCACGCCCGAGTGATTACCGAACCGGAACAACTTCTGGAAGAAACACGAGAAATAATCAACGCCTTTGATCCAGCCTACTTCGCCCAATGGAGCGCGCTGAGCGATAAGTTTCGCTACGGCATGCTGAAACACATTGTCGGCTTTGAGATGGCCGCCACCCGGATCGAAGCCAAGTTCAAGATCAGTCAAAATCGCAGCAAGAAGGATCAGGCTACGGTGATCGCATCTCTGGCGCAGAGCACGGACTCAGCTGTATCCGGAATCGCCCGGCTGATGCAGGAACAAGGCCTGGGAGTCTGAATGCGGAATTCGATTGCAGAATTCGATTGCAGAAGATGAATGGTCGCAAGCAATCCGCAAAGCTGTCACCGCTTCCGCTGAGCGGTGTGCGCGTGCTGGTAGGCCGCGCGCGGCATCAAGCTAGCACGCTCTCCGGCGAACTACGCAAGCTCGGCGCGACTGTGCTTGAAATTCCGTTCATCGAAATTCGCAAGCCGCGATCGTTCCATGCGTTGGACTCTGCTCTAAAGAACCTGGGGGAATACGACTGGCTCATCCTCACGAGTGTGAATGGAGTCGAAGCCATGTGGGAGCGACTGATCAAGCTGAAGCTTGGTCGATCCTTGCACCGGGAGGGGCACGACTTCAGCCGTACCGAAAGAAGTACAATAGCATCCGCGGCCTTGGCCGATGGGGGCCCACGCCCGAAGCGCCTCCGCATTGCGGCCATCGGCCCCGCAACCAGGAAGGCGATGGAGCAGCACGGCGTCAGAGTCGACGTCGTCCCCCAAGAGTACGTGGCCGAATCGGTAGTGCGCAGTCTGCGGCGGCGTGTCAAGGGAAAGCGCGTGCTGTTGGTACGTGCGAAAGTTGCTCGCGACGTGATTCCGCGCGAGTTACGCAAGGCCGGGGCGCACGTGGACGTAGTGGAAGCCTACGAAACCGTGGTGCCGCACTCGTCGCGGCAGCGCCTGCGTAGCGCATTACAAGACCCGCGGCGGCGTCCCCATGTGGTGACGTTTACCAGTTCCTCGACCGCGCGCAATTTTGTGGCGCTGCTCGGCTCGCACCGGAAGGCGGGCCTCGAGGTAAGATACGCTTCCATCGGTCCGGTAACTTCTTCGACTTTACGCGAATTGGGCCTGCGCGTGGACATTGCGGCAAGGAAGTTCACCATCCCGGGCCTCGTCGAAGCCATCGTGCGAGCCATTGGAAAATAACCGCGCGATAAGGAGCGACCGCCCTATTCCGTTAGCGAGCAACTGCAATCGGCCGGGGGAACATGCGCCAGCAGAAAGTCTCCCACGCGCTTGTAGGCGTCGAGCTGGTTCTCCACGCGCGCAAAGCCGTGCCCTTCGTTTTCATAAATCTTATAATCCACTGTCCCGCCGCGCTTCTTAACGGCTTCGACCACCTGCTGCGTTTCCTCTTTGGGGCAACGCGGATCGTGTCCTCCCGCCAGCAACAGCAACGGCGCTTTGATCTGATCGATGAAGTTGATTGGCGAACGGTCTTCGTACAGAGCTTTGTTCTTTACCACATCGCCCATGGTGGCAAGGTCGGATTGTTGCAGCACGGGATCTTCGTGCTCGATTTCAGTAAACCAGTTCACGAAAGGTACGATGGGCACGCCCGCGGCCCAAACATCGGGCGCCTTCGTCACCGCCATCATGCTGAGATAGCCGCCGTAACTTCCGCCCATCACAGCGATCTTCTTCGGATCGAGGTGGCCGGTCTGCTTGATCCAATCGACGCCGGCGAGAATATCCTGCAAATCGCCGCCGCCCATGTCGAACAAATTCGCCTGCTGAAATTCTTTTCCGTATCCCGTGGAGCCGCGGTAGTTCGGCGCGAGCACCACGTAGCCTTGATTGACGGCGTACTGCACGAATCGGTTGAAGGAATTCATGGTCTGCGAAGTCGGTCCGCCGTGGATGTAAACGATGGCGGCATTCTGCCCGTTGCGCGCCATGTTAAAAGGAACGTAGAGAAACGCGGAGATCGTCCACTTGCGGTCGCGGCTGGGATAGTGCACCAGATAAGGCTCGACCATGTCTTCGGAGCGAACGCCCGCCACAAGCGAATGCGTGACCTGATGCGACTTGCCGGTCGCCAGCGTATAAACCCACAAATCGCCGGGAGCGGTGGGGCCGTTGTGGTAGTAAAGCAACCGCGCGCCGTCTTTAGTGAACGCCGAGTGCCCGCCAGTCGGCTCATTCACGCCCTTCGGAACGGGCAAAGTCATCGACTTGCTTGTTGCGAGATCATGCAGGTAGATGTCTTCATTGCCATCGACGTTAGCGCTGAACGTGATCTGCTTGCCGTTGGGAGAGAACTCGCCGCCATGGATCTCCCATTTGTCGTGGGTGAGCCACGAGATCTTCTTGCTTGCTATCTCGATCAGGCCAACATTCTCATAGCAATTGGCTGCGTTCGAGGTAAACAGAATGTGTTTGCCGTCGGGCGAGATGTCGTTGCTCCAGTAGCGCTGCTCACCTTCATGCGGCGTGAGCAGCTTGCTCTTTCCCGTCGAGACGTCCGCCATAAAGATGTTCGAGTCCGTGCCCTTGGCCTGCTCCTGCGTATAGACGATGTGCTTCCCGTCTTTCGACCAGATGGGATTCGAGTTGCCCTTGTCCTGGGGAGTGCCGCTGGTGAGGTGGTTCACCTCGCGCATGACTGTGTCATAGACATCGATCTCGTGGGCCGCAGAGGTCCTGGGTTTGACCTCATAAGCCAGATAGCGGCCATCCGGTGACCAGGTCGGGCTCGTTTCGGCGATCTCGCGCGTACCGGTGAGGTTGATGACCTTACCGGTCTTGGGCGACACCAAGAAAATATCCCACTGCTCGTCGCCGTCGTAATCGGATTGATAGGCGATCCATTTTCCGTCGGGCGACCACGCGGGCGAGGCCTGCCGCTGGTCGCTCACCGTGAGTTGCACCGGCCATCCGCCTTCGGCAGGCACCAGCCACAGATTGTTGCGTCCGCTCATGTTCGAGATGAATGCGATGCTCTTGCCGTCGGGCGACCACGTGGGCCGTCCGACCTGCCTCGTCATAAACAGCTTCTCGATGGTCAGGCTGCGCGGTTCAACCTGCGCGTTGGGCTTGGAAGCAATCTGCTTGGGATCCGTAACGGCCTGCGGTGCGGGCAGAATCTGGGCGGCGAGGGTGTCGGTGACAACTGTGCTCATAAGTATGACGATAGCAAAGAGAGAAAGTGTGCGCATGAGTCGAATGGAATTCCGCAGGGTCAGCCGAAGAGAAAGTCTAGCAGAGTAGGCCACGCTCAAATATTTACAATTCGGAGACACTCCCTTGACATAAGCAAAGGCAAGATCGCCGAGGATGTCTCTCATCCGGGGCGGGTGGATGACCTTGTCTTGGTCCCACTTGAATCCACATACGGGCCCGTCAACCACTTCCGTCAATTTTCGATAACTCTAAGGAGAACAATCATGATGTCTCAAAATCGCTCACGCCGTGCACTCGCGCTAGCGGGTGCACTCGTGGTCTTGGTGGGGATGATTTCAGGCCCCGCCGCCGCTCAATATGCGATCACCAACCCGGTGTCGAACCAAACAGGAAAAGCCAAGCATCAGGACACCGCTCTCGTCAACGCCTGGGGGATGTCCTTCGCCCCCGGGTGGCCCGTTTTGGATTAGTGACAACGGCACTGGCGAATCAACTTTCTATACTGGCACAGGCGTGAAGGATGGAGAGATCGCAATTCCCCCGGTTTCCGGTACTGGCGCGGGGTCGCCTACAGGGCAGGTCTTCAACGACACGACCGATTTCCCGATTGAGGGAAGCCCGGCCATTTTCATTTTCGCCACTCTGGACGGCACGATCAGTGGTTGGAACGGCGGCACCAGCGCCGTTATTACCGTCAAGGCCCCCACAGGCACAGCTTACACCGGCCTCGCAATCGGTAAGAGCGGCGGCGCAAGTTTCCTCTTTGCGGCCGACTTCGCCAACAACAAGGTAGACATCTATAACGGCACCTTCAAGAAGGTTGGTTCGCTTAAAGATCCGAAGCTGACAGGCCTGAGCGTGTACAACGTTCAGAACATCAAGGGCAAACTGTATCTGACGTTTTCAGACGGCTCGTTCAGCAAGGGTGCAGTTGACATTTTCAGCACCAACGGAAAATTGATCAAACGCCTTACCAGCAATGTCCACCTGAAGGCGCCCTGGGGCGTGGCGTTGGCGCCAAAGAACTTTGGTCCGGCAAGCAATGCCTTGCTGGTAGGAAACGTGGGCGACGGCCGCATCAGCGTGTTCAATGCCACGACGGGAAAGTTCATGACTCAGCTCACGAACGCGAACAAGAAAGTTATCGCCATCAGTGGCCTTTGGGCGCTGGCTTTTGGAGAAGGCGGCGGATCGAACGGCAATCCCAATCAGCTATTCTTCGCTGCGGGCTCGAATGGATATGCCGACGGGTTGTTCGGCGTAATCAACTTTAAGTAGAGACCGCGGTTATGTCTGCAATATCCGGGGCTCCGGCTGTGCGATGCTGAAGCGAATCGCAAACTCGGCGAATCGTTGAGCTGGGGCCCAACTTCCTGAGTGCAAGCCGACGTTTTCCGCCGAAATGTTGGCTCAGCGCTCATTTCAGATCAGAGACGGCCCTCGCGAGGCATGGACTGAAAAGCCTTCACGCTTTCGCGCTCTTGTGCATCTCCACCGTGCTCCAGGTCTTATCCGCCGCATGGCACAGATTCTCCAGCGGACAATCCACGCACTTGGGCTTGCGCGCGATGCAGAGGCGGCGTCCGTGCCAGATGATCTGATGGGAAAAGAGTATCCATTTCTCGCGGGGGATGACGCGCATCAGATCTCGCTCAATCTTCTGTGGATCGTCGTTCTTAGTGAGTTCGAGCCGTCGCGAGATGCGATGCACGTGCGTGTCAACCACCACGCCCTCGGCCTTCTGGAACCATGATCCCAGCACGACATTAGCGGTCTTGCGCGCGACTCCAGGCAGGGTGAGCAACTTCTCCATATCGTTGGGGACCTGCCCGCCGAAGTCGGCGACGATTGCTTTCGCAGCGCCCACCACCGATTTGGATTTATTGCGGAAGAAGCCGGTCGATCGCACATCGGGCTGAAGTTGCTCGGGTGTGAGCGCCGCAAACGCTTCGACCGTGGGATATTTCCGGAAGAGCTCAGGCGTGACGCGATTCACGTTAACATCAGTCGACTGGGCCGAGAGGATGGTCGCCACCAGCAATTCCCATGCACTCGAATGAGTCAGCGCACACTTAACGTCGGGATATAGCTGGTCAAGCCGCTTCAGGATCTCAGCGATCCGCTCCGGGGCAAGTGGATTGTAAACAGCTGTGGTGCCGGTCTTTTTCTTCTTCTTGCCCGCGCGCGGCGGCAAAGGTGCAAGTGTAGGCAAAGGTGCTCGTGTGGGGACGGGCGCCCTCGCCCGTCCCCGGGGCGAAGCCCCGGTGGTCTTGGACGGCATTTTCACAGGTTGGGCTGCCCGCGCCGCGCGATCCTGCCGGCCGGAACGAGCGGGTTGGCGGGGCGTGTTTCCGCGGGGCATGAGGGCAACATCTTAGCAGAGACCTAGGTAACCTCAGGAATGATTGACGCGACCGATATCCCTCGGTAGTCTGAAGTTTACCCATCTTCACAGAGAATGTTATGGCTGTTACTTCCATCCAGCTCGGACAAGTTTGGCGCAACGATGCCGATGGCCAGGATTATTTGGTCACCAAGGTGTACAGCGAAGTCTTCACGCAATATGCCATGCTGCGGCCGGCCGGGATTACCGCTCCCGATGCTCCAACCGTGCGCATCAAAGTGGCCAAAAGCCCGCAAGGCGCCTCTCTACCCGGCTATACCTTTACCCAGGACGGATCGTTCTAAAGACAGTTCTCAGTTCTCAGTTGCCAGTTCTCAGTCTGGTAAACATCCGCCCATCTTTCCCGCGGCCACCTTCCGATACACTAAACAGTCAGCTCCCACTTCTCAGCCTTGGAGTCAAAGGTTCTTACTGAGAACGGAGAACTGAGAACTGAGAACTGCTTTCAAACTGTTTTCAAATGACTGAAAAACTTCTAGCTCTCATCTTTGTATTCATCAATTCCGTAATCGGTGCGACCGGCTATGCCGGCATCGCGCTGCTGATGGCGATTGAATCCACCTGCATCCCTCTGCCTTCGGAACTGATCATGCCGTTTGCTGGCTATCTGGTTTTCACCGGCACGTTCAAGCTGTTGTGGGTGGCGACCGCCGGAGCGCTCGGCTGTAACCTCGGTTCGCTCGTGGCCTACGAAATTGGATGCTATGGCGGCCGTCCACTAGTAGAACGTTACGGGCGCTGGATTCTGATGGGCCACCGCGAACTCAATTGGGCCGACCGCTTCTTCTTGCGCTGGGGATACCTGGCGGTATTCATCGGCCGCCTGCTCCCGGTAATTCGAACTTTCATCGCGCTGCCCGCCGGAATTGCTCGCATGCCGCGGGTAAGGTTTCACATCTACACGTTTCTGGGATCTTGGCCGTGGTGTCTCGGGCTCGCATATTTCGGCATGAAGCTCGGTGCAAACTGGCGCGAGTTAGGGAAGTATTTTCACAAGTTCGACGCCGTCATCGGGGTGATCCTGGTGGCGGGCGCAGTCTACTTTGTTCGGACTCACTGGAAGAACAGGATCAAACATCGCCCGTCAGTGGTCGGCCGGTAGTGATGTAATCACGTCGTTCCGGACGCACTGGTGTTCACGAGGAGGATGCTGTGATGCGACTGTCTCGCGCTTTCGTGTTGTTACTCTTCTGTAGCATCGTTCTGTCCACCGCTTCCTATGCTCAGGCCGCTCCTACGGCCTCCGACAAGCCTTTTGTCGTCGAGTATTACTACAAAACCAAATGGGGCCACGCGGACGAATTTCTGAAGCTCTTCAAGAAGAACCATTACCCGGTGCTCAAGAAAGAAATGGAGATGGGACGGATCGCCAAGGTCTGGATGGATCAGCCGCGCTATCACGTCACCGAAGACGGCCGCTGGGACTTCCGCGTGACCATCGTCTTCAAAAATGCAACTGTGGCCAACCAACCCTTCGACGAGGCAGCGCTGCAAAAGCAACTGTACCCCGACCAGGAGACATTCCTGCGCGAAGAGCAGCGGCGTTTCGAGATTCTCGACGCGCATTGGGATTTGCCAGTGAAGGCAATGGACCTCGACGCGAAGTAATCGTGAAAGTAGCGCCGCCGTCACACCGGCTCATGTAGAGACAGCCGCCTCGGCTGTCCCGCGAAAGCCTGCCCTGAGCTTGCCGAAGGGGCGAAGCCGAGCGGCCTGGCGCAATCGCCGTGGCGGCCGGCTGTCCCGCAAACGCCCGAGCTTCTCCGCTCGATGTTGTATGCACCCCGTTAAGGTAATTTTCTGCACGTTTGGCCGCTCTTGTTTGCAAACCCACGCCTAATACGAGAACATACAAGGTTTGCACCTCCCTAAAGATTCTTACTGAGGAAGCGGCCAAAATATGGCGACAAGGAACAAGTCCGCAAAGTTGAAGGCAGCAGCGAAAGCCATGCGTGTCGAAGTAAAGAATAATGAAGTGAAGAACTATGTGAAGGAGCGCGATAACCCGCAGCCTAACGGCACAATCCAGCCTGCGAAAGGGAAGCTGGGAGTCATGATCCCAGGCATGGGCGCCGTCGCGACCACGTTTGTCGCGGGCGTAGAGGCCATTCGCAAAGGACTGGCCAAACCGATCGGGTCGCTCACGCAGATGGGAACAGTGCGCCTTGGCAAGCGCACCGACGGCCGTTCGCCGAAGATCAAAGAGTTCGTCCCGCTCGCCGGGCTCGACGATCTGGTCTTCACCGGCTGGGATATTTTCGAAGACAACATGTACGAAGCGGCCTCGAACGCAGGCGTGCTCGACCAGAGGCTGCTCGACCAGCTAAAGCCATTTCTCTCGTCGGTTACGCCGCGTGCCGCCGTCTTCGATCACAACTACGTGAAGAAGATCGAGGGCCCGAACGTGAAGAAGGGCAAGACCAAGATGGATCTTGCCGAGCAACTGCGCGACGACATCCGCAACTTCAAGAAAACCAGCGGCGCGAGCCGTTTGATCACCATGTGGTGCGGTTCCACCGAGTCGTACATCGCGGCCACAGCCGCGCACCAGTCGGTAAAGTCATTCGAGAAGGCGCTGCGCGAGAACGACGAGATGATTGCACCCTCGATGATCTATGCCTACGCCTCTCTGATGGAGGGCGTGCCCTTCGCCAACGGGGCGCCGAACCTGACCGTAGACCTGCCCGTAATGCTCGAACTCTCGCGGCAAAACGACGCCCCGATTTGCGGAAAAGATTTCAAGACCGGCCAGACGCTGATGAAGACCATCCTCGCTCCGGGCTTTAAGGCGCGCATGCTCGGCCTGAGCGGATGGTTCTCCACCAACATCCTCGGCAATCGTGACGGCGAAGTGCTGGAGGACCCGGGTTCGTTCAAGACCAAGGAAGAATCGAAACTTTCGGTGCTTGAGCACATTCTGCAGCCGGAACTTTATCCCGACCTCTACGGCAACATGTGCCACAAGGTTCGTATCAATTATTATCCGCCGCGTGGCGACAACAAAGAAGGCTGGGACAACATCGATATTTTCGGATGGCTCGGCTACCCCATGCAGATCAAAGTCGATTTCCTGTGCCGCGACTCAATTCTGGCCGCACCGATCGTGCTCGACCTGGTCCTGCTGATGGATCTGGCAAAACGCTCCTCGGAACTACGCGGGCTCGGAATCCAGGAGTGGCTAAGCTTTTACTTCAAGTCTCCGATGACGGTGCCAGGTCTTTATCCCGAGCATGATCTGTTCATCCAGTTGATGAAGCTGAAAAACACGCTGCGGCATTTGAAGGGGGAGGAGCTGATCACGCACCTGGGGTTGGAGTATTACGACTGAGGAGTTGAAGACCCTGGTTTGCCTCAGTCGTATTCCCATGCCTCAGGCGGGTCTACGGGCGATTCGATGTCGCCGACGATTTTGAAGACGCCTTCCGATCGGCCGATGAATTTGGCGGGCTTGCCGGCGGGCACAAGGCGAGCGACCGGGTTGCCGCGTTTGGTGATGAGTACCGGCTCTCTTGTCGAGTGCACTTCTCTTAACACTGCAAAGCAACGCATTCTGAATTCACTAGCTGACATTGTTTTCATACAGGCCAGATGGGCGGTACTCTTGAGTTTAGGCGAGTTCGCTCCCACAGACTCCTATCGGCCTATGATCAGTTAACTTCATTCATCAACTCCGTCTCATCCATCCCCCTCACAGCTTCTTCTCCCGCTTGTACTCATCAAACTTCTCCAGAAACCGGTCAATCTCTTTCTTCTGCAAATAGTAAGGAGTAGACAAGCGCAGCTTATGCGGGTCGCCGCCCCGGATCCGAATCTTGTGCGTCTTCCACATCCAGTTTTCCAAATCCATGCGCGGAACCGGAGGCACGTTCACTGACACAATCGCGCAGCGCAGCGCGGGATCGGGCGAAGTCCACGACTCCGCCCCGCGCTTCTTCATCTCATCCAGAATGTAATCCGCCAGCTTGCGGTGCCGCTTTTCGATGCGATCTAACCCAATCTCATTCGCGAGTTTGATCGAAGCGCGCAGTCCCCACAGCGCCGGCACATTCGAACTGCCAATGCGCTGGAAGCGTTCGGCACGAATCTTAGTGTCATCCCAGCCTTCGGTCACGATCGTGTTCCACAAGCGGTCGATCACCTCGTCACGCACGTAAAGAAAACCGGAGCCCTTGGGCGCCTGCAGCCATTTGTGTGGGCTCGAAGAGTACATGTCGCAGCCCAGGTCGTGGATGTCGAGGCGCATCATTCCAGTCACATGGGCGCCATCAACGGCCGAGAGAATTCCCTTCGCCCGCGCCAGCGCGCAGAGTTCCTTCGCGGGCAGCACGACGCCTGAGAACGTCGTGATGTGGCTGAAGAACATGACGCGCGTGCGCGGCGTGATGGCGTCGTTAAAGAGACTGAGAACCTGCGCGGCGTCTTTCACCGGACGGGGCAGAGTCACCGTTTTCACCACAACGCCATAGCGCTTCGCCTTGAGGTTCCAGGGATGGATGCCGCCGGGATGCTCCTGGTCGGTCATCAGCACTTCATCACCCGGTTTCATGTCGATGCCATTAGCGATGTAGCTATTAGCCTCTGTGGCATTACGAAGCAAGGCAATCTCATCCCGATGGCAGCCCACGAATGCGGCCAGGGGATCGCGAAACTCGTTCCACGAAGCATATCCCCAGATGGGATAGTCTTCGGGATCCGGCTGGTCCATTCTCTCGGTGGTCGTATAGGCGTCAAAGATGGCGCGCAACACGGGCGCGGGGCGGGAGCCGACGGTGCAGTT
>Ga0182024_10004640_pt1 | contig 31397 bp, 28 predicted proteins | sample P32metaG_FD_120480 | JGI IMG/M metagenome (GOLD analysis project Ga0182024, IMG submission 120480) | Permafrost microbial communities from Stordalen Mire, Sweden - P3-2 metaG (Illumina Assembly) | ecosystem: Environmental > Terrestrial > Soil > Wetlands > Permafrost | place: Sweden: Stordalen... | reverse complement strand
CCGGGTGAAGCCGAACTCCTGCGCCATGTTCAGGGCGATGGACTGCACGCCCTGGAACATGATCGAGATGCCGACCACGCCGGGGACCAGGATGGTCGCGAACGCGGACTCGGCGGCCGGGCCGCGTCCGCCGCCGATCCCCTGGCCGATCTTCGGGAACACGAACAGGAACACGAAGCAGAGCAGGAAGGGCTGGATGACGGTGCGCAGCACGAACTCCCACCAGTGCTTGCGCAGCACCACCAGGTCGCGCAGCATGAGCGCGCCGAGGGCCGTCCAGCTCGCGGCGGCTACGGACCGGGTCGGCCCGCCGCCGATCCGCTGCGTCGGCGCCTTCGGTGTCAGTGAGGTGGTCATCAGTCCCGCAGCTCCTTGCCGGTCAGGTTGATGAACACGGTCTCCAGGCTCGGCTCGGAGATCGACAGGTCGACCAGATCGAAGCCCCCGCGCTCCGCGGCCAGCACGATGCGCGGCACCAGCCGGTCGCTGCCCTGCATGTGCAGCTCGACCCCGCCCTCCACCAGCCGGGTCCGGGTGACGCCGTCCACGTCCTGGCTGAGCAGCCCGGCCAGCCGGGTGGTGTCGCCCGGCGTCTTCACCGTGACCACCGTGTCCGCACCGACGCTCTGCTTGAGCGCGGCCGGGGTGTCCAGGGCCAGGATCTTCCCGTGGTCCATGATCGCGACCCGGTCGCAGAGCTGGTCCGCTTCCTCCATGTAGTGCGTGGTGAGCAGGATGGTCTGGCCCTCGCCGTGCAGCTCGCGGAGCAGGTCCCATAGCGCGAGCCGGCTCTGCGGGTCCAGGCCCGCGGTGGGCTCGTCCAGGAACAGGACCGAGGGGCGGTGGAAGATGGCCCGCGCCACCATCAGCCGCTGGGCCATGCCGCCGGACAGCGCGTAGACCGACGCCTTGGCCCACCGGGTCAGCTGGAACTGCTCGAGCAGCTCGTCGGCGGTCCGCCGGGACGCCTTGGCCCCCATGCCGAACAGCCGGCCGTGGAAGTACAGGTTCTCCCAGACGGTGAGCTGCCGGTCCAGGGTGTTCTGCTGCGACACGATCCCGCTCAGCTGCTTGGCCAGGGCCGGGTGCGCGGCGACGTCCACCCCGGCCAGGAACGCCCGCCCCGATGTCGGCAGCACGCGGGTGGTGAGGATGCCCGCGGTCGTGGTCTTCCCGGCACCATTCGGCCCCAGCAAGCCGAAGATCTCCCCGGTCTCGACGCTGAGGTTCAGCCGGTCCACGGCGGCGAAATCCGTCCCGGGGTAGACCTTGGTCAGCTCCTCGGTGCGGATGACCGCCTCAGACGGGCCGTCCGGCGGTCCGGTCATGCTCGTGGCTGCGGGTGCGCTGCTCATCGCCTGCCATCGTAGCGAGCGGACCGGTAGGGCAATCTTGGTAGGGACAGCACTGCGAGGCAGACCAACCCCTGGAGGAATCAGCGCATGGCTCGGGTACTGATCACCGGCTCGTCCGACGGCCTGGGCCTGATGGCCGGCGAGCTGCTGGCCCGCGACGGGCACGAGGTTACCCTGCACGCCCGGAATGAGGCCCGGGCCGGCGACGCCCGGGCCGCGCTGCCTGACGCCGAGCACGTGGTCGTCGGTGACCTGGCCTCCATCAAGGGCATGCACCAGGTCGCCGGGCAGGCCAACCAGCTCGGCCGGTACGACGCCGTGATCCACAACGCGGGGGTCGGTTACCGGGAACCGCGCCGGATCCAGACCCAGGATGGCCTCAGCCACGTGTTCGCCATCAACGTCCTGGCCCCCTACCTCCTCACCGCCCTGATGATCCGGCCAGACCGGCTGGTGTACCTGAGCTCGGGCATGCACCGGGGCGGCAACGTGGACCTGGCCGACCTGCAGTGGGTAGGGCGGCCGTGGAATGGCTCACAGGCCTACGCGGACTCCAAGCTGTACGACGTGGTGCTGGCGTTCGCGGTGGCCCGCCGCTGGCCGGACGTGCTCAGCAACGCGCTGGAGCCAGGCTGGGTCGCGACCAAGATGGGCGGCCCTGGCGCACCCGACGACCTGTCCCAGGCCCCGGTCACCCAGGCCTGGCTGGCGGTCAGCGACGACCCCGCGGCCACCGTGACCGGCCGGTACTTCTATCACCAGCGGCCGCGCCCGTTCAACCCGGTGGCGTCCAGCCATTCGGTGCAGGACCGTCTGCTCGCAGCGTGCGCGGAGATCACCGGCGTCGAGCTCCCGGGGGAGTCGCGATGAAAGCCGTGGTGTTCGCCGGTCTGCCAGGCGTTCGACCAGCGTGCCGACGGCGTGATCAAGGCCGTGCTGAACCCGTGACCGCCGCCGGGGGAGCGTCGAGAGCGCAGTGGATCGGCGGGGCCGTCCGCTGGTCCGTCCCGGCGGCCCGGGCGGGGTTGCGGATGGTGAAGACGGCCAGCACGCCGCCGGCCACGCACAGCGCGGCCGAGATGAGCGACGCGGTGTGGAACCCGGCCGAGAACACGTCCGCGTGCCGGTAGGCATCGCCGGTGATCCCGCCCGCGGCGGGCAGCAGCGCCACGGCGATGAGCGCGGCCGCCCGGGCCACGTCGTTGTTGACTGCCGAGGCAATCCCCGCGTGCTCCGCGGGCACCGCATCCAGCACGGTGGACGTCAGGGGGGCCACGGTCACGGCCAGGCCGAAGCCGAACACCACCACGGCGGGCAGCACCTCGGTGACGTAGTCGCCGGATGCGGTGATCCGGGCGAACAGGGCCAGGCCGATGCCGACCAGCACCGGTCCCACGCTCATCTGCAGCCGGGGGCCGATCCGTGCCGCCAGGGCGCCGGAGCGCCGCGACAGCGCCAGCGTGATCGCGGTGACCGGGAGCAGCGAGATGCCCGCCTCCAGCGCGGTGTACCCGGAGACTTGCTGCAGCTGGATGGGTAGCAGGAACAGCGCCCCGCCGATGCCGCCGTAGACCACGAACGTGATCAGGTTGGTGGCGGTGAACTGGGTCGAGGCGAACAGGTTGAGCGGCAGCATGGGTTCCTTGCTCCGGAGTTCCTGGACCACGAACGCGCCGAGCAGCACCACCCCGGCGATCAGCGCGGCCAGAACCAGGGGGCTGAACCAGTGACCGCCCGGGCCCTCGATCAGCCCGTAGGTCAGCGCGATCAGGCCGAGAGTGACCAGCGCGCCGCCCGGCACGTCGATCCGCCCGGTGGCCTCCGGGTCACGGGACTCCGGGACGTGCCGCAGGCTCACCGCGACCACCAGGGCGGCCAGCGGCAGGTTGATCACGAAGATCAGCCGCCAGGACACCGCCTGGACCAGGTAGCCGCCGATGAACGGGCCGATCGCCGTGCCTACCCCGGCGTACCCGGACCAGGCGCCGATGGCCTTGCCCCGGTCATCGGGCCGGAACACCGCTTCCAGGATGGCCAGGCTGCCCGGGGTGAGCAGCGCCGCGCCCACGCCCTGCAGGGCGCGGGCCAGGATCAGGATCGTGGCGTCCGGCGCGACCGAGCACAGCAGGGACGCCACCGCGAACCAGACCACCCCTATGAGGAAGACCTTCTTGCGGCCGTACTTGTCGCCCAGCGAACCGGCCAGCAGCAGCAGCCCGGCCAGCGTCATCGTGTAGGCCGTCACCACCCACTGCAGCGGGGCCAGCCCGACGTGGAAGTCACGGCCGATGGCGGGCAGGGCGATCCCGACCACGGTCGCGTCGATCGACGCGACCGCCGAGCCCAGCACGGTCGCGAGCAGCACCCAGCGGCCCTGGGGGCTGGCCAGGACCAGCCCGTCCTCGGAACCGGGAACCGCCGGGGGTGCGCTCACGAGGCTGCGGCCGGGTCCACGGTCACCAGTGCCTCCCCCTGGCGCAGCCCGCGGGGCCTGCTGGTGGACGATCCGCCGCCCGTCCGTTGGTGCGCCCGCCGCGCGATCTTTCCGTCTCCAGTGGATCTGCCCCTTTTACGCAACGAAAACCGTCCGTCCAGACGCCCGTTACCAGGTCCAGGGGGTCAGGTTAGGTCCTGCCAGGTGCGGCCGGTGCGGACACTGGCCGGCTGCTCAGCCACGACGTCGGACCCGGGCCGGGCCTCGTCGTCGCGGGACTTGACCAGGATCCAGCGCCGCGGGCCGGTCTGGGTCAGCCCGAACCCCCCGCCGAGCTTGCGGCCGTGCAGCACGAACGACAGGTGGCCCGGCTCGTCGCGCCGGATGTCGGCCGGCCCCTCATCCCAGATGATCACGGCGCCGGTGCCCCGGGCCTGGCCCTGGTGCACGCCCTCGAAGTCACCCGCGTCCAGGGAGTGGTCCTCGACCGGCACCGCCAGCCGCCGGACCGCGGGGTCGAGGGACGGGCCCCGGGGCACCGCCCAGGAGCGGAGCACGTCGCCGAACCTGAGCCGCAGGTCGAAGTGCAGCGTGGTCGCGTCGTGCAGCTGCACGACGAAGCGCGACGGGGTCACCCCGGGACCGTACCGCCCGGCCGGAGCGCGCGCTGCAGCAGCACCGTGTCGAGCCACCGGCCGTGCTTGTACCCGACCCGCGTGAGCCGGCCCGCGTCCGTGAACCCGCAGGAACGGTGCAGCGCCGCCGAGGCCGGGTCCCCGGAGTCGGCGATCACCGCGATGACCTGCCGCACCCCCGCGTCCGCGCAGCCGGCCAGCAGCGCCTCCAGCAGCCGCCGGCCCAGTCCCCGGCCCCGCTGGCCCGGCGCCAGGTACACCGAGTCCTCGGCCGTATTCCGGTACGCGGGCTTGGGCCGCCAGGGGGTGGCGTACGCGTACCCGGCGACCGCGCCGCCCGCCTCGGCGACCAGGAACGGCAGGCCCCGCCCGGCCAGAGCGTCCAGGCGCTGCTGCCATTGGGGCAGGCCGGTGGATCCTCCTCGAACGTGGCCACGCTGTTCGTGACGTAGAAGGCGAGGATCGCGGCGACCGCGCCGAGGTCGGCCCGCACCGCCGGCCGGATGTGCACCTGCTCGGTCTCCATCAGCACCCTCGGTCTCTCCCGGCGCACCGCGCTCCACAGGTGGCGGACACCACGCACCGTTATGCCAATCCGGGCGCCGTCCCCTGCGTGTACTACGTGGCCGCCCTGATCATGCGGCCCCGGGGGAACGGTCCGCGCCCGCTGGCTGGGTGAATGGCCCCCGGGGCTGCCGGGCCCCGGAGCTGCGGGCTCAGGGCTGCGTGGTCAGGGCTGCGTGGTCAGGGCCCGGAACACCGCGTCGCGGACGGCCGGGTCGCCTGGCGAGGTGACACCCCGCCCGGCGGCCAGTTGGTGCAGCGAGGTCATCCGCACGCCAGGCAGCCCGCAGACCGTGAACTGGTCGAAGGCCCGCAGATCGGGGTCGACGTTGAGGGCGAAGCCGTGGCTGGTGATGCCGTGGCGGATCCGCATCCCGATCGACGCGACCTTGCGCTCGTCGGGGGTCCAGACCCCGACCAGGCTGGAGGCGCCGGGCGGGGTGTCCCGGCGCTGCGCGGCGAAGCCCAGCTCGCCGAGCGCGCGGACCAGGCCGGACTCGAGCCAGCGGACCACATCGGCCGGACCGCGTTCGCGCAGATCGATGACCAGGTAGCCGACCAGCTGCCCTGGCCCGTGGTAGGTGGCGTAGCCGCCCCGGTCCACGGGGAGGACCGGGATGTCGTGCTGGCCCAGCCGGAGGTCGGCGTGGTCCGTCCGGTGCCCGTAGGTGATCACTGGCGGATGGCTGAGCAGGAACAGCCGGTCACCCGCCTGCCCGGCCTGGCGTTCGTTGACCCAGCCGCGCATCGCCTCGGTGGCCTCGTCGTAGGGGATCTCGCCGAGGTCCACGCGTTCCAGCGACCCGGCCCAGGGCTCAGCCCGGCCGCCCCGCGAGCCTTCGCCCGGCCGGGCCTGGGCGTCACCAGCGATAGTCATACTTCGACTATGCCACCGGCCCGGCCTGGGGCTGACCAGCGGAGCGGGCGGCCCGGCCAGTTAGATTTGATTCGTGAGCGACCGGGGAAGCGGTGCGTGATGAGCGAGGTTCCGGCCCGCGCGGCCCATGCCAGTCCGGACCAGGCGAGTGCGGGCCAGGACAGTACGGGCCAAGGCAGTGCGCGCCAAGGCAGCGTGCCCAAGGCCAGCGCGCGCAAAGTCGGCGTCCGGGCCGCGGCCCGGATCCTGGCTGAGCACGACCCGGTGCTGGCCCGGCTGATCGACGAGGTCGGCCTGCCCAGCCTGCCGCGCGCCACCGAGACGCACTTCGCCACGCTGATCCGCTCGATCGTCTACCAGCAGCTGGCCGGCGCCGCGGCCGGCGCCATCCACGGCCGGCTGGTCCTGGCCCTCGGCGGTGAGGTCACGCCCGAGCGGATGCTGACCCTGACGCCCGAGCAGCTCCGCGGCGTCGGGCTGTCGGGCCGGAAGGCCGCCACGCTCCTGGACCTGGCCGGCAAGGTCCTCGACGGCACCGTGCCGCTCGACCCCCGGGCGCTGGCCCGGGAGAGCGACGAGGACATCGTGGCCCGGCTGACCACGGTCCGCGGGATCGGCAAGTGGTCCGCGGAGATCTTCCTCATCTTCCAGCTCGGGCGCCTGGACGTATGGCCCACCGGCGACCTCGCGGTGCGCAGGGGATACGGCCTGGCCTGGGGAATTCCCACACCGACACCCAAGCAGCTCGACCTGCTGGGCGAGCCGTACCGCCCGTACCGGACCGTACTGGCCTGGTACAGCTGGCGGGCCGCCCGGCTCTACGGGGGGACCGCCGCGACCGCCGTGAACAGCTGACTGGCGAGCCCCCGGTCAGGCGAGGCCGTGGTCAGGACAGACCGAGGATCCGCTCGGCGTTGTCGCGCAGCACCGTGTTCAGGGTGTCCGGCGGGAGTCCCAGGCCGGACAGCTCGGTGAGGCAGCGCTCCGGCGTGAGGAACGGGAAGTCGCTGCCCCATACGAACTGCCCGGACAGCCGGCCGCGCATCTCACGGATGACCTCCGCCGGGATCCGCCGTGGCGACCAGCCCGAGATGTCGATGTACACGTTGGTCTTGTGCAGCGCGATCGCGATCAGGTCGAGGTGCCAGGGCCAGCCGAAGTGCGCGGCCACGATGGTCAGCCCCGGATGCGCGGCGGCCACCGGGTCGAGCTTGAGCGGGTGGGCGTAGTCGAGCCGGATGCCCTGCCCGCCGGGCTGGCCGGCGCCGATCCCGCTGGTCCCGGTGTGGAACAGGGCCAGCAGGCCATGCTGCTGGCAGGCCTCGAAGATCGGCCAGTACTGCGGGTCGTCGGGGGAGAAGGCCTGGAGTGAGGGGTGGAACTTCACCCCGTGCAGCCCCAGGGCGGCGATGTTCGCCACCTCGGCGACGGCCGCCTCGCCCTTGTGCGGGTCGACCGAGCCCAGCCCGGTGAACGCGTCCGGGTAGTCGCTGCAGGCCTGCGCCACGGTCTCGTTGGGGACCCGCGGGCGGCCGGTGGCCGTCTCCGCGTCCCAGGCCAGCAGGACCGCCTTGACCCGCAGGTCGCGGTACCGGCCGGCCAGGTCCTCCAGCGACTGCCGCTGCACCGGCGACCGGAAGTAGGCCTCGGCGGCCTCGACATAGCCCGCCATGCTGCCGTCCAGCCAGTCGGGGGTGGGCAGGTGGACGTGGAAGTCGATGGCACGCAGCGGCACCCGGTCATCGTAACGGCCGTCCCGGTTCCGCGGCCCCGGCGCGCCGGCCCGTGCTGACCTGCCCTGTCTCATTTGTGCGGTTGTCTAGCCCGGGGGCTCTCCCCCGCTCGCGGGCTATGGCCCGCAGGACCGGCGGCGCGAAGGCCGCGGTGGCCACCAGCCCGCCCAGGCCGGCCGCGGCGATGGCGGCGCGCACCGGCACCACGTCGAGCAGCACGCCGCCGAGCAGGAGGCCGGCCACGTTTGCCCCGTTGGCGACCGCCCCGAACACCGCGAACGCCCGGCCCCGCATCGCGGCGGGCACCCGCCGGCCCAGCAGCACGGCGGCGGTGACGTTGACCGCGCCGTTGCCCAGGCCCCCGAGCACGCTCACCGGCGCCAGCCAGCCCACCGCGGGCACCGTGGCCATCAGGGCCACGCCCAGGCAGGTGAGCGCCAGCGAGCCGAGGAGGAGCCGGGCCGCTCCCGGGTCGGACGGGCGGCGGCGCGCCACCCACCAGCCCCCCGCGACTGAGGCGCTGACCCAGATACTGTCCATCAGCCCGTACGCGCCGGCGGTGGAGTGCAGCGTGCCCCGGATGAAGAACACCTCGGCCACGTTCACCAGGCTGGCCGCGGCCACCACCGCACCGACCAGGACCACCGCCGCCCGGACCAGCGGATCCCGCCGCACCGCCCACCCGTCACGCACCCCAGGGTCCGCTTGGTTCCGGGCCCGCGCGTCGCGGCCCGCCCCGTCCCGCGCCCCATCCGCGCGGGCCGCCCCGCCCTCTTCCGGAACCGCCTCGCTGCCGCAGTCACGCTGCTCGGGTGCCCGCGTCGTCACAGCCATGCGGCCGGGGGCGCGCCTGAGGGGGGTGGCGCCGCGGCGGGTGCGGATCAGACGGCCGGCCGCCGCAATGGCCAGGTAGCTCCCCGCGTCGGCGAGGAGCGGGACCCGCAACCCGAAACGGCCCATCAGCAGGCCCCCCAGCGCCGGCGCCAGCATCATGCCCAGGGACCCCGCGGTCTGGCTGAGCGCCATCGCCTTGGGCAGGCCGTCGGCCGGGACCATGGACGGCAGCAGGGCGGACAGGCACGGCTGGGTCACGGCCAGCCCCGCGGCCAGCACGGCCACCAGCGCGATGATCTCCGCCGGGCCGGACACGAAGGCCAGCGCGACGCAGGCGGCCGCCTGGGCCAGCCCGGTCGCGACCAGCAGGAGCCGGCTGTCCACCCGGTCGGCCAGCCACCCGGTCCAGCGGACCAGCAGCACCGGGGGAGCCGCCGCCGCGATCAGCACCGCCGCCACCGCGAACCCGCCGGCGCCGCGCTGCTGCAGTTCCAGCACCAGCGCGGTCGCGGCCAGGAAGTCTCCGCACGAGGACACCGCCCGCGCCCCGCTGGCGAGATACACGTCCCCCCAGCCCGCGGGTGGCCGTCGAGATGTGAAGGACATGCTTCGAAGTATGTCCTTCACATCTGCGCCTGGCAAGCGAGCTTCCGAGTTCTGGCCGCCCGGCGCGGTAACAGGTACACCCCTGATCGCATCAGGCACATGGGTGACGGACGCCCGGACATTCCCGCGTGACGTGCGCGATGCCGGGCGAATTGTCCGGCTCGGGCGCGCGTTGCGCGGGAAACGTCGCCCGGACGCGGCGGTGATGGTGGCGCGGCGGGGGGGCGAGACGGGCGCGGCGGGGACACCGCCCGGAGGGAGGAGGGCGAGTGGCGGAGTCAGCTGGGGAGGGCGCGGACGGCTACGGACACCGGGCGGGTGCCGGGGGGCGGGTCCGCGCGGCGGTCCTTGCGGTAGGGGGCGAGCAGATCCTGGATGGCCTCGCCCAGTTCGGTGAGCTCCTCCGCGGTGACCTGGAGCGTCGAGTCCATGAAGAACGCCGCGTCCTGCCACTCCGCGGACTCGGTGTCGAGCTGCGACAGATACCGGCGGACCCGGGCGTCGTCCCAGGCCAGCATCGACTCCAGCAGCGCGCGCAGCGCCTCGCGTGCCTCGGGGGCCAGGTCCGCGACCCCACTGAGCCCGTAGCGCCCAGCCGTGACGCGCCACAGCCGTTCCCGGCCGTCGCCCCGCCCGGGCGCGGCCTCCACCAGTCCCGCCCGGGCCAGTGCGCGCAGGTGGTAGCTGGTCGCACTCGGCGACAGGCCCACGACCCCGGCGCACTCCGTCGCCGTGGCCGGCCCGCCGTTCCGGAGGTGCTCCAGCAGGGCCAGCCGGGCGGGGTGGGCCATGGCCCGCATGACCGCGGCGTCCAGGGTGGACCACGACTGCTCCGCGCCTGGCTCCGTATTCACGCTCACCCGGCCAAGATAGCCCGGCGGCCCGGCCCCAGACGCGGACCGGTCCCGGACACACCCGCCCGGCGCGTGTCACACCCCGGGCGGCTGCGTCGTCACGTGGGCATGAGAATCGCCATTGCAGGAGGGACGGGAACGCTCGGCCGTCACCTCACGGCCGAGCTGAGCTCGCGCGGGCACGAGGTCCGGGTGCTCAGCCGCAGCGCCCCCGAGTACCGCGTCGACCTGGCCACCGGGGAGGGGCTCGAGAACGCGCTGCGCGGCTGCGACGTCGTCGTGGACGCCAGCAACAACGCCGGGCGGAAGGCGGCGGCGGTCCTGGTCGACGGGACCCGGCGGTTGCTGGCCGCAGAGCAGGCCGCCGGGGTGAGTCATCATGTGTGCATGTCGATCGTGGGCTGTGACCAGCTGCCGGTGGGCTACTACCGGGTCAAGACAGACCAGGAGAACCTGGTCGCGCAGGGCCCGGTGCCGTGGACCATCGTCCGCTCCACCCAGTTCCATGAGCTGATCGCGAAGGTTTTCCAGGGCGCCGCCCGGTTCCGGGTGCTGCCGGCGCCGCGCGGGCTGCTGCAGCCGGTCGCGGCGGCGGAGGTCGCCCGGTACGTGGCCGGCGTGGCTGAGCAGCCGCCGCGCCGGGAACGGCCCGGGGTGGCCGGGCCGGAGGTCACCGGGCTGCGCACGCTGGCCCGCACCTGGCGGTCCGTCACCGGCCGCCCGCTCGCACTGCTTCCCGTATACCTGCCGGGCCAGGCCGGCCGGGCCCTGCGCACCGGGACGCTCACCACTGGCCAGGCTGAGGCGGCTGGCCGCGTTTCGTTTGCGGCCTGGCTGGAAGCGGGAGCGGGCGCGGCCGTCGCCGCGCGCGGCGGGCCGGAGCCCAGGTGAGCGGGCGCGCCGACCAGCCAGGGACGCCCGAGCGCGGGGCGGAGGAGCTGGCGCGGGCGTTCGAGGCGCAGCGGCCTCGCCTGCTCCGGGTGGCGTACGCGACGACCGGCTCGCTGGCCGAGGCCGAGGACTGCGTGCAGGAGGCGTGGCTGCGGCTGCTGCGCGCCAGTGACCGCGGATCGATCCGTGACCTGGCGGCCTGGCTGACCACCACGGTCAGCAGGCTGGCGTTGGACGCGCTGGGCAGCGCGCGGGCGCGACGGGAACGCTACGTCGGCCCGTGGCTGCCCGAGCCGCTGGTCGAGGACCTGAGCGGCACCGACCCGGCGGACCGGGTCACGCTGGATGAGTCGGTGAGCATGGCGCTGCTCGTGGTGCTGGAGCGGCTGTCGCCCGCGGAGCGGACCTCGTTCCTGCTGCACGACGTGTTCGGGATGTCGTTCACCGACGTCGCCGGCGTGGTCGGCCGGTCGCCCGCGGCCGTGCGGCAGCTCGCGTCCCGCGCGCGGCAGCACGTGGACGGGGGCCGCCCGCGGTTCCCGCCCACCCCGGCCCAGCAGGAGGAACTCGTCACCGCGTTCGCCGCGGCCTGCGCCGGCGGTGATCTGGAAGGCCTGGTCGCGCTGCTCGACCCGGACGTGGTGTGGCGGGCCGACGGCGGCGGGAAGGTCACCGCCACGCGCCAGACCGCCCGCGGCGCGGACGAGGTGGCCCGCTGGCTGCTGGGGTTCATGCGGCACCCGCCGACCCTGGTCCGGCTGGCCACCGTCAACGGCGGGCCCGGGCTGGTCGTGCGGGACGGCGGCGGCGTGCTGACCGTCGTCTCCTTCACCATCGACCGGGGCCGGATCACCGCGCTGGACGTGATCCGCAACCCGGACAAGCTGGCCGCGGTCGGTGAACTGGCTGATTAGAGCGTGTCCCTCAGGCACGTGATGGCCGGCTAGCGGCGGGAGCGGTACAGCACCTGGAGGGCGGTGAATTCCGCCAGCCCCCACGGCCCGTTCTCCACGCCCATGCCGCTCCACTTCATGCCGCCGAACGGGATGTAGGGCTGCAGAGTGAGGTGGTCGTTCACGAACGCGGTGCCGCACTCCAGCCGGGCCGCGACGGCCGCGGCCCGGTCCGGGTCGGCGCTCCACACCGACCCGGACAGGCCATAACGGGTGTCGTTGGCCCGGGCCACCGCGTCGTCTACGTCCCGGTAGGGGATCACCGGCACGGCCGGGCCGAACTGCTCCTCATCCACGATCGGGGTCCCCTCGGCCACGCCGGTCAGGATCGTGGGCGCGAAGAAGTACCCGTCCCGGTCCAGCTGGTGCACGCCCGCCGCCGCCGTCGCGCCGCGGCCCAGCGCGTCGGCGACGAGTCCCCGGACCCGGTCGAACTGCGGCTGGTTCTGGACCGGGCCGAGCTGGACACCCGCCTCGGTGCCGGGCCCCACCCGGGTGCGGCGGGCCCGCTGCGCGAGCGCCTCGACCACGTTGGCGTGCAGTTTCTCCGGGACGTAGATCCGCTTGATACCCGCGCAGATCTGGCCGTTGTTGATGAACGCGCCCCAGAACAGGCCTCGTTCGACGGTCGCCGGGTCCGCGTCGTCGAGCACGATCGCCGCGTCGTTGCCGCCCAGCTCGAGGGTGAAGCGCTTGAGGTCGGGAGCGGCGGCCGCGGCCACCGCCTTGCCGGTCGGCACCGACCCGGTGAAGCTGATCTTCGCCACGGCCGGGTGGGACGTCATCCAGGCGCCGAGTTCGTCGCCGCCGCTGACCACGTTGACCACACCGGGCGGCAGCACCCCGGCCAGGATGCTGCCCAGGGCCAGGGTGGACAGCGGCGTGAACGGCGAGGGCTTGAGCACCACCGTGTTGCCGGCCAGCAGCGCGGGCCCCAGCTTCCAGCCGGCCAGCAGCAGCGGGTAGTTCCATGGCGTGATCGCGGCGACCACGCCGAGCGGGCGGTGCACCAGTTCCGCGTGGCCCTGCTCGTCGTCCTGGAGGACCGCGCGGGGCAGGTCCAGCCCGGCCGAGTACTCCAGCCAGCGGGCCATCTCGGCCACCTCGAACGCGGCCGCCTTGAGTGGTTTGCCCTGTTCGGCGGTGAGGATCGCGGCCAGGTCGTCGGCCGCGGCCAGGGTGGCCGCGGCGGCGGCCCGCAAGGCGGCCCGCCGGGCGTCCTCGTCCGCCCGCCACGAACCCGCCGCCGCCTGCGCGGCCCGCATGGCCTCGCCGAGCTGGTCCCGGGAGCAGTCCGGAGCATCGGCGAACACCTGGCCGGTGGCCGGGTTGATCACGCCGAACGTGCCCCGGCCGGTCACCGGCTCGCCGCCGATCGTCATCGACGGGCTGGCCGTCATGAGGTCTGTCACGGCATCACCACCACAGCTCGGGCGCCCTTTTCCGCGGCGCAGTACTCGACGGCGTCGTTCACCTGGGCGAACGGGAACGTCTCGGTGACCATCTCGTCCAGCTTGAGCAGGCCGGACTGGTACAGGCTGACCAGCCGGGGCACGTCGCGCCGGATGTCGGAGGAGCCGTACAGCGAGCCGCGGATGACCTTCTCGGTCATCACCACCCCGGAGAAAGCAGGCAGGGTGACGGTGACGTCGTCACCGGCCGCGCCGACCAGCACGACCTGCCCGCCGCGGCGGGTCATCCGGATCGCGTCGCGCACGGTCTGCTGGCGGCCGGCGGCCTCGAGCACGTGATCCGCGCCGCGGCCGCCGGTCAGCGCCCGGACCTGCTTCGCGAGCGTGCCCGAGGGCTGCAGGGTGTGCGTGGCGCCGAGCCGGGCCGCCATGGCCAGCCGCTCCTCGTGCAGATCGATCGCGATGATCACCCCGGCGCCGGCGATCCGCGCGCCTTGCACGGCGCTCAGCCCGACGCCACCGCAGCCCAGCACGGCCACGGTGTCGCCGACCCGGATGCCTGCGGTGTTGACGGCCGCGCCGAACCCGGTCAGCACGCCGCAGCCGATCAGCGCGGCCGAGGCCAGCGGGATCGTGTCCGGGATCTTGACGGCCGCGCCCTCGGGCACCACGCAGCGCTCGGTGAACGTGCCGAGGCCCGCCATCTGGTACAGCGGCTGACCGCCCCGGCGGTAACGGGTGCTCCCGTCCAGCAGCGTGCCCCGGGCGAACGCGACCCCGGCGACCTCGCACAGCTGCGGCTGGTGATGCACGCAGTAGAAGCAGGTGCCGCACTGGGCCAGCCAGGACAGCACCACCCGGTCGCCGGGCGCCACGGATGTCACACCCGGGCCGACCCCGGTCACGGTCCCGGCGGCCTCGTGCCCGAGCACCAGCGGCATCGGGTGGGCCAGCGTCTCGTTCCACACCGAGATGTCGGAGTGGCAGACGCCCGACGCGCCGACCTCCACCATCACCTCGCCCGCCCGGGGCAGCTCCACGTCGATGCCGGTGATGGCGAGGGGTTTGCGGGGGGCCTCGAGGACGGCGGCGGCGGTCACCGGGCGCTCACGTTCCGCCGGGCCCGGCCCGGCCAGCGTGGCACCATACATTCTACATTTCTAGCGATCCAGTTGCTCATCTTGTATAGTTTAGGCACATGCCTGGTCCCGCGCCATAGCCGGGGGCCAGCGGCCGCGGCCCACTGGAGGACCGATGGAGCTCAAGGTCACCCGCTACGAGATCGATGATGCGGGGATCGCGACCATCCGGCTGCACCGGCCCGAGCGGCGGAACTCCTGGACCGGCCGGATGCACGCCGAGTACCGCTGGATCTGCCGGGAGCTCGACGACGACCCCGCGGTCCGGGTCATCGTGCTGACCGGGTCCGGGCACACGTTCTGCATCGGCGCCGACCCCCAGGCCCTCACCGGGTACGTCGAGGCCGACCACTACGACCCGGGCCTGCCGCAGGACGCGGCCCAGCCGGGTTACGGCGTCCGACCGGAGTTCGACACGGACATGGCCTGGCAGCTCGGCCTGCGCACGCCCATGATCGCCGCGGTGAACGGCGCCTGCGCCGGCATCGCGGTCGCGCTGGCCGCGTTCTGCGACCTCCGGTTCGCGGTCACCGGCGCGAAGATCACCACGGCGGCGCCCCGGCTGGGGCTGCCCGCCGAGTACGGGCTGTCCTGGATCCTGCCGCGGCTGGTCGGCATGACGCACACCGCCGACATCCTGCTGACCGGGCGGGTGCTGCTGGCCGAGGAAATGGCGGGCATGGGGTTCTTCAACAAGGTCCTGCTGCCGGAGGACTTCGCGGGCGAGGTGGACAGCTGCGCCCGGACCATCGCCGCCGCGTCCCCGCTCGCGGTGACCACCGCGAAACGGCAGATGTGGGCCGACGTGCTGCACGGCGACCCCCGGGCGGCGGTGGAGGAGAGCAAGGCCCAGATCGGGAAGCTCATGGCCGAGCCGGACTACGCGGAGGGGGTGGCCGCCCTGCTGGAGAAGCGGCCGCCCCGGTTCACCCGCTGAGCAGCGGCTGGCCACAGCCGGCCGCGACAACCTGAGGAGGGGTGGCATGAAGGTCCGCGTGGATCCCCGGCTCTGCCAGGGACACAACCGGTGCATCGCGGTGGCACCCGACCTGTTCGACATCGACGAGGAGGGCTTCGCCTCGGCGATGGGTGACGGGACGGTGCCGCCGGGCATGCAGGACCTGGCCGGCCTGGCCGTGGACAACTGCCCCGAACAGGCCATCTCGCTCCGCGCCGATGCCTGACGAGCCCCGCTGGGGGCGGGAGGTCGTGCCCGGCTCGGCGGGCGGCCATCCGTGCCTGACGTACGCCCGGCGGCCGGGCTCCATGGCGGAACTACTGTCCGGCACCGGACGCTGGGCCGACCGCGAGTTCCTGATCCAGGGGGAGCGCCGGCTCAGCTACGGCGCGTTCACCGGCGCCGTGGCCCGGGTCGCGGCGCACCTGCGCGGGCTGGGCGTGCGGCCGGGCGAGCGGATCATGCTGCTCGGGTTCAACCAGATCGAATGGGTCGTCGCGTTCTGGTCGGCGCAGACCCTGGGCGCCGTCGCGGTGCTCGGCAACGCCTGGTGGAGCGAGGCCGAGACGGCCGCGGCCCTGGATCAGGCCGCGCCCGTGCTGGTGCTGGCCAGCGAGTCCCGGCCCGGCGGCGCGGTTCCCCCGGCCCCGGCGGCCCGGGTCCTCGGGCTGGACACGCTGCGCCCGCTGGTGGACGGCGGGCCGGCTGCCCCGGGACCGGCGGCCCTGGACCCGATCCCGGTGGCCGAGGACGACCCGGCCCTGATCATGTTCTCGTCCGGGACCACCGGCACCGCCCGGGGTGTCGTCATGTCGCACCGCTCGGTCATCGCCAACCTGCAGAACCTGCTCGTGCTGACCGGGCGGCTGCCCACCGAGCTGCCCCCGGGCCACCCGGGCACGGTCAGCCTGCTGTCGGTGCCGCTGTTCCACCTCGCGGGCATCCAGACCAGCTGCACCACCCTGCTGACCGGCGGCAAGCTGGTTTTCCTCAGCGGCCGGTTCGACCCCGCGGAGGTGCTGGCCCTGATCGAGAACGAACGGGTGCGGGTCTGGGGCAGCGTCCCCACCATGGTCTCCCGGGTGCTCGACCATCCCGGCCTGACCCGCCGGGACACGTCCAGCCTGCGCTCGGTGCCGATGGGCGGGGCCGCGGTCAGCCCCGAGCTGCGCCAGCGGGTGGCTGCGTCGTTCCCGGGCGTGAAGTCCGGCGCGGGCAGCCTGTACGGCCTGACCGAGGCGGGCGGGGTGCTCGCCGCCGGATCCGGCCCGGACCTCGATGAAAGGCCAGGCTGCGTGGGCCGGGCCCTGCCGGTGGTCGAGCTGCGGATCGCCGGGCCCGGGCCGGACGGCGTCGGTGAGATCCAGGCCCGCACGCCCACCGCGACCGACGGCTACCTGGGCGATCCGGCGCCCCTGGCCGACCCCGACGGCTGGATCAGCACCGGCGACCTGGGCCGGATCGAGGAACCGGGCTGGCTCTACGTGACCGGGCGGTCCAAGGACATCATCATCCGCGGCGGCGAGAACGTCGCCTGCGCCCACGTGGAGCAGGCCTTGCTCCGCCACCCGGACGTGCTCGAGGCCGCGGTCGTCGGGCTGCCCGACGCTGACCTCGGTGAGGACGTCGGGGCGGTGGTCGTGCTGCGTCCCGGCGCCCGCGCCGGCGCCGCGGAGCTGCGCCGGCACGCCGGGACCGAGCTGGCCCGGTTCGAGCGGCCCGCCCGCTGGTGGCTGCGCCACGGCCCGCTCCCGGTCAACGCGACCGGCAAGATCCTCCGCCGCGAGATCCGGTCCGACTGGCTGGCCCGCGGGGCCGGTGACCTCGCGGACCTGGCCGGCCGGGCCGAGCCCGCGCCAGGCAACACCGCTCTCCAACGCACCGATCGTCCCGGGTCCCCCGCCGACGCCGAACCATCCCGGAGGCCATGATGCCTGCCACCTCAGCCCGGCTGGCCACCTCGTACCGGCCGGCGGACCGCAGCGAGCCGCTGCTGGACATCACGGTGGGGGACCTGCTCCGGGCCGCGGCCGCCGAGGTGCCCGGCCGGCTCGCGCTCGTCGAGGGCTCGGCTGATCCGGCCGCCCGGCGGACCTGGACCTACGCCGAGCTGCTGGCGGTCGCGGAGCGGGCCGCCCGGGCCCTGCTAGCCCGGTTCGCCCCGGGCGACCGCATCGCGGTCTGGGCCCCCAACTGCCCGGAGTGGATGCTGCTGCAGCACGGCGTCAGCCTGGCCGGGATGGTCCTGGTCACGGTCAACCCCGCGCTGCGGGCCCGGGAGCTCCGGTACGTGCTGGCCCAGTCCCGGGCGGCCGGGATCTTCTTCGCCGGCTCCTACCGGGGTTTCGACATGGCCAGCGCCGTCGAGGGCCTGCGGGCCGGCCTGCCCGACCTGCGCGAGGCCATCCCGCTGAGCGGCTGGGACACGTTCGTGGCGTCCGGAGACTCCACCCCCTCCGGCCACGGGGCCTCCTCCGGCCCCGGGCCCGCCGCCCTGCCCCCGGTGCAGCCGGGCGACCCGGCCCAGATCCAGTACACGTCGGGGACCACCGGGTTCCCCAAGGGCGCGATCCTGCACCACCGCGGGGTGGTGAACGCGTCCCGTTTCGTGGCCACCGGGTCCGGGGTGCAGGACGGCGGCATCTGGGTCAACGCGATGCCCATGTTCCACATCGGCGGCGGGACGCTCACCGAGCTCGGCACCATCGCCCAGCGGGGCACGTACGTGCTGCTGCCCGGCTTCGATCCCGGCCTCGTGCTCGAGCTCATCGAGGCCTACCGCGGCACCATCATCCTGGCCGTGCCCACCATGCTGCTGGCCATGCTGGATCATCCCGGCCTGGCCTCCCGCGACCTGTCCAGCCTGCAGACCGTGATGTCCGGCGCGGCCGTCGTGCCGGCCACGCTGGTGCGCCGGGCCACGGAGACGCTCGGCTGCCAAACCACGATCGTGTTCGGCCAGACCGAGCTGCACGGGGTCGTCTCCCAGACCCAGCTCGGCGACAGCGCCGAGGACCAGTCGGAGACGATCGGGCGCCCGCTGCCGCAGGTGGAGGTGAAGATCACCGACCCGGTGACCGGCGAGATCATGCCGGTCGGCCAGGTCGGGGAGATCTGCGCCCGCGGCTACCAGACCATGCTGGGCTACTTCGGCATGCCCGCGGAGACCGCGGCCGCCCTGGACGGCGACGGCTGGCTGCGGACCGGCGACCTGGCCGCCATGGACGGGCGCGGGTACCTGACGATCACCGGCCGGCTCAAGGACATGATCATCCGGGGCGGCGAGAACATCTACCCGCGGGAGATCGAGGACGTCCTGTTCGCTCACCCGGCCGTGGCCCAGGCGGCGGTGGTGGGTGTGGCCGACGAGAAATGGGGGGAGCGGGTGGCCGCGGTGATCATGCCGGCCGATCCGGCGAACCCGCCGTCCCCTGAGGCGTTGCGGGACTACTGCCGCGAGTGCCTGGCCGGCTTCAAAGCCCCGGCCGACTGGTTTTTCGTTGCGGAATATCCCCTCACCGCATCGGGGAAGATCCAGAAATTCCGGCTGCAGGAGGACATCGCGGCGGGCCGGATCACCCCGGCGGCCCCTCAGCCTTCGCCGTCCCCGCCGCCGTAGCGGCCGTCCCGCTCGCGGAACGCGTCCCGGGTCCCGTGCCGGGCCCGCTCGCGCAGGAAGTTGAACTCGTCGTCCTCGAACCGCAGGTTGGTGCCGAGCGTGTGCCCGACCGTGCCGCGCCAGAACTGCTGCGTGCCGCCCAGGCTGTCCAGCGCCATCTGGTGCATGGCCTTGGCCGTGACCAGCGCGTCGCGGGGGTGCTGCGCGATCCTCCCGGCCCAGTCGTCCACGGCCGCCGCGAGGTCCGCCTCGGGCACGGACTTGTTGACCAGGCCCCAGCCGGCGGCCTGCCGGCCGTCGAACTCCTCCCCGAGCAGCATCAGCTCACGGGCCCGCTTCGGTCCGTAGAGCAGGATCTCCGTGTTGAGCTGCCAGGTGTTCCCGGCCAGGCCGAGCCGCTGCTCGGCGTGGCTGAACCGGGCGGTGTCCGCGGCGATGGCCAGGTCGACGAGTTCGACCAGGTACAGCCCGGCGCCCGTGCACACCCCGTGGACCTGGGCGATCACCGGCTTCAGCGAGTACTGGAACGCCATGTAGTTCATGCCGAGCCGGCGGTCGGTGGCCAGCCTCGAGCGCTGGCTGGGCCGGCGCGGCTTAGCACCGTCCGGGCCGGGTTCCAGCCCGTAGGACCGCGCCGCGTCGTCGTAGTCGTGCCCGGAGCAGAACGACGGGCCACGGCCCCTCAGCACGATGACCCGGACGTCATCGTCCTCTTCCGCCTCGTGCAGCAGGCCGACCAGCCGGTCCAGGTCGGCGAAGCGCAGGGCGTTGTGCTTATCCGGGCGGTTGAGCACCAGGCTCGCCACCGGGCCGCTGCGCTCCAGCAGCACCGCGTCTGCCACGTTCCGCCTCCTGTCCGCCCGGCCTGCCGCCGGATCCCGCCGCCCGCCATCTGGCCGCCATCTGCCCGCCGCCAGACGATACTCTACACGTCTCGACATCGAGTCACTACTTCTGTAGACTTTTGGCCATGAGCAGCCAGCCCGCCGAGAACGGCCACGACGGTTATGACATCTTCTCCCCGGGCTTCCGCACCGACCCGCACGCCACCTGGTCGGCCATGCGGGCGTCCGGGTGCCCGGTCGCGCACTCGGGCCAGTGGGGCGGCTCCTGGATGCCGGTGCGCTACGACACGGTCAGGGAGATCGCCCGCGACGGCGAGCGGTTCTCCTCGCGCGCGGTCGAGGTAGCGGGCCCGCTGGAGTCCGCGGGCGGCCTGTTCCTGCCCCCGCTGACCTCGGACCCGCCGCAGCACAAGCTGCACCGCGACGTGCTGATGCCGTATTTCCTGCCCAAGCGGATCGCCGCGTTCGAGCCGTTCATCCGGGACAAGGCCCGGGACCTGGCTACCGCGCTGGCCGCCCGGGGCGGCGGCGACGTGGTCACGGACTTCGCCCAGGAACTGACCATCGCGGTGCTGACCACGATGCTCGGCGTCCCGCCCGGCGAGCAGTTCACCGACTGGATGATCCGCATGATCCGGATCGGCCCCAAGGACCAGTCGGTCCGGGCCCAGGCGGTCGGCGAGATCCTGGCCTACCTCGGCGGGCTGCTGGACGAGCGGGAAGCCGAACCCCGCGACGACCTCATCACCTACCTGGCGGGCGCGGCCATCGACGGCGTGCCGCTGTCCCGCAAGCACCAGATCGGCTCGGCGTTCCTCATCCTGATCGCGGGGGCCGACACCACCTGGAGCGCGATCGGCTCCAGCCTCTGGCACCTGGCCACCCACGACGACGACCGCCGCCGCCTGGTCGCGGACCCGGGGCTGATCGACACCGCCGCGGAGGAGTTCCTCCGGGTCTACGCGCCGGTGAGCGTGGGCCGGATCACCACCGAGGACACCGACCTGGACGGCCGCCGGGTGGGGGCGGGGGAGCGGGTGCTGCTCGCGTTCGCGGCGGCCAACCGGGACCCGGGCGTGTTCGAGGACCCGGACGTGATCCGGGTCGACCGCCGGCGCAACCGGCATCTGACCTTCGGCTCCGGCGGGCACCGCTGCCTCGGCTCCAACCTGGCCCGGCTCGAGCTGCGGGTCACGCTCGAGGAGTGGCTGGCGGTCATGCCGGAGTTCCGGCTGGCCGGCCCGGACATGATCGAGTGGAGTGGCGGGCAGACCCGCGGCCCGGAGCGGGTGGACTTCGTGGTGGCCCGGTGAACGCCGGGCCGCCTGAAGCGCCGCCGCCCGCGCCGCTGCGCGGCGTCCGGGTCGTCGAGCTGGCGCACTGGATGGCCGGCCCAGCCGCGGGCGGGGTGCTCGCGGACTGGGGCGCCGACGTCGTGAAGGTCGAGCCCCCCGGTGGTGAGCCGATGCGGAGCATCTGGGGCTCGATGGGCGCCAACCCCGACGCCCCGAACGGGGCGTTCACCTCGGCGAACCGCGGCAAGCGGTCCATCGAGCTCGACCTGCGCACGGAGCCGGGACGCGAGGTCCTCGGCCGCCTGCTGGCCGCGGCCGACGTGCTGCTGACCAACCTGCGCCCGGCCGCCCTCACCCGGCTGGGACTGTCACCCGCCGGGGTGGCCGCCCGCTACCCGCGGCTGGTGTTCTGCTCACTGACGGCCTACGGCTGGACCGGGCCGGACCAGGAACGGGCCGGCTACGACCTGGCCTCCTTCTTCGCCCGGACCGGGATCTCGCACGAGATGACCACCCAGGGCGAGCCCCCGGCGCCGCTCATGCAGGGACTCGGGGACACGTTCACCGCGATGACCGGGGTGGCCGGGATCCTGGCCGCCCTGCATGAGCGCCAGCAGACCGGCCGGGGCCGGATGGTCGACGTGTCGCTGCTGCGCACCGGCATGTGGGCGCTGGCCGGGGAGCTCGGCGTGGCGGCCATGGGCGGCCGCCCCCGCCCGCCCTACCCGCGGGGCAACTGCCCGACGCCGATGTACAACTCCTACGCCACGGCCGACGGCCACTGGTTCTTCCTGGTCGGCGTCCAGGCCAGTCGCCAGCTGCCCAAGGTGCTGGCCGCCATCGGGCGCCCCGACCTGCTCGCCGACGAGCGGTTCGGGTCGCCGCGCAACCTGGCCCGCAACCGCCGCGAGGTGATCGCGATCCTCGACGAGGCGTTCGCGGCCCGGACCCTGGCCGACTGGGCGAAGGCCTTCGAGGACCACGACGTGTTCTGGGCCCCGGTGCAGACCCCGGCCGAGGTGCTCGACGACCCGCAGGCGCGGGCCGCGGGCGCCTGGGTTGAGATCGAGGGCGCGGGTGTCGAATCGGTGGACGCCCCGGTCAGCTACGACGGCGCCCAGCGGCACCAGGTGGCGGCACCGCCGCGGGCCGGCCAGCACACCCGGGAGATCCTGGGCGAGCTGGGCTACCGGCCGGACGACATCGACGCCCTGCAGGCGGGCCAGCAGGACTAGGGCCGCCCTAGGCGGGCGAGGTCTCCTTGACCACCTCGTGCCAGCGGGCCTGGGCGTCGTCGTACCACTGGGCCCGCAGCTGCCGGAACACCACGGCGGCGCGGCGCCCGATCCAGTCCGGGCACAGCTCGGCGGGCAGCTGGGGGTCCAGGAAGGGGAACCGCTGCCACTCGCTGACCAGCTGAACGTGGGTGAACAGCAATGGGTCGCCCGGCTCGGGCTGCAAGCCGCTGAACCGGACCAGCAGCTGCTGATACCGGGCGGTCACCTCGTCCAGGTCCCACGCCCGCCGGACGATTTCCTCGTCCGGCAAGCCGATCGACAGCGAGCGGCCCACGAACGCCAGCGTGGACTCCTGCAGACCGAGCGTGCCGATCACCTCGTCCACCCCGGCCTGCCGGTCGGGATGCGGTGACAGCCACACCCCGGGGGTGGGGTTACCAAAACCCTCCCAGCTCAGCGCGGCGTACAGCTTCTTGCGCACGGCCCGCTGCTGCTGCGGGATGCTGACCAGCACGATCAGCCAGTTGCCGTCCCACGGAGGTGCCTCGCCGCTCATCGAGTAGACCCGCTCGGCGCCCTGGTCGATCAGCCGCCGGCCGTCCGGGGTCAGCTCCCACTGCACCTCGCGGCCCTGCCGGCGCGCGGTGATCCAGCCGGCCGCCGCGCCGCGCGCGATGGCCTGCCGGGCGGTCTGCTCCTCGATGCCCAGGCCGGTGAGGACGTACAGCAGGGAGGAGGTCCACACCGAGTTGCCGTTGGGCATGACCAGCTCGCCGAGCACGGTCAGCAGCTGCGAGCGGGCGCTGCCCGCGCTGACCAGCGGCCGGCCGCGCTCGGCCGCTCCCTCACCCGGCGTGCTCCGCGCAGCCATGTGGTCCTCTCCCGATCAGCCCAGGTCAGCCAGCCCACATTTTACGGGTGGGGACCGGGCCGCCTGCCCGCCTACCGCGGCTCCTGCTCCCGCGCCGCTCCTTCCCTACCGCGCCGCTCCTGCTTCCGCCGCGCTCCTTCCCTACCGCGCCGCCATCCGCTCGACGACCTCCGAGCGCAGCGTCACCTTGCTCAGCTTCCCTCCGGCCGTCCTGGGCAGCTCGGCGAAGATCTCCAGCCGCTCGGGCAGCTTGTACGGTGCGATCTCCTGGGCCCTCATGTACGCGGTCAGCTCGTCCACGGTGAGGCCCGTCGCCCCGGGCCGCAGTACGACACACGCGCAGGTCCGCTCCCCGAACACCGGGTCGGGGATGCCCACCACGGCGACCTCGGACACGGCCTCGTGCCGCGCGACGATCTGCTCGATCTCCAGCGGGCTGATGTTCTGCCCGCCCCGGATGATCAGGTCCTTGCTCCGCCCGGTGATGGACAGGTACCCGTCGTTGTCGAGGCTGCCCAGGTCACCGGAGTAGAACCAGCCGTCGCCGCGGAACATGGCCCCGGTGCGTTCATCATCGTTCAGGTAACCGAACGACTTGGTCGGGGTCCGCCAGGTCACCTCACCCGGCGTGCCATCCGGCACCGGGGCGCCCAGCGGGTCGCGCAGCACGACCTCGCCGCCCGGGATGGGCCGGCCCACGGTGGTGCGCCGCTTGGCCACCGGGTCCGTGGTCCGGGTCACGGTGATGACCCCGCCGTCGGTGCTGCCGTACACGGTGGTGACCGCGCAGCCGAACGTCTCCTCGGTCTGCTGGGCCGTGTCCGGGGTCAGCGGTGCGCCGGCGCTGGTGATGACCCGGACCGCGCCGAAGTCGCGGGCCCCGATCCGGGGATCCTGCAGCATCCGCACGAGCTGGGTGGGGATGGCCGCGGCGTGCGTGGCCCGCTCCGCCTCCAGGAGGTCCAGCGCCGCCGCCGGCTCCCAGTCCTCCAGCAGCACCGCCCCGGCCCCGCACAGCAGCGGGGCGAGCACCGGGAACAGGTACCCGGTCGCCCCGGTGTTGGCGGGCGCGATCGCCGCCGCCACGTCCCCGGGACCCATGCCGACCGCCTCGGCGTAGTCGCGGAGCAGGCAGGACAGGTTGTTGTCGGTCCACTGCGACATCTTCGGCATGTCCGTGGTGCCGGAGGTGATGGTGATGAACCGGGGATCGTCGGCCTGTCGCGGCCGGGAGCAGGATGCCGGCCCGGTCTTCAGCACCGCGTCGAAGTCGAAGTCCGCGGCCAGCCCGTCCGTGCCGCCCACGAAACGGAGCCGGGGCAGGTCATCGCGCATCGCGTTCACGGTGGCGAAGAAGTCGGTCTGCTCGGTGGCGGGCGGCAGGACCAGCACGCTGACCCCGGAGCGGCGGAGCAGGCTCTCCATCTCGGTCCGCCGCCAGTGCGTGGACAGCGGGACGAAGACCAGGTCCGCGCGGCTGCAGGCCAGGTGGGCCAGGGCCAGGGACACCCGGTTCCCGGTCTGGATGGCCACCACCGAGCCCGGCCCGCCCTCGTTCTCAATGAGCCAGCCTGCAAACGCGGCGCTCCGCTCGGCGAACTCCGCGTACGTCAGCCGCTCGTGCTGGTCGGCCACGGCCAGCGCGCCGGGGGTGCGCCGGACATGCGCGTCCAGCAGGTCCGTCAGGGTCTCGGGCCGCCAGAGTCCCTGCTCGTAGTAGGGCCCGATCAGCTCCGGCGTCATTGCGCGGATCGGCATCTGCTTTCCCTCCCGGTGCGTTGGTCGCGCGCTCTCGGTGGCAGCCGGGCCGGTCAGCGCCCGTAGGGCACGAACTGCCGGCCGAACAGCTCCCGCGCAATGATGATCTTCTGGATCTGGGCGGTACCGTCGGCGATCTCCACCGCCAGCACGTCCCGCAGCCGCTGCTCCAGCGGGAACTCGGCGGAGTAACCGACGTTGCCGTGCAGCAGCAGGCAGTCCCGGATCGCCTGGCTGGCGTGAAACGGGCCGTACCACTTGGTCATGGCGGCCAGCGCGGTGTGCGGCTGGCCGGCCGTCCGGTGCCACAGCGCGGAGTAGCACAGCAGCCGCGCCGCTTCCAGGTGGGTCGCGTGCTCGGCCAGGGGAAACGACACGCCCTCGAACCGGGCCAGCGGCGACCCGAACGCGTGCCGCTCGCTGACATAGGCGGCTGTCTCGTCCAGGGTGGCCTGGGCGCAGCCGATGCCGGTCAGCGCGAGCAGCGGCCGGGTGAAGTCGAACCCGCCGAGCACGCTGCGGAAGGCCGCTCCCTCGGCGCCGAGCAGGGCGCTGGCCGGCACTTCGACCCGGTCGAGGTGCAGCAGGCCGCGGCCCATCGGCGTCCAGCCGGTGTCGCGAAGCGGAGATTTAGTGATCCCGGCGGCGTCCAGCGGGACCAGGAACGCCGAGGGGCCCGCGGTCTCCCCGTCGCGCATGGTCCGGGCGATCACGATGATCGCCCCGCCGTGGCTGGGCATGGTGACCGAGGCCTTGTCGCCGCTGATCACGTAGCCGTCCGGGGTCACGGTGGCGGTGGTCGCGATCGCGGTGACATCCGAGCCGCAGCCGGGCTCGGTCAGCCCCAGGCACACGTACGCGCCGCCCTCGACCAGCGGCCGCAGCCAGGCCTCCCGGACCTGGTCACCGCCGTGCCGGGCGATGAGCGCCGTCGTCAGCAGGACGGGGATGGCCGCGTTCGCCAGGTTGAAGTCCGCGTAGGCGAGTTCCTCCACGGCCAGGCCCGCGGCGACGAAATCCGCGGCGGGCAGCGGGTTGAACTCCTCGCCGGCCAGCAGCCCGAACACGCCCAGCCCCGCAATCTCGCGGTGGGTGTCCCAGGGGAACCGGTCCGACTTGGCCCGCTCTAGGTAGCCGGCCGCTAGCTTGGCCCGGGCGAACCCGCGCGCGCTGTCCCGGATCGCGGCCTGGTCCTCGCTGAGCCCGAAGTGCACGACTGGTCCTCCCAGCGGCGACGGCGACGGCGCGCATCCCCCGGGCAGCTGGCCTCCGGGGACCGGCCGCCCGCCAACATAAGACGTGTAAGGGAAGTATGTATCCCGTAGTGTAGAAGGTCAAGGTGGCCGCCAGGCCCCACCGATTCGGGAGGGACACGTGAATGGTGCCGGCTCGATCCCGGCCTCGGTCATGACGACCCCGCTCGGCCGGCCCGAGGCGCTGTTCCGGGTCGGCGCCGCCGAGCAGGACGGCGACGGGGTCCGGGCCCAGATGCGCACGGGCCCCTGGATGCGCGGCCAGGACTCGGGAACCTGTGCCGGGTCGCTCGGCGTGTTCCTCGACGACCTGCTGGGCAACGCCCTGCTCGCGGGGCGCCCGGAGAACTACTGGCCGGTCAGTACGGAACTGTCCATCGACCTGGCGGTACCCCCGCCCGCCGACGGCTCGGTGCTCACCGGGCGGGGCTGGCCGGTCAGCCTCGAACCGGGCGGCGGGCTCAGCCAGGGCACGGTTACCGACAGCGCGGGCACGCTGATCGCCACCGCTACGACCCGGGAGCGCTTCCTGCCCGCCCCGCGCGCCCTGCTCACCGGGTCCGGGCCGGACGGCGTGCCGCCCGTTCCGGCTGACGAGGCTGGCCCGGACTCGACCACCGCGCTGCTCGGCGCCGTGGCCCGCCGCGAGAACGGCGCGGTGATCGTGACCGTGCCCGGCTCAGCCGATTTCGCCAACCCGATGGGCAACACGCACGGCGGCATCCTGCTGTGCGCCGCCGAGATCGCCGGGTCCCTGGCCCTGCACGCCGAGGCCAGCCCGCTGCAGACCTCGTCCATCCGGGTCGTGTACGCCCGGTCCGTGCCGGTCACCGACGCGATCACCTACACCGCCGAGGTACTGCACCGCGGCCGGACGCTGCGCGCGGCGCAGGTCACCGCCCGGGGAGCCAGCGGCAAGACGTGCGCGCTGGCCATGATCACCGCGCACGACCAGGCCCTGGTCCCCTGACCGGGCTGCCCCGCGCCGCGCATGGCCGGGGTCACAAGCTTTCCGCAACGAAGACCGTCGCCCCCCGGTCCCCAGCCCAGGTTCCGCACCCACGGCATCGTTGACACCGGACGCGATCAGGTCAACACTTATGTTGATTATCCTGGCCGGGCGGCCGCCGCCCGCGGGATGTCTCTCCGGCGGCCCTGAGCGCCGGCCGGGGCCGGTGCCGATGACGGACTGGAGACGCCAGTGACCAACGACGGCCGACTGACGAGCGCGTACCGGCCCGCCGACCATCCCGGGGGTCTCCATCCCGGGGCGCTTCCTCCCGGGGCGCTTCCTCCCGGGGGCCAGGCCGGGGAGTCCATCGGCGCGCTGCTCACCCGAGTGGTCGCGGAGGTCCCGGACCGTGACGCGCTGGTGGCCGGGGCCGCCGACCCGGCGGAGCGCCGCCGGTGGACCTACCGTGAGCTGGCCGCCGAGGCCGCCCGGGCGGCCCGGGCGCTGCTCACCCGGTTCGAGCCGGGCCAGCACGTCGCCGTGTGGTCGGTCAACCGGCCGGAATGGGTCGTGCTCCAGCTCGGTGCGGCCCTGGCCGGGCTGGTCCTGGTGACCGTCAACCCGGCGCTGCGCCGGGGCGAGCTGGCCTACGTGCTGCGCCAGTCCCGGGCGGCCGGGGTGTTCTTCAGCGAGGAGCAGCTCGGCCAGAGCGGCGGCGAGATGATCGCCGGGCTGCGTGGCGATCTGCCCGGGCTGCGCGAGGCGGTCGGATTCGGCACCTGGGAGGAGTTCCTGGCTGCCGGGCAGGCCGGCGCCGGGCGGGCGGGCGCCGCGCTGCCGGAGGTGCGGCCGGGGGACACGGCCCAGATCCAGTACACCTCCGGGACCACCGGCGACCCCAAGGGCTGCATGCTGCACCATCACGGCGCGATCCACTCGGCACGGGGCGCGGCGGTGCACTGCGGCATGCCCGACGGCGGGGTCTACGTCAACCCGATGCCCCTATTCCACGTGGGCAGCTGCGTGCATGGCGTGCTGGGTGCGCTGGCGCTGCGCGGCACGCACGTGCTGATGCCCGGCTTCAGCCCCGCGCTGCTCCTGGAGCTGATCGAGGCGGAGCGGGCCAGCATGACGCTCGTCGTGCCCACCATGCTGTCCATGCTGGTCGAGCACCCGGACGCGGCGGTCCGCGACCTGAGCAGCCTGTCGTCGTTCCTGATCGGCGGGTCGGCCTGCTCGGCCGCGCTGTCCCGGCGGACCACCGAGGTCACCGGGACCCCGGTGGTGATCGGCTTCGGCCAGACCGAGGCGTTCGGCGTGGTTACCCAGACCCTGCTGACCGACTCCATGGCGGACCAGACCACCACGATCGGCCAGCCCGTGGCCGACATGGAGGGGCGCATCGCGGACCTGGCCACGAACGAGACGGTCCCGGTGGACACCCAGGGCGAGATCTGCGTACGCGGCCCGCAGACCATGACCGGCTACTACGACATGCCCGAGGCGACCGCTGCCGCGATCGACGCTGAGGGCTGGCTGCATACCGGCGACCTGGGCGAGATGGACGCCCGCGGCTACCTCAAGGTCACCGGCCGGCTCAAGGACATGATCATCCGCGGCGGGGAGAACGTGTACCCGCGGGAGATCGAGGAGGTCATCGCCGACCATCCCGCGGTGGCGGGGATCCAGGTCATCGGCATCGATGACGACAAGTGGGGTGAGCAGGTCGGGGCGGTCGTGGTGCTGCGGGCCGGCCAGGAGGCCGGCCCCGCCGAGATCTTCGGCTGGGCCCGGGACCGGCTCGCGCCCTACAAGCGGCCCCGCAAGTGGTACGTGGTGAGCGAGTTCCCGATGACGGCCAGCGGCAAGGTCCAGAAGTTCGTGCTCCGCCAGGACATCCATAAGGGTGAGCTGAGCCCGGCCTGGGAGTACGAGTGAGCCAGGAGCCGGTGAGCGACGCCGCGCAGCCGGAGGACGCGGGGTTCGACGACTACGACATCTTCTCGGCCGAGCTGCGCAACTGCCCGCACCAGCGGTGGGCCCGGATGCAGCAGGAATGCCCGGTCGCGCACAGCGACCGCTTCGGCGGCTCGTGGCTGGTCACCCGGTTCGACGACATAAAGGCCATGACCCGGGATCCGGAGCTGTACTCGTCGCGGGTGTCCGACGTCGGCGGCCCGATGCCCGAGCCGGGCAAGAGCGGCCTGTTCCTGCCGCCCATCACCTCCGACCCGCCCGACCACGCCGGGCACCGCGGGGTGCTGCTGCCGTTCCTGGTCCCGGCGCGGGTGGCCGAGCTCGAGCCGTTCGTCCGGGAGAAGGCCGCGGCCCTGGCCCGGGCGCTGGCGGACCAGGGCGGCGGGGACGCCGCCACCGGATTTGCCCAGCAGCTGGCGATCTCGGTGCTCACCCGGCTCCTCGACGTGCCCGCCGCGACGGCTCCCCAGTTCATCGAGTGGACCGTGCGGCTGCTCCGGCTCGGCCCGCTGGACCAGGCGGCCCGGGCCACGGTGGTCTCCGAGATGATCGGCTACTTCGACCAGCTCCTCCAGGAGCGGGCCGCGGCCGCGCAGGTCGGCGGAGATGCGGGGGACCTTCTCACCTACCTGACCCGGCCGCGCGAGGACGGCCAGCCGCTGAGCCGCAAGCAGCAGATCGGCAGCGCCCTGGTCATCATGATCGCCGGTGCCGACACCACCTGGAGCGCACTGTCGGCCAGCCTGCTGCACCTGGGCACGCACCCGGAGGACCGCAAGCGGCTGCGCGAGGAGCCGAAGCTGATGTCCACCGCGATCGAGGAACTGCTGCGCGCTTACGCGCCGGTCATGCTGGCCCGGGTCTCGACGCAGGACGCTGACCTGCACGGGCGGCACATCCCGGCGGGGGAGCGGATGCTGTTCCCGCTGGCGGCGGCCAACCGCGACGCCGGCGTCTTCGAGGCCCCGGACCAGGTCCGGCTGGACCGGCGGCGTAACGCCCACCTGACCTTCGGGTCAGGCGCGCACCGCTGCCTCGGATCGCCGCTGGCCCGGCTGGAGATGCGCGTCGCGCTGGAGGAGTGGCTGGCCGTCATGCCCGAGTTCGAGGTCATCGACCCGGACTCGATCGAGTGGACCGGCGGCACGGTCCGCGGCCCCGAGACAGTCCCGTTCCGCGTCCTCCCGTGAGCAACGGGCCCGGGTCCGCCCCCCGGTCCTGGGGGCGTCCCACCCTCGGCGGCCGCCGCCTGCTCCCCCATGGCCGCCCTCCTCGCCGCACCCACCACCTTTTCAACACAAGCGTTGACGGCGCAAGCCGGGCGGGGTTACGGTGCACAGGTGGCCGATGCTGACCCTTCTGACGGTGCCGTGCCAGTCCGGTTCGGTGTCCTGCTCTCGGTGATCGACGACGGCATCGGCGACGCCTGCCGCCGGATCGAGGCCCAGGGCTGGGACTTCCTGACCACGGGGGAGCACGTCAGCTTCAACATCCCGATCGCGAACGCGTTTATCAGCCTGGCCGCAGCGGCCGCCGCGACGTCCACGATCGAGCTGATGTCCTCGGTCACCCTGCTGCCGCTGTATCCGGCGGTGCTGGCCGCGAAGCTCGGCGCCGCGCTCGACAACGTCAGCGGCGGCCGGTTCGTGCTGGGCGTGGGAGTCGGCGGGGAGAACCCGGCCGAGTTCGAGGCCTGCGGTGTCCCGCCCGCCGAGCGCGGCCCGCGTACCGATGAGGCGCTGGAGATCATCCGCCTGCTCTGGACCCACGACCGGGTCACCTACGCCGGGAAGTACGCCACGCTCGACAACGTCTCCATCGCGCCGCGGCCGGTCCGGGCGCCGCGCCCGCCCATCTGGGTCGCCGGGCGCAAGGAGGTGGCCATGCGCCGCGCAGGCCGGTACGCCGACGGCTGGCTGCCCTACATGTACTCCCCGGACATGCTGGCCCGCTCGCTCGAGGTGATCGCGGGGGAGCGGGACGGGCAGCCGCCCATCGAGGGCGGTGTTTACCTGTGGTCCTGCGTGCACGAGGACCCCGCGGTGGCCACCGGTTACGCGATGCAGATCCTGGCCCAGACCTACCGGCAGGACTTCACCACCATGGCGGGCAAGTACCTGGCCGTCGGCGACGTGGACTACTGCACGGGCCGGGTGCTGGACTACATCCGGGCCGGCGCCACCCGGGTCATCTTCTCCAGCGCCTGCCCCGCCTCCTATGTCGACCGGCACCTGGAGTTGCTCGCCACCCGGGTCGTCCCGGCCGTGCGGGCGGAGCTGGCCGCCCGGCCGGGCACCGGAGGCCGGCATGCCTGAGCCGCCGCCTGGGACGGCGCCTGCGCCGG
>Ga0182024_10004639_pt1 | contig 31402 bp, 27 predicted proteins | sample P32metaG_FD_120480 | JGI IMG/M metagenome (GOLD analysis project Ga0182024, IMG submission 120480) | Permafrost microbial communities from Stordalen Mire, Sweden - P3-2 metaG (Illumina Assembly) | ecosystem: Environmental > Terrestrial > Soil > Wetlands > Permafrost | place: Sweden: Stordalen... | reverse complement strand
GCCACGCCGATGCGGGTCCAGAAGCCCTTCTCGCCTTGCTTGCCGTCGCGGACGTGGTAGGCGGTGTACGCCGGGTGCTTCTTGCTGTGATCGATTTTCGTGTCAGACATGGTCTTTCTCCTTCTTCTTGCGAGACCGTCACCGTGACGGCCTTTCCGGGGGCGGAAGGAAAGCCGCCCCAGGCGGGCCGCGAGCGCAGGCGACAAGCGAAAGGCCGAAGGCTTCCGCGCAGCGGAAAGCGGCCTTGGCAGCTTGCGCGGCCTGACGGCGGCTTTAAGACCCCGGCAAGAAAGACCGCTCGGTGTGGGGAGTAGGGGGAGGGGAGACCGGGGCCTGAAGGAAGCGATCGGGCGGCGGAAGAAGAGGCGCCTGTCGGCGTCGGGGCAGGGCGCGCTTGTTTGGCTCGTCCCAAGTTACGCCGGCGTGTCGGACCGAAGCGCGCAAGGCCAAGGGCGGTAAGGAGCTGGAGAATGAGTGTCGGGAGGGGCCATCGGAGCCATCGCCACGACTCGACAGTGAGGTAGAACGAACCAAGTAGCAGGCCGATGTGGAACGTGATGTTGCTTTCACAACCGCTTCAGAAGCCGATGCCGAGGCGACCGTTCAGCAGGCACCACTCGAACTAAAAGCGTTCTTGTCTTCCTAAGTCGGCTCTCGTACAATTAGCAAGCGCGTTTCGCGGTTTTTCCCCGTTTCTTGCCCCTTATTTGGGGAGAACTAGGATGCTCGTCTCCTTCAGCGTCGAGAATTTCAGATCGTACAAGGAGAAGAAGACGCTCCTGCTGACGGCATCGCCTGGCAAGGAACTGCCGAACAACCTCAAGGAGGTGCCCGAGTTGGACCTGTCGCTTCTGCGGACGGTCGCGCTCTACGGCCCGAACGCCTCCGGGAAGAGCAACCTGCTCAAGGCCATGCACTGCCTGAGCGGTCTGGTCGGCAGCCCTCTACAAAACCCCCGCCCCACGTTCCCTGCACCATTCCCCACGGCGACTCCGTTCGCCCTCGACCCTGCGTGTGGACGGAACCCGACGCGATTCGAGGCCCGGTTCTTCATGGAAGGTGCCCTCTACGACTACACCCTCGCGAAAAAGGGTGACCGCGTGGAGGAGGAACGACTGAACGTACACCGGCCCGGTGGCCGCAAGCAGGAGTGGTTCGAGAGGGAGGGTGGGAAACCGGTCAAACTTAACCGGACTTTCTTCCGGCAGCTGCAAAAACCGGTGGAAGAACTGGCCGGGGACAAGATCCCCGTCATGGCGGTTGTCGCGGCCTTCGACCACCCGCAGCTTTCGGAGCCGTCCCACTGGCTGGCCAGAAACCTCGGCATGAGGGCAGGCTTCTGGGACTCATCCTCATACCCGCCGTGGATCGTTTACCGGGGATCGCCCAGAACCGCCTCGCTCTATCACAAGAACGAACGATTTCGGTCCTGGGTGGACGCCTTCCTTCGTCACGCGGATCTCGGCGTTGCCCGCGTCGAGGTCGAAGTCTCTGAAGTGAAGGTCCACAGGATGGGGACCCGGGTCAAGCCGGGCCGGGACGAAACCGTAAACCAGGTGCAAGAGACCACGGAAGAGCAATACGACCCCTACTTCGTTCACACGGGGGAACGGGGCTTCAAGGCCCGATTCCCTATTGACGAGGAGTCGCAGGGCACCAAACGTCTCTTCTCGCTGCTTGCCCCGTTCTACGAGGTGCTGGAGGCGGGCCAAGTGGTTGTGCTCGATGAGTTTGGGACGAGCCTGCACCCCGCCTTGGCGCGGGAAATCATCCGGGTGTTTCACGACCCGGAGCTGAACCCCAAAGGGGCGCAGCTGATACTGGCCACGCACGACTCGTCCTTGCTCGGCGGGCAACTGTTCCGCCGGGACCAGGTGTGGTTCACGGAAAAGAGCCCAGTCGGGGCCACGGATTTGTACTCCCTGCACGACATCAAGGACGTCCGGGCCGAAGATCCTATTGAAAAGGGCTACCTGCGAGGGCGGTATGGGGCGATTCCATTCTTCGGCAAGTTCGATTTCCCACCAATCACACAAGAAGAAGGGAGGCAAGAAGAAAGCAAAGGGAGGCAAGAAGAAGCCGAAGGATGACAAGGCGCAGCCGAAGCTCGACCCCGAGCTGATGGCGGCCCTACTGCGGCCCTTGGCAACCAGGACCAAGCGGAGGAGGATCCTTATCTCCCTCGAGGACGAGAAGTCGTCACGGGACTATTTCGACAGCTGGAGGAAGCAGCTGCGCTCGCGGCTGATCGAGATCACGATAGCCCCCCATGAGGGGTCAATGCCGAAGAGTGTCGTGGAGGCGGCCAAGGCCATCAAGAAGGATGAAGACCCGGAAGACCCATACGACGAGGTTTGGGTCGTGTTCGACACCGAAGGGCCGCAAAATCCGAACCGGTTCACGGCTGCCAAGGCGTCGGTCAATCAAGCTTACGCGCTAAAATTCAAGACCGCCGTGTCGAACCCCGCATGGGAATTCTGGCTGTTGCTGCACTTCGAGTACTTCACGGGCAACCTCGTGGACGGAACTGCCGCGAGGAAACGCCTCAAAGAGAAAGGGCTCCCCAACTACGAAAAAGGGGATAACTGTTTCGAGGATGTTTACAACCTCACGCCGACGGCGTTGAAGAATGCCAACAAGCTGTTCAAAGAGCGGTACGAGCCCGACGGGAAAAAACATCCGTGCGATTGTCACCCATGCACCGAGGTTCATCGTCTCATCGAGAGCATGATGTCGAACCAATAGCGCGGCGAGAGCAAGGGACGGGATGCAGCGCGAGACACGCTCATGACATAGCCGAACTTGACTGAACGCAAGAAACGCGACGAGTGCGGCCGGGGGTTCACCCTGGTGCGGGCGCATCTGAGGTTTTGCTCATCGTTTTGGCGTCTGCGCTGGTTTCGCAAGCAGAAGGCGGAGTTGGCGGAGAAGCCCTGAACACGAAAGCCCCCTCGGCCACCTTCTTCACGTCACCACTGACCTTCAGGCCGGCCTGTCCGGTCTTTACCGATTGCAGGTCCTTTTCCTCCTGGCGGATCGACTCAACGGTCATGGCCTGGTAGCCAACGGCCGCGTGTACGAACACCTGATCGCCCTTCGCGACGGGCGGGTCGGCATCGATCTCGACGCCGAGTACGCCAATCTTGGGGAATAGCCGGATCACCTCGCCGACGTAGGTGCAGTTCGGCGGCCAGCAGGTAATCAGGCCCTTCCCCTTCATGCCGTCGCGGAGCGGGCTCAGCGGCCATTTGTGGTCGCGCGCCCCCTTGATGTACCAGGCAAGGTCGGGCGCGAACACCAGCGACAGACCGCAGGTTCTGAGCAACTCGGCGAGGTTGTCGTCCAGCTTACGGCAGGTCTCGCGGGCTTCCGGTGCCAGGTGCTGCTGCTGGTTGACGACGCACAGCCCGTGGATTTTTTTGTCGGGGTATTCGCAGCGGAGCTGCAGAAGCCTGACCATCACGCCATTCAGATCAGGAATGGTGAGCCTTTCGTCGAGTTCGACCAGGAACACCGCCAGCCACAGGTCATCCAGGTCGCACCGGAATCGCTCCGGAGCGATCCCAGGGAGCGGATTCAGTATTTCGTGATCCACGATCGACGTGCCCTTGCGGCTCATGAACACGTCCATGATGTCGGCGTTGTCCGCCAGAATGACGGCGAGCGACATTTTGACGAACAACGGCAAGTCCTTGGCATTGCCATGAAGCGCGCGGCGATGCGTGCCCCACAGCATGTCGTCGGCCAAGAACTCCTCGGTGTCGTCCGGCGGAATGTCGTGCCGCTCGACCACCTTCACTCCGTCAGCCGCGTACTCAACGTCGAACAGGATGCGGCCCTTCAGCATCCCCTTGATGTCGTGCCGCTTGAACCGCTTCATGCTGTTGACTTCGTTGTCGTCGAGCCAGTTGAACAGCCACGTCATCGTTTCTGCTGCGCGCTGCATCGAGCCGTGGGCGAACTGCCGCATGCGGTAACCCTCGTGCACGATCTTGTGCCGCAACTCGCGGGTTTGCACGAGTTCGCTCCGCAGCCGCACGCCGGTGATGTAGGGAACCCACGAGAGGAGCGGGCCGGGGATCGTCCGCTTCGTGAGCTGCAGGTAGTTGTTCAGTCGCGTGATGAATTTCGTGGCGGTGGCCTCCAGCGCGCTCTGGACTTGTTCTGTCGATCTCCCGCTATTCCGGAGGGCCTCCGCGTATTTCGCTTCGAGGAGCACCTCGATCGCTGAAACGAGAGCTCGGATCGAATCGCCATAGCGTCCCGCGTAGTAGTAGTTCCACGCGTCGAGGAGAATCGTCTCACCGGGCGTCTCCGACCGCGTAAGGAACTGGCTTACTTCCTCGACCGTGGCCAGATTGGCCGGCTCCGGCTTCCCTTCCTTGGTGGGCAGTTCGAGGCGGTACTCCAGGTCGGCATACGGGTAAACCGACACGCGCAGGAAGTGATCCTTGAACCGCAGGAACCAGATCGGCACGGTGGCTTCGGTGACTTCCTGCACGAACGGGTCATAGGACACCCGTCGGTAAGCCGTGATGAGTGCGTTCACGAGCGAAAGGTGCCCCGCCGCCAGCGCGGTGAGGTACTGCGCCGCGTGCGCGCGGCTGACTGGCTTCTCGTGCATGACCCCTTCCAGGGCGCTCCGCAGGACCATCGTCTCGATGACGAGGGTGGTTCTGTGAATTCGAGCGGAGCATCCGCTCTTGCTCTGATCGACCCGTTGCTGGGCTGCCGGCGGCGGCACCTCGTCCGGCTTCGCGATGAACGCCGTCGAGGAGCGGTTTTTCAAGTGAGTGGTAGTGAGCTGGATCTCCTCGCAGCCGTGCATCACCTCGATCTTTAGTTTTGTCTCACCATGCAACACCTCGAACTGCCCCTGCGGCATCATCAGCCAAAAGGGCAGCTCCACGTAGAGCTGCACCGCAATCCGCGGCGACGACCAGTCGAGCGAGCTTCCCGGCCAGACCGAAGTAATCGGCGGCCGCGCCCCGGCGGGGGTCGCGGCACTGGCGTCCGGCGGTGCCTTCTCGCCCGTGCCGCCGGGCGGATTTGCTTCTGGTGGTCCGTTGGACATCTTGCACCTCCCCGGGCCCGAAACGCGATGAAAAGACCATCGTAGCAAGTACTTCGCTCGGGGTGCAGGTTGGGTGGACGCGGTGGTCTGCCTCCGACCACGGGCAATATGGACGTCACCTCCGCATTTGCCGAGGGGTGTGTTGGGTGTGCGCGTCGGTCGCATCGACCGAAGGGGCAGGGAATCATGCAGACTGGGACGCGCCGTGTTTGCAGTTATATGGCGTCCGAATGTGCATCGACGAGAAGCCGTTGCACCAAGGCAGGGCGTCCTGTGCCGGCCCGGTGCGGCCGCGGATGAGCGCGGCAGCCGGCTGGATTACTGGCGGCGTCGGCCTTGCTCGTGCCGGATGTCGTCGATGGCCGAGCGGATGCGGGTCTCGGTCAGCACCCAGCCCTCGTGGGGCAGCCCACCGATGAGCTTGAATTTGAGCCGCTGGTAGATTTCTTGCGCGAAGTCGTCGTCGCCGAGCACATCGGCGGCAAGCGCGAGGGCCAATTGCGCGGGGCCGCTGCCGGAATAGGACCATTCAAACCCGGTGGGTGAATGATTGCGAAGATCATGTCGCGGGTGGAGGGAATAGACCTCGCCATTCTCCTCCTGGACATCGACCGCGCAGCCGTGTTCCGTTCGCCTTCCGTGGTAGCTTTTCATCTCCTGACGACCGCCTGATGAACCCGTTAAGAGACGGATAGCACAGCAAGCGGGCATCTGTCCAGAACTTCGGACTTGGCGGAAAGCAATACGATCAAAAAACAGGCACGCTTCTTGCTCCGGCGGCGACCCGACGCCTGGTCGAGTTCGGGGAAACACCTGTTTCCCGAGAACGGCCGGGCTGCATCGCAACTTCGTACCTAGAATTCTGCATGCTCAGGATCACGCAGCAATCATCGCCGGACGCGGCCAAGCAATACTACGCCTCCGCCGACTACTACGCGGAGGGGCAGGAGCTCGTCGGCCGTTGGGGAGGCGAGGCGGCGAAAATGCTGGGCCTGGAGGGTCCGGTCTCGAAGCGAGAGTTCAACGCCCTGTGCGAGAATCGCGACCCGCGGACGGGCGACCGGCTGACCCCGCGGACGAAGGACGAGCGGACGGTCGGCTACGACTTCACCTGGTCGGTGCCGAAGTCGGTGTCGCTGCTCTACGCCCTGACGGAAGACCAGCAAGTCCTGGCCGCCTTCCGCGACTCCGTGCATGAGACGATGCGCGACATCGAAACGGAAATGAGGGCGCGGGTCCGCAAGGACGGCCGGAACGAAGAGCGGGTGACGGGCAACCTGGCCTACGGGGAGTTCGTGCATTTCACCAGTCGGCCGGTGCAAGGGGTGCCGGACCCACAACTCCATGCCCACTGCTTCGTATTCAACGCGACCTTCGACGCCGAGGAACAGCAGTGGAAGGCGGGTCAGTTCCGCGATCTGAAACGCGACGCGCCATACTGGCAGGCGGCATTCCGGGTGCGGCTGGCGAACCGGTTGCAGGCGCTGGGCTACGCCCTCGACCGCAAGCGCGACGACTTCGAGATCGCCGGCGTTGCGCCCGCGACGATCCGGCGCTTCTCGCGGCGGACGGACAAGATCGAAGAGCTGGCCCGGGAGAGGGGCATCGAGGACCCGGAAGCCAAGGGCCGCCTCGGCGCCTTGTCGCGGGAACGCAAGGACAAGACCTTGAGCTGGGCGGAGCTGACGCGCGAGTGGGACGGCCGGCTGACGCCGCCGGAGCGGAAGGCGATTTTGGAGGCGCGGGGGCGGCAAGGGAACGGCCCCGTGCCGGAGCGCGGCGACGCCGCGGCGGTGGAATTCGCGGTGCGGCACGTCTTTGAGCGGGAGGCGGTCGTCCCCGAGAAGCGCCTACTGGCCGAGGCCCTCAAGCATGGCCTGGGGACGGTCACGGGGGAAGGAATCCGCCATGAGTACGCGCGGAGGCCCCTGCTGGTCAAGGAACGCGACGCATTGCAACGAAAAAGGGCAGGCGGCTGCGTCCAAGCAGCCGCCTGCCCTTCAACCCGTTCGTGATAGCGCGACACGCAAGCCCGCGATTGCTTACTTTGAGGGGCGCGCGATGCCGCGAGGGAAACACTCTCTGATGGCCGCCCGGGTATCTTTGAACGCTGACTCAGCGGCCGTGGGAACGGCGAGGCAAACCGGCCCCCTAGTAGTGACGCATTCCCAGGTTACACCCACGAGGGCGAGGTCCGTAGCAGCCGCATGTAAAGCGGCGGGGCGGCATTTAGACGTTACTCCGTTGGCCAGGGCCGGGGTCGCGAGGCGGACATCCACCCCGAGCGAGGGGCCCCCGCGATCACGGGCCAAGTCCGGCGCGCCCGGGAGGCTTTTATCGACGCCCAACGAAGGGTAGTCATGGTCGCGCGAATGGTCCGATGCACCTGGGAGGCTTTTATCGACGCCCAGGTCCGGCTCAGCCACGACCGGCCCGGCCAGCAGGAAGCCGACCAGCACTACAGCGATCTTCTTCATGGATTGTCCTTTCTGTAGGCCATTGAACAGGTGCCGGCAGTTACCAGCAGTGCCGGCGCCTGTTTTTTCACTGCCCGGTCAGGGCTACTTGGGAACCACGATGACGCTGATGGCCTCGACACGCCGGCCCTCGCCTCGCGTGCCGGCGAACAGGCCGTTGCAGATCACGGGCGTGTCGCCGTAGTTTTCCAGGTGAGCTTGGTACAGCACGTTGTACTTGGCCGCGTCCTTCCCCGTCAGTTCGATGGAAAATCCTTCCAGGCGACGCCCTTCGCCTCCCGTGAGCACTTGTCCTTCAGACACCCAGTCGGTGTCCCCGACGTTCTCAAAATGGCCGCGGTATCGGATGCCGACGTTCGCGGGCGCGTGTCGGAAACCGATCTTGAAACCGAGCAGTCTGCGCGACTGTCCACGCGAGCCGACCCATTCGGCCTCCCGGCCCGTGTACTGGCCGGCGTCTCCGGGGTAGACGCACACATCCAGGGTCTCGCCTACGGTTTCGTTGTCGCCGGCTCGCCCCACTCCGGTCAGCGCCGCCAGCGCCAGCGCCGCCCAGAGGCTGGCCCGCCACAATCCTTTTCGCATGATTGATCCTCCTTCGACCGGCATCTCGCCGGCTTGTGTACCGGGCGGAGCCGTGGCCGCGCGGCTCACACGCTCTCGCCCTCGACACCATTTAGGGTGCGCGGGGACGGTGAGCTGCGCAGGAATTATCTCCCACTCGGGCCGTCCTAAGCGTTCGCCCTACCGGAGGGGTTGCGCGAAATTCAGCAAAAATGGAAAAATGCCTGCGCAGCTCACCGTCCCCGCGCACTTATGATGATGAGAGACCGTGCGCCTGCGTATCGGTGCAGTCTCCGAACAGGGTGCGGAGAAGGACAAATGCCTGACGATGACCCGAACAACCTCCAGCAGGATGTTTACCGCTGGGAGCACGAAGGCGGCGCTCCACCGGCTAGCGCACAGGAAGAGTGGACTTTCGACGATCTAATGTGGAGGATGCTGGCCGAGCCGCGCGATAGGAAGGTCGAGGACCAGTTCATGGACATCATCGGTCCGCTCGTTTGGTTGGCGGCCCCCTCCGTGCGCGGTCGCGACTCGATGCGGGGGTTACAGGCGCGGTACGACAGTGACGACGCCCTCCAAAGCGCCTACCTCGACTGCTTCGCGAAAGCCAGGCTGATCAAGTTCACCAAGGAGAACTGGGGCCTGCGCCAAGTAGTAAACTACCTTCGGGTTGTGGCGAGCCGCCGCGTGTTCTACCATATGCGCAAGCGCGCGCCTCGAGACAGAGCGGAGCGTCAAGTCGCTATCCCCGGCGGCCCGTACGCCGCCGATCCGAAACAGTTGAGTCCAGACGAACAGGCAGCGGAACGGGAAGTCCTCGAACGACTGCAGAAGATGTGCCGCGACCCGAAAGATTGGGACAAGTGGGTGAAACCGCTCCTGGAGGGCCAAGGCTTCCGAAAAGTCGCCAAAGATGCCGGTTACGCTGTGTCTACCCTTCGCGTGCGCTACCAGCAGCTGGTGAGGCGGTTGCAAAAAGCCTACATCAAGGGCTGAGCAATGACTTCGTCCGAAAGGGCTGAGCGATGACTTCGTCCGATGACGACAAGATCATCCAGGATCTTTGCGATGACCTGGCAAGCTGCTTGGCGGAAGGAGGGGAAGCGCTTACGCCCGAGGAGTATCTCAAGCGCGAGCCTCGGCTGCAAGGCAATGCCGAAGCCCTGCGGCGATTGCTGGCCTGTGAGGCAGCTGCCGTTAACCCCGAGCGCCGCATGACGGTCGAGGAGGTCGAGCAGTACGTCCGCCGCCTGCGTGGCTTCCCTTACACTGGCATCTCCCCGGAACTGCTGGACCAGCAGGAGGAACTCCTGCGCCGCGACCTGCGCCCTTTGTCGCAGACAGCGACGGAGGAAGGGCCGGCGCCGAACGGCGACCCTCCCCCAGGCAACCCGAACCGTGCGGTCCTGGGTCGATCGTCGCCTGGGAATCTCGGCGAACCGCCCACGAGCCAGGCGTTCCACAACAGGTATACAATCCTTCAGGAACTTGGGCAGGGAGGCATGGGCACGGTGCACAAGGCCATCGACAACCGCCTCCACCGCACCGTCGCTCTCAAGCGAATCAACCTTGACGGTCTGGGTTACTCGCACGGCGCGACAGAATTCGTCGCCGAAGTCCGGATGGTCGCCAGCCTCCTCCACCCAGACATCGTCCGAGTGCACGACTACGATCAGTTCGTCCTCGAACCGTATTTCACGATGGATTATCTGGCGGGCGGATCCTTGAATTCCGCCGCCGTTCGCGTGCTTTATGACAACGACCCCGTGCGTATCGCTCAGTGGTTGACCCAGATCGCTCGGGCCGTACATTATGCCCACGAAAAAGGCGTCCTTCATCGTGACCTCAAGCCCTTGAACATCCTCTTCGACGATTCCTACAAGCCCTACGTGGCCGACTTCGGCCTGGGACTCGTGAAACATCCCGAGCAGCCTTTCTGGACCCAAGCGGGGTGGGGGATCGCGGGGACGCTGAGCTACACGTCGCCGGAACAAGCGAGAGGAGATAGGGAACTCGGCCGGACTGTGGACGTGTACGGCCTTGGCGCCGTTCTCTACTTCATGCTGACGGGACGCCCCCCTTTTCCGACTAACCCTCCCCAAGAAAGAGCCGAAATACTCCTCCAGGTGCGAGAACGCCTCCCGATTCCGCCTAGCCAATTGAACCTGACGGCCGATCCAAAATTGGAAAAAATCTGTCTCAAATGCCTTGAGAAAGACCCCAACAAGCGGTTTCTCACGGCGGAGGACCTGGCGACCGAACTGGAAGGGTATGTACGGGAAATACACGACGCGGCGATGCTAGAGGCAAAGCGGCTGAAAGAAAGGGCGGACCGACTGCTGTACGACTCCGACATGCAACTCATTCAACTCGAACTGGCGGCTCATCGGATCGTGCCGGCGCGGGAGCGGCTCGAGACGCATCGAAATGACAAACACCACCACGGGTTTGAGTTCCACTACCTGTCGCGCCTGTGTTACTCGGAACTTGCGGTTCTGGACACGCAGCAGTCGTTATGCGTGGCCTTCAGCCCCGATGGCCGCCGAATCGCCGGCGGTTCCGGCAAGACGATTCATGTGTGGAACGCGGAGACGGGCGAACGCGAGCGGATTCTTGAAGGCCACGCGTCTTCAGTCATGGGCCTGACCTTTTGCCCCGACGGCCGTCTTGCCAGCGCCTCCTGGGACAAGACGATTCGGGTTTGGGATCTCGAAACCGGCGGGTCGGATCAGAGTCTAGGACACACAGATCGGGTCTTAGCAGTCGCAGTCAGCCCCGATGGCCGACGCCTGGCCAGCGCCTCCAGTGACGGGACCGTTCGGATCTGGGACGGTCGGCCGGGCGGTGCGAACCGGGTTCCCGAAGGCCACGACGCCGCGGAATGCAGCCGTCGGGGGGTGTGCTGGGCATGTTCGGCCGTCGAGCGGGTTCTGGAAGGCCACACGTCTTCCGTTGAGGGAGTCGCCTTCAGCCCGGACAGCAGCCGCCTCGCCAGCGCGTCCAGCGACGGGACGATCCGGATCTGGGACTCAGAGACTTGCGCCTTGGAGCGGATTCTTGAGGGCCATACGTCGTCGGTCTTTGGCGTCGCCTTCAGCCCCGAGGGCCGACGCCTAGCCAGCGCCTCCGCCGACGGGACGATCCGGATCTGGAACGCAACGAGCGGTAAGGCTGAGCGGACTCTTACGGGGTCGGCGGAAACGATCCGAGGCGCGGCGTTCAGCCCCGACGACCGCCGAATCGCCGCTGCCTCCGCCGACGGGACAGTACGCGTGTGGGATGCGGGGACCGGCCGCCTAGAACGCACTCTCTTGGGGCACACGGGTGAGGTTTGGGGAGTGGCGTTCAGCCCCGACGGCCGCCGAATCGCCGGCGCCTCCATGGATAAGACGGTGCGCGTGTGGAGCGCCATGGAAGAGCAGGACCGGTTGTTAGATGGACCTGGAGAACCTACGTTTTGTGCCGCCGCCTCGAACCCCGATGGCAGTAAGATCGTCGCAGCCTTCAAGGGAGATCTTTTGAACGCCGCCGTGAGGCTGTGGACATGGGATCTCGGCAGCGGTCAATCGAAAATCGTTGGGGAAAACCTGGAGATCGGATGGGTTCATCACCACGGGTTTACCCACTTGGTTGAACCGGACGGCCGCCGCAACCTCATCGTCCCAGGATCGAAAGGGCTTCTGGATCTTGTGCCTGTGGCACCCGAAATGTATGAGATTATCGTACGCGAACTGCGCCGCCGCCGCCCCACCAGCCATGCATTCAGCCTTGTCAAGGGCCGGCGTCGCTGGGCTTGGGGCTTTATGGGCGGTGGCGTGGAGGTATGGGATCTGGAAAGAGGCCAGATTGAACACGTTTTCGTGGACCACACGAACGAGATCGAAGATCTGGCCTTTAGCCCTGATGGCCGTCGCCTTGCCGCCGTTTCCTGCACCGGAGTGGTGTGTCTCTGGGACGCCGACGTCGGGCGGTTGGAAAAGCGATTTCACGATGGGGAGATCGACTCCCAGACAGTGTGGACGCCTCAACAGTTCGTGTTGTTCAGCCCAGACGGTCACCGGATCGCCAGTACGCCCGGCGACCACTCGATACGGGTGTGGGACGCCGTCACCGGCCGGCTGGAACAGAATCTTGGCTACAACGGAGTTTTGGCGACTCTGGCTTTCAGCCCAGACGGCGACCGGATCGCCACTGTCGATGTCATGTGGGGCGTGGTGCAACTCTGGGATCTCGTCACGGGAAAACGGGTCCTGCTCCTTGACGAGAATGCGGATCTCCGGAGGAGCCAGGTTTGCCCTGCCCCTTACGCCCTCTTTTTCCACGATGGCCGCATCGTTTCAATCTGTCGGGAAGGAATCCGCATATGGAACGCTGAAAAGGATCCAAACGTGCCGAATGCCAGGTGGTTGGTCAGGCATGAGCGTGAGGCCAAGGCCTGCGAAACAGCCGGGGAATGGTTCGCGGCCGCTTTTCACCTTCAGCGCCTGCGGGACGCGGACCCGACAAACGCCGAGATCGCAACTCGCTACCAAACGGCACAAAACCATCTTGAAGGAAGTGCAGCAACCCGATCTGGGGCGCTCGAATGAGTTCGCCGCCCTTCGGGCAGTACGGAGTTTGTCGAGGGCGAAATGGTCGATGCCGCGGCCCATCAGCCCCTTGGGGTCGAGGAAGCGCTGTATGGTGTACATCTCCATCATCGTGTTGGAGATCGGCGTGCCGGTGGCGAACGGCACCCCGTGGCCGGGGTGCCGTTGGTCCAGGTAGCGGGCCTTCATGTAGAGGTCGAAGGCGCACTCGGAGCCGCCGGTCTGGACGCCGGCGACGCGATCCATCTTGGTGGGAGTTTCCAGGTTCTTGAAGTAGTGGGCCTCGTCGATGAAGACGTGATCGACGCCCAACTCGTCGAACACCAGCCCGTCGTCCTTCTTGTCCTCGGCCAGCAGGTCTTTCAGGCGTTCCTCGCGCTTGGCCTTCTGCTTCTCGATGGTCTTGATGAGGTTGCGGTGGGCGCGGGTGGCGTTCTTGGCGGCCCCGTCGCACAGCAGTTATTCGTATTCCGCGATCTGCTCCTTCAGGAACCGCTCCTGGTACTGGCGCGACATGCCGATGCGCTCGAAGCTGCTGTGAGTGACGACGACGCCGTCCCACTAGCCGCTGGCGATCTTGGCGGTGAGGTATTTGCGGCGTTCCCGCGTGAAGTCCTCCTTGGCGGCGACGAGCAGCTTGGCATTGGGGTAGAGCTGCAGGAACTCGCGGGCGAACTGCTCCAGCAGGTGGTTGGGCACGACGTACATCGACTTGTGGCTCAATCCGGCTTGCTTCATCTTCATGCCCGCACCGGCCATCGTGTAGGTCTTGCCGGCCCCGACGGCGTGGGCCAGCAGCGTATTACCGCTGCTCATGCCCCGCCACACCGCGTTTTTCTGATGCGGATCCAGCGTGATGGTCTGATTCATGCCGGGGAAGTCGAGGTGGGAGCCGTCGAAGAGGCGGGGGCGGAGGTTGTTGTAGGTGTCGTTGTAGAGCCGCACCAGCCGCTCGGTGCGTTCGGGATCGGCGAACACCCAGGAGCGGAACTTCTCCTTGACCGCGCGCTGTTTCTCCTTGGCTGCCAGCGTCGCCTCCTGGTTGACGACCCGCTTGTCGGGATCGGCGGGATCGGGATCGTAGATCACCGGGGTCTTCATGTTCAGCGCCAGCTCAAGGAGGGAAGTGCCGTTGGCGCGGGGCGTGCCGTAATCGGAGGTCGCGGCGACCGACTGCTGCGTGGCGTAGTCGGCGTCGATGCTCCACACGGCGTCTTTGGGCAGGTGTGCAACCTGGATCGAAGCCGGTGGAACGTGGAAGAGATCAGCGGCGAAGGCCTGGATGTCGGATTCAGGCACCCACGGGGCGCCGAGGTTGGCGTCGATGTCGCCGGGCAGCACGTCCTCCGGCTGCACGTTCCGCAGGGCCTCGGCGTTGCGGGCGAAGGCGGGGCCGGCCGCTTCCGCCGCGGCGAGCTTGGCCCGCACGTTGCCGGAGAGGTAGGCGTCGGCCGTCTGCCAGGTCTTCGTTTCCGGGTTGGGGTAGATCAGGTCGCCCAGCTCGGCGATGACCGCGTTCTTGGGCTTGCCATAGAGCGAGCCGATGAACGGCAGATCGACGGCGCCGCGCTGGTCGAGGGAAGCGAGCAGACCTTCTTCGGCGTTTGCGACCGTCGTGACGGGCGGCTTGCGGCCCACCACGTCCTTCTGCATGATCGCGGCCCTGGCGGCCTTGCCGGTGACCTCATCGTACTCCTCCAGGCTCATGACGAGCATGGCGTCGGGGTCTTCCTTGAACTTAACGATATTGGGCATCCGCCTAATGACTGTGCCGTCCGCCGTCTCGCCGAAGGTGGTCTTGTTGATCGGGCCATAGGTGAAAGCAAACAGGTCATAGGCGCGATTAAGTTCCCGCCGCGCCTCCTGGCGGTTTTCCTCCGGCCATCCCTCGTTCTGCGATTGCAGGACGCGGCGGGCGCGGTCGCGCAGGCCCACCAGGGCGGCGAGGCGCTTGCCGGTAAGTGAGCCGTAGGCGGTGAGCGTTATGCCGCCGTAGACGACCGGCAAGGATAGCCCGTCGAGTGACTGGCAGATGGTGCGATCGTTGCGGATGAAGAAACTGCCCTCCGTGATGTGCTTGAGCGGCGGGGGCGGCGTGAAGGCCCGTTCGGGCGTGGAGACGGCCTGCGTCGGCGCCAGTTTCGGCAAGCGGCCCACGGCCTCCCGCAACTGCTCGGCAAGGTCGCCGTTGCTGGTGACGCTGTAACCCTCGCCGTAGAGGGTGTCCTTGGTGGTCCAGTCGCCCAGCACCTGCTCAGGATGGTTCGGGAAATAGCGGTTGACGGGAAAGGACGCGCCTTCGATCTCCAGGGGCGCGACTTGTTCCCAGTAAGGGTCGGCATGGTGGGCTTCCTCACCTGGGCCACGTTTTCGCAGGAAGACGACGTCGGTGACGACCGCCGTTCCCTCGTTCTTGAACGCGGTGGAGGGCAACCGTATGGCCCCGAGGAAATCGGCCCGCTCGGCGAGGTACTGGCGAATGGCAGCGTTCTGCTTGTCCAATGTGAAATGCGAGGTTACAACCGCGAGGATGCCGCCGGGCTTCAGCGCGTCGGTGGCCTTGGCGATGAAGTAGTCGTGGATGCTGAACCGCTGGCCGTGGTGGTCCAGCTTCTCATCGGCGAAGGGGACGTTGCCGATCACCGCGTCGAGCTGGGGCAGTTTGGTATCCCTGAAATTCTCAATCCTGATGTCGTGGCCCGGGTGCAGCGCCCTGGCGATCCGGCCGGAGATGGAATCCAGCTCCACGCCGATGAACCGCATCGCAGAGGGGGCGTGGGCCATAAAACGTCCGACTCCACACCCCGGTTCCAGCACGGTGGCGTTGGTGGGTACGCCGAGGCGTTCGAGGGCCTGGTGCATCGTCTGCATGACGGTTGACGACGTGTAGAACGCGTCGTAGGTGGAGCGCTTCGCCGACTTGTATTCCTCCGCTGTAAGCAGCGTGCGGAGTTCTTCGCCGAGGGCCTGCCAGGATGCGTCTTTGTAGCGGCCGGTGACCGGATCGGGGAAGATCCGGAGCGCGACGGCGCCGAACCCGCCGAAGCGGGCGAGCGCCTGCTTCTCCTCCGGCGTGGCGGGCCGCCGGTCCTGCTCGATGCTCTTGAGGGTGCGGATAGCCGTGACGATGTCGCGGGCTTTTGCCTTCTCGCCGCCGGCGATGGAAGGCGATGAGGGTAACGGTAGGGCCAACTGGGCGCTGGGCATGACGTGATTTCCTTCTCCTTGCGTGAACGGCCCCGCCATCGGGGCCTGACGGCACGCGAAGGAATCAGCCCCAGCCGGGAGCGCAGCGTCATTGCAAGCTGGCAATGGGGCAGGGACCCCGTTCCTGCTTGCAATGTCCGGCGGGCTGGTTAGCGTGGCGTCGTCCAGGGCCCCGGCCGGGGCTAGAGGAAGGAGGGGATCGAGGGGCGCAGGGGCGGCCGGCGTCTCCGGTTCATCGCGGGTAGGAACACGGTCGAACAGCGACCGCGGACGCTGGCCGCGCGCAGGACTTACGTGGGCTGCGTAGGACGGATGAACGCCATTGCTGCGTCCAGGGGGAACGACTCGTCTTCCTGCGCCGGAGGCGACTCGAAAGACGAAGCCAGTTGCTGGAGCGCCATCTCCAGGGCCTCGCTCGCGATCTGGCTCTCGCTGCCGCCCGGCTTTGCCTGGGAGAGCAGTTCCTTCCACTTCTGGTGGCTGGTCCTCAGCTCGCTCGACAGCCGATCCAGCGTCGATAGAAGACTCCGATTGCTGAGGAGCTGGTCGTACATCTCCGGACGGTCCTGGATCATCTGGAGGCAGATTGTCTTGTACATCATGGTGGACTCCTTTCGTGGGAGGTGGAACATTGTCCTGCGGCACGGCCGTATTGGCCGCATCCGGCAGGTCGTCGGGGAAGAGGGACTTGAAGGCGGGCGGCTTCCTTGCCATACGGGAACGAAGGTGGAGGGTTTTCGCCGCGGCACGATCACCGCGGCGTCCGGCGGGGGATTGCAAGAGTCGTGCCAGGGGTTGAGTGTACTGCGTCGAGGCTCAACCTGGCGGGCATTCATGCCTGCGGCACAGGCGTGTCTCAGCCGCCCCCCTTGGCGCCCCCTCGGCCTTGTCGCTCCCGTTTTTCCCGCTCGGCAAGCGGCGCCCACAACGGCTCCCGCTCGGCCCATTTGCGGTCTTCTCGTTCAGCCCTCTTTTGCTCCCGGCTCACGCGGAGGGCCGCGAGTTGCTCCGCCGTCTTCGGCTCGTAAAGCGGAAAGTCGGCCCAGCAGAGCGAATACCTGTGCGGGTGGACACGCTTCCCCCGAACCTCGATTGTCCGCGTTGGGTGTGGCTCCAGCAGCATCGACCCAAAGGCGGCCTCCATCGACGGGTGCTCGACCATGCCGCCGTCCTCGACGGTGAAGTGCCGGGCCTGGCCGGTCTCCTCGTGCCGCACGGTGTAGACCGTCGCCGACGCGGTGGGCGGCTCCCCGGTATAACGGACGCGAGCCTCCTCATCACGCTCTACCAGAAAATGGCGGTGGCTGGGCAGCCAGCCGGGCCCGAACGCACCTAGAGCCCAGGCCAACACCTGGCGATAGACCTCGGCCTGGCGCTCGGCGATCTCGGCGCGGACACGGGCGTTTTTGCGGTCATGTTCGGTAGGTTCGGGCGTGGACGGCATGGGCCGAAGGTACGACCGCCAGACGGCGGGCGCAAGGGGATTGTGGGCGGGGCCATTCCCCTTCCCGCACAGGCACACGTCGGCCGTCGCGTCGCCTCCGACCAGCGGAATTGGTGGGCTGGTCTAGGCAGGAACGGGGGTGGAAGGATGCAGCTTTGCAAGCAGGGCTGCTTGGGGCGCGGGGACGCAGACCTGAGATCAGTATTTGAGGACGTAGGCCGGCGACTTACTCAATCTATCGCGAGTGCGTATATACGTCAAAGTCGTCCTGGGGTCGGCATGTCCGGCGAAATCTTGGAGGTCGATGATGTCGCTTCCACCCTCGCGGGCCGTGGTCAGCGCGGTGACGCGCAGGCTATGGACGGTGACGTTCGGATCGAGCTTGAGCAGGGCGACAAAGGATTCGACGAGCTTCTGCACCGCCCGCCTGGTCAACGGCCTTGGCGCAAAGCCTTTGCAGCCGTGGCCGCGGGCGGTCGTCGCCGGGCGAAAAAGCGGCCCGGACAAATCGTCGCGGATTCCGGCGGTATTCAACCATGCCTCGACGCGCTCGGCGGCCTCGGGATGCAGAGGCACAAGCCGTTCTTTCCCGCCCTTGCCCATGATTTCCAGTACGCGATGCACGCCGTTTTGCTTGTAGCCGCCTACCTTGAGGCGCGTCAGCTCGCCGACTCGGCATCCCGTATAGGCCAGGACCGCAAGAAGGGCCCTGTCGCGGACGCCGGCCGGCGATGGAACGTCCGTCGCGGCGCCGCGCTTGCGGACGGTGGTTTGTGGGGCGTCGAGGAGTCGCCGGCAAGCGTCCGGCGAGAGCCCGACGGTCTTGCCGTCGCGCGAGACGGACGGCGCGGCGACGAAATCGGAGTGAGCGGGGTTGGCCCCGACATAGCCATATGTTTGCAGGTAGCTGTAGAGAGAACGGAGGACGGTCATCTTCCGCCGAATGGACGAGTTGGTAAGTCCGGCTTCGCGAAGCCGGTCGCGCCAGGCCGCGACCTGGTGCGGGCGAATCGTCGCCAGGGATTCAGGGCGGTCCACCGGCACACCGGTGAATTGCAGGAACTGGCGGAGGTCGCGGCTGTAGTTGGTGCGGGTGTCGCGCGAGGGCGACCGCATCAGCCAGGCGTGGCAGGCCTCCGCGATTTGTTGGCGCAGCGCGGGCGCGGCCGGCGACTCCTGGACGACCAAGGAGTTTGGGGACAGGAAGGGAAGGAGATCGCCGGAAGCCGCATCGGTCATGGCGGTCCGCCCCTCAATTGCTCTCACAGCCCTTCAGCAGGGACACTTTCTTGTACAGCGGCCGGGCGCGTTCGTGAAAGGTCCGATCGGCGGTAATCAGAGGCGCATGAGAGCGGATCGCCACGGCGAGATACAAGCAGTCCGCCAAAGGGTGCTTCAGTTTCGTCGAAAGGGCGACCGCCTCGGTCATCACCTCCCGGTCGGGCGTCAGGCTGAAAAGGCCCTTGTCCAGTTCCGCCAGCCAGTGTTGACAGCGTCTCTCGGCCTCCGCGGCTTCGAGTTCGCCGGTTCGCAAGCGACGGCAAAGCGCCCCGGCTACTTCCAGGCGGATCAACTCGGGGCCCAGCAGCCTCGCCGGCCCCGCCATCAGTTCCGTGGCCGCTTCCGCCCCGACCTCTTCGAGGTAGGGTTTGACGGCGACGCTGGCGTCCAACACGATCATCCGCGGCGATCCCGTTCTTCACGGATGAGAGGGGTCGAATCGGAGAACGTGCCGTACTTCTTCCGTAATTCCTCTCGCATTTGTCGCAATTCTTTGGCCAGCTCCAGTTTGGGGCGCATGGCCTCCTGGTGCAGCAGGGCGCGTAGCGCCCCTTCCAGGCTTTGTCCGTTGGCGCGGGCACGCTGGCGGATGGATTCAACTACCCAGTCGTCGAGGTTGCGGATACGAACTTCGGTCATACAGTGTCCTGTCGATGTGATACTCAACACCAGAATGCCACAAATAGGATCTGCTGCCAACAGACCCCAATGGGACCGCGTTACGGAAAACGCCACGACAGATGCGTTATGGTGGAAAGTCGTCTATCCCGTTTGACGGCCGCTGTGCAATAGACGCGCCATGCTGGCGCGACGGCCCTATTTCAGATATAGTTCACCTAAAGTGGGTTATGCGAACCATGAACGTGTCGGGGTGGTTACCCCGTGAAAGCAAGATTACATGCTTGCGTGCCGTCAAGATTACATGAAAGCATAGTATTATGAAATCATACTTGCTTGTTAATGGTAGACAAAGGACGTTGTCTATCCTTAACTGTGGCGGTTTAGCGAGTCGCATGAAGTGATTGACTTTTGATGATCGGCGCAGGTCTACTATCTCAACCGCGGCTTGGGAGAGAGCTGTAGGGCATTGTCGAGGGCATCTATTATGTGGCTACATTTAGCCTTGAGGACTCCTTCGTTTACGCCGAGGTCCTGGAGCATTTTGTCGAAGCGATCCTCCCTGACCCTATTGCCTGAGGCTGGAATCTCGAAAGCCAAGATCGCGGCACCCTCCACGTCCCGGACGGACGCTACAAAGTCATAAGGATTGAGCCCGTGCCGTTCGGCCAGTTCATTTACCTTAGTAAGAATAGCAATACTAATATTATCCAACATAAAGCCTAATTGCATGGGCGGCTGCGGTTAGCGCGGCCGGCCGGCGACCGAACGCGGGCGGCGCAAGCCGACGGGCATTTCCGGAAAAGCTGCCTTTGTTGCCTTGAGTGCATGCCGCTCGTACCACGCGTGGGTCAAACGAAAGAATGACACGAATCCGGTGCCGCCGCAAGAAAAACTATTTTGAAGATACTTAAATCACATTAGTTACGCTGCTTGAACCGGTCGAATATGGATTGGCCCTCTTCTCTGTACGGCTTGTCTCGGTACTCAGACTGGGTCCCGCCTTGGCCGCTGTCCTTCGTAAACCAGTCGTAGATGCGCTTGAACAAGGAAGGAGTGGATTTTGTTTGCGGGCTTTTTTGTCCGTGTTTAGGGACGGCACGCGCCGTGGGCGACGCGGAAACGGCTCTTGACGGGGCGGTGAACTCGACGGCACGGCCGCCCCCGAAGTCAGCGGCAATTGAGGATATGTTTAGGATGTCTAGTTCGCCCACCCCGAGGGCGGACACCAGCTTTTGCGAATCCTTCAGTCCCATCTCCAAGGTGACGATGACGCTGCCCGGCGCGACGCTAACCACCTCGATGTCGCCGGACGGGTCGAGGAGCTTGATCAGGAACTCGATGATCTTTACGAGTTGCTCCGTGAAGTCGAAGTCCATGAACGGAAGGACGAACCGAAGCCTGAGCTGAATGCGGGGGCCGTCGCCTGATGGTTTGGGGGGCGGGGCGGGTTCGGCGAGCAACGGGCTGTTGTCCGTCAGCCCCAACGCGTCCCTGCATGCGGTGATGGTGAATAGGTAACAGGGCGTTGAAGCTTCGACGCGCATCACGGTTTTGGGCGTCAAGTTAGCCTTCGCCGCCATCTCTTCGACGGTCCAGCCTTTCTGAAGGCGCAGTCGCGTGATCGTTTCCCCGGCGGGTTTCACCGTTCGGCTCGTCGGTTGCGTTGCCATAGCCCCTCCCAGATTGCTTGCAAACTACCGGCAGATGTCGGGGAAAAGGCGAAGGTGGCGCCGTATCTTTGGTGCCGTGGTTCCTGCGGAGCGGAGAAGGCCACCCTCGTCGTACCTCGGTCGGGTAATTGTATTCGACCACGGACGACGCGGGCAATAGATTTCTTCCACCCCGGAGCGGAGCAATTACGATGGGCACTGCCAAATGGAGAAAATCGTCATGATCCTGCCGCCTGCTGAACGGAAGGTCCTGAAGCTCCCCCGCGATCATATCCACCCGGACCCGGACCAGCCCCGCAAGGAGTTCGACTGGGACCACCTCAAGGAGTTGGCCGCCAGTATTCGCACCGTCAACCAGCTCGTGCCGGCCATTTGCCGGCCGCACCTGGACCTGCCGGGGCACGGCATCTTGGTGGACGGTGAGCGCCGTTGGCGTGCGTTGCCGCTGGTGCCACGCGACACCATGGACGTGGTCATGGTTGACGGCCCCCTCGACGCCGGCCAGCTGCTGCTGATGCAAATGTCGCTCGGCGTGACCAGCCAACGGCTGGACCCGCTGGAGATCGGAGAGGGCTGCCAAAAACTGATGCAGCTCTACGGCCTGGCGCCGGGTGAACTGGCCGAACGCATCGGGACCTCGGAAGGGACGCTCAGCAAGCTGTTCCGCATCCTGAACGACCTGGCCGAGTGCCTGCGGGCGGACGTGAAATCCGGCGTGCTGCCGTTCACCGTCGCCTACAACATCGCCCGGTTGAAGGAGGTGACGGCGCAGGTGGACGTCGCCGACAAGTTCAAGGCGGGACTCCTGAAACGCGATTCGGTCGCCACCGAGGTGAGCCGGTGCCTCGACACAGGGCGGCCGAAGCAAAAGGCCGGCAAGCTTGTAAAAGCCAAGACCGCCAGGAGCCTGGTGGCCACGGTGCCGCCGCTGGACTTCGATTCGATCCTCGCCGAGTTGGGCCTCCTGACGGAGGCAATCAAGAAACTCCAGAAGCACGGCCTGCCCTTGCAGAGCCTGCCGTCCATCTTGAAAGTGTGAGCCGACGACAAAGCGGATCGGAATACGAAGGCGGCGACGCCTTTCCGCTCCCGGTGCGCGCACAGGGCATCACGTTGGTGAATCACGGCGGCGACAAACTACTCACGCTAATGGTCTTCCTCGGCGTCAAAGGGCTTTTGGCAGAGTTCCGCTGCCGATTGAATGCAGCCGAAAGGAGTAAAAATGATCTTAAAAGATCCGCATCTGACTGGCCTGTGGTGGGCGGCCGGCCTCCTCGGCGTCGCCGCCCTGGTGTGGTTGCTCCGGCCGCCGGTCGGGGCCGCGCGCGTGCGGGGCTGCGCCTGGGCCGCCTGCCGCGCGGCCATCCTCCTGGGCCTGGCCGGGTTCAGCCTGGGGGTGTTCGTGCTGACCGTGAAATTCCGGATTCTGGTCCCGCTGGTCGTCCTGGTCTTTGTCGCGTTGGCGATCCGGGCTCGACGGTGGCGCGGGCGCGGGTATGCCCATGGGACGGCGCGTCTGGCGGCAGTCCCGGATCTTGCAGGCGCCGGGATGCTCTCCGGCTACGGACTCATTTTGGGAAGGGTGCTGTCCTCGGGCCGTCGCGGCGCCAGGAGACGGGCGATTAACGTGCTGGTCCGCTTCCCCTATTCCCGATCGCGGGAAGCCTGCCTCGAATTCGTCGCCGCGTTTGGGCGGCCGGGCGGAGCGGGGCAACTCATCCGGCTGCCGACGCACACACACGTCCTGACCGTCGCGCCGACGGGCGCCGGGAAGGGCGTCAGCTACGTGGTGCCGGCCCTTCTGACCTACAGGGGTTCTGTCATTATATTTGACCCCAATGGCGAGCTTTATAAGCTGACATCTGCCCGGCGGCGGGCGATGGGCCAGAAGGTTCGCCGCCTCGACTTCTTCGGCGTCTGCGGCCCGGGCGGGGACACGCTCAACGTCCTGGACCTGGTGCAGCCGGACAGTCCGCTGCTGGTGGACGACGCGCGGGCGATGGCGGAAGTGTTCGTGGCCAGGACAGGAGATGAGAAAGATCCTCATTGGAATGATTCGGCCGTGGCCGTCCTCACGGCCATCCTGTCGCTGATCCTCACGTCCTTCCCCGCGAAGGAGCGGAACCTCGGCAGCCTGCGGGAGGTTGTTACCGACCCCGAGCTGTTCGCCGGCGCGATCGCCAGGCTCTGCGAGGCCGGCGGCCTGCTGCGGCGCCTGGGCAACCAGCTCAAGCACTACCAGGGCGATGAGTTGATGTCGGTTCTTTCTACTACGGATCGCCATACCACGTTTATCGACAGCCGGGCCGTGGAGGCGGGGCTGAAAACAAGCTCGTTCGACGTTCGCGGGCTGCTGCGGGGCGACACGACCGTCTACCTCATCCTGCCGGCCGACCAGATCCAGGCCCAGTCGCGCCTGCTGCGGCTCGTGGTCTCCAGCCTGATCCGCCTGATCGGGAGGGAGGGGGCGAAGGGCGGCCGCGAGACCCTGGTGCTGTTGGACGAGGCCGCCCAGCTGGGCAATCTGGAGGCGTTGGAGCAGGCGCTCTGCCTGCTGCGGCACGCGGGCCTGCGGCTCTGGCTGTTCTACCAATCGGTCGAGCAGGCCAAACAAGCTTTTAAGGGTAAAGAAAGTATTATTTTCGACAACACGGACACGCAGATTTACTTCGGCGTCAACTCGCTGGAGACGGCCCAGAAAGTCAGCGCCATGCTGGGCGAGCAGACCATTACGAATGAGAGCCATCAAGACTCCACTTCCCGCTCCTCGTCGCTGACCGGCGCCCAGTGGACCCGGCAGACTCAGAGCGGCTCCAACCGTTCTTACGCCGAGCAGGCGCGGGCGATTCTAAAGCCCGAGGAGGTCTTGCAGCTGCCGAAGGCGCACGCCCTCGTGTTTACCAAGGGCGCGCCGCCCATCCTCGTGCGGCGCGTGCGGTATTTTGCCGACCCGGCCTTCCGGCGCTGGGCGGAGTTCTGGCTGCTGGCCGCCGCGTGGAGGATGGCCGTCCTTTGGCGGCTGATGGGCGCTATGGCCGTCGCGGCGGTCCTGGGAGGGATGGGCAACGCCCGCTGAGGACGGGGCGCCGCGGAAGCGTCGCCGCGGTGCGTCGTCTGGTCAAGTCGGTGCCCGCCGACGGCGGGGGCCTTCCCAATCGTCGCCCCTAACCTGATTCGCCCAGAAAGCGAGGTGAAATGGCGAAAATCGGAGAAGGCCACGTGGCCGCCCTGGGCCGCCTGGGCCTGAAGGAGTTGCGGAACGCCCTCTACAAACGGCGCGTTGTCTGGGGAAGCCGGTCCCGCTGCTGGGAGGGTCCTTCCGCCGGGTCCGTGCGGGTGCGCTGCGGACGGCCAAAGTGGTTGGAGAAGAGGGTCGCGCGTCACGCGCGTTGAGGAATCCTAATCGTCGCCCTTAACCTGAGTCGCCCGGAAAGCGAGTGTTTATGGCGAAGATCGGCGAAGGCCACGCAGCGGCAATGGCTCGCCTCGGCCTGACGGAACTGCGCAACGCCCTCTACAACTCGAATGAGAGCGTTGCCGACTCCGAAATTGGTCTGTACGGCACAAGAACCCAAGGAGAAATCGCGGACGCCCGCGGCGACGCCGGCCAGCAGGAGACGGTCTCGCTGGACGACCTCCGGGGCAAGGGCCAGGAGGCCCAGCAGGCCGAGCAGAAGCTCGGCAAGGACGGCCCGGACATGGGCCGGCAACACGGGCGTGGCGTGTGAGGCGGTCCAACTGCCGGGTGCGGGCCAGGGAAGGCCCCGCCCGGCGCCCTACCGCCCGGCGCGAAACGGGCGGGCCTACCGGCGTGAGGAGAGAAGTCATGAAGTGCGCGAGCGAAGTCCACGATCATGCTTTCGCCGGCGCCATGGCGCTGATGCACTGCCTGCCGCCCACGCTCGAACCGTGCGAGCGCGAGGCGTTTTTTCACAAGGCCTACGCGGCGGTCCTGGCGATTATGGAGAGCTATAGCGTCTCCATTAGCCGCACGGAGCGCCCGAGCCCCTCGGCCAATTAGGCCGGAAAGGAGCGATCGGATGGTGAAGACGACGACCCTGGCCGCGCTGGCCGCGGCCCTGCTGTTGACCGCCCCCCTGCGGGCGACCAGTCCGTATGCCGCCGGCCCGTGCGACCTCGACCACCCCCGGGCGCTGCGGGCGGCCCGCGAGGACGCCGTCCGGCGCGTGGGCGAAGTCGCCCGCCGCCTGGTCGAAACCCACGGCGAGATGGCCGTGGCCGCATTGAAACAATGCACCCCCGAGGGTGGAAGAAAGCTCTGCGAATGGGCGAACACGGGGGCGCTGGACAAGCTGGGCCGCCCCGACGACGTGTTGCGGGCCGTGGCGGAGCTGGATGCGGGCGACGACGTCGCCCTGTGGCTGGTTGAAAACGGGGAAAGCCAATTGTCGGATCAGGATGCGCTGGCCGCCTTCTGCGACAGCCCGCTGGACGTTTCCCTCGGCCTTCAGCCGCTCGGCAAGCTCGCGGCCGCGTATCGCGCGAATCGGCTGGCGGCGGAGAGCCAGGCCGCACGCGCCGCCGTGCAGCCGACCACACCGCAGCGCCAACAACAGCAGCAGGGCGGCCTCCGGCTGCTGGGCAACCTCCGGCTGCCGGCCGATTTCCAGCTTCCGAGCAACCTCCCCGATTGGGCGGTCCCTGCCCTCATCGGCCTGGCCGTCGTCGCCCTCGTCTGCGCGCTGAAGAGTTGGGTGGGGCGCGGCAAGGAGAGTGGGTCGGCGCCGCGGATGTGACCTCGGCGTAACCGGGAATGAAAGCACGACCATGAACAAGCTCCTGGACGGGCACGCTTGTGGCATGCACGGGCGGGAGCAACACAAAGGGGATCGAGCAATGAACGAAACGAATTGGTTGGAGTTCGACTGCCAGCAATGCGGCGAACTCATCGAGGCAAAAAGCAACCTGCTGGGAAAGGAGGTGGGGTGCCCCTGCTGCCGTCAGGTGACGAAAATGGAGTTGCCGAACGCGGCCCCGCTGGCGGACGTGCGCAAGGCCGCGCCGCGGCGCGGGCCGAACGGCAACGACGTGCCGGTCAAGATGGGCCTCGGCAAGATGGGCAGCTTTGAAACGACTGTCTCGAAGAACGACGCCGGGAGGATGGCGCACACGTTCCTCGGAGGGCTGATGGTGGCGCTGGGGATGATCGTGTGCATCGTGTTCAAGATCAAGCCCCCGAAGGTGCGGTAAGGGACGGCGGGGCTGCCCAGGCCCCGCCTTCACTTTCAAGAGAAGGGACATGTTTACGGCGACGCTGGTAACTTTTGTGCTGACCTCGGCGGTCTACCTGGGTGGCCTCGGAGCGGTGCTGTTCATCGCCGGGCGGCGGCTGGCGGAGCATCTGAAAGGCGATTCCGAGGCCGTGGCGGCGGTGACGCGCCACGTGATGATCCCACTGCTCGGGCGAAAGGGGAAACCCTCCCCGGTCGCGGGTGCCGAAGCGGCCCCGGCCGTGAAAAAGACCAAAGGTACTCTGGTGTGAGGATGCCCTGCGGCCGGATGGATGCACGGCGGCGCCCGTCCGGCCCGTGATTTTTGCCGAGCAACATGTGGACCAGGACGGCCGCCGAGGCGGGGAAAGCCTTGTTTCCCAAGTTCCGGCGATGGCCGGCCGCAGCGGAGCGAAGAATGATCTGGGCAGGTTTTTCGTCAAGGGCCTGGTTCGGGGCGGCCAACGCTGATGAAGCCCGTCGGGCCGGAATGGCGGCTGGTGGCTGGTGGAGGATTGATGCCGTGAGTCTGTTGACCGTCCCTGAAGCCGCACGGCAACTTGGCCTTTCCGCCGATACGGTCTACGGCCTCTGTTCGGCAAGAAAGTTGCGGCACGAGCGGGTCGGGCTTCGTGGGGGAAGGATTCGCATCCCGGAAGAGGCGATCGAGGAGGACCGCCGGCGCAACACGGTCGGCGTGGAAGAGGCGGTCAAGTCGCCCCCTCCCTCCCCGATCCGGCTGCGTCATGTGTCGCTTTGACCGTTCGCCTTTTCAAGGGCGTTCCGCAGGTGATCGCCCTTGTTCGAGATGTGGGCGTAGTGGCGTGCCAGCATGGTGGCGTCCTTGTGGCCCAGGAGCGTACTCACCGTGAGTGAGTCTACCCCCGCCTCCAGGAGGCGCGTGGAGTAGGAGTGGCGCATCGCGTACAGCGCGTACTTCGTGCCGCCCTTCGCCGCCTTCGCCCGGAGCTTTTTGCGGGCCTCCCGCAGCAGGTCCTTCTCCGACTTCACTACCTCCTTGCCCTTCACGATCTTCGTGCGGGGCAGCGTCGCCGCGAGTTGCTTTACCGCCTCGGGGTCAAGGGGCGTCACCGTTTCGCCCTTCTCCCGTGCGAGCGCCTGTTGCAGACGGCAGAACCGGCAGTTGATCGCGTCCGCCTTCCACGGGTTGCCCTTGGAGTTGAGGAACAGCCTGCCGGTGGGGTGAACCGTGATGAGCCGGTTTACGATGGCCAGGGCCTTCCCGGTGAGATAGATGACGCGAAAGCGCTTCTTCCCTTTGGCCTCGGCGGGCGGCAGGACGAGACGGCTGTTGGCCGCGTCGAGGTGCCGGGCCTCGAACAGCACCAGTTCCTGGGGACGGCAACCGCTTTCCCAGCAGAACTCCAGAACGTCCGTGAAGGCCTGGTCGTGCCGGTAGCGGGCCACGATCCCAGCGAACTCCTCCACCGAGATCACCTGCTCGCGGCGGCCGCCCTGCGGCTTCTCGATGTGGAGAATCGGGGACTTGTCGATGTGTCCCAGCTTCTCCGCCCAGCGGAAGGCACGCTGTACCGCCGTCGTTGAGCCGCGCCTGTGGCTGTCCGACCATTCGGGGTGGCTGTCCACCCACTGCTGGACGTGGAACGGTTTAAGCTGCGACACCTTCAGCAGGCCGGCCTTGACCTTGAGCTGGGGCTTGATCGGGTCGGGAACGAGGAAGCGGGCGAAGGCCTGGGTGCGCTCCAGATACCACTGGTAGGTGAGTGCCTCGCGGTGCTTCTGGCACCAGTCCAGGAAGTGCTCGATCACCGCGACGACGGTGTCGGCCTCGGGCGGCTTCGGCGGTGGGGCGATCTCGGGCGTCTGCTCGCCGCGCCTGGCCATGATCTGATGGTAGCGGCGGTAGGCTTCGGCCTCGTCGGGGCCGAGGTTGACGTGCTTGCCGTCCAGCTGGACGTACCAGCGGTTTTTCTTCGGGCGGAAGAACGGCTTCGGAAAGTGAGCCACGGTTTAGCCCTCCCAAGACCGGCAAGGCCAAGGAAGGCTTTCCCTCTCCGGGTGATTCGCAGTCGCCCGGAGAGTTTTTTTCTGGCAACCGCTGCCAGATGTCTGGCACTCGGTGCCAGAGTTACCGCGGATGTCCCTCTGAGGTTAACGGAACCTATTGAGATTTCCCGACTTATGATTCGATGATTTTGGGAGCTGCCAGACTTTTCAGTCCTTCGCTCTACCAGCTGAGCTATCTGTCCGAGTGATTTCAATGTAAGGCAACCCGGCGCCGCCGTCAACCTTTTCCGCCCCGCGCCAACCGATTAACCGATTAACCGATTAACCGATTCCCCCTTGAATTTCCCGGCCGTTCCGACGATAGAGCGCTAGCCTGCCGTGATCGCACACCAGGGTCGGGTCGTGTTCTTTTGTCACGAGGCGGACATGGATAAGCGGGCGGGACGGACGCTCCCCCTGTCGGGGCCGAGGCGGGTAATCTGCGACCTGCTGCATTTCGCCCGCCAGGTTCCCACGATCCCCGTACAACGGTGGATGAATCTCGCGCCCCTCCAGGAAGCACGGGCGCGGACGGACCCGCGCATCAGTTGGTGCGCCCTGTTCACGAAGGGCTATTCGCAGGTGGCGGCCGCGATGCCGGAGCTTCGTCGGGCCTACCTCTCTTTCCCAAGACCCCGCCTGTACGAGCATCCCATCAGCATCGCCTCGGTGGCCATTGAACGGGCCTACCGCGGCGAGAACGTCATCTTCTTCGCCCACCTGCGCGGCCCCGACGGGCAAACGCTCCGCGCCCTGGACGGACATCTGAGGCGCTTCAAGGAGGAGCCGGTGGAAGGGTACGGCCTGTTCCGCCGCGCCCTGGACGTCGGCCGGCTGCCGGGCTGGCTGCGGCGCTTGATGTGGTGGTACGGCCTGAACGCTTCCGGCCTCGGTCGGGCGCGGCGGATCGGCACGTTCGGCGTTAGCTCCTATTCCAACCTCGGCGCCGAATCGCTGCACCCGCTGTCGCCGCTGACCACGACGCTGACCTACGGCGTCGTCCGGCCGGACGGGACGGTGCCGGTGCGCGTCGTCTACGACCACCGCGTCATGGACGGCGGCACGATCGCCCGCGCCCTGGCGCGGCTGGAGGAAGCGCTCAACGGGGAAATCCTCGCGGAACTCCGTGGGTCGGACGGGGCGATGGCCGCGTGATGAATCCTCCTGGTTTCCACGTTCCGCGTGGGAACCAGAGGATTGCTCCTCAACCGAGCAGCAGTAGGATGGTGTGCGGCCGGCCGTCGTCTACGAGTTCCGCCACGCCGTCCTTCGCCGCCTTTCCGTCCACGGCGACGGCCGGCCCGTCGGTCGAACCCTCGCGCCCGCGCCGCACGGCCCGGATCGCATAGGTCGTCGATCCGTGACGTAAAGTAATCTCATAACCCTCCCAATCCGCCGGGACGCACGGCGCCAACATCAACCGGTCCCCATGCAGCCGGAAGCCGAGGATGTTCTCCAGGGCCGAACGGTACAGCCAGCCCGCCGAGCCGGTGTACCACGACCAGCCGCCGCGGCCGGTGTGCGGCGGTTCGCTGTAAACGTCGCCGGCCACGGCGTAAGGCTCCGTCTTGTAGCGCCCCGCCTTCTCACGCGAGTCGGCCTGGTGGATGGGGTTCAGCAGGTCGAACAATTGCACCGCCCGTTCGCCCCGGCCCAGCAGCGCCGCCGCCTGCACCAGCCACGCCGCCCCGTGCGTGTACTGGCCGCCGTTCTCGCGGATGCCCGGTAAATACCCCTTGATATAGCCTGGTTGTAGATGACCCTTGTCGAACGGCGGCGTGAACAGCAGGATCAGCCGATCCGCCTCGCGCACCAACATCTCGTCCGCCGACGCGAACGCCTGCCGCAATCGGGTGGAGGGTGGAGGGTGGAGGGTGGAGGGAGAAAGACCGGAGGTCTTGTCTTCTCCCTCCACCCTCCACCCTCCACCCTCCACCATTCCGGAAATCACCGCCCACGATTGGGCGATGCCGTCGATCCGGCATTCGTCGTTTTCCGACGAGCCGAGCGGCGTGCCGTCGTCGAAGTAGGCCCGCCGATACCAGCGGCCGTCCCAGGCGTGCTCCTCCAGGGCGGCCCCCAGGCGTACCGCCTGCTCGCGCCAGCGGGCCGCGCGTTCGCCGTCGCCGCGGGAATCCGCCACGTCCGCGAACGAACGCAGCACCGTCAGCAGGAACCAGCCGAGCCAGACGCTCTCGCCGCGGCCGCCGGCGCCGACGCGGTTCATGCCGTCGTTCCAGTCGCCGGTCCCCATCAGCGGCAGGCCGTGGGCGCCGAACGTCAGGCCGTGCTCCACCGCCCGGACGCAGTGCTCGTACAGCGTCGCCGTCTCGGCGGACTGGTCCGGTGTGCGATAGTCTTCCTCCTGATCGGGTTTGAGCACCGGCGCCTCGATGAACGGAGCCCGCTCGTCGAGCACGGCCGCGTCGCCGGTGGCCGCTACATAGTGGGCGGCGGCGAACGGCAGCCAGAGGTAATCGTCGGAGCAGCGCGTGCGGACGCCGGCGCCGCGCGGCGGGTGCCACCAGTGTTGCACGTCTCCTTCCTTGAACTGCCGCGAAGCGGATCGCAATAGGTGGGCGCGCGTCTCCTCCGGCGCCGCATGTACCAGGGCGAGCACGTCCTGAAGTTGGTCGCGGAAGCCGTAGGCGCCGCCGGACTGGTAGAACGCGGAGCGGCCCCAGAACCGGCAGCTGAGCACCTGATACAGCAGCCAGCGGTTCAGCAGCAGGTCGAGGCCGGGGTTCGGCGTCCGCACCTGAATCGTCCCCAAAACTCGGTCCCAAAGATCCTGAGTCTCTTTGAAAGCCGCCCGCGCCCGGCCCGGCTCGCGGTAGCGAAGGGCCAGCTTTCGGGCTTCTTCCACGTTGGCGGTCTGGCCGAGCAGGAAGACGATTTCGCGCTCCTCGCCGGGTTGCAGCTCGAACGACGTTCGCAGGGCGGCGCACGGGTCGAGGGCCGGCCCCGCGGCGCCGGACCACTCCGCGCGTTCCAGGGCGGCGGGGGCGTCGAGGCCGCCGTTGCGGCCGAGGAACTCCGTGCGATCCGCCGTCAACGTCCGCGGCCGGGCGTTGACGTCGGCGAAGGCGACGTGGGCGGCGAAGTCCGCGTTGAAGGGGTTCCGCGCCAGGAGCGCCCCGGTGTCGGCGTCGATTTCGGTGACGACGTTCATCGGCGCCTGGTCGCGCACCGTGCCGAGCACCCATTCGGCGT